>ERZ791603.504-NODE-504-length-35021-cov-8.247011_pt1 | contig 35021 bp, 26 predicted proteins | sample MGYA00509966_ERZ791603 | MGnify/ENA primary metagenome ERZ791603 (study PRJEB30046, sample SAMN00791931) | human gut metagenome | study: EMG produced TPA metagenomics assembly of the A metagenome-wide association study of gut microbiota in type 2...
GTTGAGCATCTTGCCCCACAGCGGAAGGATTGCCTGGAAGGAGCTGTCGCGTCCCTGTTTTGCCGAACCGCCCGCCGAATCACCCTCGACGATATAGATTTCGGTGCGCACATTGTCATGATCGGAGCAGTCTGCCAGCTTACCCGGCAGGCTGACGCCCTCCAGAGCGGATTTTCTTTCCCTGGTGCGGTCTCTTGCCAGGCGTGCCGCTTCTCTTGCCTGAGCGGCTGTCAGCGCCTTATCCATGATAGTGCGTGCAACCGCCGGATTTTCCTCGAAGTAGGTGCTCATCTTCTCGTAGGTGATGCGGTAGACCAGGGTGCGCATCTCGGTGTTGCCCAGCTTGGTCTTGGTCTGTCCTTCAAACTGTGCTTCTTCGAGCTTGACCGAGATGATTGCCGTCAGACCCTCCATGACGTCCTCTACGCTGTATTTGTCGCTTTCTTTTTTAAAGATACCGCTCTTCTTTGCGTAGTCGTTAAAGGCTCTGAGAAGGGCTGTGCGGAAACCAATCTCGTGGGTACCGCCGTCTGCGGTGTGAATGTTGTTGGCAAAGGAGAGCAGGGTGGTGTTGTAGCTGTCATTGTATTGCAGCGCCACCTCGACGGTGGAATGTTCCCCGTCGCCCGAATAGTAGATGACATCCTCGTGCAGGACATCCCAGATATTCTTTTTGCGCTCGTGGATATAGTCCACAAAGCTGCGGATACCGCCCTCATAGTGCAGCACCTCGCGGACCGGCTGTTCGCCGCGCTCGTCGCTGAAGGTGATGTTGACCCCGCCGTTGAGGAATGCCTGCTCGCGCAGACGCTTGAGCAGCACGTCATAGTCGTACCGGGTGGTTTCGGTAAAAATCTCGGGGTCGGCTTTGAAAGCCACCTGAGAACCTGTTTCGGTGGTTGGCTCAACCTTTTGCAGGTCGCAGACCGGCTTGCCATACTCAAAGCGCTGGTAGTAACGGTAGTGTCCATCACAGACTTCGACCTCCAACCACTCGGACAGGGCATTGACTACCGATGCACCAACCCCGTGCAGACCGCCGGAAACCTTGTATCCGCCGCCGCCGAATTTTCCTCCTGCGTGCAGGACGGTAAAGACAACGGTGACAGCCGGGATGCCCAGTTTTGGCTGGATGCCGACCGGAATTCCTCGACCGTTATCCTTGACGCGGACGATGTCGCCCGGCAGCAGGTCCACCAGAATCTTGGTACAATGACCTGCAAGGACCTCGTCGATTGCATTGTCCACAATCTCATACACCAGATGATGCAGACCCTGTGGTCCGGTGGAACCGATGTACATACCGGGACGCTTGCGCACCGCGTCCAGTCCCTCCAGGACCTGAATATCACTGGCATCATACTTTTGTGTCATCTCCAGGTTTTTTTCAGGTGTGTTTTCCAAAATGTTTCCCCTCCATCGATTTTGATGAATCTTTTCCATTGAAAAACGGGCCGCCTTTTCTTACGCGATGCACCGGCACAAGCAAGCGATCGAGCAGGAGCAATTTTCATCGGGCAGCCCTGTATTTTTTCTTGTTCTGATACCTTTTCATTATACCATATTTCCCCTTGCCATTACAACTTATTTTATGGATTCTTTTCTTCTAATATGTATTTTTTAAAAAAGTCCGTTTTTTCTGATAACCATCGGCTTTTTGCGCTTTTTAAAAAGAAACGGGAGCACCCTTTGTTTTGCAGGGTGCTCCCATTGGGTTTTCATTTGATTTTACATCAGTCCCAGCCGGTCGATAAAGCCGCTTCGTTTGCGCAGGGTAGAACAGGAAATCTGTGAAATATACACCGTAATCCCATCCCTTTCCCGGCACACAATAAAGGATTTGGGCAGCTCCGGGGAAACGGTGATGACCCGATGCCGCTTTTCCTGCTCACCCAAATATTCCTTGGTCAGCTTGGACACCGAGGTATTTTCAATATCGAAGATCCCGATGATGTCGCTGCTGCGCACCACGACATCTCCTCCCAGATGCAGGTACATCCCTTCCCCCTCTTTCCTAAAATCGTTCGGTCCTGACCAGCTGACCTGCGTGCAGCAGAAAGCTGCTGCCGCCTTTGAGTCCGCGAAAGCTGGCATCATCGCAGCAGGTGACGAAGACCTGCCGGTTGTCCAGGTGGTTGAGCAGATAGTCCCGCCTGCCTGCATCCAGTTCGCTCATAACATCGTCCAGCAGCACCACAGGAGCCTCGCTGGTGACCTCCTCGACCATGCTGCACTCTGCCATCTTTAAAGCCAGCACCCCGCTGCGCTGCTGTCCCTGGGAGCCGTACAGACGCATGGGCATCCCGTTGACCAGCAGCTCCAGGTCGTCCCGGTGCGGACCGCACTGGGTGGCGCCGCGGATCATATCCTCCTCCCGCTCCCGGTACAGCTGCTGCTGATAGTAGCTGCGCAGTTGATCCCGGGTGCAGCTGTGCGGTTCATTGACGCCGCACAGATAATGCAGGTCAAACTGCTCTCTGCCGGAGGAAATCCCCTCATAGACCTGTGCTGCCAGCGGGCGGATACGTTCCACATAGCGTGCGCGGCAAAAAGCAACCGCTGCCGCTGCGCGGGCAAGGTTCTCCTCCCAGATTTCCATCGTTTCCAGCAGCTGCGGGTGCCGTTCTGCATCCTTGAGCAGGGTATTGCGCTGCAAAAGGGTGCGCTGATACTCATGCAGATAATGCCCATAGCGCGGCATAATCTGACCGATGGCGGTATCCAAAAACTTTCTGCGCAGCGCAGGACCCTCCCGCACCAGCGAAAGATGGGCAGGGGAAAAGACCACCGCATAGAACTGACCGGCAAGCTCTGCCGCGCTGCCCAAAGGGACCTCATTGAGGCAGACGGTCTTTGCCCGCTTTTCTCCGCGCACATCCGGTTGATTCAGTTCGATGCTGGCAGTTTCCTCCCGCAGTGCGCTCTGAAATACCAGGTCGGTGCGGCAGTGGTCCTCTCCAAAGCGAATCATCTCCCGGTCCTTGGCTCCACGGAAACTTTTTGCACCGGTAAACATCCAGATTGCTTCGGTTAAATTGGTCTTTCCCTGTGCATTTTCACCGTGAATCACATTGACATCCGGCGCTGCCTGCAAAGAAAGAGAAGCGATATTTCGAAAGTTTTGCAGCTCGATGCTTTTAATCCTCACCGGCGCACCTCCTGTTTGCTATTCTTCTTCGGCTACGGCTTCAAAACGCCATCCGTCCGCTTCCACAACGTCTCCCGGGCGGATCTTCTTGCCGCGCATGGTGCAGACCTCTCCGTTGACCTTCACCATTCCGGCAAGCACAATCTCTTTTGCCTGCCCGCCGGTATCGGTCAACCCTGCGTATTTGATAAAGGAGTCCAATTTGATAAATTCTGTTCGAATCACGATTTTTTCTGTTTTAGTCATCATTCTTCACCCTCACTGGCAGTACGAGGAAGAGGAAGCTTTCCCCTTCCAGCGGCATCACACGCATCGGAGACAGCGCACCGTTGATCTCCATCTTGATCATATCACAGTCGGACGCTTTGAGCGCATCCAACAGGTATTTGTTGTTAAAGCCCATGCTGACCGGCTCTCCGGTCATCTCACATTCCACTTCGTCGTGCGCTTTTCCCATGGTGGTCGAGCAGTTGAGCTGAACGGTCTGTTCGGTAACTGCCAGGCGGATTGGGCTGCGCAGGCGGTCGGAGATGAGAAGAGAGGTTCTTTCTACTGCATCGGTCAAGCTGCGTGTGTTGACCTTGACGGTTGTCTTGCTCAATTTTGGGATGGCAGCGTTGTAATCGAGGAAATCCCCCTCCAGCAGACGGGATACCACATAATATCCTCCAATGCGGAAGACGATATGTTTGCTGGATACCACCAGGTAAACCTCTTCCTCCTCTTCCTTGAGCAACTTGGAAATTTCAGAGAGCGTTTTGCCCGGCACGATGAATTGGGTGGTCAGGTCGGACACAATCGGCTCGCGGCGCAGTGCCAAACGGTAGCCGTCCACCGAAACCAAGGTGACGCAGGAGTCTTTGATGTCGAACAAAGAGCCGGTATGGACCGGCTTGGAGTCGGTGGTCGCAATGGCAAAGAGGGTCTGGTCGATCATCGATTTGAGAACGCCCTGCTTGAGGACCAGATCCGACTGCTGCTGTACATTGGGCAGTTCCGGGTATTCCTCCGCACTCAAGCCGGGGATGGTAAATTCCGATGCACCGCCACGGATGGTGGCAAGAAACCGTTCGTCGGAAAGGATGCTGACCGTTTCTCCAGGAATGCGTCGGATGATGTCCAGCAAAAGTCTGGCAGAAAGAACCAGTTCTCCCGCCTGCTCTGTTTTGGATTCAATGGTGGTGACGATTCCAAGCTCCAGGTCGTAACCGGTCAGCTCAAGTGTGCCCTCTTCTGCTTTGAGCAGGATTCCCTCCAGAGCCGGAATCGGTGATTTTGCGCAGACAGCGCGGGAAACATTGGACACTGCTTACACCAGCAGGTCCTTTTGGCAGATGATTTTCATAGGGTAGGACATCCTCCTTTTTGATCTGATAAGACCTATTATAACATAAATTTGAAAAAGTTTCATTGTGACTTTCTTTAGAAGTTTTGAAAAAGAAAAGAGAGGGTGTGCGTGTAACAAAAACAGTGTGGCGAGATTAATCGGAATATTTTTTCTGGTTGCAGGTTGCTGGAGATTTGTTCTATTTCCATAAAGGAGCAGGTTGCTCTGGAAACGGCTGATTGAATGAAATGAAAAGGGTTTTAGAAAATGGATGAAGGAAAGAAGTAAAATTGCAGAAAAAGAATAGGAAAAGAAAAATATAAAAGTAGTAGTAGTAGTAGAGGCTGTGGATTTGTGAAGAAATCAAACAAATCGCACAAACATGCGATAAAGAAGGGCTGCGAGAGCTGGGAAAATCGGTTTTGAAAATCGTGAAAAAGTGGAGATAGAAAAACGGTGTATGGAAAATGGTTGAAAAAACGGTGGAAATAGTTGAAAATATGTGAAGATAACGGTGAGAACAGAAAGAGAACAGGAGAATAAAAAGGGAGAGGAGGAATCTGTGGAAATAAAAAATGTGAAATGGGGGAAATTAAAAGAAAAGGATTCTGAAAAAGGGGTGAGGAACGAACTTTCCCCCACCCCTTTCAAAAGTTTCTGCCGGATGATCTGTGGAAAAATCACGACAGATTATGCGTCACGAATATTTTTGATGATGTCCTCGACAGTTTCTTTATATTTGGTGTCCTGCTTCATGTTTTTGACAACCTGTCCGGTTGCGTAAACCACGGTGGAATGGTCTCTGCCGCCAAATTCATTTCCAATAGCTGCCATCGACATCTGCGTAATTTCGCGGATGACATACATAGCAATCTGACGGGCATTGGAAATCTGAGAGGAACGCTTGGAAGAACGGATGTCCTCGGCACTGACGCCGAAGGTACGACCGACCTCTGAGATGATCCGCTCCACCGTTACAGGAATTGGCTGGTTATCGGTTAGAATTTCGCGGATTGCACTTTGCGCAAGCAGGATGGAAGGCGGGGTTTGTGCCAGTTTATTATAGGCGTTGAGCTTTTTAACCACCCCTTCCAGCTGACGGATGTTGTTTTTGACGTGGTTGGCAATGTATTCCTCCACTACATTCGGAATATCCAGGTCCAGCAATTCGGCTTTGCGCTTGATAATGGCAATCCGGGTTTCAAAATCCGGTGGCTGAATGTCGGCAATCAGTCCCCATTCAAAGCGGGTGCGCAGTCGCTCCTCCAGTGTTTTGATCTCTTTTGGCGGTCGGTCGGAGGTCAGGACAATCTGCTTGCCTGCCTGGTAAAGGGAATTAAAGGTGTGGAAAAATTCCTCCTGGGTGCTCTCCTTGCCGCCGATAAACTGGATGTCATCGACCAGAAGGACGTCTGCCTGGCGGTATTTATCGTGAAATTCTTTGGTGGATTCGGCACCGATGGCAGCAATCAGTTCGTTGGTAAACTCTTCGCCTTTTACATAAATGACGTTGGTATTGGGGCGGTTTTCTTTGATTTCTGCGGCGATGGCATATAACAGATGGGTTTTGCCCAAACCGGATCCACCGTAGATGAACAGGGGATTGTAGGCGTTGGCAGGATTTTGTGCAACGGCACGACAGGCTGCCTGTGCAAATTTGTTCGAGCTGCCCACGATAAAGGTGGAGAAGGTATATTCGTATTCTCCGCCTTGGCTGTTCATGTCGATCTCTTCCTGACTGTAGGATGGCAAAACCGGAGAAGCAGAGGAGGTCTGCACCGAAGCGGTGCCCTCCGAGCGGTCGGACTGACCGGAGGTTTCACAACGAATCTCGATTTGTACCGGAAAACCAACCACGGCCTCGAAGGCGTGGTTGAGCAGACCGAGGTATTTTTCTTCCACGATCTTCTTCATAAATTCAGCTTTAATGAACAACAGGGCAGTATTTCCGTCAAAGCTTACCGGCTCCAGGCTTTTGATCCAGACCTGATAGGCAATCTCCGACAGTTCATGCGAGTCAATCACATATTGTCGCGTGTATTCCTTGACCATCTCAAATAATTCCTTAAACGATTCCATAGCTCGGTCCCCTTCTAGATTGATCAAAACCACATCTATCAGATGATAGCCTGTCCTTGCCGGTACTCCCAAATCCCGGCAGGATTTCACCAATGCAGGCGCAGATAGGAAAACCCCCTCCAGAGCTTTGCAGGGGGTGAATAAATATGCGGTTTTGTTTCACAGCCTTGAATTGGATTCCACAATCAATCCACGAATCCGCCAACAAACTTTCCGCATCAGGGAAAGAGATGGTAGGAAGATTGTGAAAATAAGTGGAAAGGATTTGGAAAACAATTTTTCAACGACTTTTACACACAATATTTTAACATAAAAAAGAGGGGGATTTCAAGGGCTTTCAACTGTTTTTAACGGGTAATCCTAAACAGATTACAGATGAATTTTTTGGAAGTTTTTATGGACAGCGCCAAAAACAGAAAAATGAGGGAAGGAAACATCAGAAGCCAAACGCATCTAAAACCGGAAAAAAGTGAGTGCAAGATAGCAGCTGTACACCACTCCCAGAGCCGATGCCCGGCAAAAAGGAGGAAGAAAAAGGGATTTGGATAAAATATTTCGGAAATTTAAAGGGGAGAAACCCTTTGATTCTCTTGACTTTTGCGGCTTTTTTGTCTATAATTCTATTCTGTAAGGTTTCGTCTTGAAGGGAGGTCGAGAAGAATGATCAGAACCTATCAGCCAAAGAAGCTGCAGAGAAAGAAAGAGCACGGCTTCAGAAAGAGAATGGCTACCAAAAATGGCCGCAAAGTTCTCGCACGCAGAAGAGCAAAAGGCAGAAAGCAGCTGAGCTACTAATCGCTGTTTGACAAAGCAGACCGGAGCCGCTTGAGCGGCGCTGGCTGCATTTTGAGGGGAATGACGGTTTATAATAAACCGGTAGGAGACAGGGGCAGGCTCTGTTTATTCTGCCTTCCACCTTTCATTCCAGAATAAGCAGGCCACTTATCCCGATAAGTGGTCTTTCTTTTTATCTATCACAGGATGGAGGAGACGCTTTGAATAAAAAGACTACCTTAAAGCTCAACAGAGATTTCCGGCGCCTTTATTATAAAGGAAGCAGCGCTGTCCATCCGTTGATCGTTACCTATGCCAGCAAAAATCGCCTGGGCTATAACCGCATCGGTATCACCGTCACCAAAAAAATCGGAAAGGCAGTCTGTCGCAATCGCTGCAAGAGAATCATACGGGCGGCGTTTGCTCAGGTGAACACCCAAATCGAGCAGGGATGGGATTTTGTGTTTGTTGCGCGGATGAAAACGCCGCAGGCAAAATCTACCGAGCTAGAACCGGTCCTCAAAAAACAAATCCAGAGCCTTACAAGACCGGACAAGTCCAAGGCAAATGCCAATCCAGCAAAAGCAAAGGGACGATCACCCAAAAAGAATCTGCCCAAAGGGCAGAAGGCTTCCGAACACAGGGGAGCTGCAAGAGAACAATAAGGGAAAGACAAAGGATGTATTATAAGGAAGGAAAGCAAAGGGAGGCGTCGGCAGCATGATCAAACGACTGATGCTTTTGTTGATTCGCTTTTATCAAAAGGCGATTTCACCCCTTTTTCCGCCGCGATGCCGTTTTTATCCGACCTGTTCAGCGTATGCCTTTACCGCTATTGAGCGATTTGGTGCGCTGCGAGGCGGTTATCTTGCGCTGCGGCGCATCTTGAAATGTCACCCGTTTCACCCCGGAGGCTATGATCCGGTGCCCGAAAAATGGAGAGAGGACAGATAATACCGACCTTTACCAGAAATGTCCTGCTGGGCACAAAAGAAGTCGCGCTGTAAAAAGAAGCTGCAGGCGCGCAGCATCCGTGCGGAAGGTTTTGCAGCATGGGTGCAGAATTGGAGGTTTTCGATGTATATTCTTGGTTACCCGCTAGGGCTTATTATGCGGCTGCTGTACAATCTGCTGCACAGCTACGGCTGGTCGCTGATCCTGTTTACCCTGTTAATCAAGCTGGTAATGGTGCCGCTGTCCATCAAGCAGCAGAAATCTTCTGCTAAGATCGCAGCAATCCAGCCGCAGATGCAGGAAATCCAGAAGATGTACGCAAAGAACCAGCAGAAGATGAACGAAGAGATGCAGAAACTCTATGAGCGGGAGAAGTACAATCCGGCAGGCGGATGTCTTCCGATGCTGATCACCTTCCTGGTCCTGTTTGGACTCATCGACGTTATCTACAACCCGATGCGTCACATCCTGGGCATGAGCAACGAAGTGATTGCACAGGCAACAGAGATTCTCAAGGGCTTGGGAATTGCATTCAGCCAGTATTCGCCGCAGACCGCAATCATCTCTTCGGTACAGGCAAATCCTGAGGCATATTCCGCTATGGGAGCTGACTTTATCAACGCAGTTCAGTCGTTCAACCTGAACTTTTTAGGAATCAACCTGGGCGAAACGCCTTCGTTTGGAATGAACGTTTTGATGCTGATCCCGATTCTGTCCGGTGTGACCGCATTTGCAGTTTCCTGGATTTCGATGAAGATCAATCCGGCGGCAATGGAAGGTCCTGGAGCCGGCACCATGAAGGTCATGATGTTTGTTTCCCCACTGATGTCGCTGTACATCGCATTCCAGGTGCCGGCAGGCGTTGGTATGTACTGGATTTTGTCCAACCTGTTTATGATGGCGCAGACTTTGATCCTCAACAAGTTCTATAATCCGCGCGAGATGGCAGAAAAAGCCAAACGGGAAGCGGAAGAGCGCAGAGAAAAGGAACGCCTGGAAAGAATTGAGGCAAAGAAAAAGGCACGCAGCGGCGATGCGCAGGCACAGGCGCGTGCAAAGAGTCAGAAAGAAATCAATCGTCAGAAATTGGCAGCGGCAAGAAAGGCAGACGCAGAAAAATACGGCGATGTCTATACCGATGTGACCGATGACGATTTGGAATAAGGGTAGGATTTTTCACTGATTATCAGAGGAGGTGTCAGTTTGAAAGAGATTATTACAACCGGTAAAACGGTGGATCTTGCAATTGAAGAGGCATGCAGACAGTTGCAGACGGCAAGGGAGAAGGTAGAGTTTGAAATCATCGACCTGCCGAAAAAAGGATTGTTCGGACTGAAGACATATCCGGCAAAGGTCCGCGTTTTTGTAAAGGAAAATAAAGAGGAAATGGCAGTGGAGTACATCACTGCTGTTCTGAAGGCGATGGGTGCGCAGGACTTTACCGCAGAGGCAAACCGCGACGGAGAGAACCTGAATATCACCCTCAAGGGCGACGATCTGGGCTTTGTGATCGGCAGACGCGGCGAGACCATCGATGCAATCCAGTATCTGGCAAGCCTGGCGGTCAACCGTCTGGACGGTGATTATATGCGAATCACCATTGACAGCGGCAACTTCCGTGAAAAGCGGGAAAAGACCTTGGAATCGCTGGCAAGACGTTTGGCACGCAATGTAGTCAAGAGCGGTCGCAGCATGACCCTGGAGCCGATGAATCCATACGAGAGAAGAATCATCCATGCAACGGTGGCAACCGTAGAGGGTGCAACCTCTTCCTCCATCGGAGAAGAGCCGAACAGACGGGTGGTTATCAGCTCCACCAATCCGGTCAAAAAGTACAACAACAATTACAAGGGCAAGAAAAAGCCTTACAACAACGGAAAAGGCGGCTACCGCCAGAACTCCCGCCGTCCGCAGGGCGAAGGAAAGAACCAGGACGGTCAGGAAAAGAAACCGTATGTGTTCCGTCCGAACAACAACGGCAAGGACGAAGGCGGAGAGAACCGCAGACGTCCGCCAAGACAGAACTCTTATAACAAGGAAAGATGTTTTGAGGAAAAGCCGGCGGTATCCAACGAGAATATCCGCAGTGAGGTACCGCGCAGCACTGCTCCAAGTGAGGCGCAGGACAAGCCGTTGTACGCAAAGATTGATCTGGAATAAGCAAAAGCAAGAAAAAAACAGCAGCTATGCGGCTGCTGTTTTTTATTTTGCAGATAATCTTGCAGGTACAGCAGGAAAAGAGAAACAAAGGGAAAAAGACTGCATAAAAACTTTATTCTTTGCCGCTTTTTTGCTATAATATAAATACCTATGGATAAATTTGAGGGACCGCAGGGGATGCGGTCGGAATATAGAATTGGTTTAGTGAGAAAGGAAGGACCGACCATGAACAGCACAATGGCTCAAGATACAATCGCAGCGATTTCTACGCCGGTTGCGGCAGGAGGAATCGGGATGGTGCGGGTGTCCGGTCCAGATGCCCTAAAGGTAGTGGACAGGGTATTTACAGCGGTTTCGGGTAAGCAGGCAGAGGATACGCCCGGATACCGCGGTCTGTTTGGCAGGGTGCATGACGGGCAGGGGGAAATCGACGAAGCAGTGGTATTTGTTTACCGCGCACCCAAAAGCTACACCGGAGAGGATGTGGCAGAAATCTGCTGCCACGGTGGAATCTATCTGGTACAGCGCACCCTGAGAGCCTGTTTGAACGCAGGAGCCAGAGCAGCGCAAGCGGGGGAATTTACCCGTCGTGCGTTCCTCAACGGGAAGATGAACCTGACACAGGCGGAGGCGGTGGCGGACCTGATTGCCGCACAGGGTCAGCAGAGCGCACAGGCGGCGCTGCAAGCCCGCGACGGAGCCATCTTCCGGCGAATCCATCAGGTGGTGGAAAAACTGCTGGGCGTTTCCTCTGCGCTAGCTGCGTGGGTGGACTATCCCGACGAGGACATCGACGAGGTTTCCGACGAAAATCTGCGCGCCAGTGTCTATGAAATCTGTGGGATGCTGGAAGGGATTTTGAAGGGATATGACAACGGCAGGCTGCTGCGGGAAGGCATCAGCACCGTCATCGTCGGACGTCCCAACGTGGGAAAATCGACCTTGATGAACCTGCTCAGCGGGGAACAGAAGAGCATTGTGACCCAGATTCCGGGAACGACCCGCGACATCGTGGAGGACACCATCCGCTTAGGGGAGGTTGTGCTGCACTTAGCCGACACAGCAGGGCTGCGGGACACCGATGACCCAGTGGAGAGAATGGGCGTGGAGCTTGCCAGAAAGCGCCTGAACAGCAGCTATCTGGTGCTGGCGGTGTTTGACGGCAGTACGCCCCTGACTCCGGCGGACGAAGAACTGATGACCCTTTGCAAGGGCAAAAACGCTGTGGCGGTGGTGAACAAAAACGATTTGCCCCCGGCGGCGGTGCAGGAAAAAATCAGAGCCGCCTTTGATCGGGTGGTGGCGTACAGCGCCAAGAACCACACCGGTCGGGACGATTTGGCGGTGGCGGTGGCAGGCGCCCTTGGGGTACAGAATTTTGACGCGGCGGATCCGCTCCTTGCCAACGAGCGACAGCGGCAGTGCTGCCAAATGGCGGCAGACTGTGTGGCGGAGGCGATGGCTGCGCTGGAAAGCGGCATGACCTATGACGCGGTGAATGTGAGCATTGACGCAGCGGCGGACGCCCTGCTTTCTCTCACCGGTGCCCGGGCGACACAGGCTGTGGTGGATCGGATTTTTGAAAAATTTTGTGTAGGTAAGTAATGGAATATTTTGCAAAAGCATACGATGTGGCGGTGATTGGCGCCGGCCATGCCGGGATCGAGGCCGGATTGGCAGCGGCACGGCTGGGGTGCAGCACCGCTGTGTTTACCATCAATATGGACTGGGTGGGCAATATGCCCTGCAATCCCTCCATCGGCGGCACCTCTAAAGGTCACCTGGTGCGAGAGATCGACGCATTGGGCGGCGAAATGGGCAAGGCGGCGGATCGCTACACGCTTCAATCTCGAATGCTGAACCTGGGCAAAGGCCCGGCGGTGCACTCCCTGCGGGCACAGATTGACCGGCGCGCCTATGCCGGTGGAATGAAGCACACGCTGGAGCGGCAAGATAATTTGGACCTGCGCCAGTGCGAAATTACAGATATTGCCCAAGGGGAGGACGGCCTTTGGCGCCTGACCACTAAGCTGGAAGCGATCTATACTGCCAAGGCGGTGGTGCTGGCCACCGGCACTTTCCTGGGCGGCCGCGTGTATGTGGGCGATGTGAGCTACGAAAGCGGGCCGGACGGTATGTTCCCGGCAACGGCGCTGGCAACGGCGCTGAAAAAGCTGGGTCTGCCCCTGCGCCGGTTCAAGACCGGCACCCCTTCCCGGGTGAACGCCCGCAGTTTGGATTTTGACAAAATGGAAGTGCAGCCCGGCGATGACCGCACGGTGCCCTTTAGCTTTGAGACGGACACACCGCCGGAGAACAAGGTGGTGTGTCACATCACCTACACCAATGCTGCCACCAAACAGGTGATCTTAGACAACCTGGACCGCAGCCCTATGTACAGTGGCAAAATTGAGGGCAAAGGCCCGCGGTACTGCCCCAGCTTTGAGGACAAGGTGGTGCGCTTCTCCGATCGGGAACGGCACCAGTTGTTTGTGGAGCCGTGCGGCGAAAAGACGGAAGAAATGTACCTGCAAGGGTTGTCCTCCTCCCTGCCGGAGGATGTGCAGCTGGCGTTTATCCACACCATTCCCGGTTTGGAGCACGCCCAGGTGATGCGCACCGCCTACGCCATTGAGTACGACTGCGTGGACCCGCGGGCCATGAAAGCCAGCTTGGAGTTTCACGACTTCCCCGGGCTGTTTGGTGCGGGGCAGTTTAACGGCTCCAGCGGCTACGAAGAAGCCGCCGCCCAGGGCCTGGTGGCCGGGATCAACGCTGCTATGTTGGTGCTGGGACGGGAGCCACTGGTGCTGGATCGGGGCAGCAGCTACATTGGCACCCTGATCGACGATTTGGTGACCAAGGGCTGCACAGACCCCTACCGTATGATGACCAGCCGCAGCGAGTACCGTTTGGTGCTGCGCCAGGACAACGCCGACCGGCGACTGACACCTACCGGTTACCGGGTGGGACTGATTTCACAGGAACGTTATGATCAATACTTGGAAAAACAACGGCTGATTGAAGAAGAACGGCAGCGGGTGGCGCAGGTGAGCGTGCCTCTGACCGACACCATTCAGCAAATATTGACCGCTAAGGGCACGGCACCCTTAAAAACCGGCTGCAAGCTGGAGGAACTGCTGCGGCGCCCCCAACTGACCTACGCAGATTTGGCACCGGTGGATCCGAAACGGCCGGATCTGCCGGCAGCGGTGTTTGAACAGGTAGAGATCGGTATTAAATACGCCGGGTACATTGCCCGTCAGGAGCAGCAGATTAAGGAGCTGCGCCGGGTGGAGGCCCAGCGGATACCGGCGGACATAGATTACAGCAAACTCACCGGCCTGCGGCTGGAAGCTAAGGAAAAGCTGGCTGCCGTTCGCCCTGAAAACTTGGGGCAGGCTGCCCGGATCAGCGGGGTCAACCCGGCGGATGTGGCAGCGTTGCACATTCTATTGGAGAGCCTATGATCGACACGGAGAAATTATCTCGACTGCTTGACGAACTAAACATTGCTGTGGACGGCTACGCAGCCCAACGGCTGGATCTGTATGCCCAGCGACTGGTGGCGTGGAACGAAAAAATGAATCTGACCGGCATTACCGATCCGGATGGCATACTGGAAAAGCATTTTATCGACTCCATAGAGCCGCTGCGTTTTGTGGAGATACCGAGAAATGCCCGGGTAATTGATGCGGGTACCGGTGCCGGGTTTCCCGGTCTGCCGCTGCTGATCGCCCGGCCGGATCTGGATCTGACCCTGGCAGACAGTCTGCATAAGCGGCTGGTGTTCCTGAAAGATGTGCTTCATGGCTGCGGGCTGGTGGCAGAGCGGGTGCATGCGCGGGCGGAGATTTTGGGCAAAGATCCGGACTATCGGGAGCAGTACGATATTGCCACTGCCAGAGCGGTGGCGCCTCTGCCGGTGCTGTGCGAATACTGCCTGCCTTTTGTGAAAGTGGGCGGCGCATTCTTGGCGCTGAAAGGCGCGGAGGACGAGGTGGCGGCGGCAAAGTGCGCCATGGCGACCCTTGGCGGGGAGTTAGAACAGAATGTTTCATATAAACTACCAAGCGGAGATAGCCGCCATTTGGTTGTGGTGCGAAAAATATCGCAAACCCCGACAAAATACCCGCGAAAGCCTAAAAAAATAGATACCAAGCCGTTATAAGCCTGTCGAAGCTGCGGTTTTAGATTGACTTTCCCCCGATGGGAAAGTCTTTCTTTTTGTTCTAAACTGTGATACAGTATAGTCAAAGGAGATGAGGACATGGCCAAAGAGATCGTAGAGATCCCAACGGAACGGTTGCTGCCCAACCCCTACCAGCCCCGTAAGCAATTCAGCAGCGAGGAAATGCTGGGGCTGGCAGACTCCATTCAGCAAAACGGCGTGTTGCAGCCATTGCTGGCACGGCGGATCAACAATAGCGATTATTATGAGCTGATTGCCGGAGAGCGGCGGCTGCGGGCGGTCCATCTTGGCCAACCTGCAAACGGTGCCCTGCATTGTGCTGGACTGTGATTACCAGGACAGCGCAGTGATCTCCATTTTAGAGAACATTCAGCGAGCGAACTTAAATTTCTTTGAGGAAGCCCTGGCTATTGCGCATTTGCACGAGCATTTTGGACTGACGCAACAGGAGATCGGCAAAAAGCTGGGCAAGAGCCAGTCAGCGCTCTCCAACAAGCTGCGCCTGCTGCGACTGCCTGCCGATGTGCGGTACTATATTGAAAAGGAAGGGCTGACGGAGCGCCACGCCCGAGCACTGTTGAAAGTGGACGACCCGGAAGTCATGTGGACGGTGCTAAGGGCAGTCACTGACCGCCACCTGAATGTAGAACAGACAGAAAGCATGATCGCGCACCTGCTGGGCGAAGATGCGCCGGCGGACAAGCATCGCCGCAAGGTGGTGCCCCTGTTTCGAGATGTGCGCATCTTTGTCAATACTGTAAACAAGGCCATTGCCACAATGCAAGCCAGCGGTATTGACGCGGTCAGCAATAAAACAGAGACAGACGATTATATCGAATTCCATGTGCGCATACCCAAGCATACAGACGAAGGTACTACACAATCCTCTGCAAATGCAGACAAACCCGCTTAAAACGGGAAACCGTTTTAACATATTCTCCTCTTTTCATCACACGGGATGGCTCGGCGGCAACGCCGGGCCATTCTGTGTTTCATGTGAAACACAGTGTAGGCTCGCAATTTGTATGTTTCATGTGAAACACGCCGGAAAAGCAGCCCAATGTTGTTTCATGTGAAACACGAAAACGGCGCCACAAGATATGGTATGGCCAAATTCGACAGCCACAAATCTCCAAAAATAATGCGCGCTGTTTCACGTGAAACCCTTGAAGCGGACGGGCCTTTGATGTATAATACCAATCGGAGGTGCCGATATGGGAAAAACCATTTCTATTTTTAATCAAAAAGGCGGCGTGGGCAAAACCACCACTTGCGTCAATTTGGCGGCCGCTTTAGGCGCCAAAGGCAAAAAGACTTTGCTGGTAGACGTTGACCCCCAGGGCAACAGCACCAGCGGCGTAGGTGTGGATAAAAGCGAAATTGAGTATTCCACCTATGATATTTTGGTGGACAACCAGCCTGCCCGTGCGATTTTGCACGAAACGCCCTTTAAGAACCTGGATTTGCTGCCGGCGAACATGAACTTGGCCGGAGCGGAGCTGGAACTGGCGGAGACGGAGGATCGGTTTCGTGCGCTAAAAAAAGCCATTGCCACCCTGGTGATGGAGTACGACTACATTATTATTGACTGCCCGCCCAGCTTGGGGTTGCTGAGTCTGAATGCACTGGTAGCGTCAGACACCCTGATCGTACCCCTGCAATGCGAATATTACGCCCTGGAGGGCTTGAGCCAGTTGCTCAGCACCGTGCGCACGGTCAAACAGCACTATAACCCCCACTTGGAGTTGCAAGGGGTGGTCTTTACCATGTATGACAGCCGGTTAAAGCTGACCCAGCAGGTGGTAGACGAGGTGGAGAAATACTTCCCCGGCAAAACCTACCACACCATGATCCCCCGTAGCGTCAAGCTGGCAGAAGCCCCCAGCTACGGCAAACCGGTGCTGTATTATGAAAAATACTGTAAGGCCAGCTTTGCGTATAAAAAGTTGGCAGACGAGGTGGTTAAGCAGAGCCGTTGACCCGGCTCTATAATATAATAGGTATAGGAAAAGCGGAGGAAATGCGATGGCAAATAAAAAATCCGGCCTGGGCAAAGGACTGGGCCAGTTGTTTTTAGAGAATTCCGTTGATGAGTTGGTGGCAAACAACACGCTGCCCTTAGAGGAGATCGTGCCCAACAAGGAGCAGCCCCGAAAGACCTTTGACGAAACGGCGTTGGAGGAATTGGCGGAGAGTATTCGCCAGCACGGCGTGTTGCAGCCCCTTTTGGTGCGGCCTCTGCCCGGCGGCGGGTACCAGCTGGTGGCCGGTGAGCGGCGATACAGAGCCAGCCGCATTGCCGGACTGCGAGAGGTGCCGGTGGTGATCCGGGAATTGTCCGATGTGGAGACCATGGAGATCGCCATTATTGAGAACTTGCAGCGTGAGGATCTGAATCCCATTGAGGAAGCGGAGGGGCTGCAAGCGCTGATTGACCGCTGCGGTTTTACCCAGGATCAGGTGGCAGCCAGCGTGGGCAAGTCCCGCCCGGCGATTGCCAACAGTCTGCGGCTGCTGAAGCTGCCCCCGGAGGTGCGGGAGATGACCAAAAGCGGCGCCATCTCTGCCGGCCACGCCCGGGCGCTGCTGGGGCTGCCCAACGAGGCGCTGATTTATGCGGCGGCGGAGCAAATCGTTTCACACAAACTTACAGTGCGGGATGTGGAAAAGCTGGCCAAGCGCAGTCAGCAGGAAGCCGGTGCGGCACCCAAGCCCCGATCCCGACGGGATGCGTTTTACGACGAGGTGGAACTGGCGCTGAAGGAGACCTTGGGCCGCAAGGTGCGCGTGGTGCCCGGCCGGGGCAAAGGCACGCTGGAAATTGAATTCTATTCCAATGAAGATCTAAAAGATTTGGCCAATAAGTTAGGAGAATAAAAGTATGCTGGATATGAAATTTGTGCGGGAAAATCCCGAACTGGTTAAGGAGAACATCAAAAAGAAATTTCAGGACGAAAAGCTGCCCCTGGTAGATCAGGTCATTGAACTGGACGAGCGTCGTCGGGCTGCCATGACCAAGGCGGACGAGCTGCGTGCAAACCGCAACAAGCTGTCTAAGGAGATCGGCGCCTTGATGGCGCAGGGCAAGAAGGAAGAGGGCATGGCTCTGCGCCAAAAGGTGGCGGATCAGGCCAAGGAGCTGGAAGAACTGACCAAAGAGGCCAACGAGTTGAACGAGCAGGTCACCAAGATCATGATGACCATTCCCAACATCATTGACCCCAGCGTGCCCATCGGTAAGGATGACAGTGAAAATGTAGAGGTGGAGCGCTTTGGGGAACCGGTGGTGCCGGACTTTGAGGTGCCGTACCATACGGACATTATGGAGCGCTTTGACGGCATTGATCTGGACGCTGCCCGCAAGGTGGCCGGTAACGGCTTTTATTACCTGATGGGCGATATTGCCCGGCTGCACTCTGCGGTCATCAGTTATGCCCGTGACTTTATGATCGACCGTGGTTTTACCTATTGTGTGCCGCCGTTTATGATCCGCTCCAATGTGGTTACCGGCGTAATGAGCTTTGCCGAGATGGATGCCATGATGTATAAGATTGAGGGTGAGGACCTGTACCTGATCGGTACCTCCGAGCACTCTATGATCGGCAAATTTATTGATACCATCACCCCGGAGAGCGAGCTGCCCAAGACCCTGACTTCTTATTCTCCCTGCTTCCGCAAGGAGAAGGGCGCTCACGGCATTGAGGAGCGTGGCGTGTACCGTATCCATCAGTTTGAGAAGCAGGAGATGATCGTGGTCTGCAAGCCGGAGGAGAGCAAAATGTGGTTCGACAAGCTGTGGCAGAACACGGTGGACCTGTTCCGCAGCCTGGATATTCCGGTGCGCACCCTGGAGTGCTGCTCCGGCGATTTGGCAGACCTGAAAGTCAAGAGCGTAGACGTGGAGGCCTGGTCCCCCCGCCAGAAGAAATATTTTGAGGTGGGCTCTTGCTCCAATCTGTCCGACGCCCAGGCCCGCCGCCTGAAGATCCGCGTTAAGGGCGAGCACGGCAACTACCTGGCCCACACCCTGAACAACACGGTGGTGGCGCCCCCCAGAATGCTCATCGCCTTTCTGGAAAACAACTTGCAGGCAGACGGCAGCGTACTGGTGCCCAAGGCCTTGCAGCCGTATATGGGCGGCACAGAGCGCCTGGTGCCGAAAAAATAATAGTGTTCCACGCCAAACAGCGCCTGTCTGCGGACGGGCGCTGTTTTTTGCGTATGCGGACCGTGCACCCCCCCTGCGGCTGCGCCGCTTTCCCCCCTTTTTTTTGCAAGGGGGGCGAAGAAGATGTAACCGATAAGCCTCCCTTGTAATGGGTGACTCCCCGCAGTGCGGGGAGATGTCGCGCAGCGACAGAGGGGACGGGCACCGGTTCGGTGGGGGACCGCCGTAGGCGGTGGAGGGATTAAACGGTTAAGCGAGCACCCTACAAAAAACCGCACCGCTTTATGCAATTCTACCAAAAACAATGTGAACCGTGTAACACGATAGCGGGCGCATTTTGAGAAATAGGGGAGAAACAACGGGAAAAAGGCGGAAAATTGTTCCGAATCTGGATGAAATTGTGAACTTTGTAACAAATAATTTCGGATTATTCAAAAATACGCCCAAAAACATCGTTAAAAGATTATCAATTTTTAGTGGTATGGTAGATTTGTGCCCAAAAGGCTTGCAAAGGCAAAGGCTTTTCAGTATGATATAGGTGGATTAGCGGAACACCGCTATGATAGTAAGTACAACTTGGAGGCAATAAAATGGCAAGAGAAATCATCGACAGCGTAGAAAAGCTGGAGGCGGAGCTGGACCGTGTGCGCGCAGCGCAGCGGGAGTTCGCCACTTACACCCAGGAGCAGGTGGATAAAATTTTCTTTGCGGCGGCGATGGCTGCCAATAAGGCAAGAATCCCCCTGGCCAAGATGGCGGTGGAAGAGACCGGCATGGGCTTGGTAGAAGACAAGATCATCAAGAACCACTACGCGGCAGAGTACATTTATAATGCATACAAGAACACCAAAACCTGCGGCGTGATCGAGGAAGACAAGGCCTACGGTATTAAGAAGATCGCAGAGCCTCTGGGTGTGATCGCGGCGGTGATCCCCACCACCAACCCCACCTCTACGGCCATCTTTAAGACCCTGATTTGCCTGAAGACCCGCAACGGCATTATCATCTCTCCCCATCCCCGGGCCAAGAAGAGCACTACTGCTGCGGCCAAGATCGTGCTGGACGCTGCTGTGGCAGCCGGCGCGCCGGAGGGGATCATCAGCTGGATTGACGCACCGTCTCTGGATATGACCAACCTGCTGATGAAAGAGGCAGACACCATTTTGGCAACCGGCGGCCCCGGTATGGTAAAGGCCGCATACTCCAGCGGCAAGCCTGCCCTGGGCGTTGGCGCCGGTAACACCCCTGCCATTATTGATGATACCGCAGATATTAAGCTGGCGGTGAACTCTATTATCCATTCCAAGACTTTTGATAACGGTATGATCTGCGCCTCCGAGCAGAGCTGCATTGTGGATAAGAAGATCTACAAGGCGGTGCGCAAGGAATTTGAGGATCGAGGCTGCTACTTCCTGAAAGCGGACGAGATTGATAAGGTGCGCAAAACCATTATTATCAATGGCGCCCTGAACGCAAAGATCGTGGGTCAAAAGCCGGTGACCATTGCGGCACTGGCCGGCGTGACCATTCCCGAGGAGACCAAGGTGCTCATCGGCGAGGTGGAGAGCGTAGACATTAGCGAGGAATTTGCCCACGAGAAGCTGAGCCCGGTGCTGGCTATGTATAAATCCGAGAACTTTAACGACGCACTGGAAAAGGCAGCCCAGCTGATTGCAGACGGCGGCTACGGTCATACCTCTTCCGTATATCTGAACGCTGTGACCGAGCAGGAGAAGCTGGATGCATTCTCCGCCAAGATGAAGACCTGCCGTGTACTGGTGAACACCCCGTCCTCTTTCGGCGGTATCGGCGACCTGTACAACTTTAAGCTGGCTCCGTCCCTGACCCTGGGCTGCGGCTCCTGGGGCGGCAACTCCGTGTCTGAGAATGTAGGGGTCAAGCACCTGGTGAACATCAAAACCGTTGCAGAAAGAAGGGAAAATATGCTGTGGTTCCGTGCCCCGGAGAAGGTATACATTAAGAAAGGCTGCCTGCCGGTGGCGCTGGACGAAGTGGGCAATGTGATGCAGAAGAAAAAGGCATTCATTGTTACGGACAGCTTCCTGTATAAGAATGGCTACACCAAGCCCATCACCGATAAACTGGACGAAATGGGCGTGACCCACACCACATTCTTTAATGTGGCACCGGACCCCACCCTGGCCTGCGCCAAAGAGGGTGTGGCTGCCATGAACGCTTTCCAGCCGGATTGCATTATCGCCGTTGGCGGCGGCTCCGCCATGGACGCCGGCAAAATCATGTGGGTGATGTACGAGCACCCGGAAGTGGATTTCCTGGATCTGGCTATGCGCTTTATGGATATTCGTAAGCGTGTGTACACCTTCCCCAAGATGGGCGAAAAAGCGTACTTTATCGCCGTTCCCACCTCTGCCGGTACCGGTTCCGAGGCAACGCCCTTTGCCGTAATTACCGATGAGCGCACCGGCGTAAAGTACCCGCTGGCGGACTATGAGCTGATGCCCAATATGGCAATTGTGGACGCAGACTTCCACATGACTGCGCCTAAGGGCCTGACTGCTGCTTCCGGTATTGACGCGGTGACCCACTGCCTGGAGGCTTACGCTTCCATGATGGCTACCGATTATACCGACGGTCTGGCGATCCGCTCTTTGCAGATGATCTTCCAGTACCTGCCCCGTGCCTACGACAACGGCCCTAACGATCCGGTGGCTCGTGAGAAGATGGCCAACGCAGCCACCATGGCCGGTATGGCATTTGCCAACGCGTTCCTGGGTGTGTGCCACTCTATGGCGCATAAGCTGGGCGCGTTCCACCACCTGCCCCACGGTGTGGCAAACGCATTGATGATCGACTATGTACTGCGGTTCAACGCGGCGGAAGTACCTACAAAGATGGGCACCTTCCCCCAGTATGACCACCCCCACACCCTGGCACGCTATGCCGAAGTGGCAGACGCTCTTGGCGTTAAGGGTCGCACGGACGCTGACAAGCTGGAAGGTCTGATCAAGAAGATCGACGAGCTGAAAGACTATGTTGGTATTAAGAAGAGCATTCAGGAATACGGCGTGGACGAAAAGTATTTCCTGGACACCCTGGACGATATGGTGGAGCAGGCATTCGATGACCAGTGCACCGGCGCCAACCCCCGCCTTCCCCTGATGAGCGAAATTAAGGATATGTATCTGCGTGCCTACTACGGCAAAGAATAAGGGAGGTTATCTGTATGAAAGCACTGAAAGAGCGCGAGCATAAAGTTATCTATAAAGACGGCGACAAGGTAGTCAAGGTGTTTGACGAGACCTTTTCCAAGGCCGATGTGCTCAACGAGGCACTGAATATGGCTCGGGTAGAAGAGACCGGTCTGCGAATTCCCAAATTGCTGAATGTAAGCAAGGTGGATGGCAAGTGGGCCATTACCAGAGAGTATATTGAGGGTACGCCCCTGAGCCAACTGATGGCACAGCACCCGGAGAAGCAGGACGAGTACCTGAATACCTTTGTGGATATTCAGCTGGAGATCTTGGGCAAAACCTGCCCCCATCTGAATAAGATTAAGGACAAAATGCACGCCAAGATCAGCGCCTCCGACTATGAGGCCACCCTGCGCTATGACCTGCACAACCGCTTGGAGGGGATGAAACCCCACAAAAAGGTGCTCCATGGCGACTACTGCCCCAGCAATGTGATCGTGACGCCGGATGGCCGGTATTACATTATCGACTGGGCACATGCTACCCAGGGCAACGCCTCTGCGGACGCGGCCCGCACTTACCTGACCTTTACCCTTAGCGGCCAGAGCGATGTGGCAGAGAAGTACCTGGCGCTGTTCTGCAAAAAAGCGGATATTCCCAAGCAGCTGGTGCAGCAGTGGATGCCCATTGTGGCCTGCTCTGAGAGCACCAAGCACATTCCCGGCGAGCGGGAAGTGCTGGACCGCTGGGTCAATGTGTTTGACTTCCAATAATCAGCCCCCCTCCATGTTGGGTTTCCTGCCCAACAAGGTGTGTACCCCGACAGTGCGCCCCCCTGCACTGCCGGGGTTTTTTTAGGAATGATGCGGTGGGAGCAAGTCCATGCCGCTGCTGTAATACTTCCCCTTTCTGCATAATCCCCAAAAAATGTTAAATCCTATTGACAGGGTATGCATTGTGTGGTATTTTTTAATTCAAAGTTTAGATGAAAGGGCGTGCGGGTATGCAGGTGTATGCGGATAATGCGGCCACCACCAGAATGAGTGACCGGGCGGTGCAGGCCATGCTGCCGCTGTTGCAAGAGAATTTTGGCAACCCCTCATCCTTGCATTCTGTGGGGCAGCGGGCCAAGGAAGCGCTGGAGAATGCCCGGGACAGCATTGCTGCGGACCTGGGCGTCTCGCCCAAGGAGATTTATTTTACCTCCGGCGGGTCGGAGGCGGACAACCAGGCCATTCGCTCGGCGGCGGCTATCGGTCGTCGCAAGGGCAAGACCAAGATCATTTCTTCCGCCTTTGAGCACCACGCGGTGCTGCACACTTTGGCGGCGCTGGAGAAAGAGGGCTTCACCGTAGAGCTGCTGCCGGTGCATGAGAACGGGATCGTTCGCCCGGCGGAGCTGGAAGCAGCCCTGGACGAGAACACCTGCATGGTGACCATTATGGCCGCCAATAATGAGATCGGCACCCTGCAGCCGGTGGCAGAGATCGGCAAAATTTGCCGTGCCCACGGCGTTCTGTTCCATACAGACGCAGTGCAGGCGGTGGGGCATACCCGGCTGCATATCACACAGAGTGATATTGACCTTTTGTCCCTGTCTGCGCACAAGTTCCACGGTCCCAAGGGCGCCGGGGTGCTGTACGCCCGCCGCGGGGTGGCGCTGACCAATGTAATTGAAGGCGGCGCCCAGGAGCGGGGCAAGCGGGCCGGTACGGAGAATGTGCCTGCCATTGCCGGTATGGCTGCCGCGCTGCATGAGGCCATGGAGAACCTGGACCGGAACGCCGCGTATGTAACGGAGCTGCGCCGCACATTGGAAGATAAATTAAGCCGAATCCCGGAGAGCCGGATCAACGGCGACCGGGCGCTCCGACTGCCGGGCACGCTGAATATGTGCTTTGCGGGCATTGAGGGCGAGAGCCTGCTGCTCCTGCTGGATCAGGCAGGTATCGCAGCGTCCTCCGGTTCCGCCTGCACCAGCGGCAGCCTGGATCCCAGCCATGTGCTTTTGGCCATCGGCGTACCGGTAGAGGTGGCCCACGGCTCCCTGCGGCTGTCTCTTAGCGGGGAAAACACGCCGGCGCAGGTGGCGCATATTGCCGAGACGGTGCCCCGGGTAGTGGCGTATCTGCGCTCCATCAGCCCGGTTTGGGAGCAAATGCAAAACGAGAAAGCGTAAAGAACAGGAGCGAGAAGATGGCTTTGTATTCCGATAAGGTGATGGACCATTTTATGAACCCCCGCAATGTGGGCAAGCTGGATAATCCCTCCGGTGTTGGCCAGGTGGGCAACGCCCGCTGCGGCGATATTATGAAGATTTATATTCAGGTGGAGGACGGCGTGATCACGGATGTGAAGTTCAACACCTTTGGCTGCGCCTCTGCCATTGCCAGCAGCTCTATGGCAACGGAGCTGATTAAGGGCAAGCCCATTGACCAGGCGCTGGCGCTGACCAATCAGGCGGTAGCGGAAGCGCTGGACGGCCTGCCTGCGATAAAAATGCACTGTTCCGTCCTGGCCGAGGAGGCCATCAAGGCGGCGGTGAAAGATTATTATGACAAGAACGGCATTGCCTACGACCCGGCGGCCTTTTGCCCCGGCGACTGCGCCCATTGCCATGAATAACCCGGTGTAAGGGAGGAGAAAACCATGATACGGGATATACAAGATGAAATTATGCGGCTGAAAAAGGAGAACGATGTGTGTATTCTGGCTCATTTGTACCAGAACGACGCCATCTTAGAGGTGGCGGATTACACCGGCGACTCCTTTGCTTTGGCAAAATTGGCCCAAACCGTGCCCAACAAGACGGTGCTCATGTGCGGCGTGCGCTTTATGGCAGAGACGGTGAAGATGCTGGCGCCGGACAAGCGGGTGCTGCTGAGCAATCCGGACGCCGGCTGCCCTATGGCGGAGCAGATGGACCGGGAAGTGATCCAACAGGTGAAAGAGAATTACCCGGATTATACCGTGGTGGCGTATATCAACACCACGGCGGAGCTTAAGACGGTGTGCGATGTGTGCGTCACTTCCTCCAGCGCGGAGAAAGTGATCCGCAAGATCGACAACGACAAAATTCTCTTTATCCCGGACTGCAATTTGGGGGACTATGTGTCTCGCCAGGTGCCGGACAAGACCTTTAAGCTGCTTAGCGGCGGCTGCCCCACCCACGCCCGGCTTACTGCCCGGGATGTGCAGGCGGCCAAGGCCAAGCATCCCCAGGCGCTGTTTTTGGTGCACCCGGAGTGCGTGCCTGCCGTTGTGGAACAGGCGGATTATGTAGGCTCCACCACCGGCATTATGGATTATGCCATGCAGAGCGACGCCAAAGAATTTATCATCGGTACGGAGAACAGTATTTGCGAGCACCTGCAAATGCAGTGCCCGGACAAGCGCTTTTACCCCCTGTCCAAGGACTGCGTGTGCCACAATATGAAGGCCACCACCCTGGGCGATGTACTGGGCTGCCTGCAAGGCACCGCCGGCCAGGAGATCACCGTGCCCCCGGAGATTGCGGAAAAGGCCGTGCGCTGCATTGACCGTATGATTGAACTCTCCCAGTAAAGCAGAATAGATAGAAATACATAAGGACGGCCCCGGCCGTCCTTTGTTTGTTGTGAAATCTCTCCAATGCCTCCGGCGCAATCCCCCCTGCGGCTACGCCGCTTTCGCCTAACGGGCGCCCGTCCCCTCTGTCGCTGCGCGACATCTCCCCGCACCGCGGGGAGTCACCCTTTGCAAGGGGGGCCAAGATTTTGTAACCGATCAGCCTCCCTTGTGTAAAGGGAGGTGGCTGCGAGCTTGTGAGCAGACGGAGGGATTGTCCGCTACAACGGATTTCCCACAACCCCCGCAAAAATGTTGACCTTTGCCCCCGGTTGTGCTAAACTTGTATTCGTATTACTATATAAAACAAGCGGAGGTACTTTTTTATGGATAATTCTGAGAAAACACTGGAAAAGCTGGTTACCCTCAGCAAGGGGCGCGGCTTTGTGTATCCCGGCTCTGAGATTTACGGCGGCCTGGCCAACACCTGGGACTACGGCCCCTTGGGCGTGGAGCTGAAAGAAAATATCAAAAAGGCTTGGCGCAAGAAGTTCATTCAGGAGAATAAATATAATGTGGGTCTGGACAGCGCCATTTTGATGAACCCCCAGACCTGGGTGGCCTCCGGCCATTTGGGCGGGTTCTCCGATCCGCTGATGGATTGCTGTGCTTGCAAGACCCGCCACCGTGCGGACGATCTGATCGAGGCTTTTGACGGCACCAATGTGGCCGGCTGGACCAACGAACAGATGAGCGACTATATTAAGGAAAAGAACATTCCCTGCCCCAACTGCGGTGCCCACGATTTTACGGACATTCGCCAGTTTAACCTGATGTTCAAGACCTTCCAGGGTGTTACCGAGGACAGCAAGGACGAGATCTATCTGCGCCCGGAGACGGCACAGGGCATTTTTGTGAACTTTGCCAATGTGCAGCGCACCACTCGTAAGAAAATTCCTTTCGGCGTGGCCCAGGTAGGCAAGTCTTTCCGTAACGAGATCACCCCCGGCAAGTTCATCTTCCGCGTGCGCGAGTTTGAGCAGATGGAGCTGGAGTTCTTCTGCAAGCCCGGCACGGATTTGGAGTGGTTCGATTACTGGCGCAGCTTCTGCCGAGACTGGCTGTATTCTCTCAATATGAAGCCGGAGAACCTGCGGCTGCGTGACCACGATCCGGAGGAGCTTTGCTTCTACTCCAAGGCCACCACGGACTTTGAGTATCGCTTCCCCTTTGGCTGGGGCGAGCTGTGGGGCGTGGCGGACCGTACCGACTACGACCTGACCCAGCACATCAATACCAGCGGCAAGAATTTGGAATACTTTGACCAGACCACCGGCGAGAAGTATGTGCCCTATGTGATCGAGCCGTCCCTGGGTGTGGAGCGGCTGTTCCTGGCGCTGCTCACCGAGGCGTATGATGAAGAAGTGATCGATGCGGAGAAGAACGACACCCGCGTGGTGCTTCACTTCCACCCGGCCATTGCACCCTTTAAGGCTGCTGTGCTGCCCCTGAGCAAGAAGCTCAGCGACCAGGCCGGTGAGGTGTTTGACACCCTGTCCAAGAAGTTCAATGTGGACTTTGACGACGCCGGTTCCATTGGTAAGCGCTATCGCCGCCAGGATGAGATCGGCACCCCCTATTGTATTACCTATGATTTTGATTCGGTAGAGGACGGTTGTGTCACTGTGCGTGACCGCGACACCATGGAGCAGGTGCGCCTGCCCATCAGTGAGCTGACCGCCTTTATTGAGAGCAAGCTGGAATTCTAAGTAAAAGCGAAAGGCATTTCTTATGGAATTGAACCGCAAGCAAATTAAATCCCAGGCGCGCATACTGGTGCAGAACAAATGGGGCTCCCTGTTTGTGATCACCTTTGTGGTGATGATGCTCACCGGTATGGGTATGTTTAATAATTCCCAGATTGATCTGGTCAAGCAGATTTCCCATTATAATCATGCCAGCGACTATGGCAGCTGGGATGATAGTGAGGACAACCCGCTGGAGGAGTTTGATTTCGACGATCAGGACGAGGACGACAACCCGCTGGAGGATTTTGACGGCACCGGCGCCATTACCCCGGTAGCGACCAGTAACAATACGGCAGAGACCATGTCCGTTGCGGCGCTGGCCGGATTCGGTGCGCTGTTCAGCTTGGCAGCTTTGGTGCTGTCGCCCTTGAATGTGACCTTGGACGGCTACTATGTGTACTTTGTGCGCACGGCGCCACCGGTACGCTTGGGTGCGGACCTGGGCCAGGTGTTTAAGAACACCTTTAACAAGCACTATTCCGGGCGGTTGTTGTTGGTGATCTTAGGTGGTTTGTTCACTTTCCTGTGGTCGCTGCTGTTGATTATCCCCGGCATTGTGTACAGTTACGGCATTTATTTTGCCAACGAGTTGATGGTGGATAACCCCAACCTGTCACCGATGGAAGCGCTGAAGCTTAGCCGTCGTATGGTAGACGGTCACCGTGGCGAACTGTTCCGTCTGGATCTGAGCTTTATTCTGTGGTGGCTGCTGATGGCGTGCACCGCCGGGATTGCCGGCATTTATGTGCTGCCCTACTACAAGACCACCCGGGCGTTGTATTATCAGAATTTCCGTATGCGCGCCCTGGCCACCGGTCAGCTGACGGAGGATGACTTTCTCAGCGAGGCGGAGCGTATGGCCAAGTATGGCGCTTATGGCGCCTATACAGCGCCCCGCCGGGAGCAGCAGCCCATGAACGGCCAGTATAATCCGTATCCCCCGCCTATGGCAGACGATTTTCGGTCTTATGAGCAGTGCGGCTACGGCAGCACCCAGCAGGGAACGAATCCACCGGAGCAGCCCCAGGCACCCGGTGCCCCCACTGCCGATGGGCAGCAGCCCACCCAACAGCCGCCGGTGTGGAATCAAACTCCGCCTGCGGAACCGCCGGTGTGGAACCAAGCCCCGCCTGCGGAGCCTACCGATGGTGCGGACGAATAAGTATAATTGTATAAAACAAAAGAGCACCCACCGGGTGCTCTTTTCTTCCTTTTTATATGGCGCACGGCTTGCGCTGGCTGACGAAAAACCGGCACCCCTTTTGACCGGGGCGCCGGCTTTGGTTTATTTTGCAGGTGCGTCTATGCGTTTGCCGTTTTTGAAGGTGTAGCTGATGGTGCCGTCCGGGGTTACCAGGCCGGTGACCTTGCCACTCCAGCATTTGGGCAGGGCGCCGCCAATGAGCATTTCTGCAATGCCGGCGGTGACGCCAAAGTTACCGTCGATCTGGAACGGCGGGTGGGCGTCCAGCAAATTGGGATAGGAGCCGCCGCCCCGCACCCGGATCAGCGCCTTGGGGTTAATGGGGCGCAGCTGATTTTCGATCAGCCGCAGGGCGTTCTCGCCGTCGCCCAGCCGTGCCCACAGGCACACCTTCCACCCCAGGGACCAGCCGGTGCCGCCAAAGCCCCGCTTTAGCAGGGACTGCTTGGCTGCCGCTTGCAGCGCGTCGCTTTGCACCCGGTGAGAGGGGTAAATGCAGTACAGGTGGCTCACATGGCGGTGCTCTACCTCGGTCTCTCGGTAATTTTCCGCCCATTCCGGTATCCGGCCGTCCGGAGCGGGGGCTACCTGGTCAATGACAGGTGCGTCCAGCCCCAGCGCTCGGCAGTTCTCCATAAAATCGTGGAGAATTTCCCGATCCATGGAGGGCATATAGGTTACGGCGCTGCGCTGCCCGTTGTCCGTGAATGTATTTTCCGGGCTGATGGAGGGGCAGGTGACCGGTTGATCGTTGTGCGTCGTCATACTTGAATGAAAGAATGCCAGCGCGCCGGCGAACATGTCTTTCAGCTTTTCGTCAAAGGCCGGATCCTTTTGGTACAGGCTGTGGGTGTATAGTTGGTTCAGAATCCAGGCGCCGCTCATAAACCAAACGGCGTAGCAGCTGGAGTCGCCGTCGCCGTCCGGGAACCCGGCCGGGTAGGTGGCGCCCCAAATATCGCTGTTGTGGCAGGCGCACCAGCCATCGGCGTCAAAGTACGCCTTGGCGGTGGAGGAGCCGTTTGCCGCCAGCTTTTCCGCAAAGTCCACCAGCGGCGTGAAACATTCGCCCAGCCCGACTGCGTCTGTGGGCCAGTAGTTCATCTCGGTGTTGATATTGGTGGTGTAGCTGGAGGACCAGGGCGCTCGCACCTGCTCGTTCCAGATCCCTTGCAGGGTCATGGCGTTGGTGCCCGGCCGGGAGCCGGAGACCGTCAGATACCGCCCGTACTGGAACAGCAGGGCGATTAGGCTTTGGTCGCTTTTGTCCTTTTGCATGCGTTTCAACCGCACATCGGTGGGCAGGCTGTCGTCGCCCCCCTCCAACTCCAGAGTCACCCGATCCATCAGAGCGGAGAAGTCCGCAATGTGGGCGGCCAGCAGCGTGGGGTAGTCTGCCGCACCGTCAAAGTAGGCCAGCATACGAGCCTTTTCGTCTGCGGTGGGCATGGAGCGGAAATCCACATAAGAGGTGGCCATGGACAGCAGCAGCGTCATTTCCTTGCGGTTCTCAATCCGCAGGCTGTCGCCGGTGCAGGTTACTTGGCCGTCTGCCCGCAGCCCGGCGCAAAAGCGCATACCCCGGCTGCCCTGCACCACCGTCTCTCCCTTATTATAGTAGGGGGGCATACACACCTCCGGCGCTTGGCCGGTGAGCAGCAGGGTGCCGTCCTGCGCGGTGACGGTGCTTTGCAGCAGGCTGTCCAGTCGACATGTGGCGCTAAAGGGCTGCTCGCTCTCAATATGCACCACCACCAGCTGGGCGGGGTGGGAGACAAACACCGTCTGGGTCAAGCCGTCCGCTCGGGTCACCGCCACGCCGGTACGCAGATCCAGGGTGCGGCTGTAATTCTTTTTGTACGCCCGGTCGTAGTCAATGCGCAGGTTGCCCAGGGGTAGGTACGCCTCGCTCCAGTGGCCGTGCATGTCCCGGTTGAGAATGTCCTTGGCCTTGGCGTAGTCCTTGGCAAAGATGGCCTCCCGGCAAGCAGCCAGGTACTTGTGGGCATCCGCCTTGTTTTGATCCTTGGGGTAACCGGACCACAGGCTGTCCTCGTTTAGCGACAGGCGCTCCCGGCGCAGGTTGCCGTAGGTCATTATCCCCAGTCGTCCGTTGCCCAAGGGCAGCGCCTGCTCAAAGCACTTGGCCGGCTTGGTATAGTACAGTTGGTTTTTCAAATCAACACCTCCGTTGTCTTTCTCTATTGTACTGGATATAGAAGGGGATTGCAACAGGATTTGTAAGTTTGGCGAGCGGTTAACCCCTCTGTTTGCATGCATGCCGGCTGCGTCGCTGATTGAGGGATTGGCCGAAGGCAAACGCCTTATCCGAATACAAAAAAAGCATTGCAATTCAAAAACAAAAGGACTACAATAGGGTGCGAAATAGATGAAAAGGAGCGAGCAGAATGAAAAAAAGACCGGTGCCTATTCACGAAACAGGCTATATCTGCGCCTCTCTGGCTATGGTCAGCGGCTTTTTGGAGACCTATACTTATTTATTAAAGGGTGGCGTGTTTGCCAATGCCCAAACCGGCAACTTTGCCCTGCTGGGTATGGCCATCGCCCACGGCGATGTGAAGAAGGTGTTTACCTACCTGATCCCCATGTGCTTTTATGTGATCGGCATTGCCCTGACGGTGACGATGCCCCGCCTGCTGGATGAGAACAAGCTGCTGCGGTGGGATACAGTGTTCGTGGCGCTGGAGATCGGCCTGCTGTTTGTGGTGGGCTGCCTGCCAAAATCGGTGCCCTTTACCGTGTCCACCGTAACGGTGGCCTTTATCTGCGCCATGCAGTACAATACATTTAAGCGTACCAACAATATGGCGTTTTCTTCCACCTTTTGTACCAACAATCTGCGCCAGCTGGCGCTGCATTTTCTGGATTATCTGCGCACCAAGGAGCGCCGGAGCCTAAAGAACAGCCTTACCTATATGTTGATTAACGGATCCTTTTTGCTGGGGGCAGTGATCGGTACCCTGTGCGCCCGCTGGCTGGGCGATCGGGCAGTGTGGGTGTGCTGCGGCGTTCTGGTGCCGGTGTTGCTGTCGCTGATCTTTGGCAAGCGGGAGGTAGAGAGCGAACTGCTGGCCGAGGAGAAACAGGAGATGGCCGTGGAAGAACGCGCTTTGGAAGAAGAGCAGCGGGAATTGCAGGACGAGAATAAGGGATCGTAAGCAGACGGAGGGTATCCGCTCCTACGGTTATATACATTAGAATAACTTAAATGGAGCACCCAACCGGGTGCTCTTTTTTATATATAATAGGTATGCTTGTCCCGCGTTTGGCGGGTCGAAGGGTGTCGGCGGGGGCGGCAAGGTCAAAATGCCGGTGTCGGGCAGCAAAATAACGGATTTTTGGCTTAAAATCGAGCAAAATGCGGGGTACGAGATATTGTGGATCGTAGACAAAATATGACAGAATTTTACCATATTTTGGGAAAAATATGAAATTTGGAAACAAAAAGGTTACAAATTGCAATCTTTGGAAGCCGGATTTCTACCAAACCTACAAAATTTTGCTTTCGTGCGGTAAAGCGTGTAAACGAAAGACCACAAGATATTGATTCGTGCGGCGGCATTTTTGTTGTATATCAAACGGGATTTGTGCAACTTCAACAAAAACATCCGGTTTGAAAAGTTGACTTCTTAGTGATTTGTGATATAATCGTCTGCGTCTTAGGGAAATACTAACGGAAAAGGCAGAATAAATTGCTTCTGCTCTTGTGGTGGCTCCCCGCAAAAGAGCCCCTCAATAAAAAACGGCAAGCCTGTTTTCTATTTTCCAAAACAAAAGGAGATTCAGATGATTTATCGATCCAAATCCGGTGGCGTAAAACGCTGGGCAAAGATGCTCACCACAGCTGTGCTGGCCTTTGTGCTGGCCATCGTTGTGTTCGCCTCCACTGCATTCGCTGGCCTGCTCAACGAATATAATGTGGATATTGTGGTAGATGGCGTGACCACCACCGTGACCACCAGAGAAGAGAAACCAACCGAGATCCTGACCAATGCAAACATTACGCTGGAGAGCACCGACAAGCTGGACCTTTCAGGCTTTGAAGCCGGCAAGGGCGGCAAGATCGTGCTGGACCGGCAGCATACTGTCAATGTGGAAGTGAACCGCACCATCACCGCCTATGCCGTGTATGCGGATACCGTAGGCGACGCCCTAACAGAGGCGGGTCTGGCGCTGCACAGCGCAGACAAGGTGAATTACGCCCTGACCGATCCGGTAACGGACGGTATGGTAATCCGGGTAAATACTGCCTTTACCGTCACCCTGACGGCAGACGGCAAGACCCAGAGCTTTGCCATGGTGGAGGGCACCGTGGGCGACCTGCTGGACATGGCTAAGGTGCAGCTGGGTACAGATGATTATACAGAACCTTCTGCCGCAACATCCCTTAAGGCAGGCATGAAGATTCATGTGTACCGGGTCAGCTACAAGACCGTCACCGAGACGGAGACCCTGTCCTATAAGACGGAGACCAAGACCGACAGAAAGCTCACCGTAGGCAAGACCAAGGTGGAGCAGCAGGGCAAGAACGGCTCCGCCGATGTGACCTATAAAGTGAAGCTGGTTAACGGCAAAGAAAAGGCCCGCACGGAAGAGAAGCGGGTGGTTACCAAGAAGCCGGTGAAGAAGATTGTGCGCACCGGTACTAAAGCCGCCGGCGTAAAGGCAAACGGCGTAAAGTCCAGAGGCGGTTATTCCGTGGGCCAGAGCATCAGCGGTCGGTACACCCATTATTGCGCCTGCGCGGTATGCAACGGCAACTCCCGCGGCATCACCACCAGCGGCCGCCGCATTTATAACGGTATGTCCGATCCCCATTATGTGGCCTGCAACTGGCTGCCCCTGGGCTCCGTGATCTCTGTGAACGGTACCAACTACACCGTAGTGGACCGTGGCGGCAGCGGACTGTCCAGTCAAGGCAGAATTGATATTTTCACCCCGGAAGGTCACGCAGCCTGCTATCGCTACGGCACCGGCAGCTGCTCCATTAAGATCGTTCGTCTGGGTTGGTAAGTTGGTAAAAAAGAACCCCATCGGTATTGCACCGGTGGGGTTTTTGTTTTGTAGCGAGTGCATGATTGTACCGTTGCATTTTGTAGGGGCGGAAACCTGCCACCTGCCAATTCCGGAGGTGCTCTAAATGTATCACGGGCGGATACTATCCGCCCCTACGGCGTTTCTGTTGCCATAACGCCATAAAAAGCCGTAGGGCGGGGGCTTGCTCCCGAGTGAATTGCACGCAGTGCGAGAGACACGAGGCTCCAAATGCGTCAGCGTTTGGGAGAAACAGTCCGGGGGACTGTTTCGTAGCGAGTGCATCAATCCCTCCGAGTTTGCCTACGGCAAACCCAACACCTAACCGGTGCCCGTCCCCTCTGTCGCTGCGCGACATCTCCCCACACCGTGGGGAGTCACCCTTTACAAGGGAGGCAAAAAGGTTTATCGTAGGGGCGGCAACCTGCCGCCCGCGGGCGGATACTATCCGCCCCTACGCAGATATTGGTATTTTATGGAACATCACTTTATCATAACTCCAAACAAAGAAGGTGCAGGTATGGCAAAAACCATCGCGGCCATCGCCACCCCCCACGGTGTGGGCGGGATCGGTGTGGTGCGGCTGTCCGGTGATCGGGCGGTAGAGATCGCCCAGGCAGTATTTTGTGCGGCGGACGGCAGTCGGCTCTCCGATCTGCCCGGCTACACGGCCCGTTTTGGCAGCGTGGCACAGGGAGAAAAAGCCTTTGATCAGGCGGTGGCGCTGGTGTTTCGTGCGCCCCGCTCCTACACAGGTGAGGATGTGGTGGAGCTGAGCGTTCACGGCGGTCTGGTGACGGTGGAACGCACCCTGCAAGCGGTTTTGGCTGCCGGGGCGGCTCCTGCCGGTCCCGGCGAATTTACCAAGCGGGCGTTCTTACACGGTAAAATGGACCTAACCGAGGCGGAAAGCGTGGCGGATCTGATTTCCGCCTCCGGCCAGGCGGCGGCAGACAGTGCCTATACCGCCCTGTCCGGCGCCCTGCGGCAAAAGATCGAGGGCGCGCTTGATATTCTCATGGAAGTGAGCGCCGGTATGGCGGCCTGGGTGGACTACCCGGACGAGGAGATCCCGGAGCTCTCCGGCGACACCTTGCTGAAGAGCCTGCAACAGGCGCAGGGCTTGCTCTCTCACCTGCTGGCAGGCTATGACAATGGTCAGCTGATGACCGCCGGGGTGGATACGGTGATCGTTGGGCGCCCCAATGTGGGCAAAAGCGCCCTGATGAACGACCTGACCGGTCAGGAGACCAGCATTGTGACCGCCGTGCAGGGCACCACCCGGGATGTGGTGGAGCGCACGGTGCGGCTGGGAGATCTGACTCTGCGGCTGGCGGATACCGCCGGGCTGCGCCAAACGGACGATGTGGTGGAGCAGATCGGCGTGGAACGCGCACAGGCTCGGTTGCAACAAGCGCGGCTGGTGCTGGCGG
>ERZ791603.592-NODE-592-length-31974-cov-3.863686_pt1 | contig 31974 bp, 26 predicted proteins | sample MGYA00509966_ERZ791603 | MGnify/ENA primary metagenome ERZ791603 (study PRJEB30046, sample SAMN00791931) | human gut metagenome | study: EMG produced TPA metagenomics assembly of the A metagenome-wide association study of gut microbiota in type 2...
CACAATACGTCCGGTGGCACATGATCCGCCGGCGGATGCCGGTATGGTGTTGCTGTCCGTCATGTCGGAGCCCTGCACCACAAGGCCCATGCCCTGCAGTACCTCGGCCAGCGCGCACATGGATACGCCGCCGATACCGGCCAGATGGACGCGCTTGCCGGGCTGTAACAGTGTGCGGATGTCCGCAGCGGGATGCATCATAGAAAAGACCTCCAAACGGCGCGGTGCGCCGGAAAGTGTGGTATGAAAATTGACAATTCCAGAAATCATGCTAATATCTAATTATAGTACACAGACCCCTGAAGTGCAACTGGCTTTTTTGCCGACTTTTGGCACTGCGGGACGAAAGGAGGCGGCACATATGTTCCCAGCGCAGGTCAGCGCCATTCTGGAGCGACTGGAGCAGGCGGGCTTCGCAGCCTATGCCGTGGGCGGAGAAAGATTTGTAACTGCCAAATGCGGATACGAGATCCCGGCTCCAGCCGTCGTTAAGGCAGGCCTCGTATATATGCCGGCCTATCATTTCTATGCGATAACCCTCCGGAGGCGCCGCCAGATTTCGGAGCTTTACTGTGTCAAAAACGGTATTTTTCTTTGTGGCATAGCGGGTAAGCAGAGCCGTGCGGCGGCCGTATACGGATTTTATAATCTGGGTCCATCCTTCGTTCTGCGGTACCATTATGATAAAGCCGCCGCGGTTTTCCGGTCTGAACGCCGCAAGCTCGCCTGAGGGCGCGCCGGAGAGAAAGCAAAAGTCGTTTATCATGGCCATGGCTGACAGGCCGTCATGTGTGGAGTATATTTCTCCCATGGTACCTTCTAGGCAGGAGTATACGAGGGTTTCCTCCCAGCCGTCAAACAGGGCGCTTACCGCCTTAATGTCACCAGGTTTTATTATCACGGCTTATTTTGCCCTCCATTAGCTTTTGCCCGCCGTTGGCCTTTTCCGCCATAAGCTCCCGCATTACGGCCTCGGTGCGGTCCACTTCTTTCCTGAATGCATCGGCGGATATGCGCATGGCCCCGTTGCCGATTATGATAAGCTGCTCCATACGGTCGGAGGTAGCCACCTGTACCCGATAGTTTTTGCTGAGTTCGTGGGTGGTGCGCTCAATATAGCTGTCGGCCGTTTCCGCCTCTTTGGTATATACCACGCTTATGTTGTTTACCTTTTCAAAGGAGCCGGTATTGCCTTTTATCCTGTACGCATCGAATACCAGTATGACCTCGCACCTGTGCAGCCCCCTGTAGTTGCACATCAGGTTCACGAGCCTGCTGCGGGCGAGATCCATATCCTCCTTTGCGATGGCCGCAAGGTCGTCCCAGGCGAAAATTATGTTGTACCCGTCTACCAGCAGGTACTCAGGCCCTGTTTCTGCGGCTTCCGGGAGGCGGAAACCCTGGGACTGAACAGATACGCTGGGACGGAATGCGGCGATGGGATTGCTGCGGATGGGGCCGTAGGTGCGTTCGTATATCATTATAAGCTCCTCCTCATCGGATTTTGAGAGGATGGGGGCGGCATGCTCATGCTCCGGCTCATGCTTTGGCCGGAGCACGGCGGGAATATGCATATTGTCGAATACTGCGTTCCACTTTACGGTGTGACCCGCGCCGTGGGAGCAGAATACGGAATCCGCCGGGTTGTCCGTGTCGTTTTCCGGGTCGTAGCCTATTGCGGCAATGACCTCGTCGCTGTTGTGGCAGGGGAGATACTTGGCGCCCTCGCAGGAAAGCCTGCCCCGGCCCTTTGTGTAGCCGGTAAGTACGGCGGGGTAGCCCTGCAGCTTTATGACCGGCGCGGTGCCGGATATCACGGCGTCCTCCTGACGCTGCTCAGGAGGGGCGAAGCTGGCACCCATGGCCTGCAGGTCGTTCATGGCCCTGCCTACGCATTCCTGCGGTACCTGCAGACTGAAGCTGTACCATGGCTCCAGCAGCCTGCTTTCAGCCTGCATTAGCCCCTGACGCAATGCCCGGTATGTGGCCTGGCGGAAATCGCCGCCCTCGGTATGCTTCAGGTGTGCTTTGCCTGCCACAAGGGTGATGCTCATGTCGGTTATGGGGGAGCCTGTCAGCACGCCCAAGTGGGTCTTTTCTTTTAAATGGGTAAGTATCAGGCGCTGCCAGTTTTTGTCCAGCTCGTCCTCCTTGCAGCCGGTTGAGAAAACGAGGCCGCCGCCGGCCTCAAGGGGCTGAAGCAGCAGATGTACCTCGGCGTAGTGACGCAGCGGCTCGTAATGGCCCACGCCCTCTACCGTTGAGGTTATGGTCTCTTTGTAAAGTATGCCGCCCTGGTCAAAGCCTATGTCAAGGCCGAAGCGCTCTTTAAGCAGGCTTTGGACTATCTCCAGCTGCACCTCGCCCATGAGCTGCACGCGAATTTCCTGCAGCCCTTCGTTCCATGTCACATGCAGCGCCGGGTCGGCGTCCTCGAGCTTTCGCAGCGCGGAAAGAGCCTTGTGAGCATCCACGCCTTCAGGCAGCACCGCACGGTAGGCGAGCACCGGCTCCAGTACGGGGGAAGGTGCGCCTGCCTCAGCTCCAAGCCCATCGCCGGGGTGAGCCGCGGTAAGGCCTGTAATGGCGCAGACCATGCCTGCCGGCGCCTGATCCACCGTCTGGTACTTTGCGCCGGAATAGATGCGTATCTGATCCGCCTTTTCAGCCCAGCCGCTGCCGTGCAGTACGTCCTTTACCTTGAGGCAGCCGGAGGTTATCTTCATGTGTGTCAGACGGGCGCCTTGAGGATCGTCGGATATTTTGAATACGCGTGCTCCGAATTCATCGCCTCTGGGCGGCTCCGCGGTGTATTCCTCCAGACCGGCAAGCAGTTCCTTTATGCCCTCCAGCTTCAGCGCGGAACCGAAGAAGCAGGGGAACACCTGCCGCTGCCGTATGGACTGACGTATGGCGTCGGCCGATACTGTACCTGTATCGAGGTACTGTTCCATCATATCCTCGCTGCACATGGCAAGGCCGTCGTAAAATTCCTCCTTTGGGACACCGGCAGAGAAATCTATAAAACCGTCGCCCATCTTTTTAAGCCCGCCCATGAGCTCCTGACGGCTGAGGTGGGCTATATCCATTTTGTTTATAAATACAAAGGTGGGCACGCTGTACCGGCAGAGCAGCTTGAACAGCGTCTCGGTATGGGGCTGTATGCCCTCCGAGCCGCTGACTACCAGCAGGGCGTAGTCCAGCACGCTTAGCGTCCGCTCGGCCTCGGCGGAAAAGTCCACATGGCCCGGGGTGTCCAGCAGCGTGAATTCACAGTCCCCATACAGGAGCCGTGCCTGCTTGGAAAAGATGGTTATGCCACGGGATTTTTCCAGCGCATGGGTATCGAGAAAGGCGTCGCCGTGGTCTACTCGGCCGAGTTTCCTAAGCATTCCCGCGCAGTAGAGCAGCCCCTCGGAAAGTGTGGTCTTGCCCGAGTCCACATGAGCAAGTATCCCTATAGTAAGTCGTTTCATGTATCGATTGATCCGTTTCTGTGAATGATGGCGTATAACATACTCCATTATCCATTATAATGCCGCCGCGTTATTTGGCAAGGAAAACCCTTTAAAGGTTGAGATGGGTGTGGTATCATTACAATTACGGTTATGAGCAAATAAGCTTGATACAACAAATAGGCTGAAGAAGCAATTCGGAAAGACGGTCGTGCTGTATGGTTATTGGAAGGAAGAAGATATATTACGGTTGGATAATAGTGGCCGTGGGCGTGATAATGATGATGTCCTATGGTATAGTGAACAACTGCATTTCGCTTTACGTAGTGCCCATATGCAGCGAATTGGGCTTTACACGCAAGGCGGGGGCGTTCATGTCCACGCTGTATTCGGCGGGGGGCATGCTGGTATCCGCCGTATCATCGAGCCTTTATCAGGCCATGCCCGTAAAAAAGTCCATGCGCGTCGCCGCGGTGACGCTGAGCGCAGCCTACTTTTGCTATTTCTTTGCGGATAAACTTTGGCAGTTTTATATTATAAGCGCCGTAGCAGGCTGCGCCATGTGGCTCATCGCATACGTTCCATATGCAATAATACTCAGCAACTGGTTCCACAAGCGGACGGGCTTCGTGATAGGCCTTACATATATGGGCACCGGAATAGGCGGAATGCTGTTCAGCCCAGTGGTTGGCAGGCTTATAGAGACGGTGGGCTGGCGGGAATGTTTTGCCATAATGAGCATAATAGTTGCGTTTGCGGTAATACCCGGCTCATTTATTGTGAGGGATAAACCGGAGGAAAAGGGCCTGTTGCCTTACGGAGAAAGAAACGCCGATGAAGCGGCCCGGCACATCAGCGAACCGGAGGGAATGTACTTCCACGATATAATCAGAAGTCCGAGATTCTATGCAATAGCCATAGGCCTTTCCGCGCTGAGCTTTGTAAATACAGGCTTTGCAGGCACGTTCGCGGCCTATATGTCGGACCTCGGCTATCCCATATCCGTGGCTTCGGCTGTGGTATCAGGCAATATGGCCTCCTTGGCAGTAGGAAAGATATCGCTGGGCTGGATATACGACAAGCTTGGCAACATAGTGGGCACGGCGCTTTCAGGTGCTTTTCTGGCGGGGGCCGTTGTGGCGGGGCTGCTCATGCCCGGCACTCTGCCCATCATATGCGAGATAGCTCTGTTCTCCCTCGGGTTTGCCTTCGGCTCGGTGGCCATCCCGATAATCGCTATGGCAGCTTTCGGCGAGAGGTCCTTCAGCAGGGTAAACGGAACGTTTATGGCGGTTACGGGTATAGCGGCGGCGATGGGCCCCGTGTTCAGCGGGCATATATGCGATACCACCGGCAGCTATGCCGGCAGCTACAGGGCGTATGTGGTCATCGCCGCAGTATTTACTGTAGTGATAATACTCTGCCTTGCAAAGAGTAAAGAAAGAACGTTTAATAGAACATAAAACAACAGCATGACTACCAAAACGAACATCAGGATGCTGTTTTTACAATGCTAATAATGCCCGTCCGAGAGGGACGGGCAGCGAAAAACGCCTTATACGGATGCGGACAAAAAACCGGAAAGGCTTAACATTTGGTAACGTACATTGATATGCCCTGACCACCGCCTATGCACATGCTTATCATGGCGTCCTTTTTATCGGAACGGCAGAGTTCGTAGAGCACCTTTACGGTGAGGATACAGCCGGTAGCTCCTATTGGGTGGCCTATTGAGATACCGCCACCGTAGATGTTTACCTTGGACATATCAAGACCGAGATCACGGGAAACTGCCACGGACTGGCTCGCGAAGGCTTCGTTTATTTCAAACATGTCTATGCTCCTGAGGTCAAGGTTAAGCTGTTTTGCAAGCTTCTCGCTGGAGAGTTTGGGAGAGTAGCCCATGAGCGCACCGTCAAAACCAGCCACCGCAAGGCCTTCGATTTTGAGCAGAGGCTTTACGCCGAGTTCTTTGGCCTTATCAGCAGACATTATGACTACTGCTCCAGCAGCGTCATTAAGGCTGGAAGAGTTGCCTGCGGTGACTGTGCCGCCGTCTACGAAGCATGGACGCAGTTTTTGAAGTTTTTCGATGGTTAGTCCCCTGCGGGGGCCCTCGTCGGTATCAAATATGGTAACGTGGCCTTTGCGGTCCTTTATCTCTATGGGCAGTATCTCGTCCTTAAATTTGCCGGCATCGATAGCTTCTACGGCGCGGCGATGGCTCTCCAGGGCGAAGGCGTCCTGCTGTTCGCGGGTGACATGATACTCGCGGGCCACGTTTTCGGCGGTAACACCGTTGTGGTAAGGACCGAGGGGCCAGGTGAGAATGTCTATAACGCCATCTTCAAAGGTCTTATGCCCCATGCGTGCTCCCCATCTCGCGTCCTTTACGTAATAGGGTAGCTGGGATATGTTCTCGGTACCAGCTGATACTACTACATCGGCAAAGCCTGTCTGTATCTCCATATAGGCTTCAAGAATGGCTTGGAGGCCGGAACCGCACTGGCGGTTTACGGAGTAGGCGGTAGTTTCCTGGGGAAGGCCTGCTTCAAGGCTTACTGCGCGGGCAATAAATCCGTTCTCGGCTATTTGGCCCACCTGGCCTACGATGACTTCATCTACGTCTCCGGGAGTAATGCCGGCGCGCTTTACTGCCTCAGCAACAACCATGGCGCCCATGTCAATGGCAGATACGTCCTTAAGGGTGCCGCCGAAAGAACCTACGGGAGTCCTTGCTCCGCTTACTATTACTACGTCTTTCATATTTTCTGTGAACTCCTTACCAAACTAGTTATACTATCATTCCGCCGCCCACGTTTATGACCTCGGAGGTGATGTAGGCGGCTTCGTCGGAAGCCAGAAAGGCTACCAGGTTTCCTACGTCGGAGGGCTTACCTGCGTATCCCATGGGTATGCGCTGTACCATGCTGTCCCACGCTGCGCCATCGTTGACTTCCTTGAGCTTGAGTGTCATGTCGGTCTCTATGAAGCCGGGGCAAATAGCGTTGCAGGTGATGCCCTTGCGCGCATTTTCGCGGGCGGCGGTCTTTGTGAGACCTACTACGCCTGCCTTTGCCGCCGCATAGTTGGCCTGACCTATGTTGCCAAGCCAGCTGCCGGAGGATATGTTGATCACCCTGCCGTAGTTCTTGGTGCGCATGTATTTGATGGCCTCTTGTGTGCCGAAAAAGGTGCCTGTAAGGTCTATTGCGATTACTTTGTCCCAGTTCTCGCGAGGCATCTTGTGCAGCATGCCGTCGCGGTTGATGCCGGCATTGTTTACCATGATGTCCAGTGTACCATACTTTTTTATGGCGAAAGCTACAAGGGCCGCCATCTGCTCCTGATCGCTTACGTCGACGGAGAAGTCACATGCCTCATGGCCGGCGTCCAGCAGTTCCTTCACAGCGTCATCGGCGGGAGTAACGTCGGCGATGACTACTTTTGCACCCTCTTGGGCCAGCTTGCGGGCTATACCGCGTCCAAGGCCGCGGCCTGCGCCCGTAACGATAGCAACTTTTCCTTCAAGTCTCATTTTTTATTCCTCCGTATGATTTAGGTTTATTTGCCTTTATTCAAAACGTAGTCTCTTATGCCTATGGGGGTGCCTTCGCGGAACAGAAAAGCGTCCATAGTCTTGAGAGCGGGGCTTATCATTGGTTTGAACTCCATGAGATCCAGTATTTGGGTTTGAAGGTCGATGCCGGGGGCTATTTCGGTAAGCACTAGGCCATCGCGCTGCAATTCGAATACCGCGCGTTCGGTGACGTAGGTCACGCGCTGAGTTTTTGCTCTACCTATATCGCCGTTGTAGGATACCTGTTGCAGCTTGTTTACGAATTTTATGAGGGTTCCTTCTTTCAGTATGTTGAGTTTATTGCCTTCGTAGGAGCAGATTAGACCTTTGCCAGTGAAAGCCATACAGAACACTATGTGCTTTGCATTTGCAGTTATGTCTATAAAGCCACCTGCACCGGTAGGGCGGGGGCCGAGCAGGGTAGCATTTACGCTGCCGACACGGTCTATTTCGCCTGCGCCCATAAATGTCACGTCAACGCCCGCACCGTTGTAGAAGTCGAACTGGTCGTCGTGGCGGAGCAGAGCGTAGTTGTTCTTGGCGATACCGAAGTCTATACCACCCATTGGAACGCCGCCGTATATGCCGGATTCCACGGTTATGGTAACATCCTGACCCATTCCTTCCTCGGCTATTATGGGGCCTATGACATCGTTGGGGATGCCGGTACCTACGTTGAGTATGTCGTTTTCCTTGACTTCCATAAGGGCGCGCCTGCCTATGGCCTTGCGCATTGTCATGGGAAGCACGTCGGAGCTATCCATGGGCGTCTTGATATCGCCGCAGTAGGCGGGGTTAAAGGCGAAACTGTGGGTCTGCCTGTGGTCCTCATCGGGGTTTGGGCAGATGACTACGGCGTCTATGAACACGCCGGGGACGGTAACGCGCTTGCAGTGCAGAGTTCCGGCGCGTACCTTGTACTTGGCCTGAGCTATGACCTTCCCGCCGAACTTCTTGCAGGCCAGTACAGCGGAGATCACCTCCAACTGCATGGCTTCCTCATCGGTGGTGAGGTTGCCCAATTCGTCCACGTAGGTGCCTCGGATAATGCAGTAGTCCAAGGGTATGGGCTTATAGCGCATGTATTCCTTACCGTCGATGGTGACTACATCGACTATATCCGGCATGGAGCGGGTACGCTGGTTCATTTTGCCGCCGCCCATGCGGGGATCTATGAAGGTGCCAAGTCCTACTTTGGTTATCTTGCCGGGTTCGCCGCCCGCCATACTGCGGTACAGCTGTGCAAACTGGCCCTGAGGTAGGTTATATGCAAATATCTTGTTTTCGGATATGAGCTGCATCATTTTGGGCTGAAGGCCCCAGTGACCGCCGATTATGCCGGCAAGCATTCCCTCATGGGAAAAATGCTGTATGCCCCTGTCCTGGTCGCTCTGGCCGCAGGAATGTACCAGAGTCAGGCCGCAGGGGCTGCCGGTTTCAAGAAAACTGTTCTCAATGGCTTTGAGTATAGTTTCGGAGGCAGATACCAGCGTCATGCCGATGGTAGCTATTGTGGAATTGTCGCGTATCATGGCCGCAGCTTCCGGGCCGGTGATAAAAACAGGCTTTCTCATAGGTTTTCCCTCACTTCGAGTTTTTCTGAAGCAGTTCGCGTATGTACTTTTTATCTACCTTGGAGTTTTCGGTAAGAGGTATCTCGTCGGTAAAACATATCTTTGCCGGAACCTTGAACTGTGCCATGCGCTTTCTGAGATTCTGACGTATGGAATCCTCGGTAAGCTTTGCACCGGGAACAAGCTGCACAAGCGCTGCGGCAACCTCGCCGTAAATATCGTCGGGTATGCCTACCACCGCGCAGCTTATTATGCCGGGTATGCGCAGCAGCTCATTTTCTACATCTGAGGACCATATCTTTTCCCCGCCGCGGTTTATCATATCGGTCTTTCTGTCCACTACAAAGAGGTAGTTGCCATCCAGATAGCCCAGATCGCCGGATTTTAGCCAGCCGTCTTTGATTTTATCGATATTGAGCTGAAAGTAGGATTCCAGTACTACCGTGCCTTTCATGCATATCTCACCTACGGAACGATCCGGAAGCTCGTTTCCATCGTCATCGGTTATACGCACAGAAAGGCCTGGTATGGGTATGCCGGATGAGCCTATGTGCGGGTCTGAGGACACATCACAGGGAAAGATTGTTGCAGGCGATGAGGTCTCGGTAAGTCCATATACCGTGCGTATAGCGGTATGCGGCAGCCAGTTGTGCAGTTGCTCTATCTTTGCCTTAAGCAGATATCCGCCCCCGCAGGCTATGGTGCGGAGGGTGGGCAGACTGTGGTATTCAGCTTGATGCTGCATCAAAAGGGAATATACCGTGGGGGAAGCGTGCCAGAAGGTGATGCCTCCGTCGTACGTATCCTTGAGCATGCGCTCGGCGTTAAAGTATCTGTGCAGGTAAAGAGTACCGCCGCAGCAGAGAAAAACACCGAAGAGGGCTATGAGCCCCGTAACGTGGTATATGGGTATGGATATCAGCGAACTGTCCTTTTCGGTGAGGGAAAATATTCTCTTGTAGCAAAGGACGGCGTGCACAGCGCTGTAGTTGCGTATGATTACGCCCTTGCTTTGGGAGGTGGTACCGGAGGTGTACATTATTATTACCGGGTCCTGAGCGTGACCGCCGTAGGGCGCCATGCCGCAGGGTTCAAGCCCGGAAAAACCGTAATCGTTTATGCTGTTTTCCGAAAATACCACCGTGGTATTTGGGGCAGCGGCAATATATTCGTCAAACCAGCTTGAAAAAACGTCTTCGCATATTACGGCAGATGGGTGACATCGTTTTACCATGGAGCTTATTTCGGCTTTGCGGTATTTGGTGGGTAGGGGAATGCAAATAGCGCCAATTTTTATAATAGCCATAAATGCAACACAGAATTCAACGCCGTTGTAAAGCATTACAGAGACCTTGGCGCCGTGACGTATACCTATCTTATTATAGAGATAGCCTGCAAAGTCGTCCGTAAGCCTGAGAATGTCCGAAAAGGTGTATTTTCTGCCGTTTTCATTTACTATGAAAACCTTGTCGGGATGCTTGGCACAGGTGAAGAGCAGCATTTCATAAAAATCAGAGGGAGCTCCTCTAAATATATGTCTGGGGGCGCCGTCTATGTTCTCCAGGATTAAATCCCCGCCTATAGTATCGGGCCAAAGGGTGTTACCAGTAATCACAAAATATCACCTTGCATTATTATAGTAATCGGTTACGTTGAAGTATATATAAGCATATAGCAAAATTCTATTAAAGTCAACGAAATTTAAATGAACAATGGGAAAGCCAGAAATGATCCAAACAGGGATAAAACACTAAAAATGCAGTAAAACAGGCGTCAAATATGAAGAAATATACTAACGCGAAATTTTGAAATAACGCAAACGGTTTAAAAATATATTGCAAAACATGACGAAAACGATTACAATAGCAGCAGAAATGTAAATCCAATAATACTGTACAGCCTTTTGAACACAATATAATACGGCAAAAAACAGTAGACTAACCGTGGAGGCTCCCGCTTGGCGGGAGAGATTTGACTGTATTTTTTATCTGATACTTTAGGAGGAGTGAACTAATGCCAGACAAAGCGATAGTAAACGGCAAGGCGGTCCTTCCGGGCGGCGCATGCGAATGCAGCATCGTCATGGGCGAAGAGGGAAGGATTAAGGCAATACTCGATCCTGCAAGCCCCATAAACAGCGCGGAGTGCGAAATAGTGGACGCAAAGGACTGCATCATTTTCCCAGGCGGCATAGATGCCCATGTACATCTTGTTGATGGCTATGACGATATGCCTGTACACCCGGCAGACAACTGCTACACCGGCACCATGGCTGCTCTCGCGGGCGGTACCACTACTATCGTGGATTTTGTATGTTCAAGCCAAGAAAAAAAGGAATCACCCAAGGAGATAATAGTCCGCAGAAAAGAACAGGCCAGTAATTGCGTTGCGGACTATGCCTTCCAGTATACTTTCACACAGCGCTATGAGCAGGAGCTCAAAGAACTGGATATCATAGTAAAGGAAGGTATAACCTCATTCAAGGTATTTACCTATTATGACGATACACTTCTGGACAGGGGCGCAATCGGCGAGATAATGGAGTCCGTTAAGGATATAGGTGTTATCAAGATACACTCCGAAGCCCCAGATATAATAGACATTATGGAAAAACGGGCAGATGGGAGGGGAGACAAGGGCATAGTTCAGCATTCTCTTACCCGTCCCAATATAGCGGAACTGCTCAGCGTAAGAGATATGATAGCTTTGCATAAGCTCACCGGTGCCAAGATCTGCATAGCCCATACCAGTGCGGGCGAGACTTTGGCAGAGAAAGAAAAGGAAATTCTCCAGGGCGATAGCTTTTTCGTCGAGACCTGTCCTCATTATATGGAGTTCACCAGGGACCGCATGTGCGGAAAAGACGGCGAGCTTTACACAATGGCGCCGCCGCTCCGCTCCCGAAATGATGCGGACGCTCTCTGGGAAGGCGCATTAAACGGCACTGTAGACTTTATAGCTACGGACCACTGCCCATTCCTCAAGAGCGAGAAATGGGCCTGCGACGGCAACTACCATAACGTGCCCTACGGCGTGGACGGCATACAGTCCAGAATGCATTATATGTTCTCTGAGGGTGTAATGAAGCGGGGTATGCCGCTTGAACGCTTCGCTAACCTCACTGCGGCCAATCCCGCAAAGCTTTACAATATGTATCCCCAGAAGGGTTGCATAGCGCCGGGCAGCGATGCCGATCTCGTCATAATCGACCCCAATGAAAAATGGATCTATACCAATAAGGACATAGTAGGAGACTGCGATTACAGCGTATATGACGGCATGGAGTTCCAGGGACGGATAAAGAAAGTGTTCTCAAGGGGCGAACTGGTATATGACAACGGCAGGGTAAACGCAAAAAAAGGACGCGGCAAGTTTGTAGCATGCAAATAATAGAGTAAGGGAGCAGATGTATGAAGTATTTTGATATTTACGAAGATACACTCAAGGAAGTATCAGAATCTGGGCAGGGACTCTGGAAGAACGACTTGTATATAGACCTTGAGCGCACACAGAAATACGGCCACTACGGCCAGTATTTTGCTCTCTGGGTAGAACTTACTTCATATAAGCCCGGCGAGGAACTGGATAACGCTTTCTACCGCCTATACACCGATGTGCGGCGCATACTGGCCGAGGCCTCGGATAAAATGGTATTCTGCCTAAACTCTGCCGACATCCAAAGGGCGGCGGCTGAGAAGAAGCCTGCAATTTTTCTCTCAGCGGAAGATGTGGCCAGCATGGGCAAATACGCCTATAGCGCATATGATATGGGATTCAGGGTGATGTGCATAATGGGCGTACACGAAACCCAGTATGGCTACAGCACCGCCAGCGAGAACAAGGGGCTTAAACCTGAAGGAAAGAAGCTAATTAACCAGTACCTTTCGGAAGGTATGGTCATAGACGTGGCTCATATGTCCGAAGCGGGTTTCTACGACGTATGTGAGATGGTGAATAAACCAATCATAGCTTCCCATGCCAACTCAAGAAAGGTATACGACCACCACCGTAACCTTACAGACGATCAGATCCACGCCCTCATACAGAAAAAGGGCCTTATGGGCATGATATCCTTCCATACATTTATGACGGACGATCCGGTGTTCAAGCCCAAGCATGTAATAAGACACGCCGAGCACATACTGGAACTGGGCGGACAGGATATATTGGCCTTCGGCGGAGACATGGACGGCATAGACGGCAAGTTCCCCATGGGCTTCCATGGGATACAGGACATGGATTACCTCTATAACGAGTTCCTCAAGCTTAACTATTCCGAGACTCTGTTGAACAAGATATTCTACGACAATGCATACCAGTTCACACTGGATAACATGTAATTTGCAAAGCCGGCATGGGTAGCACCGATGCCACATGGTTTAGGAGATAATACAAATGGCTAAGATATTGGGAATTTGCGCTAGCGCAAGGAAAGAATCGACATATTACGCCCTTGAAAAGGCTCTTGAGGCTGTAAGGGCAGAGGGAGTGGAGACGGCGCTGCTGGAACTGAGGGGAAAGAAGATAGCTCCCTGCATCGGCTGTAACCTCTGCGTAAAGCAGAACCATCTGGGATGTGTCATTTATCATGACGACATGGATCCGCTGTTTACCGATTTTGACAACTATGACGGCTACCTCATAGCCACGCCGGTATTCGATATGTCAATACCGCCCCTGCTTTGCTCTTATTTTTCAAGGTTTCGTTCTAATTACCTTGTGGCGAAGAACAACAGGGACTTTTACCTGTTCAAGCCCGGCGCCGCCATAGCCGTAGGCGGTACGCGCAACGGCGGTCAAGAGAGTGCAATCAATACCATACATAACTTCTATAACACCAACGGCATACCTATCGTGAACGGCGGCCTTGGCATATATGGCGGCGCCAGCGTATGGAGCCGAGACGAGGGCTGCCGGGGTGCCCAGGAGGACGAGATAGGCATAGCTAACGCTATGGAGATAGGGCGTAAGCTGGCTAAGGTCGTATTGGCTTTCCAGACTGCAAATAAGTAGATCCCACCAGACATCAGAGGCATTCATAAATGGAAAACAAGGACTATCGCTTTATAAAAAAATCTCAGCGCCGGCTCATGGGTTTACAGATAGCCATGGGTGGGCCTATATATGCGGACGATATGGCGCCTAAGGACTGCCTTATCATAAAATTGCTGCACAGCCCTTATCCATTTGCCGAGGTTTTATCCATAGATACAGCTGCGGCTAAAAGGATACCTGGCGTAGTAGGTGTATATACATACGATGATGTATACCCGGACAGCATACATTCGGGCGGTTCCGGCGAGTTCCCTCTTTGCGACAGGGAACTTATCACAAAGTACCCACGCTACGAGGGCGACGTAATAGCACTGGTAGCGGCGGAGACTGAGGATGCAGCAAACATGGCCATAAGGCTAATGAAGCCTAAGTACGCTGTACGGGAGCCTGTGATGGATGCACATAAGTCGCTTGGCAGCGATATACTGGTACATGGTGACCATCTCGATGAGATACATAAGCCGGGCGGAGCGGGCGGCTACGATGCGGGCGGTTATGACGCGGCTAAGAATCAGGTAAAGGATATAGAATACAAATACGGTGACTTTGAAGCCGCGTATGCGGCCAGTGCCAATCATGCGGAGATAACCACATATACCGGCCGCCAGGCGCACGCCATGCTTGAGACTCACCGCAGCTACTGTTATATCGACGGTAACGGCCGATATGTAGTAGTGGGTCCATTCCAGACGGCGTTTCCATCGCAGTTTACGATAGCAAGAGCGGCAGGGCTGCAAGTGCATGAGGTGCATATTATTAAGTCGCAGGTGGGCGGTGCGTTTGGAGGAAAAAACTTGCTCATACCTGAGAGGTATGTGGCATTCGTTACCCATAAGACCCAGCGTACTTCTAAACTGGTGCTTACCCGAAAGGAGTGCTTCGGCGCAACCGGCCCCCGCCATGCAGTCGAGATAACTACGAAGATAGGCTTTGACGATGACGGCTGTGTAAAGGCGCTGTATACCGACTGGATTACTGATGCAGGCGCGTACGGCGAGGTAACGGACGAGATAATGTTCACGGGCGTACACAACATACTGCCCCTTTATCCCCGTATAAAGAACTTCTATGTACATCAGTCCGGCGTATATACCAATAAGATAACCGGCTGTGCGTTTCGCGGCTTCGGGGCTCCTCAGGCAAGCTTCAATTTCAATCAGCTCATGGCAATTGCTGCTGATAAGATAGGCATGGACATAACCGAGTTTCACCTGGAAAATATAGGCGTAGTAGGAGATAGCCATCCCCTGATGAACGGCTATTCCGACAGCAAGCCGGTGTATCTTACCAGCACAGGACTGAAGGAGTGTATCATAAACGGACGCAAGGCTATAGACTGGTATAATAAAAAGAATAGAAAGCCAGACGACAGGTACTATTATGGTGTAGGCATGGCCGTTGCAGCCCACGGCTCTGGGGTGGCGGGAGTGGACAGGGGCAACGCCGCCATAAGGGTGAATCTGAACGGCACCTTTACCATTTTCAGCGGCCATTGTGATATAGGTACAGGCTCAGATACCGTAATATCTCAGATAGCCGCAGAGACGCTGAACGTGCCCGTGAACCGAGTGATAATGATAGCGGGCAACAGCGAGATAACACCCAACGATGCGGGTACCTTCGGCTCGTCAAACATATACGTTAACGGCAATACCGTAAAGCGTGCAGCGGAAAAACTGCTGGACATGATGAAGGAACAGGCGCGTAAGTTCGCAGGACTAAGCGACGATGCAGAGCTTACATTTGACGAGGAGGGGTTCCACACGGCTGACGGGTGTCTGTCAATGTCCTTCCGCCAATTTTGCAGCCGCATAAATGAGTCGGTGGGAGGCGTAGGCAGCATTGAAGCCAGCGCTTCATTTGGATGCGAAATATCGCCTAGCCCATTTGTAGCTACCTATGTGAGCGTAAGGATAGACAGAATGACCGGCAAAATACTGCTGGACGAATGTATAAATGCGGTGGACTGTGGCTCGGTGATGCACCCAAATAACGCTATGGTTCAGATAAACGGCGGCTCTGTCCAGAGCATCGGCCAGGTGCTGTTTGAGGATTATAGATATTCTTCCAGCGGACACCTGGCTTCCAAGTGCTATCAGGAGTACAAGATACCCTGTCAGATGGATATACCCCGCATGGAAGTGATGTTTGCCGAGAACTACGAGCCTACCGGACCCTACGGCGCAAAGTCTATAGGCGAGATAGCGACCAACGCCCCCGGCCCCGCAATAGCAAACGCAATATTCAACGCTACCGGCTATATTGCCAATGAACTACCCATTACGCCGGAAAAAATGCTCCGGGTGATTGAACTCAAGGAGAAAGGAGCATGTAAGTTCTGATGAGGATAAAGAAATACGTAAAGCCTAAGACTCTGCAGGAGGCTTATGAGTTGCTCAAAAAGGGCAAAAAGAACCAACTGCTTGCCGGCTGCACATTCCTCAGAATTACCGACACATTCATCGATACGGGCATAGATATAATGGATCTCGGCCTTGACTATATCGACAAAAGCGCGGACTTCATACGCATGGGAGCGACTACACCGCTTAGAAAGATAGAGCTTGACAGGAACATAGCTGCGGCTGCCGATGACGCATTTGCGGAGATACTTGGCCATCTTATAGGAATACAGCTGCGCAACAGCATAACCATAGGAGCGCACGTGTATTCGAGATATGGGTTTTCGGATATCATAACGCTGCTGCTTGCCCTTGACGCGTCGGTGAAGCTTTACAGCGCAGGCGAGCGCCGATTGGAGGATTTCCTCAAGGATCCTGGCGAGCGGGATATACTTACTGAGGTCATAATACCATTGAAACCCCGCTGCACAAGGGTATATTCCATGCACAATTCTTACAGCGACTATGCTATACTGAGCGTGGCGGTGGCAAAGAGCGGCGAGGGCTGGCGAATAGCCGTAGGCGCGAGGCCACAGCGTGCAGCCTGTGCCGAAAAGGCCATGGAGTACCTGAACTCAAAGCCCTATGCCCCGGGAGACAACAAGGTCGCTGCAGCCATGGCGGCAGAGGAGCTGGTGTTTGGAAGTAATACCAGAGGAAGCGCGGGCTACAGGGAGACTATTTGCGAAAATATCCTTATAAGGCTTATCGAGGAGGCAGAAAATGCTGGTTACTCTGTATGTGAATGACAGGCGCGAGGTGTGGGAGGTAAAGAACGAGGAATGCCTGGCGGATTCCCTCAGGGACCACGGGTACACCAGCGTCAAGACGGGCTGTTTTGAGGGGGCCTGCGGCGCATGTACGGTATTTGTGGAGGATAAGCCTGTGCTTTCCTGCGAGATACTTACGGTCCGCATGGAGAACAAGCATGTTACTACAATAGAGGGGGTGAACGCGGAAGCCCGCAAGGTTGCTGAATGCATGCTGAACCATGGCGCAGAGGCTTGCGGCTACTGCTCTCCCGGCTTTATAATGCAGGTCATAGCTATGAAACGTGAGCTTAAGGACCCAACCTACGACGAGATGAAGAAATATCTTAATGGCAATCTTTGCCGCTGTTCTGGCTATGTGGCCAGAAACCTTGCGGCGGAGGATTACCTTAAGCTACCGGAACGCGAATAAAAAGAACACTAATACTGCTTTGCGGCGGACATTCATAAGGAGAAGCTATATATGACAAGGGAAGAAAGGCTTATTGAGTTTTGTCAGGAGGCTATACGCATACCAAGCCCATCGGGACAGGAAAAGGGCGTTGCGGAACTCATAAAGAAAAAAATGATCGAGGAATACGGTTACGATGAGGTCGTGATAGACCGTTACGGCAGCGTGATAGGCTTCATAAATGGCAACAGGCCGGGCAAGACCGTGCTGATGGACGGCCATATTGATAACGTTGATGTTATAGATGAGGCCGAGTGGAAGCACGCTCCTTTTGGCGGAGAGATATGCGACGGAAAGATATATGGCCGCGGTGCCTCCGATATGAAGGGCAGCGTTACCGCAATGATAGCCGCAGCAGGCGACTTTGCCGAGGAATGCGGCCGTGACTTCGCGGGACGCATTTGCGTATCAGGTACTGTGGAGGAGGAGTGCTTTGAGGGCGTATCCTCCAGGGAAGTATCAAAGTTTGTAAAGCCTGATTACGTTATAATCGGGGAAGCCACCACTACCACCGTCAAGATCGGCCAGCGCGGCAGGGCGGAGGTAGTAGTAGAGACCGAAGGCATAAGCTGCCATTCCTCCAACCCGCAGAAGGGTGTGAACGCCGTATACCATATGATGGCGGTCATAGAGGAGATACGCAAGATAGTCCCCAATACCCACCCCATACTGGGAAAGGGGATACTGGAGCTTACCGATATAATGTCTCTGCCTTATCCCGGAGCTTCCGTACTGCCTGCGCTGTGCAGAGCTACCTTTGACAGGCGTACTCTGGTGGGGGAGGACGAGAGTACTATACTGGGCCAGGTAGAAGAAGCAATAGCAAGGGCTGCCTACAAGGTGCCTGGACTCAAGGCAAGGGTATACCTTGCGGATGGTAAGGCTGAATGCTGGACCGGCGAGACCATCGTTGCAAAGCGTTACTTCCCCGCATGGGTAATAGACGAGAAGTGTGGCTTCGTACAGAAGGCACTAAAGGGCCTGAAGGATGCTGGTATAGAGGCGGAAGTATCTCACTTTGATTTCTGCACTAACGGTAGCCACTTCTGCGGGGAGGCCGGTATCCCCACCATAGGCTATGGCCCCTCTTTGGAGAGCCTTGCTCATGTAAGGGATGAGTACATTGAGATAGACCAGCTCACCAAAGCGTACAAGGGCTTCAAGTGCATACTGGATCAGCTTACGCGCTAAAAAAGCAAATAAAGACAGACAAAAAACGGCCTTTCGCAGAAAATATTGCGGAGGGCCGTTATGATTTGTATACAAACTTCCAACATGGTTATAAACATAACCCGTCTATCGGTTTTATAGATGGGCTCGGAAACGTTCAACCGTCATTTTTATTTGCGTTTTATTCAGCTTTGATGCCCTTTTCACGGGCGATTATCTTTGCCGCCTCAGTTACCGCGAACTCTACCAGCTCGGTGCAGAAGGACTTGCGCTCCGGACTGTTCCTGTCGCCGTAGGGGGCGATGAGCCTGCCGCAGCAGGTAGCGCCGAACTTGGCGGTTATGGCGTCGGCAAATTCATTGGTGAGCTTATGACATTCGCCTGCAGGCTCGCCGGGTTTGCGCCGGCCAAAAACATAGCCTATGCACATGGTGCCGCCGGCTACAGCGCCGCAGAGGCAGCCTGCGCCGCCAAGGCCCCAGGGAAAGCCGGTACTCATAGCGAATGCATCGTCGGACATATCAAGCTCAAAGTTTTTACGAATAGAGTAAATTACGGACTCGGAGCAGGCGAAGCCGTTGTGGAATATATCCACCGCGTCTTTCCTGAGCTGCTCAAGGCTGACAGATTGTACCATGGGTATTGAACCTCCCGAAAGTTTAAGCTATAAGCTGATTATACAACTATGCGTGGGTTTTAACAACCTAACTTTCCAGGCGGCTGCGCAGCGCATCAAGGCTGCCCTCCATGGCCTTTATGCAGGCTAACGCCTCGCCCCGCTCTTCGGCGGAGAAGCTTTCCAGCATAGTGGTGAAGAACATATCGTAGTCTATGCTGCACCATCGTGCATAGTCTTCCCCCTTTTTGGTGAGGGAGAGGCGTATGCAGCGCGTGTCCTTTTTGTCCCGGATGCGCTTGACGAAGCCGCCGGTTTCGAGACGGCGTATGGATACCCCTGCCGAAGCCTTCCCTATGCCAAGATGAGCGGCAAGCTCGTTCTGAGTGGGTGCGCCAAGCTTGCTCAGGGCGAAGAGCACCTGTGGCTGACCGGGGTAAAGGCCGTATTTGCCCAGAAGCAGCTGCATACAGATATTATAGGTGTGCTGAAGGGTGAGAAAGGCCTCGCCAAAGTCAGCGGTAAGTTTTTCGCGAGATACTGATTCCATTTATACTGATCATATCCTTTAAGCGGTTTTACATATTGTGCCAACGGATAAATAATAACCAACAAAAAATAGTATGTCAACATCTCGATCAAAAAAACAACAGCTTCGACAATGTATGTTAACAATCGCCACAGCCTTGCAGAATAATGAAAAAAGCAAAATCACGCTATTCTAATTGCGAGGAATTTGTGGTAAACTGATGCTGTTCGTAAAAAAAATGGGGGAGTGTGCTGCATGAACCCGCTAAAACATTTTAGGAGATATAACGCTATATGATGGAAGCTGCAATGATCATACGCAGAATGGAGGAGGAACTCAGGAGCGACTACCAGATAGAGCTGGTGGAAGCCAGCACCCCGCAGATACATAAGGCGCTTTCCAACGCCGTCATGTATGCTATATCGGATAACTGGCGCAAGGCCCGCAGAGAGCACGAGCACGTGCGCAGGGCATATTACTTCAGCGCCGAGTATCTCATGGGCCGAATGGTGTTCAATAACCTCTACTGCCTCGGTATACTGGATCAGATACGGGACCTGCTCAGGGCACGTGGCTGCGATATAGCTTCCATGGAGGATATAGAGGACGCGGCGCTGGGCAACGGAGGCTTGGGCCGTCTCGCGGCCTGCTTCCTGGACAGCGCGGCCACCCATGACCTTCCTTTGGACGGCTACGGCCTCCGCTATAAATTCGGTCTCTTCAAACAGAGCTTCAAGAACGGCTATCAGTGCGAGAAGGCGGACGACTGGCAGCGCTACGGCGACCCCTGGAGCCGCAGGCGTGACGATAAGACCGTGGAGATAACCTTTGCGGATCAGAAGGTGATGGCGGTGCCTTACGATATGCCCATAGTTGGCTACGGCACGGATAATATAGGCACCTTGAGACTCTGGCAGAGCGAGCCTCTCGAGGAGTTCGACTTCAACCTGTTTAACGAGCAGGAATACGATTTGGCAGTTCGCGAAAAGAACAAGGTAGAGGACATCACCCGCGTGCTCTATCCCAATGACAGCACCTACGAGGGAAAGCGCCTCCGCCTCAAGCAGCAGTATTTCCTCTCCAGTGCCTCATTGCAGGATATAATTCGCAGGTATAAGAGAGTGCGCGGCAACGACCTTTCCAACTTTGCCGCCCACTGCGCCATACAGCTCAACGATACTCACCCGACGGTATCCATACCCGAGCTTGTCCGGCTGCTTATGAATGAGGGCATGGACTTTGACGCCGCCTTTGACATTACCCGCAAGACCTTCAGCTATACAAACCATACCATAATGAGCGAGGCGCTGGAGAAGTGGGACTATGACCTGTTCATGAGCGTGGTGCCGGAGCTGTCGGATATAATATCGCGCATAAACGAGGTGCAGAATTCCGAGCTGCGCGCCAGGGGCGTGAGCCAGGAGCAGATAGACCGCATGCAGATAGCCACCGGCGGTCAGATACACATGGCGCGCCTTGCAGTGTTTGCCAGCACCTATGTGAACGGCGTGGCCCAGATACATAGCGATATACTCAGGCACGATCTGTTTAAGGATTGGTACTCGGTCACTCCCGATAAGTTCCAGAACAAGACCAACGGCATTACCCAGCGCCGCTGGCTGGGCCTCTGCAACCGTGAGCTTTCCGAGTTCATCACCGAGCGCATAGGCGGCGGCTTTATAACCGACCTGTCCGAGATATCTAAGCTAAAGCAGCATATGTCGGACGCAGATATAGCCGCCTTCAACGCCGTAAAGCAGCAGAAGAAGGCGCAGCTTTCCGCCGTTATCCGTGAGAAGGAAGGCGTGCATATACCTCCGGAGTTCGTGTTCGATGTGCAGGTAAAGCGTATGCACGAGTACAAGCGGCAGCTGCTCAATGCCCTGAGTATAATGGACATCTATTATTCCCTCAAGGACGGCAGCCTGGCCGACTTTACTCCCACGGCGTTCATATTCGGCGCCAAGGCGGCTCCCGGCTATATACGGGCCAAGAGCATAATAAAGTACATTAACGAAGTAGCCAACCTTATTAATTCCGACCCGGATATGAAGGATAAGCTGCGGGTGGTGTTCGTGCAGAACTACAACTGCTCCTACGCCGAGCACATTATGCCCGCCGCAGATATATCCGAGCAGATATCCCCCGCGGGAACGGAGGCGAGCGGAACCGGCAACATGAAGTTCATGCTCAACGGTACAGTGACCCTCGGCACCTACGACGGCGCGAATATAGAGATAGCGCAGGAGGCGGGCGAGGAGAATAACTATATCTTTGGCGCACGGGTGGAGGAGCTCAACGCCATACGAGATACATATAATCCACGGGAGATATACGACCGTGAGCCCAGAGTGAAGCGGGTGATGGATACGCTTGTCAACGGCACCGTAAGCGACGGGGGAACAGGTAAGTTTGCCGAGATATACAACTCCATACTAAACGGGGAAAGCTGGCACAGGCCTGACAATTACTTCCTGCTCAAGGATTTCATGCCTTATATGGAGGCAAAGCTCAGGGCCAACCATGACTACCGGGATCGCATAGCCTTCGGCAGGAAATGTCTTATGAATACCGCTTCAGCAGGCAAGTTTTCCAGCGACCGCACTATCGCCGAGTATGCCAAAGAACTATGGCACATTGATCCGGTAAAATAAACTTATGTTAAACAAAAAGAGCCTGCGGGCTCTTTTTTGTGTACCGAAACGTGGGATATCATGGCAAAAAGTGCTTTTAATGGGGGCGGGTTTAATATATAATTACAAATATACGGCATCGGTCAAATGCATACATATAAACCGAATCTATCGAACAGCTACGGAAGGGGATAACAGTATGGGCAATATCATCGGTATGCTGGCGGGCGAGCTTATGTCCGGCAGCTCGGTAAAGCAGGTGGCAAAGGCTGCTGGCGTGAACGAAAAACAGGCGGAGAACCTGATGGGCAACGCCATACCGCTGCTGGTGCAGGCCATGTCGGACAATGCCGGCACAAAGGTAGGCGCTGAGTCGCTGTATGAGGCGCTGGGACAGCATAGCAACGGCCTTTCTGCCGCCGAGCAGTTGGATAGAGCAGACCTTGAGGACGGCGACAGGATAATCGGAAAAATATTGGGCGACAACAAGCAGGGCGTGACCGAGGCATTGGCGAAGCAGGCCGGCGTTACAAAGGGCAACAGCGCCAAGATACTGGCGCTGCTGGCTCCCGTAATACTTTCCCTTATAAGCACCGAGACGAATACAAACAATACCTCCTCCGGCGGACTGTCGTCGCTGCTGTCCCTCTTTACGGACGACGACACAGGCCACAGCAACACGCAGACTACCTCCAGCTCTGGCCTCGGAGATATCGGAACGGCACTTCTCATGGGGGCGCTGCTTGGAAACAACAATAACGGCAATAGCGGTTCTGCAGGAGGCAACCTGCTTACCTCCCTCCTTGGCGGCGGACAGCAGCAGGTGCAGCCCCAGCAGCAGTCCGGAGGACTTCTTGAATCATTGTTCGGGGGCGGCATGAGCGGTCAGACTATACAGTCCGGCGGCAGTGGCCTCGACGGAGCGCTGCTCAACAATAACACCAATCCCAACAGCATAAACCAGGGCAGTATGCTTTCCAGCCTGCTTGGCGGCGGCAATAACAGCACATCAAATATGCTGGGCTCTCTTGCGGGAACGCTGCTCGCAGACGCTTTCAAGGGCATGCCGCAGCAGAAGGCGGCTCCAAGAAAGACAGCGGCAAAGAAAACCACGACAGCAAAGCCCGCCGCGAAGAAGACCGCAGCTGTGTCCAAGAAGACTACGTCTGCGAAAAAGACGACGGCAAAAAAACCGGCGGATAAGTAAGCACAAGCAAGACAAATTTGAAGGGAGATAATCAAAAAATGGCAAAGGAAATTAAGCGTGAAGTAGTGAAAGCCTCGGAGACTAAGGCCGAAGCCGAAAAGGCCCCTAAGAAAAAGAAGGTAGATACCGAGACCGGTGAAAAGGAAGTCGTACAGGCCAAGCCCACCGGCAACGCAGTGCTCAAAAGGGTATTCGCCGTAGTGTTCTGGCTCTTGGCCATAGCGGCTGAGGTCGCGGCCATAATGCTGCTCAACGGCTATCTGTACATACCCTACGACCTCAAAACTCTGCTCATCATCGCCATAGCTCTGGATCTTATCTTCGTGATAATCGGTTCACAGTTCTGGAAGAAGGCGAACCATATAAATCCTCCTTCCGAGAAAAATAAGGTGTGGTTCTTCCTTTGCAGCCAAATGGGACTCATAGTGGCCGTCATAGCCTTCTGTCCCCTTATCGTACTGCTGCTTAAGAACAAGGATAAGCTGGACAAAAAGACCAAGGTCATAGTTACCGTTATAGCAGCGGTCGCCCTGCTCGTTGCCGGCGCCTGCTCCATAGATTACGATCCCGTATCTCAGGAATCCCTTGCCGAAGCAAAGAGCGAGGTATCGGAGCTAACCGACGACGGCACCGTATACTGGACACGCTACGGCCGAAGCTATCATTGCGACATAAATTGCCATACCTTAGCCCGCTCCTCTACCCTCTACGAGGGAACCATTGAGGAGGCCTTCGCCGCAAGGCGCAATGACCCCTGCGATTACTGCGCAGGCGGCAGGGAAGCCAAGCTTGCCGAGCGCAATGCGGGCGAGGCAGCCGAGAGCACAGCAACTGACGAGCCTGCTGCCGAGACAGCCGAATAAGCCCTGGATCAAATACTCCCCCGGCGTAGGGCGGGTGTCCGTAAGACAGTTAACAGCCACCGTAGTTTGAACCGCGGTGGCTGTTCTTGTATTTTATCCTGTTATGCGATAATATGGAAGCGAACAGACCTGCAAAATCGGAATTTGACTAAGGAGGTATCCAAATGAAAAAGAGATTCCCTGTCATCATTGCTTTTGTTTTTGGTGCGTTACCTTTTCTTATTGGTTGTATTCAAAATTGGTATATGCTTACCTATGTAGATTCTGTTCTTCCGTATGGATTCATATCGCTGGCTGTGCTGTGCCTATGGGGTTGTATTGCGTTTCTGCTCAATGACCGTTCTCACAGTACGAAAGCAATTGTTATTTCCTTGAATCTAATCGCTTCATTAGATTTACTATTGCTTGGTATCCAGGAACTATTTCTTCATGCCTATTGGATGAACTGTGTTGGAAGTTGGTCACAATTTTTCTACTTGCCTATGTTAAAACTCGGCTTCGGTCTAACAAATTGGAGTCATAGTGTATTCACCGCTTATGTTACTTGCTTTGCCCTTATGGTTGCAGTTTCTTTCATTGGCTGCAAGCTGAAAGAGAATTTCCAAAAATAAATATCTGTCTTGCCCTGCTAGCCAAATTCATATTTTTCGAACTGATACAAGGGCGCACTTCTATACGGGTCAAGCCCCGTATGTGCGCTCTGTGAGACTGAACAGCCCGGGCACCTGAATGTCCGGGCTGTTATGCGTTACTTCGTTCCGAACAAGGGGCTGCACCCCTTGCGCCACTTTGCGGCTATCCTCTTAAAGCAAAAGGTGTGACCACGAAAGTCACGCCTTTTGCAAATTTAACTGTCTTACGAACGCCCCACAAAACCGGGGGAGTATTTTTGTCTATCGATCCATCAGCGTAAACGTCATGCTTATGGGGTTGTGGTCGGAGTAGGCGAAGCCCGTGTCTATTGCCTCCGCGTTTTCCGCCCTTACGTTGTCGGAAACGATAAAGCCGTCCACAGTGAGTATGTACTGCTCCGGGTTATATGGGCCGTCCGCGTTGCGGCAGGTGGGGACGGGGCCGTTTTTGCCCTCGGGTACCACCAGTGTAAGGCCGGTACTGGCAAACATGCCGTCGGGTATGGGCTGTGCCCAGGTATAGTCGCCCCCGTTTACGCCGAACACGGCAGCAGAGTCGCCAAGAAGGTCTTTGTTGAAATCGCCTCCGCCTATGACGTAATTGCCCTTGCCGTACTCGGCGGACATGTCTTCTATGAGCATTTTCAGCTGCTCCTCGGCTATCTTGCCGTCGGAGGTGTAGGCGGAGAGGTGCAGGTTGTAGAGCACCAGCTCGCGGCCGTTATTTACGGGTATTCTGGATACGGAGTAGCAGCGGTCCAGATCCACCAGCTTCATAAGGCCCGTCTCTATAGGGAGGCTTATGCGCAATGCGGAAGCGATGCCGGGTCTCGAGAAGGTCATGATGCCGGCAAGGGTGCTGCCGTGGGGCTTAATGAAGGGATAGAACAGGAAGGGTGAATTCCAGTTTTCCGCCCAGACGGAACTATAACCGGCAAGTTTCTCAGTGAGGAATTCCCTTTCGTCAAAGTGATAGGTGCGGGTGGCGTTCTGATCCACCTCCTGCAATATGCATATATCTGCGTTCTGGCTATTTATAAACTCAGCTATGTTTTCCATATTGGCTATCAGCCGTTTCTCGGAAAATGCCCAGGATTCTTTGCCGCCGTCCATGAAAAAGCCGTAGTCCGGTTCATACGCACCAAAGCCTATGTTGTAGGAAAGTATATTGTAAGGGACGCCTGCTGCGGCCGTTTTATCGGCTTCACCCTGAACATCCAGCGGGAGGTTATCCTCCAACCGGCTGTAGGACAGCATTACGTAGGCGAAGTAGCCGAGGAAGAGCAGCACTATGGCTAGAAGTATTACAAGCAGTATTCTGAGCGGCTTTTTCACGACAATAGATCCTTTTCATTATTTTTTGAATAAGTCCTTTACCGAGGACCATATGGTTACGCTCTTTGGTTCATAGGCGGATATCCTTACGTTTTCACCGTCCATGGCTATATGTATGGTGCCCAGCTCATCGGTGCGGAACACCCTTACGCCCATATTATCAAGCTTGTTCAGCGTGCTCTGGTGGGGGTGGCCGTATTCGTTGCCCTTCCCAACGGATATCACCGCGTAGTCAGGGTCTGCGGCTGCCAGGAAAGCGTCGGAGGTGGAGGAAAGGGAGCCGTGGTGCGCTACCTTCAGCACGGTACATTTGAGCTTGTCCGGCGTAAAGCGTGCGAGGGTGGTGTATTCTGCCGTAAGAGTATCCGGCCCCTCTGCATCGCCGGTGAACAGCATCGAGGTGCCGCCGAATTTTACACGGAAAATAGCGCTGTAATCGTTGAGGCTCTTGTATGGAACATCTTCAAACGGCCCAAGCACCTCTATTGAAACGTCGTCGTCCCAGGGTATGGTAGGAGTATTCTCCACGGATAGCTTTACCACCTTTACCACCTGCTTATTGAGGGCGGACATCATATCGCGGTATTCGGAGGATTCGTTTGCAACGTCCGGCATGTAGAAGGTATCCACGTCCACGGTGCCCAGCACGCCCGCCATGCCGCCTATGTGATCGCTGTGGGGGTGTGTGGCTACGACTGCGTCAAGGTGCTTTATGCCCATATGCTTCAGGAAAGTGCGCACAGAGTACAGGGCGGTGCTTTCGCCGGCGTCTACCAGCATAGTCTTTCCGTTAGGGGATACAAGCAGCATACAGTCCCCCTGGCCTACGTCTATCATATATACGTGCAGCTCAGGCTCTGGCGCCGGGGTAGGCGAAGCGCCGGGCTGGGCAAGGGACGGATTTTGCCCGGAGCCGGGCAGGTTGATATTTATGTCTATCTCCGGCAGCTTTATGTCCGGCAGATGTATATTCGAAAAGTCCAGCTTGGATAAATCTATCTTGGAAAGGTCAAGGCTTCCTGTGTCCAGGCCCCCTTCTTTCATTGCCATGCTTACCACAAGGGCAAAGAGCGCGATAAGAAGCAGCACCACCAGATAACGCATGGCGGCGGCCCTTTTCTTCTGTTTTTTGCTCTTGCGTGCCATACGATAGGCTCCTTTCGTAAATTCATGGGCTTATCGCTATATTGTATATCATAAATCACTTTAGCACCATAGATTGCGTAAAGAAAATAAATATTGACAGAAGGCCGATCTGAATATAGAATATTCAAGGTATTTTTTATCAATATTTGCAGTATTATTGAATATGCTGCGAAGCGGAGGAATCATAATCATGCAGGAACTTGAGCGCATACGCGAGCTTGTTCACGAGATCGCAGGCGTACCTGGAGAGCAGGTAACCCCCGAATCCACAGTTGATTCCCTCAACCTCGATTCACTGGATGTGACAGAGCTCATACTCAGTGTAGAGGACGAATTCGGAATAATAGTGGACGACGAATCGAGCATACACAGCGTTGGCGATCTTCTCTCCATGCTGCAAAAGACGGCTTGATACAACGGAATAAGAAGGGCGTGCCCAAACGGGTGCGCCCTTTGCCGTTATATTGCTATATAACTATTCCGCCGTTTACGTTAAGCACGGCTCCGGTTATGAACCGCGCCTTATCCGAGGCAAGGTAGAATATGGCCTCTGCCGCTTCTTCCGGGGTGCCTATGCGGCAAAGCGGAGTTTCGCCGGCCAGAGCCGCCATATCGTCGGCGGACAGCCGGGCGTTCATGTCGGTATCTATCACCCCGGGAGCGATACAGTTAACGCGTATTCCCGAGGGCCCCATCTCCTTTGCAAGAGCCCTGGTGAGGCCGATCACCGCCGCCTTGGAGGCGGAGTACGCTACCTCGCAGCTTCCGCCGGTGACGCCCCACATGGAGGAAACGTTGACTATGCTGCCCCTCTTTCGCGATATCATGCCGGGAAGCACCGCGCGGCAGCAGTTGTACGCCCCGCCGACGTTTACAGCGAAGGTCCTGCTCCAATCCTCCGGCGAGGTGTCGGTAAAAAGTTTATCGCAGGATATCCCCGCGTTGTTTATCAGGGTATCGACGGGGCCGAAGGCGTCTTCTGCTTTTTTTATCATTTCGGCGCAGCGGGCAAAGTCCGAAACATCGCCCTGTATTGCCACAGCGTGGCCGCCAAAGGACCTGATTTTATCTATAAGGGACAGCGCCTCTGCTTCCGAGCGGTTGTAGTTTACGGCGGTAAGATAACCCTGCCCTGCGAAAAGCAGCGCCGCCGCCCTGCCTATGCCCCTTGAAGCGCCTGTTATGAATACGGTAGGCATTACGGTTCACCTCAAAACATGTGTTTAAATAAGATTAACATATTTTGCGCCCAAACGCTATCCAAAGCGTTGATAAACTTTGCCCGTTGCATTAAAATAGCAAATGGTGAAAAGCAATGTATGAATTTGTGATAAAAAACGGAAGCGTCATAGACGGAACAGGCGGCGCGGCATATAAGGCCGACGTTGCCATAGCAGATGGCAAAATAGCCAGGATAGGCCACATACCCGAAAGCGCAGCGCACACCGTGATAGACGCGGAGGGCAGGGCCGTTACCCCCGGCTTTATAGACATACACCGCCACGGCGACATGGCTGCCTTCCGGGATAACTTTGGCCAGCTGGAGCTTCATCAAGGCCTGACCACCGTAATAAACGGCAATTGCGGCATGAGCGCGGCACCCGTAGATAAGGGCAACAAAGGTTTGCTCAACTACCTGCGCCCGGTGATAGGGGATATACTCCCATATGTAAGCACCGACACGATGGCAGGGTATTTCAGGTCGCTCGGAAGCATAGCGCTGCCTTTGAACTGCGGAATGCTGGTAGGATGCGGCGTGATGTGGTCCTCTGTGCTCAGCGGAGAGCACCCGACCGAAGATGAGACAAAGAAATTTCGCAAAATACTGGAGCGGGAGCTTGCATCCGGAGCTATGGGCGTATCCCTGGGCCTTGGCTACGCGCCGGAGTGCTTCCTTACCACCGATGAGCTTATAAGCGGCCTTGAGCCGCTGCGCAATACCGATATACCCATCACCTTCCATATGCGTCAGGAAGGAGACGGCGTGTGCGACGCCATACGCGAGGTAATAAAGATTGGCGAGACGCTCCATGCCCATGTGCATATCAGCCACCTGAAGGCAATGGGCAAGCGCAACTGGAACAGCAGGATACCCGAAGGGCTTGAACTTATACGTTCTGCCCGTGAGCGTGGATTGAACATCGCCTGCGACGTTTATCCCTACACCGCCGGTTCGACACAGCTTATGCACATACTGCCCCCTGAATTCATTGAAGGCGGTACGGCGGCAACGATCGAGCGGCTGAAGGGAAAAGCAAACCGGGACCGGCTCCGGGATCGCATGGAAAAGGGCGGCGAGGGCTTTGATAATATCGCCGGAATGGTGGGCTGGGAAAACATAATCATGTCTACCCTGAATACGCCCGCCAATAAGCGCTTTGAGGGCATGACGGTGCAGGATATAGCTAAGGCGCGGGGAAACGACCCCATAAACTGCGTATGCGACATGCTTATAGAGGAAAACTGTGCCATAACAATGATAGACTTCATTACCTGCGAGGAGGATATCGCCCGGATACTCAACTGCGGCTTCGCCAGCGTGATATCCGACTCCATATACCCCGCATCAGGCAGGCCCCACCCTAGGCTATACGGCACCTACGCCAGAATAATACAGCGATTTGTAGGTGAGCGGCGGGATATGACGCTGGAGGCAGCCGTAAAGGCCATGACGTATACCCCGGCGAAGGCGCTGAACATAGCGGACAGGGGGCTGCTCAAGGAGGGCCTCTGTGCAGACGTGAACGTATTCGATCCGGCGGAAGTAAAGGAACGTGGAAGCTATGCGGATCCGGACAAGTGCGCCGCCGGAATGGATTATGTTTTCGTAAACGGGAAGCCTGCAATAGCGGCAGGAGAGCTTACAGGGGGCGCTTTCGGGCAGGTGATAAGGAGATAAGGCGCGTATCTGATATGTGCGGGGCGGCGTAAAAAATATTTTGCAAAAACCTAAAAAATATTTAGCGTATCAGCAAAATTATTAGTTGAAATTTACGACAGCATACGATACAATAAAAGAGCGGAAGCATTTTCAGTGTTTTTGGAAATGAAAAAGGAGGAACAATCTATGAAGAAGCTATTGGCCCTGCTGCTGACCGCAGTCATGCTGCTGGCCCTGGTGGCCTGCGGAGGCGGCGGCAACAACGCTGCCGGCAACACCGGCAATACCAGCGGCAACAACACATCCAACAGCGACACCGGTGATACCGGTGATGCCGGTGCCAGCACCGCCGCTACCGACATCAAGATCGGCGTCATCTGCGTCCACGACGAGAACTCCGGCTACGACATGGCCCACATCGAGGGCATCACCAAGGCCTGCGAGGAGCTTGGCATCGACATGGCCAACGTCACCTTCAAGTACAACGTGGCGGAGGACCAGAGCTGCTATGATGCCGCTGCCGACCTGGCTGACTCCGAGTGCGACATCATCTTCTCCGATTCCTACGGCCACCAGTCCTTCATGCTCCAGGCCGCTCAGGAGTTCCCTGATGTTACCTTCGTGGCCTGCACCGGCGACCAGGCCGGTGTTGCCGGACAGAGCAACTTCAAGAACATCTTCCCCTATACATATGAGTCCCGCTACATCTCCGGCGTGGTGGCCGGCATGAAGCTCAAGGAACTCATGGATTCCGGCACTGTCACCGATCCCAAGATCGGCTACGTGGGTGCTTACCCCTATGCCGAAGTGGTCTCCGGCTACACCGCCTTCCTGCTGGGTATCCAGTCCATCGTCCCCGAGGCCTATATGGAGGTCCAGTACACCAACTCCTGGTTCGACCTGACCAAGGAGGGTGAGACCGCCCTGGCTCTGATGAACAATGGCTGCGTCATCATCGGTCAGCACGCCGACTCCACCGGCGCTCCCTCTGCTGTCCAGGCTGAGCACGAGAAGGGCAAGGAGGTCTACTCTGTGGGCTACAACATCGACATGCTGTCTGTTGCTCCCGATGCCGCTCTGACTTCCTCTCAGAACGTGTGGTCCGTCCTCTACAAGGCCACCCTGGAGAAGTTCCTGGCCGGCGAGGAGATTCCCGCCGACTTCGCCTGCGGCTACGCTATGGGCGCTCAGACCATTTCCGCTCTGGGCACTGCCTGCGCCGAGGGCACTCAGGAGGCCGTTGACGCCGCCTGGGCCGGCATTAAAGACGGCAGCCTCAACGTGTTCGACACCAGCAAGTTCACCGTGGATGGCAAGACTGTGGACAGCTATGAAGTGAACTTCTCCATTATCGACTTCAACACCGGCGAAACTGTCTTCGAGGGCCCCACTGTCAACGTCATTGAAAATGGCGTCTTCCAGGAATCCGTCTATCGTTCCGCCCCCTACTTCGATCTGCGTATCGACGGCATTACCGAGCTGAACTAAACATCGTCCCGCAGCTACGAGAGAGGAAGCCGCCTCTGCGGCTTCCTCTCTTTCCCTAACACGCGCCGGGCCCCAGGCCTTGGGGCCTGCATCTGTAATCATGATCGGTCAGGATCCGCTTTCCCTGCGGGTCCGGGACGCCGGGAAAGGGTGACACGATTGGAAAGTAACAACGCAGTCCGGATGC
>ERZ791603.600-NODE-600-length-31817-cov-3.014357_pt1 | contig 31817 bp, 20 predicted proteins | sample MGYA00509966_ERZ791603 | MGnify/ENA primary metagenome ERZ791603 (study PRJEB30046, sample SAMN00791931) | human gut metagenome | study: EMG produced TPA metagenomics assembly of the A metagenome-wide association study of gut microbiota in type 2...
TATTGTAGCTTGACACAGTTTAATTTACACTCTCCTACCTTAGAAATGCCGGTAGTTGTATCAACCAACCAGGCACCGAGCACAGAAACCTTTGCTGGATTATTTTCTGGGTCGATATACTGGATACCCACTTTCTTGATGGCTACACCTTCCTTGGTGGTGAAAGTAATCTCATCGCTGCCTCCGAATGAAGGCCACTCAGATGTATTATCCTCGTAATCTACACACATCTGAACATTTGGGGTTGGCTCAGCTAATTTCACCTTGACTGTAACATTACTCTTGCCAGCCAAACCATTGATAGCAAGCTGCTGGTACTGTTTATCGAAAGAAACTATACCCTTATAAACAACTGTGTTATCAGTACCACCCCAACTGGTGAAGGAGGCATTAATTTTCTTTTCAGTACCGTCAGCGGCAACCAAAATCATCTTCTTAACCTTCAGGTTCACTTCCTCAGCATCGGTATGCTGTACGCTTACGCCCACGATGTAAGGATGCTCCTGCTCGAAAAGAAGTTCAAACTTCTTGGTTGCTCCATCACCCACAGCTCTTCCGTAGGCAGGAGTTGCATCGCCTTCTGCATCAGCAGAAGTCTTCCAAGTATAGTTCACCTGGAAGTTGGCAGGAAGCGGTTCTTCGAACTCGAGGATATACTTAGGATAATCTGCAGAGTTGACATTGCAGGCAAACTCTGCTGCACCATACTGCTTGTTAATAGTGAAGTCATAAACATCAGCATCGCCGGCAAAACCTGCATTCCAATCACCACCCAAAACAAGAGGAGTCTCTGTCTGAGCATTCACACTTACAGCCATGAAAGCTGCTACAATCAAAGTAAATAACTTTTTCATAAGCTTTACAATTTGTTATTAAGTTAATAAAATCCAGTTATAAAATTGAAATGTTTCTCATTTCCGCTTGCAAAAGTAACAGAAAAGGCTGAAAAAGACTTTGCGTGGTATAACAAATACTTTGTGAGAAGTACCAAATAGGTTTGATAGCCAACATTATAACGAAAATGATACACCATCAAACCTATTTGAAGAGGAAATCAGGAAAAGTCAAATAAACAAATATTCCAGATTCCCCAAATGTTTTTACCCAAAATATTCCAGATTCCCCAAATGTTTTTGCCCAAAATGTTCCAGATTCCCCAAATGTTTTTACCCAAAATATTCCAGATTCCCCAAATGTTTAGTCAAAACAGAGGAAAAATATACAGATGAGCCTAATACATCACGTCCTTCTCTGGGAAGCCAAATTAAAGATTTTGGCACGAAAACGCACTTTTTCTCGAAAAAAAAGTGAGAAAAAGTGCGTTTTCGTGCCATTTTAAGGAGTTTTTTATTGCTTAACAAAAGAATAAGTTTTCTCCGTTCCATCCTCATAACGCGTCTTCACAATGTTCAAGCCATGCTGAGGTCTCGGTAACTTTACACCTAACGCATTATAAAACTGGCGAGAAACAATACGTTTAGTCTTCGACTCTACTTGCTCAATGGCAGTCAAATCGTTGAATTTATTTTCATCAACAGTCTCTTCTGTCGAGAACCAATCCACATCCACATAGCCTCCATTCTGCTGGGTTGCATAATTAAAGATGGCAAAGCGATTGCCTGTGAATATCTTGAGGGTATAGCGCATCTCGGTTTCGATGTCCTTGCCCAAATCATACCACTTCTGATTGTCCCAACTGATATAGAACTTCAATTTATTGGTTTTGAAATTGGCCACTGCTCGAAGATAAATCTTATCGTTGTGCGAAGCGGTAGATGTGCTAAACTTCCTATAATGTTCCTTATCATCTACTACACCCTGCCAATCAGCCTTTGGTTCCCACCAAGGAGCACGATAGTAAACCACTCTTTTCTTGCCGTCGATCATCTTTACTGCAACATAAGCATGGGGGTCTTGGAATACACAAAGCCCAGCCACATCACCTTCCTTCATATGGGATACATCTAAGCAAATCGTACCATACGTATCGGTAGAAGTAGAGGCACCCTCCTTATCGTATCCAAACATGCGTTGGGTCAAGGTATTGCGCGCCTGTAAGAATTCGTTGAGCTTGGTGTCGGTGCCTTCCTTCACAATGCCCGACGTGTATAAGCGCAAGAATCCAGGTCGTTCGGTCAAAGACCATGCCGAATTGTCAGGATTGTGGTTCCATTCCCACTGCATCCCAAGCTTGTCGGTGTTGAAACCATCATTGGTTGGCAAGTATGTTTTTGGATATTCCTTACCTACATTAGGCTTCTTGTACGACTTGCCACCCTTACTCACATCAATGCCATTGTTACCGAGAATAGGCCATCCATCTTTCCATACCACAGGTTCGAGATACGGAATACGCCCGATAGTACCTGCATCCTTGAAGAGAATCGTCCACCATTCGCCTGTCTGCGTCTGTACCAATCCCCCTTGATGGATGTCCTGCTTTTCGAAAAGCAATCCATCGTGCTCCTCGTATGGTCCGAACGGATTCTTGGAACGGAAGATGGTTTGGCTATGGTCATAACCTCCACCGTATGTGGCATAGATATAATAGTAATCACCGATATGATACATGTGACTGCCCTCCAATCCGGAGTTTGGCTTATTGATAATCCGCTTAGAGGAACCGATGGCATTGAAGTTTTCATCCAACTCGGTCACACTGATTTCATTGTATCCTGCTACCACAAAGCGGCGTCCCGTTGCCTCATCAAAGAAAAGACCTGAATCATAATAGAAGCCATTCAGTTTTTGCACCTTCCACTCACCCTCAGGGTCTGTAGCCGTTAAGAGGAAGTCACCACCATCGGCAAACTTTTCATGGTTGAAGGCGATGAAGTGAAGGTAAAACTTACCTTGGTAGTATTTCAGACTAGGAGCCCATTGCCCTTTGGAATACTGATTATATCCATTCTGAAGATTAAAAGGCTCCGACTCCGCTATTTTTTGGAGAGGATTGGCACAATATTCCCAGTTCACCAAGTCGTGCGACTTCAAGATTGTCGCACCAGGGAAATAGAACATTGTGGTAGATACATAATAATAGGTATCCCCCACACGGATAATGTCAGGGTCAGGAAAGTCTGAGTTGATGATTGGATTGGTATAAGTACCATCACCATTGTCAGCACACCACTGCTTGGCATAATTTTGCGCATTCACCTGCAAAGACACCAATAAACCTGCTAAAATTATCAGTTTCTTCATCATTCAATTTATTGAGTTTAGTTTTTCAAAGATATGCCTTTTACACTCAACGCCTTTGCGTGGTGTAAAAAAGAGAATTCAAAAAGGTCAGTCGAGCCTCATGGCTCAACTGACCTGTCACGACTAACATATATTTCGGTTAATCATTATATGATAAAACCTAAAAACTAATGTTCTATTTCAATGTTCATATTTCATGTTGCTAACCCAAGCATTAATCTATAGGATGCCCAGTTGGTCCGAAAAAATTCTTATGATATACGAATTTAAAAGTCCTAACTATTTCAGGGTATCCTGTTGACTCATTTATTATACATACCTTAAAATCAAACTCCTCAGTTTTTCCATTTTGGCTTATATAAGCGATGCGAGTTTCAGGCATGACTTGGATTTGCACACCCTCGGCTCCATACATTGGTAGCCATTGGTAATGATAACCTTCAGGTAGGACGTTCAAACAGACTCCAACAACATCAGACTTCATCGGAAAATCATTCGAATCCAACAACAGGTAATTACCAGGATACGCACTGGTATTATACGTTCCTTCAATATTAAAGAAGCCATTAACAGATTCACTTCGCATATTGTTTGCAGCCATAGCAACACAAGATACAACGACAGCCACTAATGTCAATAAAAACTTTTTCATACTTATTTTCTTTAATACTCATATTAACAGTTATTCAGCTAAGTTCTCCCAATACTTAGGAGCACCAAGACCTACAGCGAAACCTGCATAGGTATGCTTGCGAAGATAGTTGAGATCCCAGAGACCAGTAGCCAAACCAGGACGCCAACCTGAATCCTTAGGAGAATCTGTAGCACACCACTGAGTGATGCCATACTGCTTATCTATAGGGATAATCTCGAAGTACTTCTGGAGAACGAAGGTGTAGAGGTCACGCATTTCCTTGTGTTGTTCCTCGGTCATCTGATCATAAGTTACGTCTTTGCCAGCGGCATCAACATAACCCATATCAAGTTCAGAAATCTTGCAAAGCTTTTCACTTTTCTTCATCAACTCCAACATCTTGACGATATGATTTTTCACACTTTCCTGTTTGACAGGATCAGCATAGCAAGAGATATGCATCTGAGATGCGATACCATCAATCTTGGTCACGCCATCAGCTTCCCAATCCTTGATCCACTGAATCAAACTTCTCAACTTGCCATTGTCGTCCCAATCGCTCTCCAAGTTATAATCATTGATGAAGAGTTTCAATTTGTCAGGGTCACCATTATGGGCGGCAAAACTCTTGCGAGCTGCAGCTACAGCAGTGCGAACATAATCAATGTCACCCAGGTAATCCTGCCAGTAGAAATTGTTCTTTGCATCGTCAGCTGAAACGTTGCCTCGTTTAGCAGACTGCAAGTCAAACTTGCCATCACCATCTTTATCGGCACCAGAAAGGGCCTCGTTCACAACATCCCAAGATGTAACATAACCATCAGTAGCCTCCATCATACCATCAATCCAAGTTCACATGGCAGTGGTAAGAACATTTTTCTTCTCTTCATCGGTGAGAGTAGATTTAAAAGACATCGGTTACCAGACAGGAACCGGAATGGAGTTGAGATTCTTGACCTGATAAACCTTAACAGAATGTACATCCAAAGTAGCATCTGCTGTCTGTGGTTTCAAGATAATATCATAATTACCTCCAGCAATATTAGGCATCGGAAGTTTTACGGTATGACGACCAGCAGAAACAGGTACTTTTACAGTAATTTGCTGGTTACTATTTGCATCCCAACCATTCTGCATAGTCAATTCTACTCCACTAGCATCCTTTGAAGCAGACAAGTCAAGATAAACCACATAATTACCCTCCTCAGAAAGCGTATTGTTGCTACTTGGCATAACAAAGAACTGAGACCAATCTCCTGTTGGAACAAAATGGATAGCCCCATTCACAACAGGTGGTTCGCAACCCATAGCATAGAATGGGAAAGGTCCATCAGTATAGGTTTGCTCATGAACTAGTTGTTCTACCTCGACAGCTGCGGCTGCAGAAGCCACCTTGATGGTACAGCCAGTCGGATTCCAACCACGAGCTGACTCTTTTGCAAAGTCTCCATTTTCAATAAGATTCTCATCAGAACCAGCTTTCGTCAACTTAAAGTCATCGCAAGAAATGGTTCCTCCTACGTTACCGAACACAAACTGAAGCTTATCAATAGGGAAATTGGCAGTAAACTCCCAAGTCAAAGTAGAATAATCGTTAGTGATGTCATAATCAGCCAAATACTGAACATCATTACTACCACCCCATTCGTTTTTATTATCACTTGCTTCCCAAATAGGCCAAGCAGCAAAAGTTCCACCATCCGAAGCCTTTACCTTAACGGTCATCACGTAACTTTGTCCCTTAACCAATGCCTTAGGCAACACATAACTAATCTGTTTATCCCATTTATTGGCACCAGCTTCGCCACAAGCAATCTCCAAGTACTTGTTTCCACCATTTGGATCAGGTGGCAACTCCTTATCCTTGATAAGATTTTTGAGGTACTTATTGGCTGCCTGAGAATGCCAAGCCAGCGTATGACCATAAATCGTCATATCTGCATCTTTCGCATTCTTGACGAACTCCTTGACTAACGAAAAATCCATACTGCCATCATCTTTCACACAAGAAGCCATTTTCATGGCATTACCAGCAGTCATTTCATTGAAATTGCTACCAGCAAGACAATATACAAGTCCCTGCTTGTTGAATTCGGCTGCTTCGAGCGCAATGCCCAACTTAAAGTCGGGATTGCACTTGCCGGCAGCTTTCATATCTTCCACGTATTTCTTCAAAGGCTCGTAGTTATTCAGATACTGATAATCCTTCAAATTCTTGGTCATATCAGTTCTGTACTCCGAGAACTTGTCATCAGCACAAGAAGACAAAGCCAAGAGAGCCATCAAGCCTAAACCTAAATTAATATTTTTCAATTTCATAATAATCAAATTATTAGAATGACACTTATCTATCAAGAATATTACTTCCTGATATACTGAGGACTGAATTGAACAATACCATTGGTGTTACCACGAGTCTGGGCAACAAACTGATCGGATGTTTCCAAAACAATGCCAGAACCGAAATCAACCTTGTAATTGAGAGTCAGGATGTCACGATCCTTGTTACCCCAAGCCAACTTTGCTCCCTTTTCTACAAACTTACCTGTACCGGAAGCAGTCATGCCCTCTGTATCAGAAGTAACGGTACAATTACCCTTATCATCGAACGTAAGTTTCAAGTTGCAAGTGACCTTAGAGCCGTCAGCTTTATTTACAGAGACTTCGAAATTACATTCCTTCAAACTCTTGGTTGTAATGTGACTCACTTCATCCTTTTCAATAGTTGCACCTTCACGCTTTACCTCATGAGTTTGTCCATTCTCTGTAATCTTGTCAGTTCCTCTACGGAAATAAAAGCCATCCCATGGATTCATAAACTTAACGCAATAAAGGATATAATCCTTAGGAGCAATTAACCAAGCTGAAGCATCAGTACGAACAGGAGTTGTACCTGCAACGGCAGGAGAACCCGAAAGAATAGAATCGGCTCCCACCATTTCCTTGATGCGAACTGGGATTACATATGTATTCTTTGCACAATCAGGGTCAGCAAAAAAAGCATCCTCCAACTTAACCTGAAGACGTCCCTGCATTTTCCCATTATACGCAACCGTCTTGGTAGGAATTGTATAATAATTGCTAGGCATTGGCTTTACAGGAGTGACTCCATCCTCAAAATACAGATTGTCACACAATGAATTATCAACATCTACATTCAATGTGATGTTTTTTCCATTATATGCTCCACCCATTGTAGATACGATATACAATACATGATTGTTATCATCCGTATTATCGCGATTCTCATCATTGCCTAAAACTACAGAACGTTCGATATACTGATAAGGATAATATACAGTAGTACCGCCCTCATAATCAGGAAATTCTTGATTGCCATTCTCACAAGAGTTAAAGCCTAAAGCCAAGATTCCCAATGCAGCCATGGACAAATATTTGCTTATCTTCATTGTTTTCATCATTTTAAATATTAGTCGTTATTTTTTACTTCCCAGCCCTTATTCTGCTGCAAGTTGCTCCACTTCAACATTTCGCTCTGTGGTATAGGACCGTAATACATGTAATCTTTATAGTTGCGATCCTCAACCTTCATGACTTTGTATAATGGGGCACCAGCCTCTAAAGTGATTTCTATACCACGCACAGCCTCATTTAGAGGAGCTTTCCAACGGCGAAGGTCACTAAAGCGCTTATTTTCAAAACAAAGTTCCAAACGACGCTCGTTGCGAATCAACTCACGCATTTTAATTTTGTCACCAGCGCACTCATCCAAGTATGGATCCTCGCCAAACTCGCCAATTCCGGCACGCTCACGGATTGCCTTGATTACATCGTAAGCTGAGTAGTTGTGAGTTCCCTTATCCTTTGGTCCCCAAGCCTCGTTGGCAGCCTCAGCGTAATCGAGGAATATCTCAGTATAGCGAATATACACAGGATAATGATACTGAGGATTCTTTGCATTAGGGTCAGGATTACAATCCTCACGCAACAGCTTTTTCATGTAATAGCCTGTACGAGTAGAATTGGAAATCTTATTCAAACCATCATTGTTATTAGCCGTCGTAATGTCTGTATGAATGGTCTTTCCCTTATAAGTACTACCATCATGAATGATATAAAGGTCAAGACGAGGATCTCGATTGCTGTAAGGATTCAACTTATCATACTCAGAACGATCATCGGTGATAGGATAACCATTTACAGCAGGGAATGCATCGACCAGATTCTGAGTTGGGTTGATTCTACCCTTACCATAAAGAGACGGAGGGAAATTATCAGACTCTTGGTTCAGACCAAGATCCCAGTCATCAGCACCATTGGTACGACTGCCACGCCAAAGAATTTCAGCAGGACAAGCACCTGAGCCAAGCGCATCGATTTCCCTGGTTTGCATAAACCAATTATTACCTGTAGCAGACAATCCATTCACACCATTGATACGGTCAAGAACGGTAGCTGCATCGTCAGCAGCCTTAGCATAATCCACGTTTGTACCTTCAGAGAAAGCAGGACTAGCTGCAAGCAAAGATACCTGTGAGCGAATAGCCTCAGCGATACGACCGCTGATACGACCACGCATAATGGAACCAAACACACGGTTGTAGTCTCCTGCGGTCTTTACTCCGATTTCCTTATACTTGGCAGGAACATCGTTATCATTAGTCAAATCATTGTAATCAAGAGGGAGAAGCTTGGCAGCCTCGTCCAAATCGCTATAGATTTGATCCAAGCACTCTTGGAATGTATTACGTGGCTTGTTGAAATCATCAGTAGAAGTCTCTGGTTCTGTCAAATTAGGAACGCCAAGCAGTTTGCCATCGGCTGTCCATCCACCATGATTCATCAAAAGATAATACAAGTTGAGAGCTCTCAAAGCATAAGCTTCACCTTTACGGCTATCACAATACATCTTACGGGCATTCTCGTCCTTTGCCCAGTTTACCTTATCTACCTCCTGAAGGAAGATATTGAGATATTGGATACAAGCACGACCATTTGCCCATCTAGACATAGGATCGCTATTAGCAGTCCAAGAACCTGTAGCCATCTTGAGAAAGCTATTTGTCAAGTCATTGCTTACAGCGTCATCTGTAGCAATATCAGTAACACTCTTGGTATTGTAAGGAAGCATCGCATAACCATATCCCAATAGTCCCTGAGCGTATGTTGGCTCATTGTAAATCTCATCCAAGCCACGGTTGTTTTCATCTGCAGGCTCGAAGAGATCTGAGCAAGAAGCCAAAGTAAGCGACATTGCTGCTAATATAAATATATTTTTTACTTTCATTTCTTTCTACATTTTAAAATGATTAGAATGTTGCCTTCACACCTATATTATAATAGCGTGTCTGAGGCGCAGACCCAACGTTCATCTCTAAGTTAGCTCCGCTTACGTATGCCGACAACGCCTTAAGCCATGTCTTTTGGAACAAAGTACTAGGCAAGTCGTAAGTTATCTGGACCTTAGCCAAGCGGAAAGCATCCGTCTTGTACATCCAGAAGTCTGATGTCTGGAAGTTGTTGTTACCATCAAGAGATGTCAAACGAGGATAGGTTGCAGTCTCTTTGGTTTCCTCTGTCCATCGGTTACGAACTACAGCAGAATATTTGCTATCGCCCTTTACCCACCAATAAGAATTATTCTTGACTCCCCAAGCACCGAAGTTACCGGTACCAAGAGCGAAGAAGGTAAAGTTCTTCCACTTAGCTGTAAGATTGACACCAAGCGTGAATGGTGCTCCATACCAACCACCCTTACCCAAGAAGACTTGGTCGTATTGGTCAATTTTATTATCACCATTTACATCCACATACTTGATGTCACCAGGTTTAACTGTTCCACCAAAATAGCTTTGGTCTGGAGAAGTTTTGATTTCCTCCTCGCTTTGGAAGAGACCTGCGCTCTTGTAACCCCAAATGCCATCAACTGCCTTTCCTTGTCTGTTCTGATACTGCTCTACGTTGTTCTCATCTCGTTTGGTAGCCTTGGTTGTATAGTAAGTACCTGTCACACCAAGTGAGAGATCCACATCACCTACCTTCTTATTGAAGTTGGCTGCGAAATCAAATCCTACTCTACGATTATTGTTGTAATTCAGTACAGGCATAAACGAAGCCGCTGGATAACCAGTATTCAAATGAGATGGATAGAATGTTGGCGAAGAGATGAGATAACCCTCCATCGAATTGATGAAGAAACTTGCATCCAATGTCACCAATTTCTGCCACAGGGATGTCTTGAAATTCAGAGACAACTCTTTGCGCTTGATAAAATCAAGGTCTTTGTTCTCACCTCTTTTTGAATAGGTGTATTTATCGCTAGATCCATCATACCATCCATAGCCGTAATCAGAAGTCCAAATACTCTGATAGAGATAGTAGCGATTGTCACCATTTGCTATATCAATATCCTCATTGATAATACTACCTGATACACTAATCATCATGTCATCTACCACCTTGGAATTCTTCAAGAAAGACTCATTCTTGAGTCTCCAACCCAAAGAAAGTGATGGTGAGAGAGCCTCACGATGACCTGGAGCCAACTGGGCAGAGTGAATGGCAGCTAATCCAAAATCTGCGTAATACTTCTGGGCATAATTGTAAGAAGCATCGAATGCAAGATTGGCACTAGAGTTCTTATGATACTGTCCAGACTTCGACTGCTGGAAGCCAGAAGCTATCAACATTGCCGACAGATTGTGAACCTTGTTGAAAGTATTGTTGTAGTTGAACTGACCAGAGAAAAACATGGTCTGGTTATCTGTACTTCCGCTGATGTTCTGGTTGCCAGACTTTTTATCCTCACCTTCCTTCTTCAATGCAACAATCATATCCTTGCCATCAATGTTAGCCCATGTTGGGATATAAACAGCATAGCTATTATCGAAAGAAGTATTATAAGAGGTAGCATAGTCGACTGCGAAATGAGTCTCGAAAGACAAGCCCTTCAACACCTTGTGCAAGTTGATATTGACACCCGTATCAAACTGGAATTGACGACTAGTAAATTTACTACTTCCTGCAGAATAGATATCAGCAAAAACATTGGAAGAGTTTGCCTGAGTACCAGCAAGGAAGTATTTGCCATCTACCAACTTCGCAACGCTCATCAAGTCCCAAGCAGCCTTAGCATTAGGGGCTATCATATCTGTGGAGATAAGAGGAGCTGCATTCTGTGGAAAATTAGGACGCCAAGTAGCAGCAGCTTCCCAGTAATTACCCTTTGCAGAATGAGAATCATAGAAGGTTGCACTGGAGTTGACCCAAGCCTTAATATCATCAGTAATGTCTATATCCACATTACCACGAACGCTGAAGCGCTGGGTATTATTATTCTTAGCCTCACCAAACTTGAAATAATCGCCCTGGCGATAATAGTTGATATTGCTATAGAAATGAGCTCGCTTACCACCACCGCTGATTTCTGCAGTAGCCTCATAACGGCTGTTCATCTTTCTGAGATAATCAGAAGAATAGAAATCGAGATTAGGATAACGATAAGGGTTCAAACCTGCTCCATGATTATAGATGTCCTCAGCAGAATAAAGCTCAGACAAACCATCATTACGACGAGCCTCGTTATAGAGAGTCATATACTCTGCACTGCTAAGATACTCAGGATAAGACTTTGCTACATTCAAACCTGCATTAGCCTGCACCTCGACCTTCAAGCCGTCATTATGACCACGCTTGGTAGTTATGACTACAGCACCCTTGGCAGCCTTGCTACCATAGAGCACCACAGCCTGCGCACCCTTGAGGAAAGAAATCTGTGCAATCTCACTTGGTTGAACGTTGTTAGCTTCACGAGGCACACCATCTACCAAGACGAGATAACCAGCGTTGTCGGCATCCATACCCCAGAGAGAATTGCCATTCCAACCACCTACATAACCTTGCATATTGTCGAGGCTATAAGTATGGTAATTCTTCTTCATCAAGTTCTCTACATCGACTACAGACACACCGCCCAAGATGTCATCCTTGGCTACCTTTCGGTAAGCCACCTGAACCATCTCCTTGTCGGCACTGGCTGTATCGGATTCGCTTGTCTGTGCAGTCTTGGCATTGGCACCAAGAGGAGCCAAAGCCAAGAGACTTGCTACAAAAAGCTTATAATTATATGATTTGAATCTTGAATTCATACTATCATTATTCATTTAGTATTACTAATTTATAATTTTAAACCTTACCAGCCAGGATTTTGATTAAACTCTGGATAGAGCTGAGTCTCCTTGATTGGCAATGGGAACCAATAGTGCTTGGTATTGAAATTACGAGTCAATATCAACTCTCTGCGATAATTGGCAACCTCAGCGTCCTTAGGATCATGATTCTTATAGAAGTCTGCACTTTCCACACGGTCAAACTCCTGTGAGAATTTTTGATTATATGGTGCCTCTGTCAGAAGCAACCAACGCTGCAAGTCACAAAAACGGAATCCTTCGAAAGAAAGTTCTACCTCACGCTCACGACGGACCTCGTCCATGAACTTATGGTTGTCTGCAACAAATTCTGGAGCAACATGACCTGCACCACAACGGTCGCGAAGTGTATTAATTGCATCTTCTGCGGTCTTGCCAAAGTTTGAAGACTTGCCAGTAGCACCACCGAATGCAGCACAAGCCTCTGCATACATCAAGTATATGTCTGCAAGACGCATATATGGCAAATAGCAGTGGAAAGCTGCACCCCAGTCGTAATCTTTATCCACTTCATTACAAGTATGAGGCACCAACTTCTGAATGAAATAACCCGTACGGCTTGCATTTTCTATAGGGCGCATATTACCACCCGTATATAATTGGCAATACTGTAAATCTGCATACTGACCAGGTGTTCCGTTCAAATACTTAAAACCATCGAAGACGATATCGTGGTAGAAACGTGGATCACGATTTTTGAAAGGATGCTTAGGGTCGAAACCAGACTTTGGATTAAGTACATACTGACCATTCTCAACCAAATAGATTGGTTCTCCGTTAGCCATTCCATAAGCCTCTACAAGGTTGGCCGTAGGTTGGTGAATGACATTATCATGAGCAACTACTTTCTGTACCTTAGGGCCAAAGACCTTAGAGGTGTTCCAGTTAGAGCCATTAAAATCAGGAGATGGACCACGGAAGATAGCTTCAACCGTTCCAGGCATTTTCCAGTTCTGCTTCTTGGTATAGAATATATCAGAAAAACAGCTATTGGCATCAGCAGATTTCTCATGATTGTAGATGTCTGAGTACTTAAACTCTGCCAATGCATATTGTGTCTGACCAGCTTCCACAAGAGAGAGCAGTTCACCAAAAACCTCAGCTGCCTTCTTAGCATATTCCTGATCATAATCATAAGTCTTGCCATTCTTGCTGGCACCAATCTGCGCACCATTCTTCATCAAAGGACTAGCAGCCCAAAGATAGGTTTTACCAAGATAACCAAGAGCCATGATCTTATTGATGCGAAGATCATTCTTACCTTGTGTGGCAGCACCTGCAGAAGTCTTATCCCAATTAATAGGCAACAAATCGGCAGCCTTGCGGAAATCAGCTGCCACTCTATCAGCGCATTCCTGATAAGAAAGGCGTGGCAAATTCAGCTCGGCATTGGCATCGAGATAAGTATCCACATAAGGCATACCACCAAAATACTGCATCATTTCCTCATGCCACCATGCACGGAAGAAATAGAGCTGACCCTCTATCAGTTTTTTCTCTTCAGCACTTCCAGTCACAAACTTGTCGATATTCTGTAAACCGAGATTACATTTTCTGATGCAATACCACGCATGGTTCCAAATACCGTGTGCGAACTTATCTGTGGAAGTAGAAGAACCATCACGCTTTAGCCAGTTACCAGTAGATTCCCATGCACGGAAGTTACCTAAATCAACCTGATGGGTCATTCTATTATCAGCCTCAGGATTGAAGATTTCATCATCACCCCAGTTCCATGAAGGACAATAGTTACATTTCTCTTTATCTGGGATACAGTTGTATATTTCCTCAACGAAGCCTTGGAAATTACGGAAATTGGCAAAGGCATCGTCTGCAGAAACTGTTGAGTCTGGCTCCTTGTCCAAGTAGTCTTGACAAGAACTCAGCGAAGTACCGAGAGCCAGCGAGACGCATCCCGTCAACAATAATGTCTTTATCTTATTTTTCATCTGAATATTTTTTTTAATAATTACAATGAGAATTTAACACCTAAGTTGAAGCGGCGAACCGTAGGGTATGCTCCCAACCAGCCACCACCACCGAGGTTTGCCTCACGGTCATCAGGCATACGAGTCCAAAGCCAGAGGTTGTTACCATTCAAGTAAATCTTGAGGTAGTTTACGCCTAATGCCTTAATCCAACCCTTGGTCCAGGTATAAGCAATCTCGACATTCTTCAAACGAATGTAAGAGCCATCATACATATATTGTGTACCATCGGAGTAACTTGAAGCAGTGGCACCCCAACGAGGGAGGACACATTCTGCATTGGTTTGATTCTTATTCCACCAAGTACCAATATCATAAACATTATCAAGCTTATTACCAAAACTTCCCAATCCTACGTCACGGGTCACATTAGTTACTCCATAGAACTGAGCGAAAGCAGAGAACCCCTTCCATTCGAAACCAATAGTAGCATTATAGGTGTTCTGCGGACTACTGCTATAACCTACAGGAGCCGAGTCCTTGCTATCAACAACACCATCACCATTGAAATCAACAATGTAATAGTCACCAACCAAACGATGATTGTCATTGGAGTCGTGCGCCGGAGAACCTATCAAATCATCAATATTATTGATAAAGCCCTTATCTATATAAGAGTGATACTGATTCATGGCAAATCCTGCCTCCTTTTGATAATTTGGAGTAAGGATGGCATCATCCTTCAAAATTACCTTATTCTTGGCATGGGTCATATTGAAATTACCCCAGAGTCGCAAGCCATTAGCAAACACCTTATTAAGTTTCAATTCCCACTCGTAACCACTGGTACGAACCTTACCTTTATTAATAGTAGGTGCTGTAGTTCCGAAATAAGAAGGAACAGAACGGTTGGCGCCGAAAATCAAGATGTCATTACGACGATCACAGAAGAAATCCAAAGAACCAGTAATCAAGCCTCCCAAGAAACCATAATCAATACCGAAGTTGGTTTTCTTAACTGTTTCCCATTTCACATTATCATTTCCAAGAGTGTTCTGTCGATACCATGTATAGATGCTCTCTGTATGGTCGAGATCCATCGTAGTCTTGCCGCCATACGCCCATTGACTCATATACAACCAGCGACGACTAGAATCAAATGGGTCACCTATGTTGTCATCACCAATCTCACCATAGGAAGCACGGAACTTCAACATATCGATGATGTGATTGTCACGCAGAGATTTCATGAAGTTTTCCTCAGTGATGGTCCATCCGATAGCACCTGAATTGAAGAAGGCAAAACGATTGTCCTTGCTGAACTTTTCTGATCCGTTATAGGCACCATTATACTCGATGTTATAACGACCTGCATAGCTATAGGTAGCACGGAACGCCCAGTCCTCACGGTAAGTTGGCATCACACTACCACGTGCATTCTCCTGACGTGAGAACAATCCCATGGCTGATACATCATGCTGTCCAAACTTGCGAGCCCAGTTGAGCTGCAACTGATAGTAGAGGTTGCGAACAGTCTGGTTATTATCTACAGAACCACCTTCCGTTGACCAGTTCACACCTTGCTGCCAATCAAACTTATTATTTCCTTCAAGTTCTTTACCATAAGTAACCTGACCTGTTTCAGGATCAATATACTTAGTCTGGGCTTCATTATTCAAGTCATTGATACCTCGTCCTGTCTCAACAAAAACATTATCCCAAGAGATAGTACCACGGAAATTTAAGCCTTTGGTTATGAAATCCAATTTCTGCTCAAGGGTAAAGTCTGTATTGATACGAGTGGTTGTAGCCTGTGCTGTACCACCGATAGCAAGATTCTGTGCAGAGTTACTTACATTGGAAGCGGCTGGATAGAATCCCCATGTGCCGTCAGAATATTGTGGCAAGAACACATCTGGGGCGATGTTATAAGCACCAGCCCACTGCTGACCAATCTGCCACTCACTATTGCTCATGTTACTCCAAGGAGCTTTTCTTACGCCATTGCTACCAGCCACATTTACCTTCAAAGTAGTGCTACTTGTGATGGCAAAGTCCAAGTTACTACGAACATTGATACGATTGTATCCATAGCCAGAGTTGTAGTTACGACCATTGTCATACTCACGGAAGAGGTCACCCTCATGCACGAAATCAGCAGAAGCGAAGTACTTAACGAATTTTGTACCACCACTCACGTTCACGTTGGCATTATAGGACACAGCAGACTTTTTGAAAAGTGCATCCTGCCAATCCACATTGGGATAACGTTCACGCTGCTCCTGCGTAGTCTGGTTTCGATAGTTGTCTATAAAAGACTGAGGACGAAGATATGAAACACCTTCAGGATAAATGCCCAGTTCACGCTCTATCACTTGGTTGCGAAGCATCAACGCATCATAAGAATCGTACTTGTTAGGCAACTTAGAAGGAGCTTTCAACGTAGCATTGAAACCAACATCAATCTTAGCCTTGCCTTCCTGACCACGCTTGGTGGTAACCAAGATGACACCATTGGCACCCTTCACACCATAGACTGCAGTAGCAGAAGCATCCTTCAGTACAGAGATGCTCTCCACAGAAGAGATGTCCACGCTGCTCAGAGGACGTTCAATACCATCAACGAGAACGAGAGGGTCGGAATTGTTCCATGAACTAGAACCACGGATGATAATCTGAGGTTCCTCCTCACCAGGCATACCATTGCCTTGGATTGTAACAACTCCTGGGAGGTTACCTGTCAAGGCTGAACCAACGTCGCTGACACCAGCTGCACGTTCCAAAACCTCACCAGTAGTCTGTGTGATGGAACCTACGACAGAAGCCTTCTTCTGCTGACCATAACCAACGACTACAACTTCGCCGATGGCGTTGTCGTCTTCAAGAGTAAGTTTGAACTCTCTCTTCTTACCGATCTTTACTTCCTTGGTCTTCATACCTACGTATGTAAATACGAGGATAGAATTCTCTGAAGGAACACTGATACTGAAATTACCATCAAAGTCGGTGACCGCACCGACGCTGGCATTACCTTTTAGTTTTACAGTGGCACCTATCAGAGGCTCACCTGTACCGTCAACAAGATTACCCTTGACCTGGATATTCTGTGCCTGAGCATTCAGGCTGCAGAAAGCTCCCATCAAGCATAAGGCTGCTGTCCGTTTCATTGTTAACACTTGTTCAATCATGTTCTATTCATTTTTGATTTATGCTTTAAAAATTTAGGCGTGCACAAAAACTGTTTATTCACGGCGGCAAAGGTATGGATTTCTTTCGAAACATACTTTGTGTGGTGTAACAGAAAGTTTATCATTTCAGAAAAACCTTGCGAGAACGTATTTTTCCATTACTTAACAGTTGTTTTATTATATAAACACCTGCAGTTGGCTTTTCAACCTCTTTTCCTTCTATATTATAATATAAGGTGGAAACCACGTCTGCCTGGGTTTCTAATTGTTTAATTCCCGTTGTATTTTGTTTCAAATACCATTCTTTATACCAGTTCATACAGGCATAGCCGCAACACTCTTCGAACAATCCGTGTTTCTTGGCATTCTGGAAACCTGGAATCACCTTGCCCGTTTTAAGATATACATCAATATCGTAATATTCCTGTGGATGGGTAATCGTCATTCCGATATTGCCAAAGTGGTCGTGAACAGCCTTCCATGCCAATCCCCATTTCGAGGTAGATGCTGTTGCCCAGCTTCCCAGGTTAGGTTGTATCCACTGTCCCCACTCATTATAGTGACCTTCGCTCGCCTTGTCCGGATCTTCCGGACTCCAGTCTATCTCCGTTACCATGATAGGCTTCGTCTCTACCATCGGCACCTGACTTTTGAAGTTGCGGATGAAAGTATCGTGATCGTAATTCTTATCGGTCATATTTCCATACCACCCGGAATAAACATGTACTGCATAAGAGAAGTTGTCCTCGCTATCGGTGATAGGATACTTGACGTAATCCTGGTACTGACTCTGATAACCTGCGCCCGGAACCCAGATGATTCCCTTGAAGCCCTGCTCGCGAATCACATCCACCACCGGCTGGAAGTAATCATGCAAAGCCTTTTCTGAATCCGTTCTGTCTGATAGATGTACTCTCACAGGCTCATTGGCCAGTTCGATGGAGATTACTCCTTCATTCTGCTTGATGTATTCATCGGCAGCAAATGCTTTCCAGATAGCCTTCAGATAGCGGTTATACTTGTCGTCAACACTGATATCACCAGGACAGACACCCGGTGGACGTACGATGACGTAGAGTCCGTGGGCGATGGCATCCTTAATTAATGGGATATAGAGTTTCTGCAGATAGAGGCGGTAGCGCGCCATGTTGAATGCTGAGATGTCAGCCTCATTCTCTGCCTTCTTCGATGGATCGTTGGTCCAACATGGATCCATGTGCAATCGGAACACGGTACAATAAGCACCCTGCTTCTTGTCGGTAATAGCCGAGAACTGCTTAGAGAAATATTCCAAGCAAGGCTGAATGTCGGCTTCAGAATAATCAGCCTTCCACTGTTGCCATCTCCACCCATTGAAGTAGCGGTTCGGTGTATCCATCACACCATGCAAGACAACAGTCTTACCATTGGCATCCACCAGATTCTTACCCTGCACACGGAGTGCTGGCAGATTATCTGCAGCCAGCCCCGCCATTGACAGCATAACCATAGCGAGTGATATTAACAATTTCTTTCTGTTCATTGTTACGATTATTTTTAGATTTATAATTTATTGTCAGTCACCTTATTATATTATGAAGAATTGCCAGGTTCCAGTTTACAGAAAAGGATGCTGGTCTTTTAAAATAGAATGGCGCGTAATCACTACGCACCAATCCCGAAACCAATTAATCATGATTCTATATAAAAACCATAATATCAAAATCTCTTAGAAATTCTAAACCTATTCTACAAACTATTATGTATAAACCTAACTAACCTAAATATACTAAATATATACAACTTAAAAACCGATGCAAAGATACTTCTAATCTATCATATATACTTTATAATAAGTAACCAATAGTTTTTCTCTCGTACCACATGTAACATTATCTTTACCCTACGTAACATTTTAACATCTTTTTTAATATATTCTCGTAAAAAACATACCTTATCATGCATTATTCTCCCATTAATTTTGTATTTTTGCAAACGAATATAAAAAAGCCAAAAAAGACAATGAAACCAAGAATCATGATGATTTCCATGAAATCAAATCTCAGAACAATGAGATACATCGGTCTTTTACTGATGTTTATCTTCTGTCTCACTGCGCAGAACATGATGGCGCAGCGAGGAAAACTTTTCAATTCAGACAACCAGCTTTCGAGCAACCTTGCCACTCAGGTGTTCCAGGATTCAAATGGTTTCATTTGGATTGCCACCCGTAACGGCTTGAATATCTATGATGGCTATAACTTTATGGTCATCAGAAAAACCTACAACAACAGTAACGGGCTCAACAGCAACTATATCAACTGTATAACACAGGATGAAAAGGGGCGTATTGTGCTGGGAACAAACAAGTCGCTACTTATACTTAATGGTAAAAGATTCAGCAACGTACCTATGCTCGATTCAAGAAATAAGCCTATAAACACTTACGTTACCCAGGTAAGCCGTTTGCACAATGGCGATATTGCTGTCGTTACCTCCGGTTACGGCATCATGACCAAGAAAACAGATGCAAACGCCTGTTACACCATGAAAGGAGAAGTGGAGAATCTGAAATACATACATAAGATTCTGGAAGACAAACAAGAAAGGCTCTGGATTATCCTGGAAAACGGAAAGCTGTATCGGAAAGAAAAGAACGGCAAGCTTGTTTCACGCATCATGGGAACAGAGCAACTTAACACACAAGATATCAGGCAAGACGACAAGGGCAACATTTATCTTGCTACCAAGAATGATGGTATTTACCTTCTCAAGGCTGGTTCAACCATCTTCACCAAGATAGCCGGCATAGGCAATCTTCCTATTGACAACATCTATATCAGCCGCGACCAGCGCTTGTTTATCGGTTGCGATGGTATGGGTATCTTCGTGTATAATCCTGTAACAGGATTCTTGCAAAATAATCCTCTGTTCTGCCATGAAGTAAATCTTGCCAAGAGCAAGATTACCAGCATTATAGAAGATTCTACGGGAAACATCTGGGTGAGTATGCTCCAGAAGGGCGTATTCATGCAGTCGCAGGCTCAATGCGATTTCAACTATATGGGCTACCGTTTGGGCAACCGCAACGTGATAGGCGAAAACAGCATCACAAGTCTGTGTGCCAACCAGGGCAATCAAGTCTGGGTGGGCACCGACAAGGATGGTCTTTACCTCTTTGACATAAAAACAGGTAGCATCAAGAGCCATTTATTAAGCAACACCACGGTACTGGCACTCTGCAAAGACAAGAAAGGCAGAACATGGGTAGGAACCTATACTGACGGCATCGGATTTATAGATGCGGGGGGGTCTTTCCATCCATTCAGCCTAGGCATTGGCAACCAGGCGGGCATCTTCGATATCCAGGAAGACCCGCAGGGCAATGTATGGTTTGCTACCATGGGCGAAGGACTTTTCCGCCTTTCTCCAGATGGAAGCATCAAGCAATGGAAAAAACAAGATGGTGCCGACAACAACCTGAAAAAGAACAGCATTCCTAATGATTTCCTCGTAAAACTTAGCATCTCAAAAGATGGTAAGCGGGTTTTCGTAGCCACTTCTGTGGGTCTGGCTTGCTATGACCAGCAGAAGAATAGCTGGACTTCCACTTTCGGTGGCGTCAACTGTCTGAACAAGGGCAGTTTCTCACATTGCGTTTATTCGGACAGCAAGAACCGCGTATGGTTTGGCACTGAAGACGGCGCAATCTGCTATGATCCGAAGAAGGGATATGCTCATCCGAAGATTTATAACACAGAACTTGGACTTTCAAACAACAGCGTAGCCAGCATCATAGAAGATTACAAGGGCAGAATCTGGATAGGAACTACCTGTGGTTTAAACCAGGTAAATACAGAAAAAGGTACCATCAACAAGTACTTCTCGGACAATGGCTTACAGAGTAATGAGTTCAGCGATGCAGCAGCCTGCACACTTTGGGGAGGAAAGATGCTGGTGATGGGCGGAACAGGCGGTATCAACTGGTTTGATACGGACAAGGTGAAACAGCATCCTTGGCAGGCAAAAGTTACCATATCAGGACTTCTTGTTGGCAACAACCCTGTATACCCGGATATGGAATCGGGCATCTATACTATCACCGACAAAGGCGCCTACAACAGCGACAAGTTCTCCTTATCTCATGAAGACAACACCTTCACCATCCAACTGTCTACTCTTACATATAATAATGTAGAGCAGATCAGTTACGCCTACAGCATCAATGGTGAGGATTGGCGAACCATACAGTCTGGCATGAACGAACTGTCATTCTCACATATGCCAGCAGGTACCTATAAGTTCCGTGTCAAGGCCATCTGCAACGGATACGAAACACCTGTCAAGGAGTTCTCCATCATCGTCCACCCAGCCTGGTACGCCAGCATCTGGGCAAGAATCTGCTATCTGCTTGCCTTCCTGGGGCTCTGTCTGCTCTATGTCAAGCACCGCAAACGCAAGATGGAAGACCAGCTCATATTGCAGCAGCATATCCATGCGGAAGAGATGGGCGAAGCAAAACTGAAGTTCTTCATGAACATCAGCCACGAAATCCGTACCCCATTGACCCTTATCCTCACTCCGCTGTTCACGCTGATTAAGGAAGACAAAGACGCTCACCGTCAGGGCATCTACGATATGATGCGCAAGAACTCGGAACGAATCCTGCACCTGATTAACCAGATGATGGACCTGAGAAAGATTGACAAGGGACAAATGGTGATGCACATGAGCGAAACCGATATGGTTGCCTTTATTGGCGATGAATACAAACTCTTCTGCCAGCAGGCGATAGCCAAGAGCATCCAATTCACCTTTGAGCACGAAGACGAGGCCCTCCCGGTATGGATAAACCGCGACAACTTTGACAAGGTATTGATGAATGTCCTGTCAAACGCCTTCAAGTTTACTCCTGCAGGCGGCAGAATCCGTATCACCCTCTCCCACTCGCCTCATCATGTCCGCATCGCCATCAAGGACAGCGGCAAGGGCATTCAGGAGGAAAAGCTCGAAACGATTTTCCAGCGCTTCTATCAGAGTACCACCACTTCTTATGACCGGAATGTAGGTACGGGAATCGGTCTCGACCTGACGCGCTCACTCGTGGAACTGCACTACGGAACCATTACAGCCGCCAACAACAAGACACTTGATGAAGCCGACTGGAAGGAAGGAAGCCAGTTCCTCATCACGCTGCCTCTGGGCAACGAGCATCTGAAACCGGAAGAAATGATAGATGCACCGGAGCCACAGACTGCTGAAGACATCAAGGAACTGGAAGAAAACATGGAGGAAGGAAACGAAGAGAATGCTGCCGATACAGCCAATGACGCCGAAGAAGATTTCAAGAGCAAGGCAAAGAGCACCATCGCTGTGGTAGAAGACGATGAGGCAATACGTAATTTCCTGAAGACCCAACTACAGGAAACCTACAATATCCTTACCTTCTGCAACGGAAAGGAGGCGCTGCCGGAGATTATCAAGCAGAAGCCAAGCCTCGTTATCTCAGACATCATGATGCCAGAGATGGACGGCAATACGCTCTGTACCAAGATCAAGAACAATGTGAACACCAACCACATTCCGGTGATTCTGCTTACAGCGATGAGCAGAGAGGAAGACCAGCTGACCGGTTTGCAGTCGGGTGCCGATGCCTATGTGGTGAAGCCGTTCAATATGGACATTCTGCGCCGCACCATCATCAACCTGCTCAACGTGCGCCGTACTTTGAAAAACAAGTTTATGGGCAACGAGAGACAGAGCGACAGGCAGATTGCGATAGAAAAAGCCCTTTCGCCAAAAGACCAGCTGATGGAACAGGTGATGAAGGTAATCAATGATAACATGGATAATGAGGACCTGAGTGTGGATATGATTGCCCGAGAAGTAGGACTGAGCCGTGTGCATCTGCACCGCCGAATGAAGGAGCTGACCAACCAGACACCACATGCCTTCATCCGCAATACCCGTCTGCAATATGCCGAAAAGTTGCTGACCCACTCTAACAAGACGATAACAGACATCATGTTTAGCTGCGGTTTCTCCAACCCAGCCAGCTTCAGCACCATGTTCAAGAACTTTTATGGCTCTTCGCCTCGCGATTATATGCAGGCACACCGGAAAATCTAGCCTTTTCACTGCAGAAAAGGCCAGATGTTTCCCAAAATAAAGTATTTGTTACAAATAGAGATGTTAATGATACGCCTCGCAAAGTGTTGGTAACATTCTGTGAGGGTATATTTAAAAGGAAAGCGGTAACTTTGCAGCAGAATTCTGAATACATGTTTCAGCCATGAGTTCAGATACTCATTCTGTAATTTTAAACCCAATAATAAAATGAAGAAAATTGCAATCTTATCGCTTTCCCTGACGCTTGCAGCCGCTGCACAGGCGCAGACAGCTGAGTTTGACTATTTCAAGTATGCGGGAAATGACGCTCGCTTCAATGTTGAAATCGACAAGACTCACCAGTATTACAACCCGGTACTGGCTGGTTTCTATCCAGACCCATCACTCTGTCGCGTAGGCGACACCTACTATCTGGTAAACTCTTCGTTTACCTTCTTCCCAGGTGTACCTCTCTCAACCAGTAAAGACCTGGTTAACTGGCAGCCAGCCGGTCATGTCCTCGACCGCACATCACAGGTTCCATTGAAGGGCCAGCAGGTATCAGCCGGTATCTTCGCACCAGCCATCAGCTATAACAAGAAGAACAAGACCTTCTATATGATTACCACCAATGTGGGAGCCGGCAACTTCTTTGTGAAATCAAAAGATCCTTCCAAAGGCTGGAGCGAGCCTATCTATCTGAAGAAGATTGACGGCATCGACCCTAGCTTCTTCTTCGATGACAACGGAAAGGGATATATCGTGCATAACGGTCCGGTAGTTGGCGGTGCCGACTATGAGGGTCAGCGTGCTATCCGCTGCTTCGAATTCGACGTGAAGGGCGACAGCATCAAGGGCGACTTCAAGGAGATTCTGCGTGGCGGAACCCATGTAGAGGCGCGTCCTATCTGGATTGAGGGTCCTCACCTCTTCAAGAAGGGCAAGTTCTATTATCTGATGTGCGCCGAAGGTGGTACAGGCGGATGGCACAGCGAGGTTATCCTGCGTGCCAAGAATCCGATGGGACCATGGGAGGAATGCCCTAACAACCCTATTCTTACCCAGCGTACCGGTCTCGACCCTAACCGCAAGGACCCAGTATCAAGTGCTGGTCATGCCGACATCGTAGAAGATGGCAAGGGTAACTGGTGGGCTGTATTCCTGGCTTGCCGTCCTTATGAAGAGGATATGTACAACACAGGTCGCGATACTTATCTCCTGCCGGTAACCTGGAAGAATGGATGGCCAGAGATTCTTGCCAAGAATACTCCTATCTCTACCGTTGGAGAGAAGGCTGGTTTGAAGCCTGCCGCAAAGAATGAGTTCTCAGGCAACTTCTCTTATGTGGATAACTTCGATGTAGATAACAATAAGGCGGGTCTGAAAGAGTTGAATCCACGCTGGATGTTCCTCCGCGACTTCGTTGAGTGTTACAAGGTAGAAAACGGCAAATTGAAGTTCAATCTCCTGCCAGGCAATATCTACAAGCGTGAGCCGATGTCTGCCATCTGGGCACGTCAGCAGCACGGCACCTTCACAGCTGAGACAGAAATCAACTTTACTCCTCGCAACGACAAGGATATCGCAGGCTTGGCACTTCTCCAGAAGGAAGACCACAACTTCGTATTGGGTAAGACCATGAAGAATGGCAAGCTGATGATTACCCTGACCCGTGCCGAGAAGAACAACGTAACTATCGCCTCTGCTCCTATCAAGGGAGGTAAGCTGAAGCTGAAGGTAGAAGGTCATGACAGATATTATGATTTCTATTATGCTGAAGAAGGCGGCAACTGGCAGCTTCTTGCCAAGGGTGTAGATGCCTCTAACCTGAGCACCCAGAAGAGCGGTGGCTTCCTCGGTGCCTGCATCGGTCTCTATGCTTCTTCCAACAAGGAATAAGGATTTGAGAAAAGAATAACGTTTTAGGAATAGATAATAAAAGAAAAGGTTGATACCTCGCATTTTGCCTGGTATCAACCTTCTTTTTTTATTTATTCTTCACAATATCCAATGTCATTTTTCCTACCCAGATAGCGCTCTTGCCGTTCTGGTCGATTGGCACCGGTTTGCCATCGAGATTGTTCAGATACTCCAACTGCTTGAAGTAGGTATGGCTATGACCGCCCAGTATCAGGTCGATGTCACGGGTAGCTGGGGCTACCTCGGAATCGTCGATGCCATCTATCTTCCAGCCTAGGTGGGAGATGCAGATGATGACATCACACTTCTCTTTCTTCTTCAATATCTCTGTCATTTCCTTTGCCTTGGCGATAGGATCGAGATACTTGATGCAGCCATAGTTGACTTCGGTTACCAAGCCGGCAAGTTCCGGACACAAGCCGAAAACGCCAATCTTCAGTCCCTTGCGCCTGATAATGGTATAAGGCTTTACAACATTTGCCAGTTCGGTACCGGTGAAATCATAGTTGGAGCAGACGATAGGAAACTTCGCCATCTTGAAGATGCGCACCATGTTGTCTATTCCGAAATCAAACTCATGGTTTCCGATGGTAGCAGCATCATATTTCATCTCGTTCATCAGTCCTACTTCCACATCTCCCTTGAAGAGAGAGTAATAAGGTGAACCCTGCGAGAAATCGCCACTGTCAAAGAGCAGCAAGTCGGGATTCGCCTTACGCTCCTGCTTGATCATCGCCACCCTACGGAGGAAACCGCCACGATTGGCTGTTGCCGTATCTGCGAGATTCGGATTGATGGGCATCACGCATGAATGCGTATCGTTGGTATGGAGCACTACGAGGTGCTTTACTACCTTTGCCTCTTTCCCTGTTTTAGCCTGAACGGCTGCCGGCTGCATCATAAAGGATGCCAGAGCCAGACCTATATATAATAATGTATGTTTCATCAGAATTATCAACTATAAACTATTAACTATTCTACCACGCAGCGACCTTCAATCTTAGATTCCACCATCTTGCCCTGTGCCTGCATCTCACGGAAATAATTCATGATGATGTAGCGCACATTGTTCTCTTTCTGCTTAGGAGCAAAGACATCGGTTCCGCTCTTGAAGGCTACGAGCTGGTCATTACCTCCGGCAAGATAATCGAGGGTTGCAACGCGGTAATTCTTCTCCGGATCAACTGGTTCACCGTCCAGCGTAACGCTCTTCAGTTTTCCATCCTTGGTGATTACCATTCTAACAGCATGGCTCAAGCCTTCGCCGCCACGATGAGCTATCTGCTGGAAGAGTTCCAGAACCTTATCGCCCTTCAGGGTCAGGAAACAGATTTTGTTCTCGAAAGGAGCCATATCGTTCACATCGCCTACAGTAACCTTACCCTTGGCAAGATTAGAACGGATGCCACCCATATTGTAAACAGCGAAAACAGGCTGTTCTTCAAACTGCTTGCCACCCCATACCAGGATGTCACAGAGCAAGTTACTGAGTTCGCTCTCCGGACGGTGACGGGTCATATCATGAGCAATATGACCTACAACAGGGCCCATGATACTGTCTACCTTACTCTTATAAGGAGCGATAAATCGGGTAGCCTCAGCATCAGGCTGTGCATCCCATTTCTGATCAACCAAAATTCGGGTTCTCTCCACCTTCGCCACCTTGTATTTCTGGGCGAAAGCCGGACTTGCCATCAGCAGCATCACCGTTGATACAAGTGCCACCTTCATACCATTCTTTTTCTTCATATTTATTGTTATCTTAATGTTTTGGAGTGCAAAAATACAAAATAAATCTGTGAAATCCGTGAAATCTGTGGGAAAAGACGCTGACCAGAAAGAAAAATAGTTAAATCTGCGAGAAAAAAGAAAGAAAGTGTCTGAAAATTTGCGAGATACAAGAAAAAGTAGTAACTTTGCACCCGCTTTTCGGCGTAACCGCTGTTGTCTGGGCAGAAGTGTTGTCCAAGTCCATGTTGCGTTGGAACGACAAACAATTTTTAATTTTATACAAAAAATGGATTTGATTAAAGTTGCTGAAGAAGCATTTGCAACCGGCAAGAAGTTCCCTGAGTTCAAGGCAGGTGATACTATCACAGTCGCTTACAAAATCGTCGAGGGTACTAAGGAGCGTATCCAGCTCTATCGTGGTGTTGTTATCAAGATCTCTGGTCATGGTGACAAGAAGCGTTTCACAGTTCGCAAGATGTCTGGTACTGTAGGTGTTGAGCGTATCTTCCCTATCGAGTCACCAGCTATCGATTCTATCGAGGTGAACAAGCGTGGTAAGGTTCGTCGCGCTAAGTTGTATTACTTGCGTAAGCTTACTGGTAAGAAGGCTCGTATCGCTGAGAAGAAGACTGTAGCTAAGGGTGCAGAATAATTTTTCTTAGGAGACCTAATCAGAAAAAAATAAAGGGAATCCAGTCTCACGACCGGGTTCCCTTTTTATATCTACAATTTTAACAAAAAACCTCAAACCAATCATGGTTGACAGCTAAACCAACCATGTTCTATTCTTTTATTTTTCGCCCGCATCATAATTCACGAGCCCATCCTCCGTGCCGTGCAAAGCACCTTGGAAATCATCCCAACTCTGGAATCCGGCGAGCAGCGCCAACTTGTCCAAAGTCTGGCGGGAAGGCTTCTCCTTCCCTTTCAAAACATCCCACATTTTGTGGAAAACATGTGCCTTGCCAACCTTCTTTTCTATGTGTTCAGCAAGGACTTTCAAATCCTGTTTCATAACAACCCTCTCATATTTACTAACTGGGAGCAAAAGTACTGAAAAAGAATGAAACAGAGTACATTTTTCCCGACTTTTTTATGTTTTGGGGTAAAAAAAATGCTTTATATCATAAAAATGCTGTTTTTTAGGGCTTTTTACGAAACAGAAGTCCAATATCTCAATCATTTTTTGTAACTTTGCGCCAAATTCCAAAATACATTTCTTAGAAGATGAAAGAATTAGCACTTAAGTACGGATGTAATCCAAATCAGAAACCTTCTCGCATCTATATGGATGACGGAAGGGAGCTTCCTATCGAAGTGATCAACGGCCGTCCTGGCTACATCAACTTCCTGGATGCCTTCAATTCCTGGCAATTGGTCAAGGAACTCAAGGCTGCTACAGGAATGCCTGCTGCCGCTAGTTTCAAACACGTTTCTCCTGCCGGTGCAGCTATCGGCTTGCCTCTGAGCGACACATTGAAGAAGATTTACTTCGTTGATGATGTCAAGTTTGAGCTCTCTCCATTGGCTTGTGCCTATGCTCGTGCGCGTGGCGCTGACCGCATGTGCTCTTATGGCGACTTTGTTGCGCTGAGCGATGTATGCGACGAGGCTACAGCCCTCCTCATCAAGCGTGAGGTGAGCGATGGTGTCATTGCTCCTGGCTATACTCCTGAGGCTATCGAGGTTCTGAAGGAAAAGCGCAAGGGTACCTACTGCGTTATCAAGATTGATCCTGACTATGTGCCAGCTCCTATCGAGCGCAAGCAGGTGTTCGGTGTTACCTTCGAACAGGGACGCAACGAGGTGAAGCTTGATGATCCTGCTCTCTTCGAGGATGTTCCTACCAAGAACAAGACTTTCACTCCTGAGGCTAAGCGCGATCTGATTATCTCGCTCATCACCCTGAAGTATACTCAGAGTAACTCTGTATGCTACGTAAAGGATGGTCAGGCTATCGGTATCGGTGCCGGCCAGCAGAGCCGTATCCACTGTACCCGTCTGGCTGGTTCTAAGGCTGATGAGTGGTGGTTGCGCCAGTGTCCTAAGGTGATGAACCTGCCTTTTAAGGAGAAGATCCGTCGTGCCGACCGCGACAATACCATCAATGTCTATATCTCCGATGAGTGGGAGGATGTATTGCAGGACGGCGTTTGGGAGCAGTTCTTTACAGAGAAGCCTGAGCCATTGACCCGCGAGGAGAAGAAGGCTTGGATTGCCCAGAACAAGGGTGTATCTGTAGGTAGTGATGCTTTCTTCCCATTCGGCGACAATATTGAGCGTGCTCATAAGAGTGGTGTTGAATACATAGCAGAAGCAGGCGGTAGTATCCGTGACGATCATGTTATTGATACCTGCGACAAGTACGGCATCGCTATGGCGTTTACTCACGTTCGCCTCTTCCATCACTAATTTATTATATAATTAAGGTATATGAGTGACATTGACGATATTATCATGGGCGGTATGGTCTTCAAGGGCGGCGGTGGTCCTAAGAAGGATGACGACGACAAGGTGAAGACCAAAGCTAAGAAGAAAAAGTACATAACGGGTGCTCACGGTAGTGGCTCTGCCCGTCAGAAGGCAAAGTATCGCCAGCAGAGAGCCAATCGTAAATCCCAGAAGAAGAAATAATACTTCTCTATCATAAATACATGTTTCGCCCGTGTGCTGTATAATAACAGCGCACGGGCGAACTGTTTTCTGATAATGGAAAACATGAATAGAGTACTGGCAAGCGAAAGACAGCATACTGGTATAAGTAAGACAGCCCACTAGCAAGCGTATTGCCAGTGGGCTGTTCTTCTTAAACGGTTACTGGTTCTTTACACTCTTTACGCCCCTGCCCTTCGTTAGATGAAGGGTTACAGGCTTCAATTGATGCTTGGCGTGGTCATAAATGATAGCTGGATCCAGTCGTCTACCGCCAAAGCTAACCTCGAAATGGAGGTGCTCTGTGGTAGCCCTACCGGTACGGCCCGTCAAACCGATTACCTGACCAGCCTTTACCTTATCGCCCTTCTTCACCTTGTTCCTACTCTGATGACTGTAGAGCGTCTCGAAACCATAAGCATGCTTGATACGGATGCAGTTTCCGTAACCATAGAAGGGTCCTGATGCAACAACCGTACCGTCAAAGGCTGCCACAATCTCATCATTCGGGCACGTCTTGAGGTCAACCCCCGAATGACGGCGCTTGCCACCATAAGGACTGATTACCTTGGCACCCGGCAAAGGATAAGCCCAGGCTGTCTTTTCTATCTTCTCCAAATCAAGCTCGAAAGTATTGGTAATGGTAAACGGATCATTAACCTCATCAGGATCGAGCGTCATTCCATCTCCTATTCCACCCTTTTTCTTGCCAGATGCCTCCTTGTCAGCCTCAGCATTTCTTCCTACAGAAGAATCCTTGCCACCGATAACCGAAGCAATGACACGGGCACCATGCTTGCGGAACTGCACGGTCTGGCGGCGCAACTTATGCGATTTCAACTCTACGAAAGTTTCCGGATTCAACCTACCGCCATTCACCATAATAGAGAAGTCACAATAAGTTTCACCCTCCTTAGAGCCTACAATGGCAATCGTCTGTCCGGCATCTACATGCTGTCCTACCTTAACCAGGTTCTCGGCATTGTTGGCATAAACGGTTTCCAGACCGCAATCGTGGCGCACCACGATGACATTACCCATTGATTCCGACTTTCTGGAAAGTCGCACATAACCTTCGAGCATCGCCTTGACAGCATCGCCTTTAGAGGTAGAGATACGCAACACATGATTGTTCAGAAGGGTTGCTTTGCCCACAGGAAGCGGGAAGGAATATTCCTTAGCACGGAATATCTCAAAGTCTACATTAAATGCCTGACTCTGGGCAAAGAGACCGGGTGTTGCAATACTCACCTGCTGCTGTTCGGCTGCCGTGAATACATTTTTAGCGGGCATAAAACTGCTCAGCGAGAACACCATGAGTCCTGCCACAGCCAATAGCCGCAATCCTTTTTTCATTCTTTTCATTATTTACTTTTTCTTTCTGATTTTCAAAATATTCTATAAACTATTAACTATAAACTATAAACTGAAAAACATCCATTTCTCCCTCTCCGTTCTTACAGAAAAGGAAAAATGGATGTTATCTTGAAAACTATCTGATACTTACCTGCTACCAGGCTTTTACTTCAACAAGATGCCAGTATAGATTCTGCCACTCTCGATACCCAGCTTTCTGGCAGAGAAGTACTCATCGCTATGGGCAAAGGTACAGATGCCACAATCCTGGATATTCTCTTCGGCCACTCCACAATGCAGAAGAATCTGTCTGTTGCAGAGCGGAAGATTGAGATGCCATTTCAGCGGCTGCACAATATTACCCTCAGCAGCCAGACGCTCACGCTCAGCAGGATCAACCGAGAAGGCGGCATTAGGACGCTGTTCGGCAATCTCTTCCATAGGGAAAGCTGCCTGCTCGAACGCCTCGTAAACCTCATCGCCCACCTCGAAATGGTCGAACGAAATGCCCGGACCTATCACCGCCTTCAACTTCTTCGGGTCGGTATGATAGGTAAACGCCATCTCTTGAATGGTTTTATGCACGATGCGAGCCAGCGTACCACGCCAGCCGGCATGGATGGCAGCCACAGCATGATGCTCCTCATCATAAAGAAGCACAGGGATGCAATCGGCAGTAGAAACACCGATACATACACCTTTCTGGTCAGTCATCACGGCATCTACACCTTCGAGCACCATCTTGCGGATATTCTCAGGCATGGTGAGAAACTCGCCGGCAATATTGCGCACCTCTACTCCATGCACCTGATGGGGCATGATGATATGGGCTGTATCAATACCCAACTCTGTGGCAAGACGCTTGCGGTTCTCGGCAACATGCTCGGCAAAATCGCCGCAATATTCGTTGATATTAAATTCGCCATAGTTGCCCTGGCTTACTCCTCCC
>ERZ791603.622-NODE-622-length-31133-cov-12.085141_pt1 | contig 31133 bp, 25 predicted proteins | sample MGYA00509966_ERZ791603 | MGnify/ENA primary metagenome ERZ791603 (study PRJEB30046, sample SAMN00791931) | human gut metagenome | study: EMG produced TPA metagenomics assembly of the A metagenome-wide association study of gut microbiota in type 2...
CTGCTTGCCGCAGGCGGTCTCTACCACCATATTCAGCAGATCAGTACCCAGCTGCTCCACCGTCTTCTCCCCGTAGATCAGAGGAGCTGCGCAGAAGTCGATGTTATCTTCCATATTGGCAAAAGTGATCTTATTGCCCGTGACCTTCACCACAGGAGCAATGGGATGGCCCACCGGTGAACCCCGGCCGCTGGAGAACACAATGACCTGTGCACCGCCGGCCACCATGGCCGCCACGGAGGCGGGGTCATTGCCCGGCGTGTCCATGATGACCAGGCCCTGCTTGCTCTCGACCTGTTTGGCGTAATCATATACAGCATTGATGGGGCTGTGGCCACCCTTGTGGATGCAGCCCAGAGACTTCTCCTCCAGGGTGGTAATGCCGCCGGCCTTATTGCCGGGAGAGGGGTTTTCACTCACCGGCTGGTGGTGATCCAAAAAGTAATTTTTGTAGTTGTTGATCAGTCGCACCGCTCGGTCAAACACTTCTTGGCTGGTGCAGCGGTTCATCAGCAGCTGCTCGGCACCGAACATCTCCGGCACCTCGGTGAGCACCGCGCTGCCGCCCATGGCCGCCAATCGGTCGGTGACCCGGCCGCACAGGGGGTTGGCAGTGATGCCGGACAGGCCGTCGCTGCCGCCGCATTTCAGCCCGATCTTCAGTTTGCTGACAGGCAGGGCACAGCGTCGGTCCTTGGCTGCCAGGGCTTGCAGTTCTCGAATGACGGTAACGCCTTTTTCCAGTTCATCGGTACAGTCTTGGCAGTTGAGAAAGCGCACCCGCCGGGAGTCCCAGTCACCCAGGATTTTTTTGAATTCCGGGATATTGTTGTTCTCGCATCCCAGTCCCAGTACCAGCACGCCGCCGGCATTGGGGTGGTGCACCAGCCCGGCCAGCACTCTTTGGGTCACCGCCAGATCGTCTCCCAGCTGGCTGCACCCATAGGGGTGGGTTAGGGCAATGGTATCGGTGCGGTCCGCCAGTGCCCGGGCAATGCTGTTTACGCACCCAACGGTGGGCACGATCCAAATGTCATTGCGTATGCCCACTTGGCCGCCGGGGCGGGCAAAGCCGTCTATGGTGGCCTGGCTCAAGGGCGCCGGGTATTGGAATTTTGGCGTATAGGCGTAATCTCTGGCGCCGCCCAGGGCGGTGCGCAGGTTGTGGCAGTGTACCCGCTCTCCGGGGGCAATATCTGCTGTGGCAATGCCGATGGGAAAGCCGTATTTGATTACCGGCTGTCCCTTGCGAATGGCGCGGCGGGCGTATTTGTGCCCGTCTTGCAGGCACACTTTGACCGTATCGTTCGGATGTATGGTCACATACTCCATTGCATTGCCTCCCGCACACCGCTTTGGTGCAGCTTTTCCGTACATGTTGTTACCGTGTCCGTTAAGAAAGACAGGTCCGTTCCCCACAGCTCGGCGTTTGCCAAAATGGCCGGTATGGGGTTCTCTCTAATAAACGCTGTCTGCTTCGGATCGTCCGTTACCGGGCGGGTTTTATAATACTCGATCAGGCAAGCCAGGGAGAACGCCAGGGGCCGGGGCACCGGCGCGCCGTTTGCTACGGTGTCCAGCAGAGTGGGCAGCACCCGGGCAGTGTATTTGCTGATGGAATTTAGGGCAATGGACTGCCACCGATGGTGGATATAGGGATTGGCAAAGCGCTCCAGCACCGCCTTTGCAAAGGCCTCTGCCTCCGCCCGGTTATCCAGTGTGGGCAGAATGTAGCGGTGCAGGCAGCAGCCTAAAAAGGCCGCCAAATCTTTGTCTTTCAGGCTCTCGCCCACCGTCTCCACCCTGCACAGCAGGGAGGGGAACACCAGGGCGGTGTGGGCACCGTTGAGTATGCGTACTTTCATTTTTTTATAGGGCGCCACTTGGTCGGTCCAGACCACATTGAGCCCTGCTGCCTGTAAGGGCAGTTCCTGTTCAAAATTCCCTTCGATCACCCACAGGTGGTAAGGCTCGGCGGTGTCCAGCAAGGGGTCGTCCGTGCCGATCTTGGCGCAGATCTCCGCCGCTTCCTCCCGGGGATAGCCGGTGACGATTCGGTCCACCAGGGTGTTGCAAAAGGTGTTTTTCGCTTCCAGCCAGCGGGCAAAGTCCGCTCCCAGTTGCCACTGCTCGGCGTAGCGTCGCACGCAGTTTTCCAGTTCCCGGCCGTTGTTGTCGATCAGCTCGCAGGCCAGAATCACCAGCCCGGGCAAATGGGCCTGATACCGGGCGTACAGCAGCTGGGTCAGCTTGGCCGGGAACGGGGCGGCGGGTCGGTCCGTCAGGCTGCAGTTGGGGTCAAATTGAATGCCCGCTTCGGTGGTGTTGGAGATCACAAAGCGCAGCGCCGGCTGCCGTGCCAGCGCCAAATAGGCGTCAAAGTCCCGGTACGGATTGACGGCGCGGGAAATGCAGCGGATCTCGCGCAGATCGCGCACCGGCTGACCCTTTGCCAGCCCCCGCAGCAGCAGGTGGTAGCGACCGTTCTTGGCATTGATCTTCTCTACCGTAGCGGAGTCCGTGGGGGATACCACCACCACTTGGCCCGCATACAGCCTCTTGTTGTTTAATTGCTGAATAAAGTCATCGGCAAATCCCCGCAGGAAGTTGCCGGTGCCGAATTGTAAAATAGTCTCTTGCATTTTTTGCTCCGATATCCGACCGCGCCGCTGCAAAAATGCAGACGGTTTGGCTGCTTTTTTCTGTTTGTGTGACCGTGGGGGGCCAATACCGAAATGTTGCAAACGGCCGCTTGGATCTCTTGCTTGCTCTTTGCTTTCTCTGTTCTGCTTATCTCTCTCATTTTGAAAAAAGCAGCGACTTCACTATACCATAGCCGGCGGCGATTGTCTATATCCGGTTCTCGTTGCCCGGCACACAGTCTTACTATACCACGCGCATACCGACCGGACTTCAGAAAAACCGCCGGGTTTATTAGAAATACTGCGATTTTCGCCCCACCGACGGTAAAATAAAAAGCAGCCCGGTGGACTGCTTTTTATTTATGGAATTTTGGCAATCGGTTCCTAAAGCAATGGGTCCAGGCGGGCAAATAGCCGCTTTTGACGGCCACTTTTTGAGAGCTTATATTGGCAATATCCGTGGTGTAATAGGGCACCACACCTCGAGCCAAAGTCTCTATGGTCAGCATATTCACCAGCTTTACCCCGATGCCGTTGCCGCGATAGGCAGGGCGCACATCCACGCCAATCTGCCACATTGTCTGGCTATCTGCACTGACACAAGCAATGCCGACGATTTGCTCTTGGTCATAGGCTACGGCGGCCAGCACTTCTGGTCGCGCGCTGTCGCGGTCATACTGCAATGCGTTTGAAAAGCCCTTGTTTTTATACAAACCGTGCAGGTCTTTATCCAGCAGAACAAAGGAACAGGCGGCATTTTCCATAGGCTTTATGTGCTCTATATCCGGAAGATAGTAGGGATTTGCGCCGTAGACCAGCTTGTCGGTGAGAATTTCGTAGCTGCTTTTGTTCCTGAATTTTTGCTTTACATAGGGCATAACACTTTTAGATGCGTTGACCACGGTGCTTTTGCCCATGGTGATCACCTCCAGACGCGGGGTGACAAATGGCATTGCTCGCCGGCCTCGCTGCATTTTTGCTTCTGTAAAAAGAATGCCGCTTCTTGTAAAATCCTCCGGTTGGCAATTATAGTCCAGCGCCAGTTGGCGATACACGGTGGACATCATTTTCTGTTTTGTCATTTCAAAATATCCGTCCACCCGTCCGGGTTTTTGCGCTGGATGTATTCCTGTATGTCCTCGTCGGTGAAAACATCCAGCATTTTGTCAAAGCTGGGCGCCAGGCGCATGGAGCGCAGCGTGTCTAATTCGGCCCAAAACACTTTGCCTTCGTTAGAATCATGCAGCGTGCCGGTGTAGCGGTCGGTTTTGAACAGCAGGATAATGTAGCGCCGGCCGTGACCTGCTTCCCACCATTTGATCCCGCACAGTTTGGGGGACTGAATATCCAGCCCGGTCTCTTCTTTCACTTCTCGAATAACGGAATCCACAAAGGACTCGTCTTTCTCCACATGCCCACCGGGAAAGGTGATCCCGCCCCAGCTTTTGCCGACCTTGTCCTGCACTACCACACGCCCGGTACCGTCATGGATCATGCACATGTTGGTCAGTTCCGCTTTTTCGTATTTGCTCATAAATTTGCTCCCTGGATTGTATCTGATATGGTAAGTATTGCGATTTGTTTTTCTAATTCGTTTATTAACTGTTCATCTGTTGCTTGCTCGAAAGGAATAGATGGTTGACTTGTGCATTCTATCCATTGCGCCACAGCAACTTGTTCATTTGTAGCACGCAATTCAATGATTTTATTTATGGTGTTGGCTCGGTCTATTTTGCCGTATGTGCGGTAATCGTAAATGATCTGCTGTCGCTCTGCAATATCTTTCGCATTAGAGAATTTGTCTACGGTATCTTTTATATTCGCCATTTTGTCCAATTCTTTCTTTGATTATTTACAGGTGTTTATGCTGACTACATTATACTGTATCGCATACAGATTGTCTATAACGATTTATCAGTGGCGGCAAAAACGATGCAGGGGAAAAGTTGCTTGCCAACAGATATTTCCTATGATACAATATAATTGAGGAAATTTAATTAAGAATTAAGTGGTGATGATGTATGAAAAAGAGGACTCTCAAGCAAGAAATAAGGATCTTATGCTTTATATTGGCTTTTGTTGCCTTGACTTTTTTATATTCCCAAATTCCATGTATGCACATAGTTTGGATCGACAGTATTGTTTTTTCATCAAATAGCCCGGATTTATTGCTTGACTTGTTTACGGTGCAAGCAACCGTTGCTGCATTAAGCATATCCATCATTGCGATCATCACAGGCTTTCAAACAGAGACATATTACGGAGTTGGCCTAACCAACTATATTACTACACTAAAGCCGATCCTCTTTAAACATAAGAATTTAATGATTGCTGATCTGATTATGATATTTGCTAATTATATTGCAGTGTCACTTCAATGCTATTACTTATCGGTGGATATATTTGCTGTCAGCATTTTGATTTCGATTATATTGGTTAAGGATACGGCATTTGTTTTTAAAAAAGGCACGGACATTAAGCAGGAGATACGAGAGTATGTTCTTCACAATTATTCTGTGAGCTATATAACGGATTTGATAGATAATATAAGTAAACAAATGTATGCAGACAATCTTCTGCCACTTGAAGATGGTTTTGAACTATTGAAAGAAATATATAAAGATGCTGTGCAAAATCAAAACGAAGAGGTCATTGACCTGATCTGTAAATCTCTATCGGTATTGTTTAGTGAAAAATATGGAAATACTGCAAAGGAAAAAGTGTTTTTATTGTTATGGACAATTAATGAAGTTTACGCGATTTCAAACGAACCGCAGACAATACGGCATATCGAAATATGGGATCGTATTTATGTTGATTTTTGCGATTTCCTGCATACAATCACACCGACACAGATGCGCAGAAATAGAATGTTTGACTATTATGCATTTGGTATAAATTTAATGAAAAATAAGAGCTACCGGTATTCGAATGGCAGGTACATTTCCCAAAATAGTATGCTTGCAGAATTCTACTATGTTTATATTTACACTATTGTGGTTGCGCCCAATCAGGTGAGTGAGGAAGGCCAATCGGCGGAGGAGATGATCAGGAGTATTTACTTTTGGTATTCATCTTACATTAGCGCGGATACAGATGAACAAAAGGAAGATGCGATAAAAGGATATGGCTTTTTCTTAAAGCAGCTGGTGGATAATCAGGATGAGCGAAATATTCGTAAACTGTACCTAAATCACGCTATTATGCATTTTCACAATAATAAGGAAGGGACAGTATTTGTTGCGCTTTTTGTATATGCATATTATTTGGCGTTCTGTGAAGTGCTTGTGGAGGGCCAAAGTATTCAAAGGTTTGCACAGGACTTGATAAAGTCCATGCAAGGATTAGTCCATAAAGCGATTTATGCTTTGAACATCAAGGATATTCTGAAAGAGAACGGTAAGATTCTGCGCAATCTGTTGAACTCATGGGAAAAATTCAACACGGATGAATTAAAAGAAATAGTTATGGAGCGGGTGCTTGTAGATGTTTTGCTATACATTTCAGTGGAAAAGTATTTTAGTGAGGACGATTTATACGATTGTCTAAAATACATAACTTCTGGGGATATGGAATATACCAGTTTAAAGTATTTTGCAAATGGGGACGATGACTTTGTTGCTAACTTTATGGTGTTTCAACAACGAGCATTAGGGTTCACAGAACAGAGCGATATGCAGCGGAAGGTAGACACGCTTCGATCTGCGTTGCAAAAAGGGGTAAAGGCTAAGCAGGTAGAAGTGGCAGAGCATTATCCTTTGACGCAAAAAGTGACAAAAGAATTCGTGGAACGAATTAAAACTCGATTAAACGAAGCGATGAACGAAATTATTCCCTTTTCGTTTAATGAGAATTGTCAAGCTAACAAAAGTGAAAAAATAGCATTGGATTATTGTCAGGTGGATCAGGATTGCGTGGGGAGTAATTATTTGCTTGATGATGTATGCCGTTTGGCTTCTTGTAGACTGTTTGATAGACTCGAGACATGTCTTGGAGAACATGTTGAGATCCTTAAATTAAAAAACACAGATAGAACGAAGCAAGAACAGTTTATTGAAAAGTCGACGCCGTATATTCCAAATGTGTTTATTGGCAACAAGCATACATTTTGGGAAGAAAATGACCAATTTATGCTGCAAAACTATATTGATGCTATGGAACAAGTGGATTTTTCATGTGGATGTAAACGTTTGTATCTCATTAACAGCAATTTGGTTTCTTTTCGTGTAAGTCAAATACACATAGAGTGTTTTGATTATACTGAGAGCGATTTTGATGCATTGAATATTGAAAAATCCGGAAACGACTACTTCTATTCTCGGAGCAATGGGGGAATTAAAGCCAAGTATGAAAAAAAAGAACTGCTGGATTTATTACATAAGACCTTAAAGAAAATTCACATTGAGGTTGAATATGAGTATGGTTTTCAATCAGATTTTGTGGGCTGTTCGTTGGAAATTGAGTACATGTAAGTTGTGATCGTCAGTGTGAGCTGAAAAACTCCAAAGGGATAGTGTTAAGAATCATCATACTGACAAAATCAGATTTTATTGTGAAAACAAAAAGAATGGCATAGCGGATGGAGAGAAACACTTCGCAGGGGCCATAGAGTGGACAATGCAAAATCGTTCTCCTGATGCCTCTACAATGAATAAAGAAAGGCACACTGCACAGTTAAGTGCAGTGTGCCTTTCTTTACTACATTATATATTATAGGTCATTAGGGTTTGGATGAAGTGGGTATCCAGGAAATTACGCTGGTAGCCGGTGGAGAAGCCCTGATTTTCCAGTGCGTCCACCAAGCGGCGGGAGAAGGTGTCGTACACCAGGACAAACTGTTTTTCGTCCGCCAGGTCCTGGGCCTCGGACACCAGCTGCAAAAGCTCCTGCTTTTGGGCGGCGGCGTTGCCAAAGAGAGTGAGCACCTGCACCGGCTTTTCCCTGGGGATCATCACGCCCACGATATTGCGGGTTACATTCCGGTGAGATTGGATCCGCCGGGAACGGTCGCCGGAGAGCATGGACAGGGCGCCATTGGACGGAGAGCGGTACTCCGGTGCGTTCTTGGGCAGCAGCACGCCTACCGCGTGAGCCGGATCGCTGACCAGCACGGTGCCGGTTTGGATCCAGCGGGGCAGGTTGTGCTCCATATAGCGGGTGATGAATTTTTCCCGCTTGTCCCGATCCGGACAATAATACATCATCAGCGGGTGCGACAGCAGCGACGCCCCTAAGAACTCCACCAGCGGCGCCTGTTCTTTTTTATTCCAATGGGACAGCTCCATTTGCCCTCTCCCTTTCTTATACTTTCGTCTTTTGGCTATGCTGCCGGCGCAGTTTGCGCACCACCAGCAGGAACATCACCACGCTCATGGCGGTGCACACCAGGTCGGCCACGGCCTGGGACCAGATAATGCCATCCAGACCAACCGTCTTATTCATTATAATCAACAGCGGGAAATAAATCAATCCCTGTCGGCTGAGGGACAAGATCATACTTTGGGTGCCCTTGCCCATGCCCTGGAACGAGAAGTTCAGCACGAACATACAGCCGATCACCGGACCGGAGATCATTAAGGCACGCAGCATTTTGACCCCATAGTCGATTACAGCCGGGTCGTCGATAAACACGCTGACCACCTGGCGGGTAAAGATAAAGTATATCACGGTGATTACTGTGCCCAGCACAATGTTGCAAACGCAGGAAAAGCGAATGCTGTGGCGCATACGGTCCAGTTTGTTTGCCCCGTAGCAGTAGCCCACCAGCGGCTGCACGCCCTGCGCCAGTCCCAGCTGCAGCATCACCACCAGCATATTGGCCTTCATGGTAATGCCCATGGCTGCTACCGCGTTGTCGCCGTACGCCTGCAAGAAGACATTGATCAGCATGTTGGAAATGCTCATCAGCAAATTGTTAATGGCGGCAGGCAGTCCAACGGTAATAACCCCGCGGGCAATGCCGCCCCGCACCCGATAGCGGCCGGGGCTGATGGATAAAATGGACTTGCCCCGCAAAAAGTAAATCAGGAAGAATACCACGCTGACCACATTGCCGATGACGGTGGCAATGGCAGCGCCGGCTACGCCCTGACCGGTGCCAAAGGGCATGGTCAGACCAAAGAGCTTGTCGCCCTTGTTCAAAATAAAGATCGGGTCCAGCACAATATTGACCACCTGACCGATAATGCTGCCGATCATAGATACCTTCGCGGCGCCCTCGCCTCGCACCAGATTGCCCAGCATCACGGAGGACACAATAAAGGGAGAGCCGATGGCCACATATTTTAGATAATCGGCGGCGTAGGCAAAGGTGGCGTCCGACGCGCCCACTGCGTACAGTACCGGCTTGCGGAACACCAAAAACAGCACGGTCATCACCGACCCAACGCCAATAGCACTGTAAACGCAAAAGCTGCTGATGGTCTTGACCCGCTCTGTCTTTCCCTCGCCCAGAGAGCGGCTTACAAAGGCGCAGCCGCCTACACCGAACAGGTTGCCGCAGGCGATAAACAGCAAAAACAGCGGCATGGTCACCGACACGGCGGCCACCATATTGGCGTTGCCGGTCTGACCCACAAAGAATGTGTCAGCCAGGTTATAAACGATATTCACCAGCATGCCCATCATGCTGGGCAGCGCCAAAGTGCGCACGGCCCGGGGCACGCTGTAACTTTCAAAAACTTGGGTATTGTCTTTCATTGATCTTTTATGCCTTCTTCTCATAGAGCGCGTTAGCCAGGGCTGCCATTTGGGACATGGTCAGCTGTTCGGCCCGCGCGGTGGCGCTCAGTCCTAAAGATTGGAACAGCGCCGTCAGTTCTGCCTTGGGCACGCCCAGGGCGGCGTTCAAACTGTTGGCCAGGGTCTTGCGCCGCTGCAAAAAGGCGCCCTTGACCACACGGAAAAAGTAGCCCTCGTCCGTCACCTGCACCGGAGGCTGCTGCCGCCGGGTCAAGGCGATCACCGCAGAGTCTACATTGGGGCTGGGGAAAAAGCTCTCTCGCCCCACTTCAAACAAGATCTCCGCCTGCGTATAGTATTCCACCGCCGCGGACACGGCACCGCAGTCCCGGGTGCCCAGGGGCGCGCATAGGCGCTTGGCCGCCTCCAGTTGCACCATCACCACCAGCCGTTCAATAGGCAGCTCGCTTTCCAGCAGGCGCATCAGCACCGGGGTGGTAATGTAGTAGGGCAGGTTAGCGCACACCTGCAAGCGGTCACAGCCGGCGAACTGGTCGGCAAACAGCGCCTGCAAGTCCATTTGCAGCACATCGCCGGGTACCACCTGCACATTGGGGCAGTCTGCCAGGGTCTCGGCCAGCACATCCGGCAGGCGGCGGTCCAGCTCCACGGCGGCTACTCGACCGCACACGGCAGACAGCTCTTTGGTGAGCACGCCGATGCCCGGCCCGATTTCCAGCACGCCGGTACGGTCGTCCGCTTCCAGTGCTGCTGCCATACGGGGACACACGGAGGGATCAATCAAAAAGTTCTGCCCCAGCGCTTTGGAAAAAGTGAAGCCGTGACGGGTTAATATTCTCTTTATTGTATTATAATCATATAAATCCATACAACCGCTCCTCTAACGGTTGCCTATTCTACCACACTTTGGCAGAATTTACAATCATATGCTTGACTTTTTGTGCAAGTGTGCTAAAATACATCATAAGCCGCCTAACGATAGGCGGCTAAATGAATAAAAAGGAAGTGCCTGCATGGAGCTGAAACCCTGTCATCGCCGTCCGCTGCGACCGGATGAGATCGGTCCTCGGGTGATGGAACTCTCTAAATATTTGCGCAAGAATTTTAATGCCGCCGTAGCGGAGCAGGGCCTGTTTTCCGGCCAGCAGGATATATTGCTGCTGCTGATTCGCCAACCGGGTATGACCCTGGGCCAGCTGAGCCGTGCCCTGGGGGTGGCCAGCGCTACCGCCTCCGTGTCTGTCAAGCGCATGGAAAAGGCCGGGTTTATTGAAAAGCGGGTGGACGAAAAGGACGCCCGGATTGTGCGGCTGTATCCCACTTCGGTGGCGGAGGACGCGCCGAAAAAGATTCACCAAAAAATGAACGCCATGGAGCAGGTGCTCACCGCCGGTATGAGTGAGGAACAGGTGCTGACTTTGGCCGGCCTGTTGGAGCGTGCATTGCAAAATGTGGGCAAAGAAAACCCGTAAGTGGGAAAGATAGATGAAGAAAACGGAAAGGAGAACCGAATGTTAAAGAAGTTATCCAAATATATGAAAGGGCTGTGGGGACTGGCAGCCATCAGCGCCGCCGGTATGATCGTAGAGGCCATCTGCGAGCTGGCACTGCCGTCCCTTGCCAACAGCATTTATCAAAAGGTGGACACCGCCGCCTCGCCGGAGAGCGTGCGTACTGCGGTGATCCTCAGCGGCTTGGGCATGCTGGTGCTGGCGCTGTTAGGCCTTTTTGGCGGCGTGGTGACCATGAAAACCTCCGCCAATGTGAGCCAGCGGTTTGCCTACCGGCTGCGAGGGGATATGTACCGCAAGATCAGCCATTTTTCCTTTAAGAACATTGACCAGTTCTCTACTGCGTCGCTGACTACCCGTATGACCAACGATGTGACCACCTTGCAGAATGTGGTGATGATGTGCCTGCGGATTTTAGTGCGTGTGCCGGCGTTGGCGGTGGTGGCCGCCTGCTTTGCGGTGTCCATCAATCCCAAAATGAGCGCTATGCTGCTGATCTTGCTGCCGATTTTGATTGTGGTGGTGGCCTGCATTTTGAAGTTCGGCTTCCCTATGTTCCAAAAAATGCAGAAGAAGATCGACAACGTAAACCGGGTGGTGCAGGAAAACTTAATCGGTATGCGTGTGGTCAAGGCCTATGTGCGGGAGGACCGGGAGAAAGACAAATTCCATGACGCCTCCGATGATTTGGCCGCCCAGGGCGCCAAGGCAGCGGGCCTGATTGTGACTGTGATGCCGGTGATGATGCTGATGCTCAACGCCGTAGTGGTCTTTGTGTATTATAAAGGCGCTTTAGAGGCCAACGCCGGCGTGATGGAAGTGGGCCAAATCTCCGTCTTTGCCTCTTATGTGATTCAAATTCTGATGAATTTGATGATGATCTCCATGATGCTGTTGCAGCTGGCTCGTGGTAAAGCCTGCGGCGACCGTGTGGTGGAGGTGCTGGATACAGAAATTGACATTACCAATCCGGAGAACCCCTATTTGCCGGAGAACCCCAAGGGGGGCGTAGAGTTCCGGGATGTGAGCTTTAAGTATAATACGGAGGGCCACGGGGACGATATTTTGGAGCATATCAGCTTTACCGCCAAGCCCGGCCAGATCATCGGTATTGTAGGCGGCACCGGCTGCGGCAAGAGCAGTTTGGTGAACCTGATCCCCCGGCTGTATGACGCAACCCAAGGGCAGGTGCGCATTGACGGGGTGGATGTGCGTAAGTACGACCTGACCGCTTTGCGGGAGATGATTGGCGTGGTGCTGCAAAAGAACGTGCTTTTTAGTGGCACCATTAAGGAGAATATCCGCTGGGGTAAGAAAGACGCCACGGACGAGGAGATTGTGGCGGCTTGTCAGGCGGCGCAGGCCCATGACTTTGTACTGGCCCAGCCCAAGGGGTACGATACGGATTTGAGCCAGGGTGGGCTGAATCTGAGCGGCGGTCAAAAGCAGCGGCTTTGCATTGCCCGCGCCATGATCAAGCACCCGAAAATTTTGATCCTGGATGACTCCACCTCCGCCGTAGATACGGCAACGGAGGCCAAAATTCGGGAAAGCTTCTATAAAGATTTTAAGGACACCACCGTGTTCATTATTGCCCAGCGGGTCAGCTCCGTGCAGGCTGCGGACCAGATCCTGGTATTGGACGACGGCCAAATCAAGGGGATTGGTACCCATGAGCAGCTGCTGGCCGACAACGAGATCTATAAGGAGATCGTAACCACACAGGCGAAAGGAGTGAGCGAATAATGCCGGGTCCCAGAAGAACGGATTTTAAGAAACCCAAGAATGCCAAAAAGACCTTTGGCCGCATTTTGCAGTATGCGGGCAAGAGCAAATTTATGTTGCTGGCGGTATTCGTGATGCTCATTGCCAGCACGGTATGCTCCGTAGGCGCCTCCTACTGGCTGAAGCCTATTTTGAACGACATTGATGCCTCCATCCGGGCAGGTAATTTTGCCACCGTGGGTGTGCAAAGCCTAATGCGTAACCTGGCTATTGTGTCGGCGCTGTATATTGGCGCATCCCTTTGTACGTACATTCAAAGCAAGGTGATGGTCAAGATCGCCTACAAGACCACCAACCTGATCCGCAAGGAGCTGTTTGACCACATGCAGACCCTGCCCCTGCGGTTCTTTGACACCCAGACCCACGGCGAGATCATGAGCCGCTACACCAATGATGTGGATAATATTCAGATGATGCTGGAGCAGTCTATGGTGCAGCTGGTGTCCTCCGCCTTTACCTTTGTGGGCATTGTGGTGATGATGATTGCCCTGAGTCCGCCGCTGTTTTGTATTTCGCTGGTGTTTATGATTATTATGCTGGTGACGGTATCTAAGATCGGCAAAAAGAGCAAGCATTACTTTCAGGCGCAGCAGGCCAATTTGGGCCAAATGAACGGCAATATTGAGGAGTCCGTTGAGGGCATGCGGGTCATCAAGGTATTTAACCATGAGGACCAGGCCATTGCGGGTTTTGAGCAGTACAACGAGGCGTTTCGCTCTGCGGCCACCAACGCCAACTTTTATGCGGGGCTGATGGGCCCGGTGTCCAACGGAATCAACAACGCCGGTTATGCCCTGATCGCTTTGTTCGGCGGGCTGCTGGCCCTGACCGGGCGACTGGACATCGGCACATTCTTTACTTTCCTCAGCTATGCCAAGCAATTTACGCAACCCATTAACCAGATCGCCAATCAGATGAACACCATCTTTTCCGCTCTGGCCGGTGCGGAGCGGGTGTTTGAGATGATGGACACTGCCTCCGAAGAGGACCAAGGCACCGTGACTTTGACGGTAACCGGTGCCGGGGAGGAGAAACGGTGGTACTGGCAGGACGGCGACCGCCGGGTGCCGGTGCATGGGGCGGTGGAGTTCCACCATGTGACCTTTGCCTATGTGCCGGAGAAGGTGGTGCTCCATGATATTAGCCTGTACGCCAAAGAGGGGCAGAAGATTGCATTTGTAGGCTCCACCGGCGCAGGCAAGACCACCATTACCAATCTGATCAATCGGTTTTACGATATTCAGGAGGGCACCATCACCTATGATGGTATTGACATTCGCCGGATCAAAAAGGACGATTTGCGCCGTAGCCTGGCGATGGTGCTGCAAGACACCCACCTGTTTACCGGTACGGTGATGGAGAATATCCGTTACGGTCGGCTGGATGCCACCGACGAGGAGTGTATTGCCGCAGCCAAGCTGGCCTCTGCCCATTCTTTTATCCGGCGGTTGCCGGAGGGCTACCAGACCATGCTCACCGGCGACGGCGGCAACCTGAGCCAGGGCCAGCGCCAGCTACTGGCGATTGCCCGGGCGGCAGTGGCAGACCCGCCGGTGATGGTACTGGACGAGGCCACCTCCTCCATTGATACGCGCACAGAGAAGCACATTGAGCACGGTATGGATCGGCTGATGGCCGGCAAGACCACCTTTGTGATCGCCCACCGGCTCTCTACGGTGCGGGAGTCTAACGCGATTATGGTGCTGGAGGACGGCCGCATTATCGAGCGGGGCGACCACAACGCCTTGATGGCCCAGCAGGGTCGGTATTACCAGCTGTGCACCGGCAAGGCCAAGCTTAGCTAAGACCTGCAAAAAATGATACAGAAGCGGAGAGCGCGCCTCTCCGCTTTTTGCTTTTTTGACATTTGTCAAAAATTGTTATATTTTCAGACAAAGGGGCAGGTTCGGCCATTGTAAAGACAGCAGTCGGTGTTACAATGAGGGCAGAAAGGAAGTGGCACTATGAACAAAGTGCTGGACAAATTCTTTACCAAAGCGGACAACGGCACCGTGCGGCTGTATGATTACGATGTGACCCATTTGTGGCTGGCGGGGCTGGTGTATGCCCATATCGGCTACTGGGTGGAGAACCTGTTTCGCCTGGTGTCTAAGGGCGTTTTGGACTCCCGCAATCAGCTGCTGCCCTTTCTGTTTTGCTACACCATTGCCATGTGGGCCATGTACCTGGCTTTGGGCACCACCAATCACCCGCGCTTCTTCAGCCACCGGGTACTGGAGGGCAACACCCGCCGGGATAAAATATTGGCACGGATCTACTATTTTACTGTGGTGTTCCTGTTTGTCTTTTTCGGCGAGATTGTGGTGGGCAGCATTTTTGAGCAGGTGTCCGGCATCTCCCTGTGGGATTACAGCGGGATCCCCCTGCATGTGACCAAGTACACCAGCATTCCTACCTGCACCGCCATGAGCCTGGGCGTGGCTGTCATTATGGGCAATTTCTTTGAGGGACTGATGAAGAAAATTCAGCGTATTCCCTACCGCACCACGGTGCAGCTGGACTATGTGCTGGGGACGCTGATTCTGGCGGACTGGCTCATTATGATGGTGAGCATCAATGTGTTTAAGAAAGCGCCGGCCTACTGGTCCGTGCAGCTGCTGAGCTTCAAAGATCTGTTGGCACTCTTTGTAAAATAACAATAAATACCCCCTGTGCGCTTTGCTTTTTGCCACCGATTATGGTATAGTGAGTGGACAGGGGGTTTGTTATGCCGAATTTTACCAAGATAGCCATTCAGCAGTCCTTTCTGCGGCTTCTCAGCCAAAGGCCCATTACCAAGATTACTGTCAAGGATATTGTGGAGGACTGCGGTATCAATCGCAATTCGTTCTACTACCATTTTCAGGACCTGCCCCAACTGCTGGAAACGGTGATCATAGAAAGCGCGGACGAGATCATCTCTCGCATACCGGAGAGCTTTTCTCTGGAGGAAGGACTGACGACGGTGCTGGAGCGACTGGTGGAGAACAAGCGGGCCATTCGCAACATTTGGGCGTCGCCTGATCGGGCGTTTTACGAGCAGAATTTAATGCGGGTGTGCAATTATGTGGTCAGCCGCTACATTGCCTGCCGCTCGGCGGACCTGTTGCGCACCCTGCCGGAGGAGGAGCTGGCGCTTCTTGTGGATTTTTGCCAGTGCGAGCTGTTCGGCCAGGTGACCAACTGGCTCAATCAAAATATGGTCTATGATATTGTGGCCCATGTGCAGGCTCTGTGCCGGTTGTTCGAGGGCAGTATTGCCCAGGCGCTGGAGGCAGCGCCAATGGAGGCGTAAGAATTTTTTTGTTCACAAATGCGGCTACATTTTGTGCTCGGTGGCAGCCCGGTGTGCCCACAGCCCCAAGGGATAGCAACTATGGTGCGCGGCACGGTTTTGTGGGTCAAAGAATTTTGAAAAAAGGCTTTACAAGCGGTTACCAAGATGATATAATCAGTAATGAAGTTAGAATATCTATGGCATAACTATATTCTCAAAGAGGTGTATGAAAATGAAAAAGATTCTTTCCATCCTGCTGGCTGCTATGCTGGCGTTCTCTGCACTGGGTGCCACTTCCATGATGGCTTTCGCTGCGTCTAACACCGTGGCCAGCCCGGAGCACACCACCAGAGACAATGACAAGATCGGCCAGGTAAACGGTAAGGTCAGCGACGATGTGGACTATCAGGTAGATCCCACCGATCCTACCAAGATCAGCTTTACCTACACCGGCAACGGCGACTTCCAGGATTGGCAGTTCCCGGGCATGACCGAGGGCAAGGACTACAAGGTGATCTCCGTAGACGGCAACACCATCACCATTCAACTGATCAACGGCTACGAGGGCGATGTAATTGGTAACGCCATCGTAAACTTCCAGGGTGAGACCACCACTAAGAGGGCGCCCAGAAAGGACAATAAGAGCAATTCTCCCAAAACCGGCGCGACCATGGCTACCGGCCTTGCACTTGCCGGCGCAGGTGCAGCGGTTCTGGCTGCCATGAAGAAAAAACAGGACGCTGAATAAGACGAACTGCAAAAGCCTGTTTGCCATACGGTAAACAGGCTTTTTTTAATGAAATACGGCGACAATGCCAAGGAGCGACACCCAAGCAATGGATAATCAAAAAGAACCGAAAAAAGAGGAGAAGCGCAACACCGGGCGGGTCATACTGCTGATCATTGCCTTGGTGTGCCTGATTGCCGGGCTGGCGTATATCGGTGTGGATCTGTACCAGCAGTACACCGCCCGCCAGGAGGATCGGCGCAGCCAGAGTATGGTAACGGAAGCGCCCAGTACCACCGGCAAGAGCAAAAAGCCCACCAATCCGGTAAATTTCAAAAAGCTGCAAAGCCAAAATGACGAAATTTACGCTTGGATCCAGGTGGACGGTACCGAGGTGAACTATCCCATTGTGCAAAGCACGGTGGACGATGAGTTTTACCTGACCCACAGTGCCTACGATAAAAGCTGGCTGGCCAGCGGCGCCGTGTTTACCCAGTCGCAGAACACAACCACCTTTAACGACTCGGTGACCCTGGTGTACGGTCATAACGGCTTTAGCGAGAGTATGTTTACCTCACTGCATAAGTTTGAGGACAAGTCTTTCTTTGACAGCCACCCGTATTTTTACATTTATATGCCCGGCCACAAATTAACCTACCAGATCATCTCTGCCTTTAAGTACGATGATCGCCATATTATGAACAGCTTTTCTTTCCAGGATGTGACGGTGCGCAGCGAATTCTTTGCCATGCTGCAAAATCCGGATTCTGCCTTGAAGAATGTGCGCACGGACCTAAAGACCACTGTGGATAAGGACAGCCATGTGGTGATCCTGTCCACCTGCTTTACCGGCACCAGCCAACGGAGCAGCAGATACCTTGTAAGCGGAGTGTTACTGAAGAATGAAAAAACCGATTGATCCCAATTTGGAGCGCTTTGAAGACAGCGTGTTCTCCCTAACCGGTGGCGATGATACCTCCGGCGTAAGTTACCGCGCGCCTCAATTTGAAATGAAAGAGACTCCGGCTGCCGCAACCCCCGGCGAGTACCACGCCTCGGAGAACCATCGCCAGCGGGCGGAGGCCACAGGCGCGCCGGTGGAACCGGCGCCCGGCGGTGAGGAACACCACCATCATCATCACCATCACCACCATAGCGACAGCCATAGCCACAGCCGTCACGGCAAGCACCGTCGGCACCACCATCACCATCATCACCGGCACCATCGGTTGCCCAAGGGCGCCCGGGTGGTGATTGGTATTTTGGTGGCACTGTTGATTATCGTTGCCCTTGTGGTGGGTGCGTTCCTGATCCTGAACTACAACGGCGAAAAGAAGATGACCGATACGACTGCCGCCACCGACTACCAGGAGACCATTGAGTATAAGGGCCACACCTATGTGTATAACGAGAATGTGGTGACCATGGCGTTCCTGGGTGTAGACAAGCGAGAGCTGGGCAAGGCGGAGAACCATACTTCCACAAACGGTATGGCGGATACGGATATTGTGGTTGCCATTGACAAGGTCAGCGGCAAAACCTCTATGATCGCCGTGCCCCGCGACACCATGGTGGATGTGGATGTGTTTGACAAGGACGGCAATTTCAAAAAGACCAAGGAAATGGAGCTTTGTATTGCCTATGCTTACGGCGACGGTTTCGGCACCTCCTGCAAGAATGTGACCAAGTCTATCAGCCGTATTCTCTACAATGTGCCCATTGATAAGTATTTTGCCTTGGATCTGAACGGGATCCAGCCCATTAACGACTCTATTGGCGGGGTGAAGGTGCAGTCTCTCTACGATCTACCGGACTACGGGGTCAAGAAGGGCGATACCGTGCACCTGACCGGTGACCTCACCGAGGCCTATGTGCGTACCCGTGATATGGATAACCTGAACGCTTCCTTAAATCGTACCCAGCGCCAGGTGCAGTACCTAAACGCCTTTGCGGACAAAGTGCGAGGCAGCGTCACCTCAGATTTTAGCGTCATTACCAATTTGTACAATACCGCTTCCGATTATTGCACCACGGATCTGACTGTGTCCAATGTGACTTACCTTGGCTCTTTGCTGCTGCAAAAGGGCGTTACCGGCTTCCAGTCCTATACCCTGGAGGGGGAGATGAAAGCGGTGGACAATAAGGAATTCAAGGATTATGTGTACGCCGGTTTTTACCCGGATAAAGACAGTTTAATGCAGACGGTGCTGGATGTGTTTTACACTCGGATCCGTTAAGGTCGAAAAAGTGGGGGCTCTGTGGAACAGGGTCCCTTTTTGCCACTTATAAATTTGGAAAAACTATTGAACAGCCGCCGTTTAAGTGTTAAAATACAGATGAAATCTTTTTGAAGGAGTTATCATTATGGACCAAGCAACCAAAAAGGCGCTCCAGATCTACGCCGCCAAGATCCGTCTGGGCATTGTAGACAGCACCAACAGCGCCAAATCCGGGCACCCCGGCGGCAGTTTGTCCTCCGCGGATGTGTTCGCATATTTGTATGGCAAAGAAATGCGTGTGGATCCCAAGAACCCCAAGTGGGCGGATCGTGACCGCTTTGTTTTGTCTAAGGGTCATTGCGCCCCCGGTCTGTACAGCGCCCTGGCATACAAGGGCTTTTTCCCGCCGGAGGACCTGACCACCCTGCGCCATATTGGCTCTTATTTACAGGGTCACCCCAATATGAACACGGTGCCCGGCGTGGATATGAGCACCGGCTCTTTGGGCCAGGGCATCAGCGCCGCCTGCGGTATGGCCAAGGGCGCCAAGTTCCTGGGCAAGGATGATATTCGGGTGTACACCCTTTTGGGCGACGGTGAGATCGAGGAGGGCCAGGTTTGGGAGGCCATGATGTTTGCCAATCAGTACCACCTGGATAACCTGTGCGTGATCATTGACTGGAACGGCTTGCAGATCGACGGTTTGTGCAAAGATGTGATGTGCGCCGAGCCGATTGATGAGAAAGTAAAGGCCTTTGGCTTTGATGTGGTCACCGTTGACGGCAATGATTTTGACCAGCTGGAGAGCGCTTTTGATGCCTTCCATAAGAGCACCAAGCCCTTCTGCATTTTGATGAAAACGGTGAAGGGCAAGGGCGTGTCCTTTATGGAGAACGAGTGCGGTTGGCACGGCAAGGCCACCAACCCGGAGGAATACAAAACGGCAATGGCAGAGCTGACTGCCAAACTGCAGGAATTGGAGGCGTAACCATGGCAGAAGTAAAGAAGATCGCAACTCGCGAGAGCTACGGCAACGCCTTAAAGGAACTGGCTGCAGGCGGCGCCGATAACCTGGTGGTGTTGGACGCAGACCTGGCCGGCGCAACCAAGACCGGCATTTTTAAGAAAGCCTATCCGGATCGCCACTTTAACTGCGGCATTGCTGAGGCGGATATGATGAGCGTGGCCGCCGGTTTGTCTACCATGGGGCTGGTACCCTTTGCGTCCAGCTTTGCCATGTTCGCTGCCGGTCGTGCCTTTGAGCAGGTGCGCAACAGCATTGGCTATCCCCATTTGAATGTAAAGATTGGTGCTACCCACGCCGGGATCAGCGTTGGCGAGGACGGCGCGTCCCACCAGTGCTGTGAGGACTTTGCCCTGATGCGGGTGATCCCCGGCATGACCGTGATTTGTCCGGCAGACGATGTGGAGGCACGGCAGGTGGTAAAGGCCGCCTATGAGATGGAGGGCCCGGTGTATATGCGCTTTGCCCGCCTGGCTACCCAGGTGTTCCACAACGAGGATTATCAGTTTGAGATCGGCAAGGCCGAGGTGATCCGTGCGGGCAGCGATGTGTCCATCATTGCCTGTGGTCTGATGGTGCCGGAGGCTATGGCTGCCGCAGAGCAGCTGGCCGCCAAGGGCATTTCTGCCGAGGTGATCAATATGGCTACCATTAAGCCCTTGGACGAGGCTGCCGTTTTGGCAACTGCCAAGAAGACCGGCAAGGTCATCACCGTAGAGGAGCACAGCATTATCGGCGGTTTGGGCGAGGCCGTTTGCTCCGTGCTCAGCGAGCAGCTGCCCACGCCTGTGCGCCGTATCGGCGTCAACGACGAGTTTGGCCACAGCGGCCCCGGTGCAGATCTGCTGGTGCAGTTTGGCTTGTGTGCCGACCATATTGCCCAGGTGGCTGCCGACTTTGTCAAATAAAATCAAGTCCAAAAATACCGCTTGCGACCTCGAGCCGCAGGCGGTTTTTTTGTTGCAAAACGGGCGGTTCTATGCTACTATGAGCTTGCAGGCATATACTGTTATTGCAGTTTGGCATACAAGGAGGAATTTTTATGAAACTTGCCATCGTGATTCTTGTTGTGGTGGTACTGCTGGTGCTGTGGCTGGCAGGCACTTATAACGGCTTAGTGAAGAAGAAAAACGCTGTGGAGGAGGCGTTCTCCACCATGGATGTGTACCTGAAAAAGCGGTGGGATCTGATCCCGAATTTGGTGAATACTGTAAAGGGCTACGCCGCTCATGAGGCCCAAACGCTGCAAAATGTGGTCACCGCTCGCGCAGGCAGCTATGCTGCCCTGTCCACGGAGGAGAAATTGAAAGCCAATGCAGAGCTTTCCGGCGCCATTGCCGGATTCTCTGCCGTGGTGGAGCAGTACCCGGACTTAAAGGCCAACCAAAATTTTTTGGATCTGCAAAACCAGCTGCGCCAGGTGGAGGCAGATATCGCCAACGCCCGCAAGTATTATAACGCCACGGTGAAACAGCTGAACAACAAGATTGAAATGTTCCCGTCCAATATTGTGGCCGGTCTGTTCCATTTTGAAAAGCGCAGTATGTATCTTGTGGACGATACTGCTCAGCGGGAGAATGTGAAGGTAGAATTTTAATGAAGAAGATCATCACCCTGCTGCTGGCGCTGGTGCTGACCCTGTGCGCCCCGGTTTGCGCCCTGGCAGCCACGCCGGACGAGTCCGATTTTTTGTCCCGGTACGCCCAGGAGCCCTATGTGGTCACCGACTGCCAAATGCAAGTGGTGGTCAGTGAATACAATGTGCTGGCGGTAACGGAGACCTATCAGGTGTATTTTAATGAAGCACGCCACGGCATTTATCGCTACCTGCCCCTGCGCAACCAGTTGACCCGTACAGACGGCTCTACCGCCGTGGTCACTGCCCGGGTCAGTCATGTGGACACCGGTGCGGACGAATGCAGCCATGAGGTCAGCAACGACAAGTATGTGCTGCGCCTGGGCAGCGAGGATGAGACCATCACCGGCCCCCACACCTATACCATTCGCTACAACTACGACTTGGGGCTGGACACGGTAAAGAACGCTGACGAGCTGTATTATAATCTGGTGGGCACCGGGTGGGACACCTATATCCGCCGGGTGCAGTTCTCTGTGACTATGCCGAAGGATTTTGACCCGGCCAAGCTGGGTCTGAGCACCGGCAGCTACGGCACCGCTGGAACCCAAAATGTAACCTACACCGTGCAGGACCGTACCATCAGTGGCACGGTTACGCAGGCGCTGGCACCGGGTGAGGGGCTGACCTTGCGCCTGATCCTGCCGGATGGGTATTTTAAGTTCGATAATACCAAGTATAACCTGACCATTGCTATGATCGCCGTTTTGCCGGCGCTGGCAGCGCTGATCGTGCTGGTACTGTTTTTGAAGTTCGGCCGGGATAAGCGCTATGCGCCCACGGTGGAGTTTTATCCGCCGGAAGGGCTGAACAGCGCAGAGGTGGGTCTGTGGTACAAGGGCAAGGCCACCAATGAGATGGTGCTGTCCCTGCTGGTGTACCTGGCGCAGCGCAATCATATTGCGATTCACCCCGGCAAGCGCAAGCGAGACTTTGTGCTCACCAAATGCCACGGCTATGTGGGACAAGATACCAACTTAGCAGTATTTATGGACGGTCTGTTCCCCGACGGTCGCACCCGCACGGATAATAAACAGCTAAAAAACCATTTTTATGAAACGGTGGGTACCATACGGGCAGACCTGAACAGTACGGAGAGCCGCAGTCGCTTTTTTGACAAAACCAGTATTTATTTGAAGTTGTTGTCCTTTGTACTGCTGGCGCTGAGCGCAGCCGGCGGCGCCTATTTCAGCCACCGGGCGCTGGGCGATTCTCTGACTTTGGCGCCGAGTATTCTCTATGCTATGCTGGCGGGCACCCTGTGTTTGGCGCTGGGGCTGATCCCCGCTTGCTGTATGTTGCGGCGCACGGATGAGGGCGCCAAAACCCTGGCGCAGATCAAGGGCTTTCGAAGCTTTTTGGTAACGGCGGAGAAAGAGAAGTTAGAGGCGCTGGTGGAGCAGGATCCTGAGTATTTCTATCATATTCTGCCCTATACTTACGCCCTTGGCGTCAGCGACAAGTGGATCAAGAAGTTCGAGTCCATCGCCATGCAGCCGCCTCGGTGGTATAACGGGACCGAAGTGTGGAGCTATGTGCTTTTTGATCGCATGTTGCGGGATACCCTGCGGGCAGCCAACGACAGTATGGTTTCTCAGCCTGGCGGCAAAGCCGGTTCCTTTGTGAGCGGAGGCGGTGGCTTTACCGGTGGCGGTGTTGGCGGCGGAGGCGGCGGCAGCTGGTAACACCGCTTGCTGTTGTATGTTGTAAAGGCAGGCGCTGCCGGAGGAATGGATGTACGCGCTACGAAAGAATAAATACAAAGCAGGCGCACCCGCCGGGTGCGCCTGCTTTTATGGTGGAGATGAAGATGATAAATCCGAAACAGTATTAAGTTCTGATAATCTCAGGCTTTTAGCGTTATCTTTGAAATTGAAATAAAAGTCTATTCTGTCATCATAAAGCACAACGGAATTAACAAATGTGTCTATAAGCATTTTTTGATTTTCAAGTTTATTCACATCAAAATTTTTGAATCCGTCAAACCACGAATATAAAAACTCTTTTGTCAATAACGGATGTGATATGTTTTCTTTTGCGATTTCCGTTTTTAAATTTTCTTTTGTGCTTTCAAGTTCATCAAGTCGCTTTTTTGTTGATTTTGTTATTATGCCTTGCTCAATCGCATTAAGCATATTTTCAATGGCTGTGTCGGTCTGTTCAAGTTGCTTTTTAAGCGATTTCAACATTGGGCTTTCTTTACCTTGAATAGACAAAATCTTGTTTACTAACATTTCAATGAGCGAATCATCATTAATGAATTCCATAACTTGATAAATAACGATATCTTCTATCCAATCTTTTTTAACTGCCTTTTTATCGCATGTTTTATTACGCTTGGTGTTAACACATTTATAATAACTGTATCTTCTGCCACGGGCATTTCCGCTTTCGCCAACCATAAACGATTTGCATTTGCCGCAGTATAATTTAGTTGTCAACAAGTAGTCATCAACGGCCTTATGCCTTGATGGCGCACGCTTGTTAACGGCTATCATTTCCTGCACCTTATCAAAAACATCATTCGGAACAATGGCAGGAATTCCGTTTTCAATTACAACATCCTTATAAATATAATTACCAATATAACGACGGTTGGTCAATATTTTAGAAATATTATTTATTGTAAATTCTCGACCGTTAGCATTTTTCAATCCCTTGTTATTCAGTTCATCACGGATTTCTTTCTGCGTTTTACCGGAAATATAATCGTTAAAAATATTCAAAACAACAGGAGCAAGAATCGGATTGATTTGAAAATGTTGCTCATCATCAATCATATAACCAAAAGCGACAGAGCCGCCGTTATATTTGCACTTCAAAGCATTTTCGGTTAAGCCGCGATTGATTTTTTCTGCAAGTTCGGCAGAATAATACTCGGCGTAACCTTCAAGCATAGACTCAAGCAAAATACCTTCTGCACCGTTTGAAATCGCTTCGGTTGCAGAAACAACCTTAACGCCGTTCTTTTTCAAAATGTTTTTATAATGCGCCGAGTCATAACGGTTACGGGCAAAGCGGTCAAGCTTCCAAACGATAATAACATCAAACAGACCTTTGGAGCTGTCCTTAATCATCTGCTGAAACGACGGACGATTGTCCGTTTTTGCAGATAACGCTCTATCAATATATGTATCAATTATACGAATATCATTCTTCTCGGCAAACTCCTTGCATTCACGAATTTGCCCATCAATACTTTCTTCACGCTGATTGTCACTTGAATATCGTGCATATATTATTCCTGTCATTTTTATATCACCTCAAGTGTATATAAACATACAAATATATTTATTTCAAGTGAATTAAGAATATTTGATTTAGAATGTACATAAAACAGGACTATATAGCTGTTTTAGCTTACATTATAAAAAGTCGATTTGTGTTTTATTTTGACAAACATATTTAAATTATTCATTAGCAAAAAGCTTATAAATAATTTCATCTCGTTTCTCTTTAGTTTGATCAGCTGAATAGCAGAAACTAATACTATGGTCATCAGCAAATTTGTCGTATAAAGTTTTTCGAAGAACCTTTGTTTTATCCGAATTAAATTCAGACCTAAACTTACCTTCCGGATTTCTCCTAACGCCAATACAATAGATTTTATTCGGATCTTCAGAATCACTGATGCTGAGAGATCTAACTATTGCCCCCTTTTCAAAATCTGTCAAAGTTTTCATATCAGGCATTGTTTTAGGAACAGATTGACCTAATCTATAAGTAAACTGGTTGAGAATATTTCCTAGATTTTCACTATATTTTATACCAAAATATTCGCGTAACGTTTTTGCATCAATAAATAATTGTTTTATACTCGCCTCTACAGGCAACTCGTCTTTTAAATTTTCACACTTCATAAAATTTAATTTAACAACAGCATACTTGTTTTCTCTAATAGTATTACCAACAAATCTATTTACGAGAACAATATACTCTACGCCATTGAATTCGAAAATAAAATCACAAATTGTCCAATCTTTCTTTTTCATATCATTTTTCAATGTCATCAAATTTTCTAAATTATCCATATATACTCCTTTCAAATCTAATTATCATTAAATAAAACTATTATAATCTTATAATACAACGCCAGTAGCACTAAAGCAAGTCAAAAGGAGTCAAGACATAAAATCTTGACCCCTTTACTCTTTAGTCGTTCCAATCAGGTGGAGTGACAATCGGTTCATCGCCGCCACCGGATGTCGTAATTACATCAACGGCAGCAAACTTTTGAATGTCTGAATCAGGTTTGATATACTTTTCCTTCATCTTAATACCTCCTTAATTATTTCATATCTAAAATTAAAACTGATATGCCGATTATTTGCCTGCATAGGCTTTTGCAGAATTGCCGTAACGCATCATTGCGTCTGTAACTGTTTTTAACTTTGTATCAGTAACAGTTGCGGCATAAGATTCCACGCTGTACTTAAGCGTATAGCTGACTTGCTCATCGCCTTTGTATGCAGTGATAAATACTTCATCACTCATTTGATTTGCATAAACACCGTCAAAATAGAAATACCAATAACCGTCTTTGCCTTTTTCAAAATTATCCGGATTTTCGGCATAGGTATATGTCAATGTTCTTGAACCTATTTTTACTTTGAATGAAAGGTCATCAAGAGTAACATTGGTCATATTTAGCGGTATTGCAATTTCAACCGAATTATTCAGCCTCAATGCCGTACCAAACTTTACAAGCCTGTTTTCGCAGGTTTCATAGCTTGCATTCTTTATATTTGTTAAATTCAAATCAGCCGTGCTGCGAAGCGCTTTTTGCTCATCGGTAAGTATATCGGTAAGTAAATTATCGGTTTTATAGTTTTGATATACCTGACAAGCCTCGCCATAATAAACCAAATCAACCAGCAAAGTTTTAAGTTTTGCAGAAGATGTAGGCTTATTCAGCGTTGACTTAATATAGTCGGTTGCACTGTATTTATAAGCATTACCGTTATATGTTACACCGTCTTTGACACCATAGAATGTAATACTTACATCATCACCTAAGGCCTGCGGTGAAATACCCGTATAATCAAATATGCAATAAACGATTGAATTTGAAGTTAATGTTTTATCCGACGGATACACTTTTTCGGTTTTACCGTTTCGGGTAAACTCGGCATACACTTCGTCATAATAATCGACTACATCTTTGGTAATGTAAGTTGCAAGGGTGATACTGCTTTCAAGCGACAATGCATTACCTCTGCGGCGAAGAAGAGCCGTATTGGGTGCCTCTTTTGTTTCGCTTTCACCGCAAGCGGAGCAAGTACGAGTCTGCGTGCCGTCTTTATAATCACTTGATGAATTATAAACAGCATCATTATTGTATTTCCAATCGGACCAAGTGTGAGTGTGTTCTTCGTTTTTATTTTTGTAATAATATGTAACAACCGTTCCGTCTGAAACAATGGGAGTGTTTAAGCCATCTGCCTTTACAAATTCATAGCCGTACAGTGATTTTGCAGGGGTTAAATTAAGTTTTGTGCCGTATGGAACTGTAAATGTTCCGCCGGCAGTGTTTGGAATTTCAGAGCCGTCCTCAAATTTATACTGAATTGAAACGGTTGTGTAGCGCTGTGTTTCCGTATTGTCGTCTGCAAGCACATTTCCGTTTTCATCGAGCACCTGAAATGCCACGGTGTCGCCGTTCTTTAGCTGTGCGTCTGACGGAATTTGATAGATAAGCGAGCAACTCTTTAAGCCTGAATTAAAGTCGCTTTTGATGTGATCCAAAGCACCGAGCGGCCAGAAATTTGCCTTATCATTCCAAACAGGAATGTCAAAGGTTTGTACTGTTTGAAGCGGGTTCCCCGATGAATCGGTCGCAACGCTTCCGTCTGAGTGCTTAATCCACATTTTGAATTTTAATTGTCGTGCATTTTTATCTGAAATGTTTTGAATAACAGTTCTAAGCTCGATTTTTTTACCGTTCATATTAGTATTAAATCTGCTTTTGCTGTTGCCGCTCAAAAGTCGGCCATTGCGATTGTATGTATAATTATAGTACGAACTTGTTTCAAGGTCCGTAAAATCTGAGGGATTTGAATAAGCACCCGTATATTCCTTAACCTCGGGAGTTGCAACATAAAGGTCTACATCCTTAACAAGCTGAGACATTCGCTTGAAGCCCTGCAAACGGCAAACCTCACAGAATTGATAGTTTGTGTCTCTCATTATGCACTCATAACTTGAAACAAGCATTTTTGAGCCGTAAGCATTGCGGCAGGTATATGTGTTTCTAAAACCTAAAAGCTGTCGCCATTTTATCTTTTCCGGGTCTTCAACCGAGGAAAGATTGAGTGATTTAAGTTCCTTATCGTCAAGCAAATATCCGTTACTGTATTCATCACCGAGACCGAGCAAACCGTGTCCAAACTCGTGTGCAAAAGTTTTTGACGCACGATAACTGTCTGATGGCGAAATGAAATAATGGAAGCCGTATTCACGGTTATTATAAGCACCGCCGAAATCTGATTTTGTGTTTACAACCATAGCGAACTGAGCAATATAATCGTGAACATAATAATAAGGCTCATATTCCGAACCGGACGGAATTGTGTTTGGATCACACTTTTTTTTGATATGAGCATCGTGAATTTTCTCGATAAATTCAGGACCGATACATCTCTCAAAAATATGATTTTTCCACTGACTTCCGTGGAGATTATTAGAAATAACAGGCGAATTATATTTGTCGACTATAACATCAAAGAAGGTGCTTCCACCATTGTCAAAAGTCGATTCGGAAGCTGTGCAAAGAGCGTAAACATTGAATCTGTCGGCATAACTGCGATACGGTTCATATTTCATAGCGTCCTGCCAAAGTCGTTTGACATCATTGATGAATTTGCCCTGCTGACTTTTTGTGTATCCCTCGCCGCAAACGACAACAACCATATTTTCCGTGTCGCTGCGTGTTTTTTGGATGGTATAAACAGGGATGGTAGGATTAGAATATTTTCTGTCATTTGAATACCACGGGCCGAGGGTGAGCTGAATGCTTTGCTCGGTGCTGACATTCCAATCGGGATTTGCGTCCTCGGCAGGTTCCGAAATTGTATAATCATCCTCTTGCTTATTTGGAGCAGAGCCGATATAAGGACTGCTTTGTGAGCCGCTGCCGGAAGTTGCAACAAAATATTCGGAATCAAGATAAAATGCAGGTCTTACACCCAAATCGGAATACCACGGAGCATAACGACCGACCTGACCCGATGAACTGATATAACGCATATCGTGATTGCAATCGGTAACAGGAGTGCGAAGCCAATAAGGCCAAGCCATACCGTCATTATTATACGCAACATAATAACCTTTGAGATTTTTCCACACGGCATTAGCCTGCTTTACATCAAGAAGAAAAACCTTTTCGGTTGTAGTTTCAAAATATGAACTGTCGTAGTTTGCCACCGCTTCCGAAATATCGGTGTAGTATAACAAATCCGAATTTGCGTCTCCATCAACTATGCCCTTGTTGTATTCGGGATGAGAAACGAGAGAACGCTGGGTAACGGTTTTCATTGCCGCAATTTCAGATTTTGAAAAAGCGTTGAGAAAACCCGCTTTTTCGTTGTACGCTCCCACACCGCTTACATATCCGTCTTTCGGAGGGTTGCCGCAAAGCCAATCGACTTTGCCTTCAGCTGCGGTCGAATTTAACCAAGAACGCATATTGCTGTCTTTCCAATAGTTAGAACCGTAATCATCACGCTTATAGCTTCTGCTGTGTGATTTTGAATTGCTGTTGTCATTTGTTTTGGCATCATATGCAAGGGTGTCAACAATTTTGTCTGCAAGCATAAGCGGTCCGTTATTGTCAATGCTTACACATCGCCAAAGAATCGAGGCATTGTTATACGTGCCCATTTTTACATAATCGCCCACTTTGATATCCGGCTTTGATGCCGCCTGAACGCTCATCGGCACAATTGAGATTGCCATGCACAATGCCAACAATATTGCTGCTATTTTTTTCGTCATTAAGTCACTTCCTTTATAAGCGATATATTTGCTTTTATTATATTGTAAGGAATAATGTGTGTCAATGGAAATTCTGTTAATTCTTTGTCAATTTTGCAGCCGGTACATTTAATATTATACGAAGAAGAAAATCTTATCAAATATGCAAAAAGGCTTCTGCCCAAAACAGGGCAAAAGCCTTAAAAATTATTCGTGTTTTGCGGCGAATTCTTTTAATAATTTCATTGCAATGATATCATGCTTTTTCGAAAACATATGCCCTCCGCCATCTATAAAATGCAGTTGCACCCGTTTGGACTCTTGCATTCCGATTGGCATCGTGCTTTTATATGCTTCTGCCGCACGTTTGGCATAAGAAACATCTACGATTTTATCCTTTGTACCATGCACGATGCACACCCTGCCGGCGTAGTTCTTAATTTCTGCAAAGGCATCCATTTGCATGACATCCATTGCATAGCAACGTCCTAATTTCATCGGTCCGCAGCGGAAAGTATCGGGAACATTTTGCGGATCAAATCTTACAATCATCATTTTTCCGGCTCTGGCGTCATCCGGGATACACAATGCCGGATAAAACAGAACAAGTTTTTCTATCGGAAAGCTGTTTTTTGCTGCCACCAAAGCAGACACAAAACCGCCCTGACTGCATCCCATCAATAAAATTTTTTCAGAATCTGTATAGGAAAGATTTCTAACATATTCAATGACCGCTTCCAGATCTTTGGTTTCTGTCAGAACAGACATCTCTGTAGTTTTTCCGTCACTTTTTCCACACATAACAGAACCGCCGCAAAAATCAAATGTAAATGCAGCATATCCCATTTCAGCCAAAAAAGCCGCATAATGTTTCACACTGTCTTGCCATGCCATAAATCCGTGACATACGATTGCAATCGGAAGATGATCTCCTTTTGGACGGTACACTGTTCCACGAATCGTCAATCCATCTCTTTTACATTCAAAGGTGCTTTCTGTAATTCCATCTGATAAAACAGGTTTCTTAAAAATCATAATTTTTCTCCAAATTCAGTGGTATTTTGTTTTTGCTGCATCGGCTATATTTTTAACACTGATTTTGTGTAAATGTTTTAGCCGTTAGCTATTTTGCTTGTTATAATCATAAGCACGGAAAACACAAAGGAGCATTCTTTCATGATCGACATATTGTTCTTTGGTTTACTGTTTGCTCACACTGTCATAGTACAATAGTGCCATTACTTTGTCAAGAACCGGAATCATACCTTGTGCTTGAAGTTCCTCAGCCTTTTTTACAACGGCTTCTTTGGTAGGGTAGGGGAAAGAATATCATCAAAGCGTTTAAGTACGGCCATCGGCAAAATAACTTTCTCTTTGGCTTTTCCATTATCCATAAATGCCATTTTTAAGTTCTTCTCTAAATTCTTTGGGGATTTCCAGAACGTACTCTTGCATTTTTGATGGATAAACAATATAAAACCTTGCATAAAAAACAGTGGCAGTTAAGGAACTCTCCTAACGAATTGAATTATTCATGTTTTCGTGATATAATAATTGATAATAATGAAATGAGGTGTTTTAATGAACAACTCTGATTATCTCCAAAAAGCCCGGAAATACGGGCATTTCACGGGATATA
>ERZ791603.651-NODE-651-length-30184-cov-13.758903_pt1 | contig 30184 bp, 28 predicted proteins | sample MGYA00509966_ERZ791603 | MGnify/ENA primary metagenome ERZ791603 (study PRJEB30046, sample SAMN00791931) | human gut metagenome | study: EMG produced TPA metagenomics assembly of the A metagenome-wide association study of gut microbiota in type 2...
ACACAACCCGCTACGGGGGAGACTTACCCGAAATCTGATTTATTCAACAAAGCCTTGCAATTGCTCAAGCCAGGAAAAGGTTGCCTCAGAAACTATTCCCAAATCCATACTGGCTGGTTGAGAGTTATCACAAGTCAGCAGAGCATATTCCCGGACCTGGATCATCATGCCACAATACCCTGATAAGCTTCGGCCGACGCGAAAGCATGTTCATTGATACGAAAGCGTCTGTCAGACAAACTATCCGCGATATCTTTCGGGAATAGTGCAGAAAGTGATGGTAGTTGTGCTGACTGCTGTAACAGAATAAAACGATTTTCTTTCGCTTTTACCGAGTCATTAAGCACCCAACCGATACGCTCATAATCATCAAAGAAATACTCTCTCAGCAAGGGAATGATTTTGTCATGGAAGATGCTGGCCAGGCAGGCTTCGCGGTCGGCGTTATTGTCTAATTTCTTTAGTGGCATAAAGTAAGCATGACCAATCATATGCTCACTATCCAGTAGCGCTTCGATACGCTGATTAATACGCGTTAGCAACTGTGCGGCATCAACGCCATACGCAGTGATCCCTGCTAACAACTCCGGTCTTGCAGGCATTTCTGTAAAGCTAAAACGGCGCCTTAACGCCAGATCCATCTGAATTAACGACTTATCAGCAGTATTCATAGTGCCAATCACATAGACATTTTTAGGCACGGAAAACAGCTGCTTAGAATAAGGTAATACTAAAGTGCGGGCATCTTCGGCACCCTGTCGCTTATCGGGTTCCAGCAGAGTAATTAATTCACCAAAAATGCGGGCAATATTACCGCGATTTATTTCATCGATGATGAGCACGTGCGGCAATGCTTGATTATCAGTTGTTTCAACCGGAGCCAGTAGTTGAGACAGTTTTTCCCTGTCAATTGAGGTATCCCTCAACTCATATAATGTCATCTGTGAAAGTGCTTTTAAAAAAAGCTGTTCTTTCGGTAAGCTCGGAGAATAGGTTCGTAGCCAGTTGACCTTACGCATTTGATGATAGCCGACGCGTTCATCATTAGGTAAAAATTGATAATCGCCAGCGATCTCGGCAATGGCTCTAAATTTATGGTTGCCATCGGAAATAATAACTATATCACCATTTTGCATGATGTTTTTAAACATATTGACCGCAGTCAGCATGTATTCACTTCGCTCAACCAGACTATCACTCGCTTCATCGATGCGCAGTCGGATATCAGCAGCTGTCGTGCAGCCACTAAAATCAAGATTATCACCCCAACCTAATAGAATATAATTATTCACAAGGCATTCATCAAAAATATAATCTTCTCCGTCAAGCGTATTCCCGAGAGACATTTTCCAAATCCGTCGCCCATTCAAGGACAATGATTGGTTTGAACTACCACGTGTTTTAACTTCAGCATTCAGGCACAGTTGTTTAAAAATACCATCCACTACTTCGTAGCGAAGCGCACCCGATGTTTCATCAGTGGTCGCGCGGATCCCTTCGATAAAATCTTCATAGGAGAAGCTCTGGTGGAAGGTGGTAAACATAATGCGCTGCTTTTCTACTAACGACTTATAGCGTTCTTTTACCAACTCCCGTAAGTCATTGCCATGATGTTCGCGCGTAGCCTGTTGGTACCACGCATTATCGGCGATTTTTACCGCCATTTCGGTCGTAGAGTAGGTTTTACCTGTGCCGGGGGGCCCGAAGAGAATTTGGTTTAAGGGATACATTAATGATTGTTCCTTATTTTCGTTGTCTCTTATTAGTCCGGTTTGGGGAGTTATAGCTGGTTGGCCTCCCAGCAAAGTTACCAGCGCCTGTAACGCTTCAACTGACTCAACATCAGCCGCGAAACCATATTGGGATGTACCGTTATCTTTCGGATAACGGCGGTAGCTGGTGCTTTTTACTTTTTCCCAAAGGCAGTGGATACCCGAAATACGATCGATTTCCGCTTTTAAGGCCAGGGTTTCTGGTGCAAGAACCAATGGGCTCTTGTTAACCACACCGTCCTGACGGCGTTTGACATACAGATACTTTCCATTCCCGAGCGCATGCTCAGAAGCATAGCTTGGCTCGAATTTTCCAGACTCAAGACGATAACCCAATTCATTCAACGCCTGGTATATCTCTAGAGAATTCAGCATTTCCTACACCACTCCTTGATGAAAAGCGTTAAGCCCCTTTCAACATATCAAACACCACCCGAGCAAAGCCCTTGGCCAGTTCAGGGTTAGAGAGATATTGCACCATCATCTCCTGCTGGGCCTCATTGCTGTCCATCACGGCATCATCAATGGCTTTTGGGAAATCGCCCAGCATCGCCTGCTCGCGCGTATTGTTAGCAATCTGGGTCATCACCGCCTGGTTTTCTGACAGCTTGTCGCGCACCGCAAAGGCATAGTTGATCATGTCTTTATCGGTGAGATTATCTGTGACAAACAGCTCATTAAGGCGCGCCAGGATATTCGACAGAAACTCTTCTTTCTTGTCCTTCGGCTTCGCCGTTCCGACATCATTACCCGGTTTGATTTTGTATTCAGCCGCATCTTCCTGCAACTTCAGATGCTGTTCGTGGAGTTTGGACAGGCGGTAATGGCTCATCTCCACGTTGCTTAAATCAACCTCATCTTCTTCGATACGTTGTTCATGCAGCAACGGACGCAGATGACGGGCAAACAGGCTCAGCTTTTCCAGGTCTTTGTCGTCGTAATCGACGATTTGCGACATAAACTCGTAAAAGCGGACAAAGCTACCGAGATCCTTCTTGAAGATATCCAGCTTACTTTTTTCTTTCTCGCAGTCCTTAAAGGTATTTTCCGCATTGGTGATCAGCACAACGTCGCCGGTCTTCTTCGTGCGTTCAAACATCTCTTTGGCTAGCACATAAGCATCAATCGCCGAGGTGTAGCGATGCTTCCAGCGCTCCACCGCAGGTTTGCAAATATTGCTAATAGCCGCGTTGGATTTATTTTTGCTGAAGAATGCCTCGCAGAACTGCTCCACTTCGTTCCACAGGAAAATGCCGCTGGTGCGTAGTTTTTCATAAAGTTCAAAGACCAACTGCGGATCGCTGACATCGGTCAGTTCCGCTGTCTGGTAGTAAGGCTGGAAAGCTCCCAGAATCTCGTCGGGCTCGTTGTAGAAATCGAGGACAAAGGTGCCGGACTGCGCCTTCCCTGGATAGGTACGGTTCAGGCGAGACAGGGTCTGCACACACTCCACACCGCCCAGCTTTTTATCCACATACATGGCGCACAGCTTGGGCTGGTCAAAACCGGTCTGGAATTTGTTAGCCACCAGCATTACCTGGTAGTCGTCGGTATCAAACGCTTTACGCATATCCCGGCCCTTAAGTCCGGGGTTCATATTGATCTCGGTGAACTTCTGGTTAAGCAGCGCAAGGCTGTTGTGGTCATCTTCGTGGAATTCCACTTCCCCGGAGAACGCCACCATGGCGCTGATCTTGTCGTACTTTTGCTCGGCGATGTATTTATCGAACGCCAGCTTGTAGCGCACCGCCGCTTTACGTGAACTGGTCACCACCATCGCTTTCGCCTGGCCAGCCAGCAAGTGCATCACATGCTTGCGGAAATGCTCAATAATCACCTTCACTTTCTGCGACACGTTATGATCGTGCAGCGAGACCCACTGGTTTAGTTTGATCTTCGCTTTCTTGCTGTCCACTTCCCGGTCAGGATCCTCCAGCTTTTGCAGCAGTTTGTACGCCACCTTGTAGTTGGTATAGTTCTTCAGCACATCAAGAATAAAGCCTTCTTCGATGGCCTGGCGCATGGAGTAAACGTGGAACGCTTCCGGTTTGTTCGTTTTCGATGCGGGTTCCTGCGGATTCGGGCGACGGCCAAACAGCTCCAGCGTTTTGGCTTTTGGCGTGGCGGTGAAGGCGTAATAGTTGAGGTTGTTGCTGCCTTTACGCGCGGCGACGGTGGCATCCAGAATATCTTCTGAAGACATCTCCACATCGTCATCTACTTCTTCGGTCATCAGTACTTCTTTCAACTGACGCGCCGTAGAGCCGCTCTGCGAGGAGTGCGCTTCATCGGCGATCACCGCGTATTTTCGCTGCTTGAGGCTGACGCTGTTTTCAATCGCCTTCAGCACAAACGGGAAGGTCTGAATGGTGACGATAATGATTGGCTGCGAGTTTTCCAGCGCGCTGGCCAGCTTCTCCGATTTAGAACCGTCGCCCTCTTTGTTATTGATACGCCCGACCACGCCGTCCTGATGCTCAAACTGATAGATGGTGTCCTGCAGCTGATCGTCGAGCACGGTGCGGTCCGTCACCACAATCACTGAGTGGAACTGCTTCTCGCCATTCTCATCGTACAGGCGGGAAAGCTGATGGGCCGTCCAGGCAATAGAGTTCGATTTACCCGACCCCGCGCTGTGCTGAATCAGATATTTATTGCCAGTGCCTTCCAACGTGGCGGCGGTGATCAGTTTGTTGACCACATCCCACTGGTGATAGCGCGGGAAAATCAGGCTCTCGCTTTTGTACTTCAGGCCAATGGCATCTTCTTTTTCAACGATTTGCAGATGCACAAAACTGGCGAGAATTTTCAGCAGATTATCCGGCAGTAGCACCTCATTCCACAGGTAGCTGGTGGCGTAGTCGTTCGCATCTTCCGGGATATCGTTTCCCGCGCCGCCGTCATGGGTACCTTTGTTAAACGGCAGGAAGAAGGTTTTATCACCTTCGAGTTTGGTCGCCATAAACACTTCATACTGGCTGACGGCAAAGTGCACCAGCGCACCGCGTTTAAAGGTCAGCAGCGGCTCGGGCTTATTAGTGCCAGGATCTTTGGGCAAACGCGTTTTCTTATATTGCGTAATGGCGTTTTGCACCGTCTGCTTAAATTCAGACTTCAGCTCCAGCGTCGCTACCGGCAGGCCATTGACGAATAACACCAGGTCGATACGCCATTTCTTCGCCTTAACGCCCGTTTCTTCAAATGCGGCATTCGACGCATGCGGGCTGTAAACCAGCTCCGGCACGATGCGGCAGATATTCTGTTTGTAGCGTGTCAGGGTTTCCGGATTGAGGTTATGTTCCGGCTTAAACTGGCACAGGGAAAAACGCGCATTATGGCTTTTGATGCCGTGACGCAGCACGCCGAGCGTACCGTAAGTGCGAGACAAAACATCGGTGGCGTTGATATCCGCTTTTTTGAGCTGCGCCACCAGCGCATCGAGGAAATGACGCTGGGTATCCGAAGGATAAATTTTTGCAAACTTTTCCCACTCCTGCGGCTGCGTGGTTTGCACGAAGGTCAGGGCATCCTGCGAGTACAGCGCACGTTCGCGATTGTAGCCGTCGGTTTTGCCACGAACCCAGCCTCGCTCGATCATCTGAGTAATCATCTCATTCTGGAAAATCAGCTCTTTGGTGCTGTCCATGCTCATGCGGTGGCCTCCTGTGGCTCCTCAACATCCTGCGTATCCGGGGCAACCCAGTCGCGGACGTCGATTTTTCCGGTGACGGCGGCGGAGATAAGGGCGGTGCGGCGTTCCTGAATTAAATTAATTGCTTGTGTAGATTTCGTTGACAAGTCATCCAATTGTTCCAAATTCATCTGTAAATGGGCAATTATCTCTTCTTGTTCCTTGATACTAGGCAATACTATTTTCATTTTGCTAAGGTCATTTATCCCAACATTGCCTTGAGTATTTGTATTAACTTGATACTGAATTCCTTGCAAAAAAGAATTTGATTTAAAATAATAATAAAGATATAAACCGAGAACTTTAGAAGGATTAGGTTTGATAGTTACACAAGAATAAGAAACTAAAAAATCCTTATCTATATCAACATATGATACAGTTCCAATTGTTGCATATCTTGCCATAATTACATCACCCAAGCAGGTTTTAATTTTCTTCGAGAGTTTTAAATAGTCTCGGAGATTAACCTGCTTGCATTTACTGAACTCAATCCCACTCACAAATTCAGTTAAATCGCCAGTCATAACATATGGAATACCATCATCAACAGACTGAGGCATGTAATGATCTACGTCGCCAATAGCGGCTAAAACATGATTAAGGCTATTGATACACCAATGCTCCGGCACTTCCCCTAACCACTCAACACCAGAATCTTTCATCGGCACATCTGGGTTTAGCCCTTTGGTGACAGCATGACTAATCACTGCCTGACGTTTTTCTTTCAGCAGTTCAATCAGTTGCTGTTGCTTCTCGATCAGGTTATCGATTTTTGCGGTTTCGTGATCGAGAAATTTGGCTATTTGGTCTTGTTCATATATTGGAGGGATGGGTAACATCAACCCTGAGAATTCACTAAATCTAAATTCTGTTGAACGCTCACGTATACCTTTCGCCAAAGAAAGAATAAAGTCAGTCACAGCTAACTGTCGAACTAAATACCCATAAAAGCGCATATTTAGAGGTTGGTTTTGCCAAGGAATACATACCGAACAAACAGGAGAGCATTTTCCGTCTGAATCACTAACACCTATAGCACCAGCAAATCCATCCATCGCGTGGATTACCAAATCGTTACGACGTACACCTTGATAACCAATTTCTTTAACAGAATTTGTAAATCCATCGGTTCGCCGATTAGTCCTAAGAGTAACCTGTCCATCGCGGAATGCGGTCACCACGCCATCAATATCGCGAAGAGGACGTTGGACTCTCTGAAAAATGTATTTAGCTTTTTTCAATAACCAGCCACTAGGGATTTTTCCCAGCCACTCAATCTCTGAATACTTATACTCCGGATACGCCTTATACTTAGCCATCAGGAATGTACCTCCTGCAGCAGCTTCATAATCTCGGCGCTGACCGCATCCAGATCGGCATCAATCTCGGATAGCGGGCGCGGTGGCTGATAGACGTAGAAATGGCGGTTAAACGGAATCTCGTAACCGACAATCCCCACCTCGCCATCTTTCGCATCGCGCTTATCGGCGTTGATCCACGCGTCTTTCACATGCGGCAGAACTTCTGCTTTGAAGTAATTTTCAATCAGGTCGCTGGTGGAAACTGCCGGATTTAGCGGCACGTTCTCGTTATCGCGCAGGTCGCCGTCCTGCTCAAACTCGACCACTTTACCTTTGTACTCAAACGCGCCGTACAGCGGCTGAGCGGCTTCTTTCAGCACTTTCTTCACCACTGGCTCGGCATCCGGATTTTTGGTAGTGATGGCATCGATAAATTGCTTGTTCTCTTTCGCATCCAGCTTCACGCCAGCCGTTTTGATTGCCCCTTTCAGGGTCAACTGGAACTGGTTGAAGTCATTGCTCACCAGCGTTTTTCCACCCGCCTGCGCACCCAGAGCTGCCTGAATCTGCTGCGCTTTTTCCATTAACCCGCGCTGGGAAAGCCACAGTTTGCTATCGAGCAGGTCTTTAATCTGCTTCTCTTTCAGCTCGGCAAATTCAGCTTTGATGATGGTGCGCGCTTCCGCTTCCAGTTCGGAGAAATCACCGTAGTTATCCGCCTGCCATTGGGCTGCGAACTCTTCATACAGGCGCTCCATTGGCGCGTTAAACGGCTTCGGCGCAAAGCGCAGTGTCGCAATCGCTTCATCCGTCACCTGAGCGGATAACCGCAGCGGGCGCTCAATGGTCAGGCGGCGATAGCCAAAGTCGGTGCTGTTAAAGATTTTGCTGGCGAAGGTTTTCGGCGCTTCGGTTTTGGCCGTTGCTGGCTGACGACCGCGGCTGGATTTTTGCTCTGCGGCTTTTTCCAGACCCAGTTCTTCCAGGGTGGTGGCATCCACCACTTCAAAGTCACCGAAGGTCTTGGTGATCAGCTTGATATCGTCATCGCCCATCAGGTTACGCTTGGAACCCAGTGATTTACGCATCTTGCCGCACAGGTTGGTGCCATCAATCAGCTGAACTTTGCCTTTACGCTCAGGCGCTTTCTTGTTGGAGAGGATCCAGACGTAGGTGGCAATGCCGGTGTTGTAGAACATGTCCGTTGGCAGCGCGACGATGCCTTCCAGCAAATCGGCTTCCAGAATGTAGCGACGGATTTCGCTCTCACCGCTGCCCGCACCACCGGTAAACAGTGGCGAACCGTTAAGGATAATCCCGATACGCCCGCCGTTGCTCACGGTGCCATCCACATTGTGGTTGTCGCGCATTTTGCTGATCAGGTGCATCAGGAACAGCAGCGAGCCGTCGGATACACGCGGCAGGCCCGGGCCAAAGCGACCGTTAAAACCTTTCTGCGTATGTTCGTCGTTAATCTCGCCCTCAATCTTCTTCCAGTCCACGCCAAACGGTGGGTTAGAGAGCATGTAGTCGAACTGGTCCAGCGGCAACTGGTCGTTAGAAAGGGTATTGCCCAGCTTAATACGGCTGACGTCCTGACCTTTGATCAGCATATCGGCTTTACAGATTGCGTAGGATTCCGGGTTCAGCTCCTGGCCAAAGGCACGCATCACCGCATTAGGGTTCAGTTCGTGCACATATTCCATGCCTGAAGAGAGGAAGCCGCCGGTCCCGGCCGTCGGGTCATAAATGGTGCGGATAATACCGGGCTGCGTCAGGGCTTCATCATCTTCCATAAACACCAGCGAGGTAGTCAGACGCACGATATCGCGTGGGGTGAAGTGCTCACCAGCTGTCTCGTTGGAGCTTTCCGCGAAACGACGAATAAGCTCTTCAAACACCAGGCCCATTTCATAGTTGGAAATCGCTTTCGGGCTAAGGTCGGTGGTGGCGAATTTCTTCACCACTTTAAACAGCAGGTTGGCATCTTCCAGCAAGCCGACAAACTCGCTGAATTTGAAGTGCTCGAAGATTTCACGTGCATCTGGTGAAAATGCCTGTACGTAGCTTTCCAGGTTGGCTTTGATGTCGTTCTGCCCCATCTTGCCAAGATCCATCTTCGAGGTATTGAAGAAGGAAAGCTCGCTGGCGCGCAGCAGAAACTTCTCTTTGGCATCTTCCGGCAGTGTGCTGGTTTTTAATTCATCATATTTCGCCACCACCGCATCTTTGGTTTCCGCCAACACACACTCAAGACGACGCAGCAGCGTGAAGGGCAGGATCACGCGCCCGTACTGAGACTGTTTGAAATCACCGCGCAGCAGATCGGCCACCGACCAGATAAACGCAGCCGTTTGAGAAAAGTTAGGGTTAGTCATGAAGCCCTCGAAAGAGATTGCGGCCATGGAGCAAAGTGCTCCGGCAAAAAATCGTTTTGGAACGTAGTACGCAAAATAATACCTGCTACAGGGACTATCGCAACCGGAAAGGGATAAAGAAATGACCAGTATCAGGTGATCTTGACCCGCCATCTCCGGACAGCTTTTGTATCTTAAGTTACGATGCCCGCTGTTGCCGGTATTCTCGTGGAGAGAGATATCCCAGCGCACTGTGCGGGTGATTTTCATTGTAATGCGTGAACGCTGCTGCAAGGTTTTGCAGGGCTGTTCTCACATCCGGTTTTGGCATGAACGCGATATAGTCTTCCTTCATCGTCTTCACGAACCGTTCCGCCATGCCATTACTCTGCGGGCTGCTCACCGCTGTTGTACAGGGCTCCAGATTCAGCTCTCTGGCGAACCTTCGCGTTTCATGCGCGGTATACGCGGAACCGTTGTCCGTCAGCCACTGCGCCGGTGTGTCCGGTAACCTGTCACCGAAGCGCTTTTCCACCGACCTCAGCATCACATCCTGCACGGTCGAACTGTCGTAGCCTCCCGTGCTTGCTGCCCAGTCTATGGCCTCGCGGTCGCAGCAGTCCAGCGCGAACGTTACACGCAGTTTTTCACCATTATCGCAGCCGAACTCAAAGCCATCTGAACACCAGCGCATATCGCTTTGCGCAACTGCGATTTTACCTTTATGCTCACGCATCGGCCGCTCTGGTTTGTCATGCAGTAACAGCAGGTTATGCTCGCTCATGATCCTGTAAAGCCGTTTGGCATTGACCGGAGGCAGCCCCTCTGTACGACGTTGCTTACGCAGGATACCCCACACGCGGCGATAGCCATAACTCGGCATATCGCTGATGATATCGAGGATACCCGACAGTATTTCAGCGTCTGCTTCGTCATTACGCCGGTTACAACGCCTGTCCTGCCAGTCAGCAGAACGCTTTACCCGCAGTGACAGTTGCGCACGCGACACGCTCATGGCGCGGCTGACCAGAGCTATTCCCCATCCTTTGGCAACAAGGGCGCGTGCGCTATCCATTTTCGCGACTGACCGTACTCCACGGCTTCTTTCAGGATCTCAACTTCCATCGTCTTCTTGCCCAGAAGGCGCTGGAGTTCCCGGACCTGCTTCAGCGCAGCAGTGAGTTCTGAAGCAGGAACGACTTCCTCTCCGGCCGCTACGGCGGTGAGGCTGCCTTCCTTGTATCTTGAAGACTGATTAAAATTAATACGATTAGATTTGGCAAAACGTATGCAGCCCGATGCCTTCCAGGGTTCAAGCCCGTATATCAGCGACTGGCGCATACGCTGAGCCACTCATCTGAAACCCGAACAGTTGTCCGTATTCCATAACGTATTTGCAAGGAGGGGTAAAAATGAGTCAGCCAAATCCACTTTGTGTGGGCATTGATGTTTCCAAAGCCACACTGGACATCGCTGCCAGCAGTGATGTTGCTCAGTTTACAGTCAGCAATGACTCTGATGGCTTTAACGCGATTATTACCGGACTGAGACGGTACTCCGTTGCTCTGGTTCTGATGGAGGCCACTGGTGGGCTGGAGGTTGCGGTGGCCTGTTCGCTTCAGGCCGAAGGTTTTTGAGGTTGCCGTGGTCAATCCCAGGCAGGCCCGTGACTTCGCCCGTGCAATGGGATATCTTGCGAAGACCGACCGAATTGATGCCAGAGTCCTCACGCAGATGGCTGAGGTTATTAATCGTCACCCTGAGCGGAAACGCTTTATCAGGGCACTGCCGGATGCTGAACGTCAGGCCCTTGCTGCAATGGTGGTTCGCAGACGCCAGTTGATTGCGATGTTGGTGGCTGAGCGTAACCGACTGTATCCATCCCATCCCCAGAACAAGAAAAGCATTAATACCATCATTAAAGCGCTGGAAGATGAGCTTGCCAGGCTCGAGAAAGACATGAACAGTCACATCCGGAACCACTTTAAAGAGATTGCTGAGCGCCTGAGCAGTATCAAAGGTGTAGGCACCATGACCGTTTCCGCGATGTTGGCGGAGATTCCGGAACTGGGAACGCTCTCCCGGCGCGAAATCAGTGCGCTTATAGGTGTTGCTCCTGTCAACCGGGACTCAGGGACTATGCGTGGCCGGCGAACCATTTTTGGCGGCAGGGCTGGCGTAAGATCAGCACTGTACATGGCTGCGCTTGTGGCAACCCGCTTTAATCCGGTGATAAAAACGTTTTATGTGCGCCTGCTTGCAGCCGGAAAGGCCAAAAAAGTGGCGCTGGTAGCCTGTATGCGTAAGCTGCTTACCATCCTGAACGCAATGCTCAGAAAGAACGAAGAATGGGATGAGTCGTACCACCACGTTGCTCCATAATTTTTACCTTCAAGACAGTTGCTGATATTGCTTCTTCCACTTGAACAGCAGGCTGGGCTGAATACCGTGCAGGCGTGCGACGTGGGAGACATTCATGCCGGGCTCCATCGTCTGCTGGATAATGACGATTTTCTCCTGAGGAGTCTTACGCTTACGAACTTCTTGCCCTAAAAGGATCCCGGTCATTTCAAAATTGGCATTAGTGTTAGACATACATTCAAGCCTATCTCTTATCTGGAGATACAGCTACTGTCTGGTGTTTGAGGGGGCTACATCAGCAATCATCAAATTACATGATTCTGGCACAATATTCGTAACCAATAAGCACATACCCTGAATCACTTAAAAGTGTAACTCTCAGGATGTGAATGACTATATCTGGCACAGAGCAGACGAAAATCTGCTTTAAGTTGTAGGCTTACCGAGTCGATACAGCGTTATCCATAATCACTGGATCACCGAAGTGGTTTACCGAACAGAGGCCATACACACTCTTGAGCTATCGGTAGTACCCATTCTTGCTGCTAAAGCCCATTTCCATCCAGCATCTTTGCAACACAAATCACCAAAGGTTATTTTTCAAACAAAACTGTATACCGCTCTTAATCGAACTTGGGATATACATATTTATATCCCACTTTATGCGATATACCCGCAGATAACATCAGATACGATGAGAATGAAAAATGAGCAGGAATGGCGTAATTTACTGATTTTAGGCACAAAAAAAGCCACCCTTAGGTGACTTAATTTCGCATATGGTGCGAAGGCCGGACTCGAATTACGCACCTAACAGACTGATATCAATGTTGTTTATAAACAGGGGTAAATAGTTATACCCGCACTTGTACCCACAAGTGAAAACCGTACAAAAAATAGACATTTCGAGTGGATATAAAGCCATATCAGTAGAACACCGATATGGCTATCAAAGCAAGATTCAGGCAGGAAGGAAAGTTTTCTTTAGGGGCACTAAAATCTTGGTCTCGATGTCGACTTGCTCATAGTTTTCAATCAATGTTCTGACAAGATCTTCAAGTGTCCATAGAGTCAGCGGGATATTCGAACGATCGGCTTCATAGCGAGCATCCTTAGTAAAACCGCCAGTGCTAACGTAAAGGCCGCGATCGTCTTTATGACGACCACCAATAAAACTTCGAATCTCCGGGCTTCCCATCTGTCCTTTACGGTGTTTTACCTCAACCACAATACGCGGGTTTTCAAATCCAAACCCATCTGGCGAGGCAATAATATCCTTCCCACGATCTGGCCCCACGGGAGATACTTGTGTTTTGTACCCCATACTGCGTAAAACGCCAGCTACCAGATACTCCATTTCTTTCGGTTCGAGTGCATTAACTCGATCTTTGATGCCTTCACGCGCCAACGATTCCATATCACGAAGTAGATCAGGGGTGCCTTCATCTTCATCCATAGTAATTGGATTCTGAGTAATAACATCTATAGTGGGTTTCTTATCCTGCAAAAGCTCCTCTAACGCATACTCTGGAAGCTGGAAAACCGTCAGCGTAGAACCCAATGTATTCTTGGTAGCAACAGACAGTCTATCGCGGTCGATTTCTTGAGTATTCCATTTAACCTGCCGAGCGATACCCATCCCCTCTTCCACCCATTCAGGGTGATATTGGAAGTCTGAAGTAACTTTGCCTAGCAAATAAGTACGGTTGGCTGGCGAATAGGTAATAACCCAATCACCCTTTTGGATCTCATTAACAAAACGCCAGACCTGCGATGCACCAGAACGCGCAGTTCCCAGCTTTGTTAAGGGATCTGCCTCCTGGTATAAGGCGAGTAACTGGGCTCGGGACAGGCCGGGTTTGACTAATGGAGCCAGCTGAGACCAGCCAATGCCAACAATTTGCTTATCGCGAAAATCGTCATAGAGCTTACCGCCGTCACCGCGGATCATCCACATTCTGTTGCCCATACTCGTCCCTTCATGAGGAAAAGAAATTAAGCTGGATCATAAACTTGTTAGCCGTACGCGTCAAAACTCTCCAAAATTACTTCGCTAACATTCCTGGGTAGTGTTTAGCGATAATATCGTTCATCCTCTCGACCAAATCCAGGCGCTTAAAAGTCAAGTGCGCAGTGCCCTTCTGAAAGTAGCGAACGCGGAAGAACTCATCCTCATAAACATCCTTATCCGGGTTATCTCGAATATGCGCCATCAACCGAGTAGTTATATCGCTACGGTTGTCAGGTATTGATTTACCACTCAGCAAAAACAGCATCCGCTCTAAGTCAGCCAACTGATCCCTCCGCCAACCCCAGTTAAGGCTAAAGCCCCAGCGGTTATGAGTTACCAAATTGTTAATGATTATCTTCTTACCAAATCTGCAGGGACTATTGGTTTTGTAATCCCACGACAGGCCTTTGAAGACATTAATGATCCCGCGCTCAAAGACATCCATTTTGTTCAGATGTAACTGTTCAAAAGTACTGAGAATGTTCGCCTCACTGATAGCTGGAAGATCGCCCTCCTCCAGGTTCTTGTGCCACTGGTCGCGAGCCTGTGCATCCATCAAGACCATCATGCCTGATTTCAGCATCAAATCGCGCCAGATACTACTGTCGATATTGCGGGTGACGGCAGGCATCGCTTTATCAGCCTTCTCAGTCAGCCAACTATCGTAGCGGTGCCCAGGCTTCATCGCCCAGTCTTGCGCTGTACCACCGCCAATTTCTGAGGTTAACCCTGAAATGACATCAAGCTGCTCAATGAGTTGTTCTATCTGTTTTAATGCGGAATCGCGTCCAGTGACTACACGTTCGATACTGGTCGAAAGAATGAGCTCATTGTGTTCCGTCAACACGTCGGGTTCTGTTTGCATCGTTAATCGTCCATAAAAGCAAACACGCCTGCCGGGAGTGGCAGGCGCATTATGCGATGAATAAAAAAGGTGGGAAATTCAGATGTAAAAATCAGGAATGGGGCTCGAAGAAATCAAGTATTTATTAATCCGGTAGCTCGCCTGGCTCTGAGAATATCGGTGGCGGTCAGGAATGGTGTTTGATCTTGCCAAGTGAATCCCTTACGGTCAGTGCGTACCAGTTCATAGCGTTCCACCAGGAAATTCACTGCATCAGCAAGTGTAATACCAGCTTCAATATGCTCTTGGATGGCCTCGTCGTCGTGAAATGGCGTGTCGTTAAGTGTCAGGCCGTAATGGTGTTCCAGCAGATACGTTAACAGTTGCTGCCAGACCTGTACGGGCGACAGGCGTGACGAAACCGGCACCGTGGCCGGTACAGTTGAAATGTGCATAATTTGGGTCCTGATAAAAGAAGAGAGAAGACGTTATTGGGCGGGATAAACAGTGAGGTAAACGTAGCCGCAGCTACTAAGGGTATCAGCTATACAAGTTAGACCTGTAAGCTGAATGGTCATCTGATGTTGCTGCTGTGGATTTAGCTCACCGCAACGCAACATATTTTCTAACTGCTCTATAAACAGTGGGAAAGCATTTTCCAGGCTTTGTAGCTGCTCTGGGCTAAAGCTTCCCGTCAAACCAGCCCTGTCAGCCAGGTAATGCAGCCGGTTGCCTTCCTGAACCAATCTTGCGCCAAATCGTGGGGTGATATCGCTTTGTAGCCCCCATTCATGGGATAGTGTGAATGGCATGAAAACCTCCGTTTAAAGCAACCCCTGCTCAGCAAAAGAAACCACTTCATTCCCAACAACCAAATGATCCAACACTCGCACTTCTACCAGTGCTAACGCTTTCACTATCCGCTGAGTGATGTGTTTATCCTGCTGACTGATTTCTGTCGTACCTGACGGATGGTTGTGCGCCAGAATCACTGCAGCGGCGTTGTGGCGCAGAGCCGCTTTCACTAGCTCACGAGGATGTACTTCTATATGGCTGATGGTACCCGTAAACAACGCTTCATGCCCCAACAGGCAATGCTGGTTATCAAGGTACATCACGAGAAATACCTCCCGCTCTTGGCTAGCCAACTGTAATTGCACCCAGCTTTTAGCAAAGGTGGTGGCAGTAAACTGTTCACCCGGCTGGCGCTGATGCTTCTCCAGCAGGCGAAGGGCTCGCCGGATAACGCGCTGCTCGTTTTCAGGGAATACAGAGGATAGATGAAGTGCCGACATATCCGTTCCTTAAAATATAAAACCCCGCCGATTTATCGACAGGGCTTGAAGGGAATAAGGGTAAAAGATTCATTAAGCAAGCTGCAGCATATTCTCGGCCATCACCCACAGAGCACGATTAAGCTTCACATCCCCTTCGATACCTTTGACGGCGCGAGTATGAGCACGCTTGCCTTTGTTCGTTCGCCCCAACAGCCCGCCTTTAATTAGGTTTTCCTGAATTCGCTGGTAGGTGGTCCAGAGATCGTTGCTCTCATCCTGCCAACGACGCGGGGAAAGTATCTGCGATTCCGTCACCGGCTGATGCTCTTCACCAAAGCGATAGGTTAATGCGGCTTTTGCCATCGCCTGTTGAGCGGGTGGTGGTAACAGCAGCGACTGCATGGCATCACGTTTCTCTTCCACTCGGTCAAATATCCCCAGTACCTCGTAAGCCCCTTCAATGACTTTCTCCACCACGTTACCCTTATGGGGAACACGCACTTCACCAAAACTCTCACCGCAAATCAGCCCATTTTGGCAAACCGATCTAAATAGCCCCGGCAGCATCTGGTATGAGCTGGAGCCGTCGTGGCTATTAAGCAGTATGATTTCTGGCACCTGTTTGCAAGTGATCTGGCCTTCGCGACGCAGGCGCAGCATATGCTTCGTATGTTCGCGCTTGTCGGGATTACGTACTCGGGTCTGGCAGGCAAAGAAAGGTTGAAAGCCTTCTCGCTGCAAGTTGTCGAGCAGGGTAATTGTCGGAATATATGTGTATCGGTTGCTCCGGGATTCATGCTTTTCTTCGCTGAACACACTCGGCACATAGTGCGCCAGTTCGTCACGGGTTAAGGGGCGATCGCGGCGAACGAGGTTTACCGCTCCGAAGCGGCTAGCTAATTTCATGATAATTTCCTTAGATTTTAGGGCATAAAAACAAAAGCCCCTGCTCCGTGAGGAGGTAGGGGCTATGTGCAGGTTCAGTGATCGTTGCAGCAGAAGGCGGCTCAGAAGTTGTCCAAGATCCGTAATATCTGCGTCATCAGGGCCGTTATCAGCGCAGTCACCAGCAGCGTGACTGCTTCTCTGGCTGCATCTATGCTGTCGTCATCGTGACCGGTCTGACGAAAGCGGATTTCAATAAACTGTCTGGCCTGCTGAACGCCGTACCAGGTCAGAACCTGACCCATAGCGGTCACCAGCATTTTCAGAAAAATCATAGGGTTTGCTCCGGACTGCCTGACGGCAGTCCGTTGGTGATGTCACGTCTTTTATGGAGGGAGATGAAACAGAGAGACTACTCAGTTATAGGTGTAGCGCCACGCCCCTTTGTCGGTGGTGACTACGACTTCCGAAGCCACGCACTCATTATAAAAATTCACTTTGACGGACTGCCCGTAGCGCAGAGTGATCGGCAGAATGGTTTCCTTGTTAACGGAGGACATAAACTTTTTGTTGTCGATACGGCAGTTACCCCGATTAACGTCAATATTTTCAACTTTCACACTGTCATCCAGCGAGGTGACCACTACAGTGGCGTAGCGTGTTCCGGCAGGATGAACATAATCACTGGTCTCCACTTTTATTGGAGAAGTTGGCTCGGCCAACGCCGAAGCAGACAATAAAAACAGTGCGGGTATCAACCATTGTTTGATTTTCACAGCGTATTCCCTTTAAAAGTAACGTATCGCCGGAACACGAATATCATCATTCATTACCAGCAACTGACGGTAAAAACAGGTACAAATCAGAGTGAGGCCTTTGCCACACAGCCGTGTGTGCCAAACTCTGGCAGCACCTTCGCAGCCCCAGCTAGTGTGAAGGTAGCTGGCTTAACACCTTCGCCGGATACCGAGACTTGTTTGCCGTTACGCAACTGTGTCCAGGCCTGCACCAGGTTATTGCTGCCGAGACGACTGCCAGACTCACTGATATCAATGGCCTCTCCACCGTCAATGCTGACCTGAAGGTTTTTATCTTCATCCATACTGACTTCATGCCCGCTAGCGTCCGTAAATATGACCGTAGACGGCTGTGAGCCATAATCCTCACAGGACAGATATAACTGCGACTGACCTTTCCCCTTGATAACAAACTCTGATACGCCTTGGCCCCAACCACTGGACCAGGTGTCCTTATTTCCAAAAGCCTGCGCCATGACCGGAACTAGGCCACAGACCAGCACCAACGCGCTGAGTGATGAATTGTTCATGAATGTATCCTTTTATGAGTAAAGCAAATTGTCCTGACGGACGGGAATACGGGCTCATTCCTTGATGAGCCCGCTGATATATTGATAATGCGGCAGAGCCTGAATGAATCTCGGGTCCTGAAAAATGCGAGTGATATGGCTGTTTCGTACAAAACTGCTTAGGGTCATCACCACATCAGTGATGGCTGAAAGGGTGAATACCTGAATGCGATCTTTCGATACGGCCACCAAGTACCACTCCCCGTCCAGACAGATAAGCCGGTAAGGGGCCACAGCTGACTGCTGATGACCCTGATGCAGAAAGTGAACACGGCGATTACGGATGATGGCCTGAACGATAGCTTGGAAACCACCAAACAACGCAGGTGCCTGACGTGGCGGGGCATTCCAGATAATGCAGGGAGAATCCTGACCACTGTCGAGCAACACCGATAGCAGCCTGGGATCCAGAGTAGGAAAGTAATGTGCCACGCTGGTTATCCGGGCAAAGCGGAGAATGTCGCTGTTGGTGCGAAAGGGCCCCCGGGCATCCAAGAGCCGGAAGCTTCCACGGGAATATTCGATGTCGAGATAACGCAGACGCTCACGCAAGTCGCGCTGAACGGTGCGCTCAGAAACGCCAAACTCCTGAGCCAATTGTCTGACGCAGAGTGATTCGCCCATAAAGAGGCGACTGACCAGGATGGCGAGACGGTTGGCCAAACGATCATAGCGGTGTCCCTGTTCAGGCATGGAGTGTACTCCCAGCAGAAAATATTGGTACCAGTCATCTGCTGGCAGTGAAAAATGGCTTAACGGGAAAGACGTTGCTGCCGGAGCCAGGCTACGATGATGCAGGCCGGTATGGTGACCCGGTAAGCCGGACCCGCAATATCGGAAATCATCCACGCCGAACTGAGCGCAATGGCTACGGGACCGGCGATAACGGACAGCGCTCTGGATGCCACCACCACAGTGCCCCAGGTGGCAATCCCCCCCAGTGATGTAATGACGCTGGCGGACAGCACGGTGGCGAGTTCTAGGGCGGCCAGCGAGGAGGAACGTATGGCTGCCTGTACTGCCATCAGAATGAGCTGAGGGGTGGGGTTGGTCAGGTCGAGTTGCATATTGCGAGAAAAAGTAGCCAGTTCTTCCGGTGTCATCTGGTCTAGGCTTTTCTCCAGCACCTTCATCAACAGGCACAACTCAATGGTCTCGGTGGTGCTTTTCAGGTTGTAGTTCACATTAAGCTTATCGCAAACATCCTCGAGGATTTCCCGGTAGGTCACGCCCTGCCCCAGCCGAATCAAACTTACCAGCGTATTGGCCCCGTAACGCTGAAATTCAGCCGCTATCAGTTGCCAGTAGCGCCGGTGTTCCGGTGCCAACAGACGGTATTCAGGGGTACTGGTCAGGCTCTCTGTCCAGCGGGTGTCGCCGTCACGAGGGTCAGTGATCAGAATAGAAACCAACAGTTGCAGCTCTTCATTGCTGCACTGGCCCAGCAGGTTTAAATCGGGGTCGTTACGGTAGACAGCCATTGTTCTTCCTCAGTCAATGTGGTGAGAGGTCACACTGTAAGGGGGGCTGTTGCACAGATAGGTCTTATGAAATGGTGAATTTTTACGCGGATGGAGTTGAATGCGACACTGAGTGTCATAGTCCCGTGACAACTACGACTAAAACATACACACTGAGGTTGGGAGCTGCCGTCATCCATTATGATAATATATGTCTGATTTTATGATGAATTACTGCATTTGTTCGAACAAAGACTGTATAGCCAGATCCATCAGTTCTGAGTGGTCCATACTGTGTTTTTTTGATAATTCCTTAAGCATCCTGATGCTTTCTTTGCTCAAGCCGAGAAGTTTGGCAGTCTGTTTTTTATCCGTCTCTTTTCTTTTTTCACGTACCTTCTTTTGTGACCAAGCTTTAGTCAACGAGGTGACTAACTCTTTAAAATTGTCTTCTCTTGTAAGCAGATAAAGCTGTGTGATTAATACGTATTTATTATCACTCTCCGTGAGAGGTTCTAAATCAGCCAGGAACCTATTCTTTTTCTTTAAGTAAAAAATTGAAAAAGAAACCGACTCCTTGCTTTTCATCAAAGAGGTGATATTGACCTCACGCCTGCATATCTCTTTACCTCTCTTGTAGTTACAGGATAAATGTGAAATCAGAAGATTTATTTCAGTATTTTTGAATGGCAACAAACTTAATAAGATCAAAATTGATTTGTAGCGTTCTTTATGCCCGCCTACTGCCCTGGGCAGACAAAATGTATCAGAAACGTATTGAGCTTGCGGGTTATCTCCCACATCACTATAGCGATGTATATTATCCGCTCTAAGTAGTTTAAACACATCTCTCCATCCGAGCTGCATCAGATTCCACCAGAAATAGTGGCATGCCTCGATATCATTTTTAAGCCATACAATACAACCATCGGAGAAAGTGTCACTTTCTACATCTTTTACAATTTTATTTACCTTATCAAAAGGAGATTTTATCTTATCAGAAGCAACACCAGAACAAATAAAACCTATTAATTTCGAGTCATCATTGGCTATTTGAGGGAAAATTGAGTTTGCTACCGTTATATCGAGCGAAATTAATATCCGCCTCAGTAGGGGCAATGGAAAGGTTGAAAGGTATTCCCTTATCAGCATTGGATCATCTCCTGCCAATTCCTGCGCAGATTTAATTCTCATTCTTTTTATACACTCATCATTCATGTCCAGTTCCTTCTATCAAACCTCCTTTTAGGATAACTTAAACCAAGGTATTAATGAAGATTATTCGTGTTAAAAACGATGCTTCATAGAGGAAAAAACAAGGAAAAAACGTTTCATTCATAGCGCACAGACCCCTGTAAATACTGGGACAAATGGTACTTTAGTGTCATAGTTAAGCAACTTCCCCATGCAACGTTAATTCCAGAGCGACTGAAGGACCATCCAGGAGCACGCTGATGGTGCATGGCCCCCCGGATGCACACACTTTACATAGCTCAAACTGTCGGATTGGTAATATATACCTGACACATCCTTTCTCTCTGTTACGCTTAAAGCTATGGGTTACCTTCATAACCCTTCTGTAATCAGAAATGATTTAACCAAGATAGGTTGAAACATCAAATCTCAGTTTTAATTACCTGAAGCATTATTTTTAAGAGTATTTTTTTACAGCTCCAGTCATTGATGTGAAAAACAAACCACTGGAGATTTCAACAATGAAAAACACCTTTAATCCTTTCTGGCAACAACGTATTACCGACACCTTACTGAACGCCCTTAAGGCTTATCCGCGAGTATTAATGTTGAGGGTTGATCTACGACTACCCAATGCTCCTGCATCTACAGATGCTGCTGTTATTTCCCGATTTATAGACTCTCTGAAAGTAAAGATTGCAGTATACCTGCTTCGTAAACACCGCGAGGGCAACCGAAAACGCATGACCGACCTGCGTTATATCTGGGCAAGGGAATATGGAGAACGCAACGGTAAAAAGCACTACCACGTGGTGTTGTTGCTTAATCGCGAAGTCTGGTGTTCCGCAGGTAACTATAACGATCCGGCTTCACTGGCAGGGTTAATCAAACAGGCGTGGTGTAGCGCCTTACGGGTGGGTACTTCGGAGTATGCAACGCTGGCACACTTTCCGGAAAGCCCGGTGTACTGGATTGACCGCGGGAATAATGAGCAACTACAGGAGGCATTAGTACGGGCTTCATATCTTGCAAAAGACCATACCAAAGTCACCGGTGATGGCGAACGTAATTTTGGATGCAGTCAGCGCTGATTTTCCCGTCAAGATTCACCCCAGCCTATCGGGGCCGATAAGGCTCTCAGGTATTTTTTTACTGGCAATCCCTATCCTCTGAAGGAGTACTGGCGTGCAATAGAACTCAACCACGCCGGACTCCTCCCATCATTAATTTTCAGAGGGAGAGATTCCATGGCTACTATCAATAACCCCATTCTTAGTGCTGAAGACCCGCTTATCGATATGACATTCATCACCACATACACCGGCATGACAGATAAGTGGTTCTACAAGCTTATTCAGGATGGCGAATTCCCGAAACCTATCAAACTGGGACGGAGTTCCCGTTGGTATAAAAGCGAAGTGGAAACCTGGATGCTACAGCGTATTACTGACTCACGGCGGATAGAAAAAATATGAAACGTACTACAGTACGAAAACTGGGATTATTTATCCCTTCCAGACAGAGGTAACCATAAGCGTCAATACGGTGTGTATTGACGCTTATGCAGAACTAATATTTACTTTCTATGGAAGCAGAACGACGACAGCTGCAAGACTGCTTTGTGCTGATCCTGCACATGTACCCTCAACCGGGCTGCCCATTTCCTGCACAAGTAACCAGTACAGTGTCAGGTTTTAGAAACGGTATCCGCGTCATGCATCAGCGTATCTACCAGTGATTTAAAGAAGGACGGCAGGGGGAGTGGCTCAACTTCTTCATCCACATTGTGGCAGTCAAACCAGACTCCGTTCTCATGTGCGATAAAGAACGTTTCCTCTTCACTTACCGTAAGCTCTATACATGGCCATTCATCACCATAGACTGAGTGATAGTGTAGTGGTTTACTGAATTTGGCCACCTGAACAGAGGTGATAACCTGACGGACAGGCGGTCATAATGATCATGTTGTGTTTTCATGGTGAGAACAGTCCTGAACTCCCAAAATAACCAGATATTGATATGGGAGATTATGACGTACTGGTTCGACACGTTATGTCGTACCAAAGGGAGGTGGATTGAAAAAATGATGGGGATAACTGCAGCTACCTAACATTATGAAATGTAAGTTAATTGGTTGATTCCAATGCGGAGGTATCATCAAAAAAACGACACAACCTGTCGTGTTCCGCATTGTCAGAAAGGGAATACCTGGTGCTCACGTAAATGATTTAGTTCTGAAAATAGTTATAAACCAATATATCCGTGTATTGATTTTCTAATCCACTATAGCCCAGCTGAAACAGATCCATATCACCAAAAAACTAGTAATCTATCTTTAGCGAGGGGTATAGCAATATTCAACATGCTAATGTCGCCCCTACCATCTACCTATTTGAATAGACTGGGGAAAGAACACGATCGCTCTTCCCCCCCAGCAAGAGTGCACGGCACTAACAGTTAGCGAATCCTCATCGCCGCTACAGTTAATATCGAGCTTGCGTAATGCTGCTTTGATAGCATTGACCCGCACTGAAAATGGCATCACAACTCCAATTACTATTTGTCACAATGACGTTCAATATTTTCTTTGTGAACCATGAGCCAAGCCGCTATTTTCTCGACCTCAAAACGGTAGAGCAGTTCCCACTGGTTACCGACATACCTTTGTCATCAATATGTAGATAGCCCATAGCAGGAAAAGCGTCTCATTTTCGGTTCCCCGATTTAGTCGTAACTGGCCGTAATAAAACAGAGCAGTAAAGTAGTCGATAATATTATCGAAGCAGCTATGGTAGTCGTTTAGCCCCCTCTTTAACCCATCTTAAATGTATCTTAGGTGGCTAGGTTCTATATGAAAAAAGTTGAGAGGAGTTATCATACACAGACCCCCTGCTCCTGGGGTCTGTCCAGCTAGAGGGGCAGGATCGTCTACCGCGGCGGGGTCAGCCAAACGATAGAGCAAGATCGTCTACCGTAGCGGGGTCAGCCCAACTATGCAAGCGGGGTCACAGTTACGATTTAACTTACTAAAAAGTAATAGAAATCATTCTGTAAAAAGTAGATACTCAACCCAAGCAGCCAGTTTTCATAGAGCAAAAATCAATTAAGGATAGTAAAAGATAGCATGCCACAAGTAAGTTTTATTACACCGTTAGATCAGCCTAGCGGATCTAAACGCTTATTGGATATTTTGCGTACGGGTCTAAAAGATCCGCGTTTCACCAAATTACGCATCGTCACTGCATACGCGAAATCTGGCCCTTTACTACGTCTTAAGTCCGATATCGAGAGCTGGGCAGCTTCTGGAAACTCGCTCTGCGCTATCCTAGGAATTGACCAACAAGGTACAAGCAAAGAAGCGTTAACAATTGCAGCCGATTTATGTAAAGAGCTTTATATTACTCGTGAAAATGGGATTACTTTTCATCCAAAAATATATTTATTTGATGGTCCAAAACATGCGAAAGCAATTATCGGCTCTAATAACCTTACGGTCGGTGGTACTGAAACTAATTTTGAAAGTTCGATAATTTTAGATCTAGTGTTGCCTGAAGATGATAGTATCTATAAAGATCTAGACACATTGTGGAGCAATTTATTACCTCACTCATGCGTTGCAACAAAAGCATTTGATCAGCAATTATTAGATGAATTGATAGCCAATGGCGCTGTTCTATCTGAATTAGATAAACAAGTACGCGCCAAGCTGACAGGGAACTATCCGACGGCTCCGAGAACTGGACTGATACGCAAACCAGCAAGCCCACTCCCCGCATCCATAATGAAAGCTTCTAAAACACAAGTGGCAGGAATTATGGGGCAACCCCAATCTCCACAACAAGTTGTTGCAGGGCTAATTATACAGATTAAGCCTCATCATAATGGTGAGATATTCTTAAGTAAAATTGCAGTACTACAAAATCCAAGCTTCTTTGGCTGGCCATTCAAGGGATTGACAATACCTAAGAAAGCGGGTAACCCTGCATATCCACAGAGAACACCCGACCCAGTAGTGAACATAAATGTATATGGCCCCGCTACGACACCAATATTAACTCTTTCAAGTTATCAACTTAATACGGTGTATTATTCAGCAAAAGCGGAAATTAGGATCACGGCATCGCCATTGGTATCTCAAGTACCAGACTATTCAATAATGGTAATGATGCCAGGTAACAGTGCCGATATCGATTATGAAATTTGCATCTATCGACCGGACAGCCCACAATATACGTCATGGTTATCAGCTTGTAACCAGTCAATGCCTAGTGGCGGTAAAAAAGCAAGAAAGTTTGGCTGGTTTTAAACCAGCCTCACACTTATGGTTTCCTAAGTCTTAGAACCACATTTTTGACTATAGCATTTTTAATATGCTTAAAATTTTCAGTAGTAACAGATATATCGATTCTCTCTACTATCACCATCCCTTGTGTACAAGCTATTTCCTCAATCAAGTCTGTACAAGGGATTAGCATAACTTTGCCGTTAATTGTCGTTTTATTATCTCCGATGACAATCATCATTTCTCCGCCTGACCGCAATAATCGTTTGGCTTGGCCAAGGGATGCAGACATGTCAAGAAGATATCGCACCATTAGTGCTGGCATATTACGTTTTCTGAATCCTGCAGATAAATCACTTGCGAGCTCCCTCTGCATTGTTGAAATAAAGTGTTGTGAACCAGAAGGTAGTACCTCTCTGAGCTCAATTTGCTCTAATCGTCGACGTTCAACCGTACTTATCTCGCGACTTCCAATTAACCCATTTTCAACGGGTTTTCTTTCAGAGCTCTTTAAACCCATTATGAAAAGTAGAGATAGTCGATCCGTATCGATATATGGTAACGCGGTTCCATAAGGCGGACTAGTTAACACCAGATCCACGCTACCAGACTCAAGACCTAATTTCATAAATGTATCGGACTTTCTATTATCCCCCTCTGTAATTACGGAAGGCAGGAAGGCCTGAGGAGCATTATTTCGTATCTTCCAGAATTTTTCTATCCGATTGAATTGATCCTCTAATTTATCCAGAAAGAGACCAAGCACATCAGCATCAGTTAACGGCTCAGATCGATAGCGAATACGAAGATCTGTAGGTTCTTGATTAGAAACCTCACGAATAATGCTGCTCAAAATTACTTCGAGAAAATCTAACATTACTCCAGCACTAATTCTTCGCAGAAGCCCCAGGACCCAGTTTAACTTGAAAGCTATAGTTGGTGAAAACCAGCGAAAAATCTCTTCACGGCAACTCTCTTCAACATGATCAAGGTTCTGCGGAAAATTTGAAGGTGGACTCGCAAGAAACTCCCGAACACTTAACACAACCTCACGTACAGTATCTGGGTTTAGCTCTAAGACCCCGAGCTTCGCTCGTGATATCTTAGCTGCTAGCGGATTCATATCACAGCCGAAGGTACGAAAGCCATTCAAATATCCTTCCAACAAGGTAGTTCCGCTACCACAAAATAAATCCAACACTGTAGCGCCAGGACCAAACCCGCTGATATTTAATAAACTTTTCGCTAACTGTGGATAAAACTTCCCTTTATATGAATGGATACCATGAGTGACATATTTAGGATCCTTCCGTGTAGTTGAGCGCCACGCCTCTCCATTCTCCAGAACAGCTTGCCATGTAGGCTCAACATTTCCCCCTTCCAGTTGAACACTATGTGAAAAAGCCGCACGCTTGTACATCCTCCGATCTTCTTCAAGTGAAGGAACACGAATGTCTAAAGAAGGATCTGCATCACCAACTTTAAGGCCCACCTCTCTGAGCCTTAACTCTGCCTCGTATGGCCATAGCTTATATGGCGCTGGAGATATTTGAATGAACGTTGGAGCGACTTTACGTCGTAAAACCAATATATGTTCAGAAGTCGCACGCCTACCCGCATGTGAAAATGATCTCTTCACGGCGTGAATAGCTCTATCTACAATAGTACAGGCTTCAAAACCTAAACTATCAGCTCGCTCATAAAGGGCTTCTGCTGGGTCATATGTCTTTTTATCATATACAGAATCTCCAATTACGAGCGCAGCATATCGACCCGGCTTTAAAGCACGATGCATAGTTGCTAAAGCTGCTTCCATGTCTGCAAGATAGCTTTCAAAGCCACTCGATTCTCTCTGATGCTTTAAATGGGAACCAATTTCGACATGCCCTAATGCAATAGGATCAAAACCCAGCCATAATAAACGAAAACGGTGGTAAAGGTGATAGTCTGTTGCATTTCCATACGGAGGTGAAGTCACTACTAGATCAGCGACCCCATCAGGAAGTTTTTCTTTACTAATCAATCGAATATCATCACATAGGAATTGTGATAGTCCATACCTTGTTGCCGCCTCATTCTTTTCCACAGACTTAATTACTGCAGTAAATTCTCTTAAATACCTGCTTAACGTTTCACCCATGGGTACTTCACGTGGAACGCTTTTATAGCGTGTTTCTGAATCTTGAAAAGAGGCTTTAATTACTATCCTAGAAAGCGCAACTAGGGCTATATCTTGACTGGTGCTATCCAGCTCATTTATATAAGCCTTAATTAAGCACAACTCTGCGTATGCAGTATCCGCAAACCATTTCTCCTGATTAACGATCTTTGGTGCATGAGAAGAATAATTATTAATCAAAGATGAAGGTGAGAGATGCCCACCCTCAAGATGAGTAAGTAGCACTGAATGATGGGCATTCAACGCTTTAAGCGTTTCAGGTTCAAGTCTGGCAGTTTTAACTCGACCAATGAGGGCAGAAAGTGGATTAGCATCAATACTGATTGCCTTTCGTCCTAGCTTCACGGCTTCAAGTGCAGTAGTTCCGCTCCCACCAAATGGATCAAGCACAGTTTCCCCGCGTCCGCTCAGACGTGAGATTAAACCATGCGGGAGTTGCGGGATGAACTTAGCGGGATATGGATGTATGTCATGTCCCGGAAGGCGAGTACCCACTTCGGTGAAGCTCCAATCAATGGCCCCCAGTTCATGAGCAACCTCCATAACTGGTCTCAGATGAAGTGCTGGTTCATTATTTATGACTTCCATATCCGTCAAATTAGCAATGTTTACAGCTTTCTGTGTAGGCATAAATGATAACTCTCAAAATGTTAATTCTGGGATTTTATCAAAATCCCAGAATTGATTCAATTATACAATGAGCTATTGCTATATCGCGATAGCTGCAATTGCTGCTGTTTCCCTAAAAATTAGTTGCTCTTCATTTTCCCGAAATCAAAAGGACTAATGCCCTTCTCCCTATTCGCATCCAGATAATCAGCCCACCACTGCAACATCAATCTACGCTCCCCGAGATGCTCCGCCTTGTGGATGTAAGCTGCTCGAACAGAGCTACGCTCCTGGTGACTCATCTGCCGCTCCACCGCATCCCTCGACCACAATCCTGACTCAATCAGTGAACTACACGCCATCGTCCTGAATCCATGCCCACAAACTTCAACTTTCGTATCGTACCCCATCACTCGCAGCGCTTTATTTATCGTATTCTCACTCATCGGCTTACGCGGATCGTGATCGCCCACAAAGATCAGCTCTCGGTTTCCATTCATGTTTTTGATCTTTCCCAAAATAGCTAAGGCTTGCCGCGACAAAGGAACAAGATGAGGCGTCCGCATCTTTGAACCACGCTGAGAATGTTTAACACCGTCCAACGGTTCACGCTCACCGGGGATCGTCCACATGGCCGTTTCAAAATCCACTTCTGACCAACGGGCAAAACGCAGCTCGCTTGAACGGATAAACACTAACAAAGTGAGTTCAACAGCCAATCGGGTTAAAGGCCTGCCTGAGTAATGATCAATACGATGAAGTAGTTCAGGAATGCGATTGAGCTCGAGCGCAGCACGATGCTGCCTTTTCGCCGTAGCAACCGCACCGGCAATCTCTTGTGCGGGGTTGTAGTCGATTAACCCACTCTGCACAGCAAAGCGCATAATCGCAGTAGTACGCTGCTGCAAACGAGCAGCAACTTCGAGACGCCCGGACGACTCCACCGCTTTGATGGGGACAAGCAGATCCCGTGTCTTCAGGTTAGCAATGTTCCGCTTACCGATGGCAGCAAAGAGATTATCCTCCAGACTTTTCAAAACACGAGCGCTATGTGATGCCGACCACTTCTGATTACTGGCGTGCCAGTCTCTGGCTACCACTTCAAACGTTATTGCCTCTTGTTCCTGCTCTACCTTAACGGCTTTCTTGTTTTCACTGGGATCGACGCCATTAGCTAATAGCTTACGGGCTTCATCCCTACGTGCCCTGGCATCCGCCAGCGAGACTTCGGGGTATTTCCCCAACGCAAGCATCTTCTCTTTGCCGCCGAAGCGATAACGAAGCCGCCAATATTTGGAACCGTTAGGGTGAACCAGCAAAACCATGCCTTCACCGTCAGTTAGTTTATAGGCTTTTGCTTCAGGCTTAGCCGAACGAACCTTCACATCACTCAGAGCCATGATGAGTATCCTTTCAAGGGTTCTGTGTGGGTACAAACATTATAGAACCCGGATATACCCGCAGTTGTACCCGCATCAGTAAGTTGATGTAGATTGAATCAGGTTGACTTAGGTCGAGTGAAAAAGCGAGGAAAGCCTTGCGGATACTGGATTTCAGGCACAAAAAAAGACGTCCGTTGACGTCTATTGATGTTCCGATGGTGCCGAAGGCCGGACTCGAACCGGCACGTATTTCTACGGTTGATTTTGAATCAACTGCGTCTACCGATTTCGCCACTTCGGCACTGAAGGGGATGCGGAAACGTTCTGGATTATACCTGTCGGTGGCGGCCATGCAAGCGACAGCGTGTCGTCAATGCGCTAAGTGTTGAAAAAAACAGCGCTATCCTGCGCGGCGTCAGCTTTTACCGCCGTTCCGGGGCGCGACTGCCACCGGCAACCCTCCTCTCACAACCCCGCGACCCCAACTCCACACGCCAACCATTACCTCTTCCCGCTCAATAACACCCAAACCCCACTCAATCTTATCTCAACTTGTTCTCACCCCACTCTCACCCGCATCCCCAGCACAACCCAACGTTCCCCACCCATCCCCAATATCCACTCCCCAACTATTCCCCCAACCCCACCACCCACCATTCCCATATATTCCAGAAAGTTTTAGCCAATGCCTTTTTGTTATTCATCTACCCCGCAGCCAAATATTAATTCCATCAATATTTTTATAACTTTACATTAATGAAAAGTTTTCTTTTTGCCGTTTATTCCAGGATTTTCCTCAGGCGTGAAGGGTTCCGGTAAACACTATTTTTACTAGTCGCTGTACGAGTCTTGATGGACATATTCACTCGATGAATTAACTCAGGAGAATACTTGTGACGACGTTAAAACCTTTGCTGGCCCGCAACCGCAGCTGGGCGCTGCAGAAGTGTCAGCATGACCCGGACTATTTCGAAAAATGGGTCGACGGGCAGCGGCCCCACTCGCTGTGGATCGGCTGCTCCGACAGCCGCGTGCCCGCCGAGGTGCTCACCGGCAGTCAGCCCGGCGAGCTCTTTGTCCACCGCAATATCGCCAACATGCTCGACCCCGCCGACGACAACGTCATGAGCGTCCTGCAGTATGCCCTCGACTACCTTGAGGTGGAGCGGGTGGTGCTCTGCGGCCACTACGGCTGCGGCGGCGTGCAGGCGGC
>ERZ791603.654-NODE-654-length-30115-cov-7.962608_pt1 | contig 30115 bp, 26 predicted proteins | sample MGYA00509966_ERZ791603 | MGnify/ENA primary metagenome ERZ791603 (study PRJEB30046, sample SAMN00791931) | human gut metagenome | study: EMG produced TPA metagenomics assembly of the A metagenome-wide association study of gut microbiota in type 2...
CCCCCGTGTGGGCTACGACCGTGCTGAGCTGACCGCTTGCCTGGAGGACTGCCTGGGCGGCCGCCCGGTGGCAGCGGTAATAGTGGGTGCAGGCAAGCTGGGCCGCGCACTGCTGGATTACGCCGGTTTTTCGGAATATGGTACCAACATCCTGGCGGCATTTGATTTGAATGTCCCAGCAGAGGGCGACCGCAGTGAGCTGAAGCCGGTGCTGCCCATGTCGGCGCTGGCGGATTTCTGCGCCGCGAATCATGTCAGCATCGGCATTGTTACGGTGCCGAAGGAAGCCGCGCAGGCGGTGACCGATGTTTTGTACCGCAGCGGTGTGCGGGCATTCTGGTGCTTTGCACCCTGCCGGCTGCAGCTCCCGCCCGATGCCGTCATCCAGTACGAGAATCTGGCGCTTTCTTTGGCGCACCTGAAGGCACGCCTGTAACCGGAAGGAGGTCGAGCGATGAATCTGGATCGTATCATTTCGGTGCAGAACAGCATCACCGTTTTTCGGGATGGCGACCGCTGCCTAAAGGTTTTTAATGAGGACTGCGCCAAGGCGGATGTCATCAATGAGGCGCTGAACCAGGCCCGAATGGAGGAAACGACCGTCACTGTCCCCAAAATTCTGGAGGTGACCGAGGTAAATGGCAAGTGGGCCATTGTTTCGGAGTACATCAAGGGTGAAAATCTGGAACAGTTGATGGAGCGCTATCCCGAAAAGGCGGGGGAGTATATGGAACTTTTCGCCTCTCTGCACTGCCACATCCACCAGCAGTCCTGCCCCATGTTCAAAAAGCTCAAGGATGAGCTGCAGCGCAATATCAACAGCTCGGAGCTCTCCGCCACCGACCGGTATGACCTTTATTCCCGGCTGGAGCGGATCCCAAAATATAACGAGGTCTGCCACGGCAACTTTGTGCCGTCCAAGGTCATCATCAGCGCCGCGACGGGAGAACCATATATCATCGATTGGTTCCATGCCACGCAGGGCAATGCCGCCGCAGATGCCGCGTTGACCTATTTGCTGCTGCGGATGCGCGGCCGCAGGGAGGAAGCCGAGCAGTACCTTGCCTTGTTCTGTGAAAAAAGCGGAATCGAACCGCATTATATCCGCCGCTGGATGCCGCTGGTGGCGGCTTCCCAAACGGTAGTAGCCAATGCCCGCAGCCGTGCCGTGCTGCAGCGGTGGATCGATGACCCCGCAGGGGCGCAAGAGATGGAAACAGAGGTGAATGAAGCATGAAAGTTACAGTTTGTATCGGGTCTTCCTGTCATGTGCGCGGCTCCCGCCAGGTGGTGGAGCAGCTGCAGGATCTCATCCGGGATCATAACCTCAGCGATGAGGTGGAGCTGTGCGGGTCCTTTTGCATGGGCCAGTGCCAGCTGGGTGTCTGCGTAAAGGTGGATGATGAGTTCTGCTCCGTCACGCCGGAGGGCACCCGCGCGTTCTTTGAGGAAAAGGTGCTGAAGCCCCTGAATAAGCAATAAACCGCCGCGGCGGGGAGGAAGCTTCTATGGAATGTCTGACCCTGAAAAAAGCCAATTGCAAAAACTGCTATAAATGCATCCGCCACTGCCCGGTCAAGGCTATTCGCTTTTCCGGCAACCAGGCGTATATTATCCAGGATGAATGCATCATGTGCGGTCAGTGCTTTGTGGTCTGTCCGCAGGATGCCAAGCAGATCGTCAGCGAGGTAGGCAAGGTGCGGGTAATGCTGCAAAGCGGCGCGCCGGTGGTAGCCAGCCTGGCCCCCTCCTTCATTGCCAATTACGCCGGCAGCGGCATAGAGGAGATGCGGGAGGCCTTGAAAAAGCTGGGCTTCTATGATGCAGAGGAAACGGCCCTGGGCGCTACTATGGTCAAGCGGGAATATGACCGTATGGTGGCAGAGGAAAACCGGGATATTATCATTTCCTCCTGCTGCCCATCAGTCAATTTGCTTATCCGCCGGTATTACCCGGCGCTGCTGGGATATTTGGCACCAGTTATGTCCCCTATGCAGGCCCACTGTGCTGATATCAAACGCCGCATTCCCGGCGCTAAAACCGTATTCATTGGACCTTGTGTGGCCAAAAAAGAAGAAGCCCAGGAATGCGGCGAAGTGGATGCCGTACTGACCTTTGATGAGCTGACCGAATGGCTAAACCAGGAGAATATCACTGTGCAGCCGGCCAGCGAACTGAAAAAGGGCGGCCGGGCGCGGCTGTTCCCCACGGCAGGGGGTATTCTGCGCTGCATGGAAAAGCCCAACGCAGGCTATACCTACATGGCGGTGGATGGTGCCCAAAACTGTCTGGAGGTGCTGGAGGATCTGCTGCATGGCGGGCTGCACCACTGCTTTATTGAAATGTCGGTGTGTACCGGCAGCTGTGTGGGTGGGCCGGTCATGGAAAAATTCCACCGTTCCCCGGTGCGGGATTACCAGGCGGTGGACCGTGTGACCGGGCAGCAGGACTTTGACCTGCCCCAGCCTTCCTCAGCCCAATTGAGCCAGAAACGCCTGCCGCTCATCAAGGAGCGCCATCTGCCATCAGAGCGGGAGCTTGCCGATATCCTGCGCCAAATGGGGAAAAAGAAGCCGGAGCAGGAGCTGAACTGCGGCTCCTGCGGCTACAATACCTGCCGAGAAAAGGCCATTGCCGTTTATCAGGGCAAGGCGGAAATCTCCATGTGCCTGCCGTATCTGAAAGAGCGGGCCGAGAGCTTTACCGGAAATATCGTCAATAATTCACCGAATGGCTTTATCCTGCTCAATGAAAAGCTGGAGATCCAGCAGATCAACCGGGCGGCGCTGCAGATGATGAATCTCTCCTCGCCCTCCGATGTGCTGGGGGAGCCGGTCGTCCGTGTGCTGGATCCGGGGGATTTCTTTACCGTATTGGAAAGTGGGCAGAGCATCGAGAAAAAGCGCATTTATCTTTCGGAATACGACCGCTATGCTGAGGAGACCATCATCCCGGATCACGAGTTCCATCAGATCATTTGTATCCTGCGGGATGTGACCGAGGAGGAACGGGTTCGCCGGCAAAAGGAAGAGCTCAGCCGGCAGACTGCCGAGATTGCGGATGGTGTGGTGGCCAAGCAGATGCGCATTGTACAGGAGATCGCTTCTCTGCTGGGGGAGACCGCAGCCGAGACAAAGATAGCGCTGTATAAACTGAAAGGGTCGGTATCCGATGAATGATTTGTGCGTAGAGATCGGCTACAACAGCATAAACCATGTGGGGGAGGAGCTGTGCGGCGACCATGTGGAGGCGGTAGGGCAGGGGGAGGATTCCTCAGTCCTGGTGCTGGCCGATGGCCTGGGCAGCGGGGTTAAGGCTAATATTCTTTCCATTCTTACCTCCCGCATTATCTCCACCATGATAGCAGAGGGACTGCCGCTGGAAGAGTGCGTAAAAGCCATAGCCGCCACCCTACCCATCTGCTCGGTGCGAAAGGTGGCCTATTCCACCTTTACCATCATTCGCCTTATCAATAATGAGGTGGCGGAGATTATCTGCTACGATAATCCCCCGGTCATCCTTATCCGGAACGGTGTACCCACCGATCTGCCAGGCCGGGATATGATCGTGGGGGGAGATAAAAAAGTACATAAATCCGAGCTGCGCCTGCAGGAAGGAGATATCCTGGTGGCGGTGAGCGATGGCTGCCCCCACGCCGGTATTGGGGTGGCATATAACTTTGGCTGGCAGCTAAAGGACATTGCTGACTTTATAGCGACCGCTTCGGTGGCCGGTTACAATGCCAAGACGCTTTCCACCATGCTGGTGGAGGAGTGTGACCGCTTGTATGGCGGCAAACCCGGCGATGATGCCACCGCCTGCGTGGTGCGGGTGCGCCGCCGCGCACCGGTCAATATTCTGTTTGGCCCGCCTCGCAACCGGGATGACGATGCCCGCATGATGACGCTGTTCTTTTCCAAGGGCGGCAAGCGCATTATCTGCGGCGGCACCACGGCATCCATTGCTTCGCAGTATCTGGGGTCGCCCATCACCACCGAACTGCACTACCAAAGCAGCGGCCTGCCGCCCATTGCCCACATGGAGGGTGTGGACCTGGTGACAGAGGGCATTATCACCATCAGCCGGGTCATTGAGTACGCCAAGGATGTGCTGGATCAGAACGAACGCCATGAGGAATGGGGCTATGGTCACGATGGCGCCTGCCTCATCAGCCGGATGCTGTTTGAGGAAGCGACGGATGTCAATTTCTTCGTTGGCCGGGCGGTAAACCCCGCCCATCAGGATCCCAACCTGCCCATCAGCTTCAATATCAAAATGAAGCTGGTGGAGGAGCTCTCCGAGCTGCTGTGTAAAATGGGCAAGAGGGTCAAGGTCATGTATTTCTAAAAATAAGGGGGAGCCCATGAGAAAGTTTGATACCAAGGTGCAATACCTGAAATACAAGGTGCTGCGGGAGGTGGCCCGGCAGGCCTGGAATGATACCCTGCTGGATAATGTCATGTCCATTCCGCGGGAGCTGGCGCCCCGCAATGCCGAGACCATCTACTGCTGTGTCTACAAGGAGCGTGCCATCCTGAGCGAACGGGTACGCATGGCCATGGGCGGCAATAAGCAGAACCCCAATGTCATCGAGGTCATTGATATCGCCTGCGATGAGTGTCCCATGGGCGGCTATGAGGTCACCAATTCCTGCCGCGGCTGCCTAGCCCGCCGGTGCGAGGATGCCTGCCCCAAGGGAGCCATCACCTTCCACAACCATGTGGCGCACATCGATAAGGCCAAGTGTGTGGACTGCGGTGCCTGTGCCCGGGTCTGCCCTTATTCCGCCATTGTAGACCGCAAGCGTCCCTGCGAGAACGCCTGCAAGATCAAGGCCATCACCATGAATGAGAATAAGGCCGCCGCTATTGATAACAATACCTGCATTTCCTGCGGTGCCTGCGTCTATCAGTGCCCCTTTGGCGCCATCACCGATAAATCCTATATCCTCAATGTCATTGATATGATAAAAAAGAGCGGGGACAATGAGAAATACCATGTCTATGCGGTCATTGCCCCCTCCATCTCCAGCCAATTCACCTACGCCAAGCTGGGGCAGGTTGTCACCGGGCTGCATCGGTTGGGGTTTTACTCGGTGGCGGAGGCCGCCCTGGGTGCCGATATGGTAGCGGATGCCGAAAGCCGCGAGCTGGTGGAAAAGGGCTTCCTTACCAGCTCCTGCTGCCCCGGCTTTGTCAGCTATATCGAAAAAGCCTTCCCGGAAATGAAACCCTATATTTCTCATAACCTTTCCCCCATGGCTACTATCGCGCGGTACCTGAAGGAACACGATGAAACAGCCAGGGTGGTATTCATTGGGCCCTGCACCGCCAAAAAAGGAGAAGCCCAAAAGCCGGAGGTCCGCCCCTATGTGGATGCCGCAATGACTTTTGAGGAGCTGCAGGCGCTGTTTGACAGCCGGGAAATCGATATCACTGCGCTGGAGGAAGGAGTGCTGGATGAGGCCTCCTACTTCGGACGCATTTTTGCCCGCTGCGGCGGTTTGGCGGAAGCGGTGGCCCAAGGGATCAAGGAACATGGTCACACCGATTTTGAGCTGAAAGCAACCTCCTGTGACGGTATTGAACAGTGTCGCATTGCCCTGTTCAAGAAGAGCAAAAAGCTGCTGGATGCCAATTTCATTGAAGGAATGGCCTGCACCGGTGGGTGCATCGGTGGGGCAGGATGCCTGACCCACGGCCCCCGCAGCCGTGCCGAGGTAGATAAATACGGGATGGAAGCCAACGATAAAACCATTACCGAGGCGTTGGCAGCTCTGGAGCCTAAGCCCTAAACATAAAACAGAAACAGTGCGTACCGCAGGCTGGCAGTGCGCACTGTTTTAGGTTTGTACAGGGGGCAGGTTTGGGGCCCGCAGGGCCGCCCAAAGCCGCCTGCGGCGGCTTGCTCTGCAGGCCCCGCCCTTCGCACAAGCTTTCCCTATGAAAAAGCCGCCCCTGTCGGGGCGGCTCTGTTTTTATGCAGCTAGGGCTGTCTTTGCAGCGATGCCGCAATGGCCCTGGCGGCTTCTACCGTCAGATGTGCGGCAGTTGAAAATTCCTCCGAATGGACCCGGCGGAACATGCCCACCACGCCAATGGTATACCGTACTCGCCCTTCGGCATCGGCTATAGGCGCTGCAATGGCGCGCAGGCCAATCCGGTGCTCGCCATCTTCAATGGCATAACCGCGTTCCCGCGTAGCAGCCACATCAGCCTGGATTTGCTCCGGGGTGGTGTGGGTATGGGGGGTGTAGGCGACCGGCTCGCCGCGGCACACCTGCCGCATAGCATTCTCATTCCACGCCAGGAACACCTTGCCTTGGGCGGTGCAATGCAGAGGCATACGGGTGCCGGGCGCTAATGCGACACGCAGCGGGTTGGGGGCTTCGGTGACCTCCAGCAGCAGGGCATCGGTGCCATCCAGTGCCGCCAAGAATGCGGTCTCGCCTGCCCGATTGGCCAGGCTTTGCAGGAAGGGCCGACTGATGGCGGTAATGTTCCGGCTGCCGCTGGCCGCACATCCCAGTTCAAACAGGTGTAGCCCCAGTCCGTAGCAGCCATCCTCAGCGGATTGTTCTACCAACCCGGTTTCCCGCAGGGTGGAGATAATGCCGTGCAGGGTGCTTTTGGGCAGTTCCGTGCGCCGCGCAATCTCCCGCAGCGGCATGGGCGTGCCAGCCTCCGCCAGGATCTCCAGGATTCTGACCGCTTTTTCAATTGATTGTACCCGTCCGCCTGCTTCCAGCATGTGTGTGTTCGCCCTCCCGTTTATCTTATAAGAGAATAATGCTTAGCTTATATTATACTGCTTTTTCGCATAGGTTACAAGTCGGTTTGCACGGAAATGGGCAAAAAATATTTGATAATGCAGCATCGAAGCATAGAAGCATCCGGCCATCGTAAAATGACCGGATGCTTCTATCAAAGTTTTGTTTACGCGGCAGCCTTTACTTCTACGGTGCCAATGGAGTTGGCTGCCAGAGCATTGTAGGTATCCTCGCTGAGGGTGGTGTGGTAGAACAGCCGGAAGTACTCGGTCACCTCGGCCTGCAGATCATAGTCGGCAGTCTCCGGATAAAGCAGCTTGGCCATCCACATCATACCCAGCATCCGCTGAACAGAGGGAGGAAAGCCCATCCAGTTGTAGGGACCGATGGGCACTTCGTAGTAGGTGCCGTTCTTGATGGCGTTGACGCCCTGCCAGGCGGGATCCTCACCAACGGTAGCGTATACGCTGCCGGGGGCAAACAGAATCACATCAGGATTCCACTTCAGGATCTGCTCAATATCAACCTCGTTGCCGGTGCCCTTGGAGGAGGGGGATTCTACAACTGCCAGGTTGTTGGAAAGCAGGTCAATGATCTCGGCATGGTAGCTGCCCTTGGCGATGACATTTTCGCCCTTATCACCCAGGCAGTACAGCAGGTTGGCCTTCTTTACGCTCGCGGCGATCTCATTGGTGCGGTTATAAATCTTGTCGCAGTACTCACCCAGGGTGTTGCCCTCGGTCTCCTTGCCCAGCAGGGTGCCTAGGGTGCGGTAGGTATCCCCCATGCTGCCGGTGTAGCAGTCAATGTGAACGATAGGAATCCCGGTCTGCTCCTGCAGAGCGTTCAGGTCATCGGCCATGCCGTCCTTCTGCTCGCCTACATCAATAACCACCTCGGCACCGGATTGCAGCAGGGTTTCCAGGTTCAGCTCTCCCTTGCCGCCGTACAGCTGGCCCAGCAGAGGTAGATTGTAGTACTCATCGGGGATCAGCCCCTTGGCCTCATCCGCCCAGCCGTTGGCGATACCGACCATCATTTCGGGAGCGATGGCGAATACCACGATCTGGGCCAAAGGGCCGGAAATGGCGATCTTACTAAGATTGGCGGGCAGGGTCACTTCGCGGCCCAGGGAATCAGTAAAGGTGCGGGTGGCGGGCGCGGGATCCGGGGTAGGATCATTGTTCTGCCCACAGCCAGTCAGCGCCAGGGTGGCGATCATCATGATTGCCAGCAGAACGCTAAGCATTTTTTTCATATCTTTTCTCCTTCTGTTTGTTCTTTTAGGATTTTATAACTCAGGGATATCCCTGCTGTCGAATTGGATAATGCCCATTACCTTGGGCTGTGGCAGGTACCACGGGAATTCGTCATCCCCGGTGGCGGTCAGCCGTGCGCGCACGGCTTCTTCGGTTACGGCAGCGCCGCTCCGCTCGTAGATCTCAAAAAAACGACAGGCGTCGTCCAGACTCCGGAAAGGCTGTCCCATTTCCAGCGTCAATGTTTCGCCGGTATGGGGGATGCCGTATCCATCCAGAAGCGCCATGGTGTCGGCGTAGCTTTCGTGGCCCATCTTCTGCTTGCCCAGCGAGAAGCGATGCTCGCTCCAGCCCTTTTTGACGATGATAACGGGTCCACAGCACTGCTCCTTAGCGATGCGCAGCGCTTCGTTCCCAGTGCCAAAGAAGCAGAATACCATGGCATCATAGGGCTTATCGGGCGGCAGTTCCGCTATCTCACCGCAGCGGATATCTACATTCTTGATTTTTTCTTTATCGCAATTTGCAGCCAGAACCGCCAGTGCCTCCGGGCTTACATCTACCGCCGTTACTTGTCGGCAGTAGGGGGCCAGCTGCAGGCTGAGGTACCCCAACCCACAGCCCGCATCACACACATGGGCGTTTTCGGGCAATCGCTTGGCAAGGTATTCCGCCAGCAAATGGTGGTAGTCGCTGTGTTCGCTGGCATCCCGCAAAAAGCGGATCATATCTTCATTCCAAATAAACATCAGTCATCCTCCTTCAGCAGCGGAATGATCAACCGTCCTTCTTCCGCTTCCGCCAGGCGGGCCTTGATGCTATAAAGCGTCTCCAGCAGTTCAGGGGTTATCACCTTCTCCGGAGTACCGTCAGCGCAGATCACGCCATCGTGCAGCGCCAGGATGCGGTCCGAAAAAAGCAGTGCCTGCTGCGGATTGTGGCTGGAAAGCAGGATGGTATACCCCTGCCGGGCCAACGCCCTTACCCGCTGCATCACCCGCAGCTGGTTGCCGTAGTCCAGGCTGCTGGTCGGCTCATCCATGATGAGCAGCTCAGTCTGTTGGGCTAGTGCCCGGGCAATCAGCACCAGCTGCTGCTCGCCGCCGGAAAGTCTGCCGTAGCTGCGGTTCTCCATGTCCGCAATCCCAACCTGTGCCAGGGCTTCTCGTGCTATGGCCACTTCCTTGGCGCCGGGGCTTTGCAGGCCCCGTACCCGGTGTGTGGTGCCCATCAGCACCATCTCCAGCACCGTGTAGTGAAAGGTAGGGGTATGGGTCTGCGGGATATAGGCCACCTTGGCCGCAATCTCCCGCGGCTGCATGTTTTTTACCTCTCGGCCCTCTATGGTGATGCTGCCCTGGTAGCTGTGGTACAGCCCCAACAGGCAGCGGAACAGCGTACTTTTTCCGGCGCCGTTGGGTCCCAGCACCGCGATCAGCTGCCCTTTTTGGGCAGCAAAATCCACCCCATGCAGAATTTCATTTTTTCCGTAGGAGAAGCATACACTCTTGGCTTCTATGGCAGGGTAGCTCATACGCCGCCTCCCTTCTGGCGCATCAGGTAAATAAAGAACGGCGCACCGATAAAGGCAGTCAGAATGCCGATGGGGATCTCCACCGCCAGCAGGTTCCGGCTGATGTTATCCACCAGCAGCAGGAAAGTGGCCCCGAACAGCATCGAAGCCGGGAGCAGCTTGCGGTAGTCATTGCCGATATACCGACGGCACAGGTGGGGGATGACTAGACCTACCCAGCCGATCAGACCGCTGACCGAAACCGAAGCGGCGGTGACCAGCGTGGCGCATACCACTACAATCAGCCGCAGCAGGGTGGTATTGATCCCCAGCGCGCGGCCTTCTTCTTCGCCCAGGGTCAGCAGGTTCAGCCGCCAGCGGATCAGCAGCAGCGGGATAAGCCCCAGTGCCATCGGCAGGATTGCAAAGCGGATATCCACCCCGCGGGTGCCGGAGAGACTGCCCATCAGCCAGTAGGTGATTTCCGGAAGCTTACTGCCGGGGTCCGCCACCAGCTTGATGTAGGAAGTCCCTGCCGAAAAGAGCGAGCTGACCATAATACCGGCCAAAATCAAGTTAACAGTTTTCTGCCCCGGGGCACGCTGACCGATCACAAAGACCAGCAGCACCGTAAGCAGGCTGAAAAAGAAAGCGTACAGGGTGATCATAGCGGAGGAACGCCCATGCAGAATGGCCAGTGCCGCGCCAAAGCAGGCACCGGTGGAAGCACCCAGCAGATCGGGGGCCGCCATCGGGTTCTGGAAAACGCCCTGGTAGCATGCACCGGCGGAAGCCAGGCAGCAGCCCACCAGACAGGCCATAATAATGCGGGGCATCCGGATATTCAGCACGATGGTCTCCATTACGGAGGACCAGGTCACCGGCACGGCAAACAGCCGCTCGGTAGCAAAACCAAACGGCTTACCTGCCCAGTTTACCAGAGCGGTCAGCACCCGCTGCAGTCCCTCGGCCATCAGTCCCAGGAACTGCCCCAGTGTAAGGGATACCCCATACCGCCCCAAAAAGAAGGACCCCCAAAAGACCGCCAGCAGCAGGGCGGCCAAGGCCCACAGCCGGGCAGCGCCGCCTGTGGAACGATCCTTTTTCAGTTGTTTGGCGGGGGTGGTCATATAGTTGCTCTCCTTGCGGGCTATCTCTTATCCTAACTATAAAATATCCGCAATAATTTTGCAATGAAAAATTATAATTTCATAATTTAATAAGATGCGATCATCTCATTACAGAATAATGGTACTGATAATTATAGCCCCCGCGCGTGGCGGGGGCAATGATTATTATTCGGCATTAGCGAAATATTATTCGGTAATTCAGAATTATATACTTTTCCTCCGAATATCTTATTTCGTCGCCTGCCGGAATTCCTTTTTTCCGTAGAAGAACAGCGCCAAAGCGCCGGGCCCTACATGGGCGCCGGTCATCGGCTCGTAGCAGGCATTAATGATGTTCTTCGGTGGGTGGTTGCGGTTCAGCAGTGCAATCAGCGCTTCCGCGTCCTCGGGGCAGTCGCCGTGTGCAATGCCGATGGTTTCGCATTCGGCGTGTTCCACATAGCGGTCATATTGCTCCGCCATCAGTTCAATGGATTTCTTCCGACCCCGCACCTGCGCAAAGCATACAATTTTCCCTTCCGGGTCCCCCTTCAGTAGCGGCTTTATCTGCAAAACGGTGCCAACGGCAGCCTTCAGGTTGCTGATGCGCCCGCCTTTTTTTAGGTATTTCAGGTTATCCACGGTAAAGACCTGGCACATATTATGGCGGCCTTCCAGCAGGCGGTCGGCCGCGGTATCAATATCTATCCCCTCGGCCCGGTATTCCACGGCTTTCAGTACCTGCAGGCCCTCCGCCAGCGAGGCGGATAGCGTATCCACCAGCCGTATTTTCCGTTCCGGGAATTCCTCCCGCAGTGTGGCGGCAGCCACCTCGGCGGAAGCATAGCTGCCGCTGATGCCGCTGGACATCCCCACAAACAGAATATCCCGTCCCTCCCGCAGCAGCGGGGTAAAACCGTCAATATACCGCTGCGGCTCCACCAGCGAGGTGGTCACATCGGTTCCGGCCCGAATCATATCATAGTAGGCGTGCCCATCAAATTGCTCCAGGCTGGTCACCCGGTGCTCCTCCCCATTATAATAGAAGGAAAAGGGGATCAATTCCACCCCAAGTTCCTCCAGCAGGGAGCAATCTAAATTGGCGGCAGTATCGGTAAAGATTTCGTACAAGATGTAAAACCCTCTTTCATCTAATATACTTCATTAGATTACAACATTTTTATAATCATGTCAAGCTGTAATATTCATCACAAATTCTTGCGGGCACCTTTCCTATGTGGTATAATATCGCCAAAAGAGAGGTGTGCTGCCGTGAACTTTGATAAAGATCTGGTAGCGGGCAAGCTGCGTCGCTGGGACCGCTACCTCAACCGCTATCGTCTTCCCGCTTGGGAGGAGATCCCGGATATCGGACTGTATATGGAGCAGGTCGTTACCCTGCTGCGCGGCTATCTTGATTATCTTCCCCCTGAGCTCAAGGAGGAGGAGGCTGTCACTGCCGCTGCCATCAATAACTATGTGCGCACGCGCGCCATGCCCGGCCCCGTCAAAAAGCGCTATTACCGACTGCACCTGGCCTACCTCATTATGATTTGCACCCTCAAGCAGGGCCTCGGTATCTCACTGGTGCAGCGGCTCATCCCGTCGGAGCTCACCGAGGAGGAACTGCGTCCCATCTACACCGAGTACATCGGGCGTCACAGCCTGGCCGCCGTTTATTTCACCCGGGAGGTGCGCGCCGCCTGCGCTACCATACTCAAGCATGAGGACGAGGAGCCGTCCATGCTGGATACCGATCGGGTGGAGGACATCATCGCCACGGCTGCGATCATTGGTGGTTTCTCCCGCCTGCTGGCGGAGAAGCTCCTGCTGCTGGAAGGCCACACCGTAGAAGATGGCGGCAGCCTGGAACTTCTCCCGTAAAACCGGGCACAATATACCCCATAAAGAAACCCGCAGCAGCCCCATGACTCCTGCGGGTATTCTCGCCCAAAGATCAATTTCAGATTTTTCAAAAAAAATTTGCTCTCCGGCGCAACCAAACCTTCTCACTTGTTGTCTATATGGGTGAGGGCACCGATCCGGGAGCGGGAAAGGAGTGCCCGATGGAGGACGAAAAGATCATCGAGCTTTACTGGCAGCGCAGCCCGCAGGCCATCGATGAAACTTCCCGTAAATACGGGGCATACTGTATGCGGCTCTCCATGAATATTTTGATGAACCGGGAAGACAGCGAGGAAAATGTCAATGACACCTATCTGCGTGTCTGGAATGCCATCCCGCCGCAGCGCCCGCAGTTTTTCGCGGCGTTTCTCGGGCGCATTGCCCGCAACCTGGCCCTGAACCGCTATAAAGCCCGCACGGCCGAAAAGCGGGGCGGGGGAGAAGCGGCCCTTTCGCTGGAGGAACTGGCGGAATGCCTGCCATCCGGCAGCGAGCCGCAGGATGAGGCCGAAGCCGCTGCGTTTTCCCACCTTCTCAGCGAATTTTTGCGCACCGAAAGCGAGGAGGCCCGCCGGGTGTTCCTGCAGCGATATTTCATGTGCTGCCCAGTCGCGCAGGTCGCCGACCACTTTGGTTTTTCCGAAAGCCGTGTCAAATCCATGCTGCTGCGTACCCGCACCCGTCTGGCAAAATATCTTGAAAGCGAGGGATGGACCAAATGAAGCATGAAGCACTGGCGTCCGCCGTCACCGCCATTGATGATGACCTGCTGCAGGATGCTATAACGGTACCGCCCGTTCCTCGCCGCCCGGCCTTTGGCCGCTGGGGCGCCATAGCGGCAGCCCTGCTGCTGGTATTTGGCATCTCGGTGCTGTGGCAGCAGTCCGGCACGCTCCGCCTTTCGGTGGGGAATACCATCATCGGCAGCCAGCCGGTGCCGGCCATAACGGAAGCCGTCCCACGCACCGCCGCGGAGCCCGCGCTCTATACCCTTGGCAGCTTGGAAGTCCCCCTGACCCTTTCCGGCCGCGGGGAATGGCAGCTTTCCACAGACGATGGCGAATTGCGGATCACCCAGGGAGATGCCGTTTCCGCCTGGAGCGGCACCCAACAGGGCCGCGGGGCCTGTACCGTTCTTTGGGCCATCCCGCAGCCCATGGCGGGGAAAGCCTACCGCCTTACCCTCAACGCGCAGACAATGACCCTTTCTCAAAATGAGCAGGGCGTCTGGATGATACAAAAAGCATCATAAAAGAAGGAGAAATTGTACCATGAAAAAGATCATTTCCATTCTGCTGGCAGCCGTAATGGTGCTGGCCTTCGCCGCTTGCGGCAACAATTCCGGCAATAACGGCGGCAATGACGCAGCCGTCACCGACCCGCTGGAGGTTCTTAATAAGGTTTGGAGCGCTCTGCCCGAGGATTATAAATTCCCCGCAGCGGGCGGCGATAACAACAATGCCGTAGAGGATAAGCCCGGCAAGTTCGATATCTCCGATGCCGACAACCTGGACTATATGCTGTCCTTCCCGGCCGATAGCGTTACCCTCATCGACAGCGCCGCCTCCATTTCCCACATGATGAACATGAACACCTTCACCTGCGGCGCCTACCATGTCAAGAATGCTGCCGATGCCAAGACGCTGGCGCAGTCCCTGCGTGACAGCATCCAGTCCCGCCAGTGGATGTGTGGATTCCCCGATAAGCTGGTTGTCATCACCATAAATGAGGTGGTTGTTGCCATGTACGGTGATGAGGAGCTCATCAACAGCTTCCGTGATACCCTCACCGCTTCCTATCCCGCCGCCGTCATCGATTTTGACGAAGCCATCCAGTAATCGTTTCGGGGGGATCAGCTTATGCTGTTTTCAAGCATCCCGTTTCTCTACTACTTTCTGCCGCTCACGCTGCTGTGCTATTTTTTGGCGCCGCGCCGGGCAAAAAATGCCGTTCTGCTCCTCTTTTCCCTTGTGTTCTATGCGTGGGGCGAGCCGAAATATGTCCTATTCATGGTCGTATCCATTCTGCAGGGCTATTTCTTTGGGCGGCTGGTAGAAAAATATCGTGTCAGCAATCCCCGGCGGTCAAAGCTCTTTTTGACCGCCTCGGTCCTTTTCAGCCTGCTGCTTTTGGGCTACTGCAAGTACGCCGATTTCTTCATCCGCAGCTTCAATGCCGTGACCGGCCTTTCGGTGCCGCTTCTGCGGGTGGCGCTGCCCATTGGCATCAGCTTCTACACCTTCCAGATCCTCAGTTATGTGGTGGATGTCCACCGGGGCACCGTGGCCGCCCAGCGCAATCTCATCGACCTCGGCACCTATATCGCCATGTTCCCGCAGCTCATCGCGGGGCCCATCGTCCGCTATGCCGATATCGAACCCCAGCTTAAGGAGCGCCGCTCCACCCCGGCCATGGTCGCCGCAGGCGCGCAGCGCTTTGTGCTGGGCCTGGGTAAAAAGGTCCTCATTGCCAATGTGCTTTATCAGCTTATCACGGTGTATAAGGCTACCACCCAGCCCTCGGTGCTGTACAGCTGGATGTACGCCGCGGCCTATATGCTGCACATCTATTTCGATTTTTCCGGTTACAGCGATATGGCCATCGGCCTGGGGAAAATTTTCGGCTTCACCTTTGCCGAAAACTTCAATTATCCCTATATCTCCCGCAGCGTCACCGAATTTTGGCGGCGCTGGCACATGAGCCTTGGCTCCTGGTTCCGGGATTATGTCTATATCCCCATGGGCGGCAACCGGGTGGCCCCGGCCCGCCGCTACCTCAATATCCTCGTGGTATGGATGCTGACCGGTCTTTGGCATGGCGCCGATTGGAACTTTGTCCTGTGGGGCCTGTTCTTCGCTGTGTTCCTCATCCTGGAAAAAGGTTTCCTCTTAAAGCCCCTGCAAAAGCTCCCCGTCCTCAGCCATCTTTATACCCTGCTGCTGGTCGCGGTCAGCTTTGTCATCTTCGATAGCGCCGGCCTTTCGGAAGCCGCCGCCCACCTGGGCCGCATGTTTGGGGCGGGCGGGGTGCCGCTTGCCACCGGCGAAGCGCTTTACTACCTCGGCAGCTATGCCGTCACCTTCATCATCGCCATCATCGGCGCTACGCCCTATCCCACCCGCTGGATGAACCGCCTTTCCGAAGGCCCCAAAACCGGCCGGGTGCTGGCGGTCGCGGCCCCTGTGGCCCTGATGGCCCTGTTGGCGGTCGTCACTGCCTACCTGGTGGATGGCTCATTCAATCCGTTCCTCTATTTCCGCTTTTAAGGAGGTGCCGCTGTGGAAAACAATAAGACCCGTACCATTCTCACCATTGCGGTGTTGGGGGTATTTTTGGCGGCGTTCACCCTTTGGACTGTTTTTAAGCCCGCCGATGCCGCCTCCGATGCGGAGCGCCGCTCCCTGGCGCAGCTGCCTGCCCTCACCGGCCAGTCGCTGCTTTCCGGCACCTTTGCCGATCGCTTTGAGGACTACGCCACCGATCAGTTCCCGCTGCGGGATGAATTCCGCACGCTCAAAGCACTTACCGCCACAGGGCTGCTGCGCCAGCGGGATAATAACGGCCTGTACCGGGTGGGAGATCATCTGGCCAAGCTGGAATACCCCATGAATACTGCTTCCCTTGACCATGCGGCGGAGCGCTTCCGGTATCTCTACGAAGCTTACCTGAAGGACGCCGGCAGTCGGGTGTATCTGTCCCTCATCCCGGATAAAAACTACTTTATGGCCGCGCCCAATGGCTACCCCTCCATCGATTACGAGCAGTTTGCTGAGGAACTGCAAAGCCGCACCGGCTATATGCAGTATATCGATATCTTCGATCTGCTGGAGTTGGAGGACTACTACCGCACCGATGCCCACTGGCGGCAGGAGAAGATCCTGGATGTGGCTGCCCGGCTGGCGGGTGGCATGGGCGTGGAGCTTACCGGCAGCTACACCAGAAAAACGCTGGAAAAGCCCTTCTATGGTGTTTACTACGGGCAGGCGGCGCTGCCCATCGCCCCGGAGGAGATGAACTATCTCACCGGCGGCGCCATCGATACCGCCGCGGTCTATAATTACGAAACCGATACCGAGGGCGGTATCTACGATGCGGAAAAGGCCGCGGGCCGTGATCCATATGAGATGTTCCTTTCCGGCTCCGTGTCGCTCCTGCGCATCGAAAATCCGCAGAACACCTCCGGCCGCCGGCTGGTGATCTTCCGGGATTCCTTTGGCAGCAGCATCGCACCGCTGCTGGTGGAGGGCTATTCCTCCGTTACGCTGGTGGATATCCGGTATCTCGCCTCCAGCCGGCTGGGCGGCTTTGTCGATTTTACAGGCTGCGATGTGCTGTTCCTGTATAGTGCCGGCGTCCTCAATAACAGCTCCACCCTAAAATAAGCCAAAGAGCCGCTCCTTTTGGGAACGGCTCTTTTCAATTTTTGTATTTATGCGCTCTTTTTCTCCCGTCGGGCCTGGTAAATGGCCCGGACCGTCAGCAGCACCACAGCCGCCGCCAGCAGATTGATAAGGCCGGAGACCACCGGATAGTACCAGCTGGCGGCTTCTGCACCGCCCAGCACCCGCCACAGCGGGGCCAGCCAGCCATGCAGCCCCAATACCACTGTCCACCCCAGTGCCAGCGGGGTGTATTTCTGCCAGCGGGTGTGCCGCAGGGCCAGCACCACATACAAGATAAGAACCGCCCACAATGCCCAGGAGATCAATAGCCCAATTCCGAAATACTCCGACTGGTAGGCGATCGGGTTGATCACGCTCCCTAGGCTTACGCCGCCAAACCAGCGCTGCGCAGGCAGCAGGATTGCCAGCAGCGTCCCGCCTATAATGATCCGCCCGGCATACCGCCGCAGCGTCAGGCACAGCGCCGCGCAGATCAGAAAGTACGCTGCCGGGATCAGCAGCGCCAAATTGAGCACCAGCGCCAGCGCTGCGCACAGCAGTCCCACCCCCAGCAGGATATACCCAATGGTTTTCTGCCCGCTGGGGGCTGCTGGCTTCGCAATGACCGCATCCACCGGTATCTCCTCCGGGGCTTCGGCCGTTTCCTCCGGGGACTCTCCCTTTACCAGTTCATCCAGTGTGATACGGTACAGCCGGGAAAGCGCGATCAGCCGCTCCAAATCCGGCAGTCCGGCATCGGTCTCCCATTTGCTTACGGCTTGACGGCTCACGCCCAGCTGCTCCGCCAGCTCCCCCTGGGAAAGCCCCAGCTTCCCCCTGTAATATGCGATCCGTTCACCCAGTGTCATTTCAGCATCCGCCTTTCATGTTTTGTACCGCAAGAGTATCATGGAATGGGGGTGCTGTCGACCAACCCCTCATGGATTTTTAGCAACCTTCCGTTGCCCCCCTCTGTTTGGAGGGCTTTCGCGCGTTTTCTTACCTATATTATATAGGAAACGCTCCGCTGGCTACTGCGGCCTTCACCAGGCAGTAGAAGAGCGGCGTGGATAGGACACAGAACAGCGTGGAAAGCAGACACACCCGTGCGGCCATATCCGCTTCCTCCTGGTAGGTGATGAAGAAGGTGCACAGCACTGCAGAAAGCGGCGCAGCAAAGCACATCACCACCGTCATCAGCGTCACCTCGGTAAAGTGGGTCCATCCGATCTGCTGGAGCAGGCACAGCATCGCCAGGGTATACAGCGGGGCTATAAACATCCGCAGAAAGGCGATGAACCACGCCTTGCCGTCCCGCAGCGCGTCGCCCAGCTGGGATTCCCCCAGTGTCGAGCCGATCAGCAGCATCGCCAGGGGGTTCACCAGGGTGGCCATCTGCGGTACCACCGCGTACAGTGCCGGGAATCGCAGGTCCAGCCGCAGTAGCGGTATACCGCCGGGGCAGGGAAGCAGTCCCTGTGTCAGCCAGATGAAGAACCCCGCGAACATAGCCAGCATCACCGGCGTCAGGAACGCTTTTTTCAGATTTTGCTTCAGGCTGCCACCGGTCACCGCCACCCCGCTGATGGAATAAAAGGCGTAGAGGTATAGCATCACCCGGAAGGCGATGGCCACCATGCTGGCGGAAAGCATCGATTCCGACGGATTTTCCCGGTAAATAGCCCGTAGAATAGGCATGGCGTATAGTGTCTGCTGCCCTATGGCAAAGCAGATGCCATATAGGTTGGCCTTCCGCCGGCCGTATTTAATAAAAATAAGCTGCGACAGCGCGATCATCGAAAGATACAGCACAAAGGAGATCAGTAGGATCTGCACATTGCGCCGCAGCTCCCCGCGGGCAAAATCGGTCATAAAGGCATCAAAGGCCAGGCACGGCACCGTCAGCTTCAGCAGCAGGGCATTCAGTACCGGACGGATTTCCGCCTTCAGGATATTTTTCTTCCGCAGCCCCCAGCCGATCCCGATGGTCAGCATGGCGGCGCAAAATACGCTCAAAAAGGATTGGTCGGTCAGCAGCCCGGCCGCAGAGGATAACATAGGATCTCCACTCTCCCGTCACTTGGTATACCTTATTATAATAGGATCCCCTGGGCCGGGTGTCAATATCGCATTTCCGCAGGTTTCTGCCAGCCGCTGGCCTGCTCGTCATCTCCCATTCTTTCCCGCAAAAATCACACAAATTTCACATCAAAACCCCTTGCATTCCGCTGCGGGAATGGGTATAATAAGCTTTCAACGATGGAGCGTCCGCCCCAGTCGATGAACCTTTTGAAACCCGTATTACGGAATACTTTAATTACAGGAGGAACATCTGACATGAATCTCGAAAAATACCTTGATATCACCCCCGAGCTGCAGGAAGCCATCAAAAACGGCGAGCCCGTTGTCGCCCTGGAAAGCACCATCCTCAGCCACGGTATGCCCTATCCGGAAAACCTCTCCTTTGCCGCAGAGGTGGAAAAAGAGATCCGGGCTTGCGGCGCTCACCCCGCCACTATGGCGCTCATCGGCGGCAAGATCAAAGTCGGTCTCTCCCCGGAAGAGCTGGAGCTGATGTGCCGCGGCGAAAATGTCGGCAAGGTCTCCCGCCGCGACTTCGCCACCTACCTCGCCACCGGTAAGACCGGTGCTACCACCGTCGCTTCCACCATGATGTGCGCGGCGCTGGCCGGCATCCATGTATTCGCCACCGGCGGCATCGGCGGCGTTCATCGCCATGGTGAGGTCACCATGGATGTCTCTGCCGACCTGCAGGAGCTGGCCCGCACCCCCGTCGCCGTCATCTGCGCCGGCGCCAAGCAGATCCTCGATATCGGCCGCACGCTGGAGTACCTCGAGACTATGGGCGTCCCCGTCATCGGCAATGGCACCAGCGATTTCCCCGCCTTCTTCTGCAAAAAGAGCGGCTTCGGTGTGGATTACGCCGCCCAGAGCGAGGAGGAGATCGCTCGCATCATCAAGACCAAGCTGGAGCTGGAAATGCCCGGCGGCGTCCTCATCGGCAATCCCATCCCGGATGAATACGCCATGGATTTCGATTACATGGAGGGCATCATCACCAAGGCCCTGGAGCTGGCCGATGCCCAGCACATCCACGGCAAGGAGATCACCCCCTTCCTGCTGGCCCACATCAAGGAGTTGACCGGCGGCGAGTCCTTCGCCTCCAATGTCCAGCTGGCGCTCAATAATGCCCGCTGCGCGGCCCGTATCGCTGTTTCCCTGGCTAAAATGTAAAATAAGCGCGCAATCCCCCGGTAGCTTGCTGCCGGGGGAATTTTTTGCCAAATACCACCCCCGCATTTTGTGCGAGTCACCAAAAATTCTCAAAAAGGTTGACACCCCTGCCCAAAAGTGGTAGTTTATTCTTGCTATTCATATCCCCATGGGGATATTTTTGTGTTTGCTCCGCAAACACAACCCCACCTGCGGGAAAAATAAAAAAGAAGAGAGGTTTATTCTAATGAAAAAGCTTTTAAGTGTTGTGCTGGCGCTACTCATGCTGGCCGTCATGCTCCCCGTCACCGCAATGGCGGAGGAAAACTATGTTATGATTTCCGGCATAAAAGGAGTAGAAAATGAAAAGTATGCTTCTTTTGAAGCGGCTTATAATGCAATTAAACCAAAGCTGGCGGCCCTTTGTGAATCTGATGCCTTGGGCCAGGGTGCAACTACTGCGGAAAAGTTTGATGCCCTGTTTTTCAATCGCGATGAAAATGGGAACGCTACACTGACATATACTATTTGTGGAAATATAACCTATGATGAGTCGACCCTTAATAATTTGTTAACCTTTGGTCGCAGAGCATCCCATTACGGAAATGACCGCCACCTGATTAACTTCAAGTTTGTTGGTGCGACCGGAAGAGATAGCGATACCCTGACTGTAAATTCCAATATCACACTTCCCTATGAGTGGTGGGGGGAGAAAACCACAACATCCATTTCTTTCGAAAACTTGACCATTACGGGCCCCGCACCCAATGGTCTGTATCCCACACAGGCCTACTTCGATGGCATTAACTTTAAGGTCAACAACTGCAAGCTCGAAGGCATTAAAATCTACCATTATAACAATGTCAAGGGCAATATTACTTTCACGAACAACATCTTCGACGGTACCGGAACGACCGATGCTTATGCTGTGCATTTGCAGGGCAGCGCAACTGAACCGTTGACCATCAATATCAGCAATAATATTATTTCCAACTATGCCCGCGGAATCAATATTGATCAAAAAACCGCTGAAGCTACGATTAAGAACAATACAATCAAAGACTTGTGCGGGATAACCAAAGAGGGTAATACTTATGGTTCTGCTATTCAGCTTACCCAGGGTACCTCCATTACCGTAACCGATAATACGATCAGCACAGAAAATGTAAATGCACTTCATTTCTATAAAGGTTTGGAAGCTGATGTGACTATCAGCAACAACAATATCAAGGCACCATATCTCCTTTGGAACGAAGCTAATCTCGACCAAAGCAAGATTACCTCTTCCGGCAACACCCTCGATATTGCTAACCCTGGCAAGGCAATGACGAAAGAAACCGGTGTGATTGATTCCACCACTACAATCAATGGTACCATGGTGGAGCATCCCATCACCATCATCGTCCCCCCCACCGAGGACACCCCCAAGACCGAGCCCGAGAAGAACCCCGCCACCGGCGCCAATGATGTCGTCGCCGCGGCCGTGGCCCTCATGGCCGTTTCCGCCCTCGGTGCTGCTGTCCTCACTCGCAAAAAATAACACATTCCCCTCTTTCGGGAGCCCCTTCGGGGGCTCCTTTTTCCTGCCATTTTACTGTAAATAAAAACCGACATTTAGTCAAATCACACCCATATTTTCCCGCATTCGTAAATTTTCCGTGAAAAAAAGTGAATTATTAACCTTTCACCTGCAAAGAAGGGCCGTTTTTGCCGTATTAGTGGAGGGACTTTCGCCCCCGGTCCCTCCGGCATAAAATATCTTACACCTCACGAAAGGAGATTCCCCCATGAAAAAAATCTACCTCTCCCCGGAGCGCCGTCCCGCTCCCCACGGCCCCTACTTCGGCTATCCCACCCTCTTCGAGCACGATGTCACCACCTCCATCGCGCAAAAAACCGCCGCGGCCCTTACCCGCTGCGGCTTTTCGGTCAAAATGGCTCCGCCCGCGGCCACCGTGCGTGTCCGTGTGGCAGAAGCCATTTCCTGGCAGGCTGATTACTCCCTCCCCATCCACACCAATGCCAGCTCCGCCACCCCCAGGGAGGGCTCCGCCCGCGGCCCGGAGGTCCTGGCCTATGGCCAGCCCGGCGGCATCAGCTGGCGCGCCTGCCAAATGACCTACGAGGAACTCATGGCCATTTACCCGGCGGCTACCACCCGCGGCGTCCGGCAAAATACCACCTTCTACGAGATTAACAGCACCCCCATGCTTTCGGTCTATCCGGAGCTCGCCTTCCACGATAATGGCGCCGATGCCCGGTGGCTGGTGGAAAACCAGGGCGAGATTGCCGAAGCCCTGTGCCGTGGGGTTTGCCGCTGGTTTGGGGTAAGTTACACCGTCCCCGCCGGGGAGGACTGGCAGCAGCGCTACCTTTCCCTGCGGCAGTCCCTGCAGGCCCTGCTGGAGGAAAACCCTGCACAAATTTAGTGGGAAAATTTGTGCACCTCCCCAAAATTTCTCATTTAGGTTGACATCCCCTGCCCAAAAGTGGTAACCTTAATCTGTTCTCATATCCCCATGGGGATATTTTGTGTTTGCCCTGCAAACACAACCCCGCCCGTGAGAAAAATAAAAAAGAAGAGAGGTCAATACCAAATGAAAAAGCTTTTAAGTGTTGTGCTGGCGCTGCTCATGCTGGCTGTTATGCTGCCGGTGACGGCGATGGCGGAGGACATTCCCACCTTGGGAAACGACAAAGTTTGGCGGAATGTAAACCATAATAATGTACAGGCACTTCTCGACGGCGAATATGGTTCTATCAATGACACGACCATCGAATTAAGTGCAGGCGACTATAGGAAGATCGAGTTTGGCCGTGCCACTGCATATGAGGGCAGCGATACCAAGTATTACCTTTCCGGTGCCATATCCGATGTCTATACCATCAAGAAGGATATAGACGATCACCCCAATGGTGGCGCGGGCAAGCGTGAGTATGTCCGCTCTATGAGCAATGTCACCCTCAAGGCGGCCGAAAATGCGACGGTGACTATCAACGGATTGGTTGCGTTCGGCGGACAGGTCAACAGCAACAAATGGTACAGCAAGGATTTCGTCGCGAACAGAGATATGAGTGAGACCGTAAATAATAACATTTCTTACTGGGTCGTTCAAAATTGGAGCAACATCACTTTTGAAGGCCTGAATTTTACCAGCGCTGTTAATATTGAGTCTTCCGAGACACGAACAAGCGTTAATGGGCTGCATTTTAAGAGTTGTTCCTTCAATTCTGGTTATCCAACCACAACCTCTGATAATGCTGGAGGTATGGGCATTCGTTTTGTCAGCTGGACCACTACAACGGATAATCTGAAGAACTTGACGGTCAATAACTGCAAGTTTGAGAATTGTTCTGACGGTGTTTATACAAACCCTGTTTATGGTGTTTCCGTTACTAACAGCACCTTTAATAAAATCGATCATAATGCTATTGCTATTCAGGATGATAGTGCTGCTGCTGTCGATCACGGCAGTGTTGTAATCACCGGAAACACCTTTACCCATGTTTCCGACCGTATTATTCGCTTCAATGAGGTTGGCACAGACACGACCATTACCATCAAGAACAACACCTCTGTCAACAGCGGTGATAGCGATGGCGAGATTATAAAAGCAACCAGTCGCCCCGAAAGTGTCCAGGTAACTATGTCCGGGAATACCTGGGGCAATGTTGGTGAGAAAGAAGCCAAAAACGGTGCAGGCTTTGAGAATGTGGTAAATGAACCCGGCACCATCACCATCATCGTCCCCTCCACCGAGGAGACCCCCAAGACCGAGCCCGAGAAGAACCCCTCCACCGGCGCCAATGACATGGTTGCCGCGGCTGCGGCTCTCATGGCTGTCTCCGCCCTCGGCATGGCCGTCCTCTCCCGCAAAAATAACCCATGACCCACCCCAAAGCCCCCCTCACCGGGGGCTTTTTCTATGCACCCTGCCCATTGTCAAGCCCCCAAAATGGTAGAATTTTCGTGCACTCCTACAAACTTTTGTTCGCGGCTTTACATCCCCCCATTCTTGTGCTACAATGAAACTGGAGAACTTTCGTTCGAATTCCAAACCGGGAGGAAAACAGGATGATTCTGGGAAAATGGGAGCTGCCCCCCTATGCCATGCTGGCCCCTATGGCCGGCGTCTCCGACCGCGCCCTGCGGGAGCTGGCCATGCGCTTTGGGGCCGTGGCCTGCGTGGGCGAGATGGTGAGCTGCAAGGGGCTGGTGCAGGGCAGCCGCAAAAGCGCCGAGCTGATGGAAATAGGCCCGCTGGAAATGCCCTGCGCCATCCAGCTTTTTGGTGATGAACCGGAGCCCATGGCGCGCGCGGCCGAGCTGGCCCAGCAGTATTCCCCCGCCTGGCTGGATATCAACATGGGCTGCCCCGCCCCCAAAATTGCCGGCAACCGCAGCGGCAGCGCCCTGATGCTGGAGCCGGACCGGGCCGAAAGCATTATACGCGCGGTGAAGGAGGCCAGCAGCATCCCGGTCACCGTCAAGTTCCGCAAGGGCTGGGATGACAGCCACATCAACGCCGTGGAATTTGCCCAAATGGCCGAAGCCGCCGGGGCTGATGCCGTGACGGTTCATGGCAGGACCCGGCAGCAGATGTACGCTCCGCCGGTGGATTGGGAGATCATCCGCCAGGTGAAAAACGCGGTTTCCATCCCGGTCATCGGCAACGGCGATGTGGTGAGCCCCGAAACCGCCAAGGCCCTTTATGAGACCACCGGCTGCGATCTCATCATGATCGGTCGGGGCGCCCTGGGGGCCCCGTGGCTGTTCCGGCAGGTGCGGCAGTACCTGCAAACCGGGGCATATGAGCCGACCCCTCCGCTGGAAAAACGCATGGAGCTGATGGTGGAGCAGATGACCCTGGCCGTGCAATACAAGGGCGAGCGGGTGGCCAGCCATGAGGCCCGCAAGCACTGTGGATGGTACATCAGTGGGGTGCGGGGGGCGGCCCAGCTGCGCCGCCGTGCCGGGGAGCTGCAAACGCTGGATGACATAAAGCGGCTGGCGGAGGATGTGGTGAAGGCCGCCGCAGAATAACAGGAAACGGCATTTTATCTTGATAAGGGGTTTTGTGGACGGCGGAAAGGTCGTAGGGGGAAGTGCGGCAAAGAGGGTAAGTTAGTGTCTCTCGATGTGTCGCAAAGGCCTGCTTTAGATGAACCTAAGGGGTAAGCCCGCCCCACAGTGGGGTGTCCTCTCTTCTTCCAAGCGTAAACCATCGTTGACGATGTTATTTTTGATTTTCTTTCGCCGAATCGTTCCGCGGAGTTTTGATGCGCCCAAAATGATACACGGCATTTGTAATCGCAAAGCCATGGGGGATTCCGTCGAATAGATGTATAATTTGATAACAAAATACAGTATGTATAAGAAAGGCCGGAGGGGGCTGCGCCCCGGTTCCTTGGCCTGGCACAAAGCCTGTGGAGGAGTGGGCGAGCTGCCGTTTCCCAAGCTAGCCCCTTGCATGGACTTGGCCCGATGGATGCGGGCTTTGGCAAAAGATGCTGACCTGCCGAATGGCAGTGGGCGGAAGATTCGTCGAAAAGAGTATAAATTTGAACGAATTATACGGTTTGTATTGAATATAAAGGCAGGGTTTCCGCAAGGGGAGGGGCGGGCCGCAGGCCGCCCCGGCGCAGCCGGGGCGGCCTGCGGCCGTCTTGCGCCTACCCGCCCCCAGCAAAACTCCCCCAACCTTTCGGCCGGGGGAAGAGCTGTTTCTTTTTGCTTACACGGTGATGACCTTGCCCGCCTTGGTCATGGTCTCCACAATGTCATACATGTTGCCGATGGTGCCGCACTGCAGCTTGTCGGTCAGCCCGTAGAAATTCAGGCAGGTGCCGCACACAATCAGCTTGACGCCCTTTGCTTCCAGTACCTTCAGGTGCTCTATGGTCTGCTCGTTCTCAGTCACCAGCCGCACGCCGTTGTTCATAAAGCAGATGGCGGAAGGCAGGTCAGGCTTCTCGCTCAGGGTGTAGAAGAACATCTTGATGAGGGAATGGCCCAGCTCCGGGTCGCCCTCACCGATGACATCCCGCCCGGCAAATACCACATAGTCGCTCGCGGCGGGCACAGCGCAGTTCAGCAGCTCCTCAGGCATCTCCTGGGCCGGCGCGCCGGTGCGGTGCATGGTAATGGTATAGCAGCCGTTCTTCTCGGCGGTCTCGGCGGCAAAGCCCTGGCTCTCCGCCAGGCGGCTCAGGTTCTGTACGGCTATGGCATTATCCACCGTGATGGAAAGCGCCTCGCAGCCGGTATCCATCTCTTTTTTGGCCATCATTACGGGCATGGGGCAGGCCTTGCCTTTTGCGTCAATATGATTCATCACAATACCTCCTGTAAATGTATTTTCAGAACGGTTATTCCGCCAATAGTATACCGCTATACCTCGCAAAATGCAAGCCCATGCCATCGTTTACGAAAATTTAACGGAAAAATCCCTTGCAAATCAAAATCTTTTCGATAGAATAGATACTATACCTTAAGGAAATCTTAATCTTTCCTTTTTTATTCTTATCCATCATCCACCTGAAAGCGAGGGACTCCCTTGATCCTCACCATTCTCATCCTGCTGGGTATCGGCCTGGCCGTCTATACCTGCATCCTTCACAGCATCGGCCCCATCCTTGGCATCCTGCTGGCCGTGGGCTATACACTGGGCTGCATTATTGTTTTTTTGCTGCTGGTGGCGCTGTTGTCAGTATTCATCCGTATCGATCGCCCCGCCGACCGCCGTACCCGCTTCTACCACTGGCTCATGACCAACATCGTGCAGGTGGGTATGTTCTTGCTGCGGGTGCGGGTCAATGTCACCGGCCGGGAGAAGATCCCACACGATACCCGCTTTTTGCTGGTCAGCAACCACCGCACCATTTTCGATCCCGTCCTCACCATGGCGGAGCTTTCGGAATTTACCCTGGCATTCATCTCCAAAAAGGAAAATTTCAAGATCCCCATCGTCAATAAGCTCATGCACATGTGCTTCTGCCTGCCGCTGGACCGCGAGGATAACCGCGCCGCCGTTAAGACCATCAATGAAGCGGTGGAGCTTTTGGATGAGAATGTCGTTTCCATGGGCATCTACCCGGAGGGACAGACCAACAAAACCGAGGAGCCGCTGCTGCCCTTCCGCAATGGCGCTTTCAAGATCGCCCAAAAGGCCAAAGTCCCCATCGTGGTCTGCGTCATCGAAAATACCGAAAAGATCCTTAAGAATTTCCCTTGGCAGCCCACCACCGTCAATCTTAAGGTACTGGAGGTGCTGCCCTACGATAGCGAGCACCGCGGCACCAGGGATGTCAGCGAGCATGTGTGGCCGCTGATGTATCACGCCCTGGTGGATTGCTACCCCGGCAGCGGCACCCCGCACCAGTACGCGGAACAGCCCGCCCCGGAGAAAACCGAATAAACAGAATAAAGAAAAACACCCCCCGGCCGCAGTGACCGGGGGTATTTTTATAAAGTTTTAGTCCTTGATCCCGTCGATCAGCTCCAGCAGCTCTGCCTTGGGCCGAAAGCCCACCGTCCGTCCGGTCAGCGCGCCGTTTTTGCTGAAGATCAGCGTCGGGATGCTGCTGACCCCAAACTGGGCCGCCAGCCCCGGCTCGTCATCCACATTCACCTTGCAGAACTTGATGGCCGGCTCCTCCGCCGCCAGCTCCTCGATGACCGGCGAAAGCATCCGGCAGGGACCACACCACGGCGCCCAAAAGTCGATGCACACCGGCCGGTCGGCGTTTACTACTTCCTGTTCAAAATTTTCCGCGTGCAGTTCGGTTATATTCATTGCCATATCATTTTTCATCCTTTCTCACCGGGTGTTCCGGTTACTTATATTATACCACAGCAGTATAGTTATAGCAAGGCTTCCGTCAAAAAATCTCCATGTTGCAGGAATTTCAATGAGAAACTTTCATATTTCCAGCCTTTTTACCGTCTTTTTTATCAAAAAGCCTGCTAAGATGAATTTGTGATTTGGAAAAACTACAAAAAATGCGTTAAACCCGTTGACATTCCCGCTTTCATCCGCTACAATATGCAACATAATAAAAAGCAACGAAGGGAATTAGTAGTACAAGGATCCCCCAAAGAGAGCAGCCGGTTGGTGAGAGGCGCGGGTGTGGTTTTGTATGAAGCTCTCCCGGAGCCGCGCACCGAAAGGGAACCCCGGTAGGCTGCGCTGGGCGCCGCCCATTACAGCGGCAGGGTGTCCTTGGCACCCATAAGGCTGCCGCCTGCGAGGGCGGAGCGAAGTAAGGTGGTACCACGCAGGCGTTTTTCGCTTTCGTCCTTATGCCGAAGTGCAGGGGCGGGGGCGTTTTTTTATACCCTTTCCCGCACAAATCCCGTAAAAAATTGTGTAGAGAAAGGAAGTATCGTAAATGCTTGAAACCATCAGCAGTATCAATTCTACCGTCAATGGCATCGTGTGGGGTGTGCCCGCCATGGTGCTCATCTTCGGCGTGGGTCTGTACCTCAGTATCCGCACCGGTTTCCTCCAGTTCCGCAAGTTCGGCACCGTGTGGCAGAATACCATCGGTAAGCTGTTCCATCGCTCCACCGAGGCCGGTCACGGCGCCGTCACCCCTTTTCAGGCGGTCTGCACCGCCTTGGCAGCTACCGTCGGCACCGGCAATATCGCCGGTGTGGCAGGCGCTATCGCCATCGGCGGCCCCGGCGCTGTCTTTTGGATGTGGGTTTCCGCCCTGCTGGGCATGGTGACCAAGTACAGCGAGGTTACGCTGGCCGTCCACTACCGCCAGAAGAATAAACACGGCGACTGGGTCGGCGGTCCTATGTATTATATCCAGAACGGTCTGGGCAAGAAGTGGAAATTCTTAGGCGTGCTCTTCGCCATCTTCGGCATTTTTGCGGTGTTCGGTACCGGCAATGCCACCCAGGTCAATACCATCGTTGCCTCCATTGATACCGCCCTCATCAGCTTCGGTGTGATGGAAGCCGGCAGCACCGCCACCCTCAATCTCATTCTCGGCATTGTTATTACTGTTTTGGTCGGCATGATTCTGCTGGGCGGCATCAAGCGCATCGGTCATGTGGCAGAGCGTCTGGTTCCCATTATGGCGCTTTTGTATGTGGTACTGGGCTTGGGCGTAATCGTTATGCACATCGAAAACCTGCCCACCGCCTTCTCCTCTATCATTCAGGGGGCGTTCAACCCCACTGCCGTTACCGGCGGTGTAGTGGGCGCCATGTTTACCGCCGTACAAAAGGGTGTTGCCCGCGGCATCTTCTCCAATGAAGCCGGTCTTGGTACTGCTTCCATCGCCCATGCAGGCGCCGAGGTCAATGATCCGGTGCAGCAGGGTCTGTTCGGTGTCTTCGAGGTCTTTGTGGATACCATCATCATCTGTACCTTCACCGCGCTGGTCATCCTGTGCAGCGGCGTGCCCATCACATTCGGCTCGGATGCCGGCGCGGAGCTGACCATCAGCGGCTTTATCGGCACCTACGGCAACTGGATCACCATCTTTACCGCCGTGGCGATGTGCTGCTTTGCCTTTACTACCATTCTGGGCTGGGGCTTGTACGGCGCCCGCTGCAGCGAGTATCTGTTCGGTGAAAAGGTCATCAAGCCCTTCATGGTCATCTATTCCCTGGTTGCCATTATCGGTGCCACCGTCAAGCTCGATCTCCTCTGGAGCATCGCCGAAACCTTCAATGGTATGATGGCCATTCCGAACCTCATCGCCGTGGCGCTGCTTTCGCCGGTCGTTCTCAAACTCACCAAGGAATACTTCACCCGGCCTAAGGAAAGCCCCCTCTGCAAGTAACAAAGCAATGATTTGATATCCCGGATTTTCTCCTGCAAAGGGCAGCGCTGCGGCGCTGCTCTTCTGTTTTGCATAAAAATTACACAAGAATTTGTGCACCTCCCCAAAATTTCTCATTTAGGTTGACATCCCCTGCCCAAAAG
>ERZ791603.663-NODE-663-length-29843-cov-3.400900_pt1 | contig 29843 bp, 31 predicted proteins | sample MGYA00509966_ERZ791603 | MGnify/ENA primary metagenome ERZ791603 (study PRJEB30046, sample SAMN00791931) | human gut metagenome | study: EMG produced TPA metagenomics assembly of the A metagenome-wide association study of gut microbiota in type 2...
GTAATGTAAGTGCCATTTATTCAGAGGCATTTTTTACACCAAGAATGGGACAGGCCATTATGAACCGTCTGCTGAAAGCAGCGGGACATAAGATCATACAGGTGGTATGATATAATCAGGTAGTGAAGCAGATATATGCCTGACTATATAATCTTATCAGCAGTAATGGCCAGATGGATAATGAAGATTCATTTAAATAGTCTGCTGAAGAGGTAAAGAAAATAAATTAATTTCAGGAGGAAGATTAATGATAGCTTTAGGATGTGATCACGGTGGATATGAATTAAAACAGGAGATCAAGAAGTATCTGGATGAGAAAGGAATTGAATATAAAGATTATGGATGTGACAGTCTGGATTCCGTAGATTATCCGATATATGCAAAGAAGGTTGCACATGCAATTCTTGACGGCGAATGTGAGAAGGGAATCCTGATCTGCGGAACAGGTATCGGAATTTCCATTACAGCAAATAAGATTAAGGGAATCAGAGCTGCAGTCTGCACAGATTGTTTTACAGCAGAGGCTACAAGACTTCACAATGATGCCAATATCCTTGCACTTGGCGGAAGAGTGGTAGGACCTGGGCTGGCATTGAAGATTGTGGATACATTTTTGAATACACCGTTTTCAAATGATGAGAGACATATCAGAAGAATTAACCAGATAGAGACTGAATAAGTCATAAAATAAGAAAACTGATAAAACAGCCAGAGTCTGCATGATTATAGCAATTCTCTCACATGTATGATGAATGGGAATTGCTGTAGAGTAAAGTGTGAAGTTCTGGCTGTGTCAGTTATAAGCAGACAATGGTTACTGTTTGCTCCGTTCACAGTAACGGACAATGTGCTGCTTTTATGAAGCAGATGAATGGTGAAGTATGTGAAGGGGAGGTGTGGAAAATGGATGTAAATCATAAACGCACAGATTATTTATCATGGGATGAATATTTTATGGGAGTTGCCATGATGTCAGGGATGCGTTCCAAGGATCCGAATACCCAGGTGGGAGCCTGCATTGTCAGCCCGGACAACAAGATCCTGTCCATGGGATACAACGGCTTCCCCAAGGGTTGTTCCGACGATGAGTTCCCCTGGGAGAGGGAGAACGACAATGACAGGAATCTGACAAAGTATCCCTTTGTAACACATAGTGAACTGAATGCTATTTTGAATTATCGTGGCGGTTCCCTGGAGGGGACGAAGCTGTATGTCTCTCTTTTCCCCTGCAATGAATGTGCGAAAGCCATTATCCAGGCGGGGATCCGCACGGTGGTATATGACAGCGATAAGTATGCGGGAACTCCGTCCAACCGGGCAGCCAAGCGGATGTTTGAAGCGGCCGGAGTGAATTACGTGCAGTACCGTAAGACGGGCCGCATGATACGCATCGAGGTCTGAAGCAACAGATAAAAGGAGTAAAACGGTTGAAGCGCCTACAGAAGACAGCTGTGCTGCTTACAGCAGTGATCCTTGCAGGAGCCTTTTCTTCAGAAGATATCAAAGTGGAAGCTACCAGCAGTACCTGGCAGCAGATTCAGAAAGAGCAGGAAGAGAAAAACAACCTGCAGAATCAGCTGAATGAGGAAAATGATAATCTGGAGAACCTGAAGGGAGAACAGAATTCCCTCAAGGGACAACTGAATAATCTGAACGGTCAGCTGACGGAAGTCAGTAACAATCTGTCAGATCTGGAACAGCAGATCGCAGACAAGGAGCAGGAGATCGCGGATACCCAGGCCAGTCTGGAAGAGGCGAAAGCTACGGAAGCATGGCAGTATGAGTGTATGGTGATCCGGGTACGGGATATGTACGAGCGGAATGAGACCAGTTACATCAACGCTTTGCTGAATGCCCAGAGCTTCGATAAACTGCTGAACGCTGCGGACTTTTTTGAACGGATCGCAGCCTATGACCAGAAGAAACTGCAGGAATTCGAAGAGAACCGCAAGCTGATCGAAGAGGAAGAGGCGAGACTGCAGGCAGAGAAAACGGAGCTGGATAGTCTGAAGGTGGCAGCGGAAGCCGAGAAAAGCAAGGTGTCCGGTCTGATCAGCCAGACATCTAACAGCATTGCAAAATATGCCGGGGATATTTCGGAAGCAGAGCAGAGAGCCCTGGCATATGAACAGGAGATCAAACAAAAAGAAGAAAATCTGGAAACACTCCGGAAAAAACTGGCAGAAGAGATCGCCATGTCCCAGAAGGCGGCAAACGCAACCTGGCGGGACATTTCGGATATCTCCTTTGAAGAGGGAGACCGTTATCTGCTGGCAAATCTGATCTATTGTGAAGCGGGCGGAGAACCCTATGACGGTCAGCTGGCGGTAGCCAGTGTGGTTATCAACCGTGTCAGAAGTTCTGTTTATCCCAACACAGTGGTAGGAGTGATCTATCAGAACAAACAGTTCTCACCGGTGGCCAGCGGACGTCTGGAACTGGCATTGGCCACCAATAAAGCCACCAGCCGTTGCTACCAGGCGGCAGACGAGGCTATGTCCGGTGTGACCAATGTAGGAAACTGTGTATATTTCCGCACACCGGTGGAAGGACTGACAGGTATCAATATCGGCGGACACGTATTTTATTAAACGAAAGCGAAAATCTATGAGACTCAACAGCGTAGAACAAAAGGGTTATGCAAATAGAATCATGGACTGGAAGATCTTCGTAAGGCAGGATCTGGTAGCAGCCAAGGCGTCGGAATTTTTCTATGAATTCGTAGGGGAGAATTCTTTCCGGCCGGTGAGTGAACTGCTTCTGCCGGAAGACGGGGAGCTGTTGAAAAAAGCAGTGGAGGCGGATACGTTCCAACCGCTGGAACTGATCACGGTGCTTCACAATCTGAAGGACAGTGTAAGGAATGTGTATCTGCGTCTGGAACAGAGTGAACAGACGGAGAACGGGATTCCGTTGTATCAGATCACCGTTTCAGATATTCATGATCTGGAGAACCGGAATTTACGACTGGAGCAGAGCATTCTGAAGTACCGTCATTTTATGACATTGGAAGATGTTTACTTTTTTGAATATCTGATCGAACAGGACAGTATTACGGTCTATAAATATGTCAACGAGCGGGCCATGAACCAGTTTGAAGGGCCTATGAATGCGCTGATCCGGGATGTGGAACAGGCACATGAGGGCAGTGATATTTCCAGACTGGAAGATCAGCTGCGGACCTTTTGCGCACATCTGCGTAACGAGGACGATTTCTTCGAGATGGAATTCGTCAGCGGGCAGGAGGACAAGGGAATATGGAAGGTCAAAGGCGCACGGATCCCGAAGAAGCGTGATATGGTAGCGGGCATCATAACCCCGGACAGAAACCGGGAGAAGGAAGCCTATTATCTGACTCCGGCAGCCAGAGATGCCGGAACCGGTCTGCTGAACAAGCGGGCATGGACAGAGTACACCATCGAACAGCTGAACCGCAAGGATCATAGTACCAGATGGCTGGTGATCATTGATATTGATGATTTCAAACATATCAATGATACCTACGGACATATTTTTGGTGACCAGGTCATCCGGAGAGTGGCGGAGATCATGCAGGTGCTGGTGGGACAGCGGGGCGTGATCGGACGATTCGGCGGAGACGAGTATGTGATCCTGTTGGAGAAAGTGGAGACCAGAGAACAGCTGAAGACACTTTTGAAGACCATTGCGAAGGAATTTGCTCTGGCATTTGATCCGAAGACCCATGTGACAGCTTCTATCGGCGTATCGGAGTATCCGGTAGATGGAAGCGAATACGAGGAACTGATGCGCAAGGCGGATAAGGCACTCTATCTGGCCAAGGAAAAAGGCAAGAACCGCCATATCATCTATGAAGAGAGACTTCACGGCAGGCTGGAAAGCGACGATATGCAGAACATGGCTATGGCCTATGTGGTATCTAAGGAGAAAAAGCGGGAAGTCATCACGAAGATGATTACCGAACTGTGTGTATCCGGTGTGAACTCCATTGTAAAAAAGGAAGAACGTCTGCAGCAGATCCGCAGTCTCTTCGATCTGGATGGAATCACGATTTATTCAGAGTCGGGAGCGCGGCTGGTATGCCGGAATGGTAATTACATGGTAGAAGTACCGGATGGAAGAGGACTTTTTGAAGATGAGAAGTATCTTGCGCTATTCGGGGATGATGATAATTTTATAGAATCCAACACATTGAAACTCAGATTCCAGGATCCGGCGGCATTTGCCGTGATGCAGAAGCAGGAGATCGGTGCTTCCCTGCAATGTCTTTCCCGCAAAGAGGGAGTGCCGAATGTGATCGTGAACTATGATGTGTTCAACCGCAACCGTAAGTGGTCGGATGAAGATATTACACTGTTGACGATTCTGGGACACTGCATCGGAAACCTGCTGAACTATTCAGAGTAAAGTAAGTGAGAGCAGAAGCTCGTCGGACACTTGTGTCCGTAAGAGCCTATGCTCTCATTTATTATGCGAATGTGTTACTCTGAATAGTTCTGACCAGGGAGCAAAAAGTAAGCACTGCAGCTACAGCCCGCTCCTATCCAACGGATTCTGCAGCCTGTCGAACTTGTCCCGGTAGATAATGGTGATCAGGTTGTTCAGCTGGCGCAGGCAGGCACTCATCTGAGCCTGGGTGATCAGCCCCTTTTCCAGAGCCTCGGCCAGCTCGTCCAGATCCACGACATGCATCCTTCCATCGGGATAGAGGATAATGTCAGCCAACAGATCCGTGACGATCAGGGAATTATCTTGCGGTCGGGAAGTATATTCCACAATATCGCAGTACCAGTACAGCAGAGAACCGTCATGGCGGTAGAACTTGCTGATCTTGAAGCCTTCCTTGAGATAATAGCAGGAACAGCCGTGGGAAAACGTGGTCTTGGGATTCAAGGTCTTCCATTTGGTCAGAATGTAGTCTTCGTTCTGCTCGACGATAATATCATCCTTTAATAAAATGCATTCTTCCGGGATCAGCCGTTTACGGTAGATCTGAAGTTCGTTGCTCATAGAGATTCTCCTTTGTGCGGTGTGTTTTACAACGGCCACAGTTCCGGAAACGGGATAAAAGGCCTGGGAGGGATCGTGTGAGGACACAGCGTCTTCTCCATCCAGATCATATCATGCCATGCATCCTGCTTGTAACCGGAATCGTGAAAATGTGCCACGGTTTTATAACCATGCTTTTCGTGGAAGGCGATGCTGGGAGGATTGGGGTAGGTGATGCAGGCACAGACATTGCAGACGTGCTGTGCGGTCAGGTATTCCTCCAGCTTTTCGTATAACAGACTGCCGACACCGCTGCTTCGAAGATCCCGGCTGACATAGATGGAAGTCTCCACAGACCAGTCATAAGCAGCGCGGCTTTTAAAAGCGGATGCGTAAGCATATCCTGCCGGCTCCCCGTCCAGTTCAGCCACCAGGTAAGGATAACGGGTAAGAGTGTGACGGATCCGGTCCGCAAATTCTTCTGCGGAAGGAGCGATGTACTCAAAGGTAATAGAGGTATTTTCCACATAAGGGGCATAAATGGCAACCAGCCTTGCAGCATCCTCAGGGGTGGCAATACGGATCCGCAGCTGTCTTTTGATGTCTGTAGTCTTCATTCGCGTCATCCTTCTTTCTATAAGGGTGTAAAGTCACTGAATAGTTACTCAAATAGTACTTCCGGAGAGATTTCAAGTCAATCTTTTTTTCACAGGATTTTATAGATTTTTTACCATTTAGACAGGGGGATTTTACTGGACATCATGTTAAGATTTCGTTATAATGACTATAGGTTTGCCCTGCAGTGGGAAAATATTTTCAAAAATGTACAAAAATAAATGCTGAGAGCAGAAATCAACACAGGAGGACACAGTGTCAAGAAAAAAGAAACCCTACGACAGACAGGTGTTTCGGGCGATCACACTGATCATGCAATTTGGTATCAATATGTTGGTACCGATCTGCCTGATGTCCGCAGCCGGCATCTGGCTGGATAAACATTTCGGAACGGACTTCTGGATGATCCTGCTTTTCTGTATGGGAGCTGTGGCCGGAGGGCAGAATGTATACCGGATGGCCAGGACAATTTATGAAGACGGCGATGATAAACACACTAAAAAAGATAAATAGAACGGTTCTGGAGATGGATCTGGGGATCTTGTTCCTGGGAGTGTCAGCGCAGATCATAGGAGCATTTATTGCAAGGGATGAAGCAATGTATGCCAAAAGTCTGTGGTTTGGCGTTCTGCTGGCGCTGGTCTCCACATATCATATGTACCGTTCCCTGGACCGGGCATTGGACCAGCCCGAGAAGACTGCTACGAAAATGATCATCCGTGCCTATGTTTTACGATATGTCATGTTGATTTTTTTCCTGTTGGTGATGATGAAGACCGGAGTGATGAATCCTCTGATTTTCTTTTTCACCTATGTTATATGTATGAAAGTAACGGCATTTCTACAGCCGCTTACCCATAAATTATGTAATAAACTGTTCCACGAGACGGATCCGATACCCCAGGCGATGCCGGAGGAGACTGCGGAAGACAAAACTGCTCCGCAGACTGCGGAAGAAGCGGAAACCCCGAAGGATGGAGAAGTGACAGAGGAACAACAGAATAAACAATAAGGAGGTGAAACAATGGAACATGGAATTCTGTTATCCGGTGCCGACAATATCGACTTCATGATACATGGCGTGTTTAAGTATTCCTTTTTCGGCCATGAGGTATGGATAACGACCACACATGTGTGTGTGCTGATCGTCATGTTGCTTATCATTGGTTTTGCCATTGCTGCCAACCGCCAGATGGCCAAAGCCAGAGAAGTGCCGGAAGGTTTTCAGAATGTGGTGGAGCTGATCGTGGAGAAGCTGGATGCCATGGTGGATGCTCCCATGGGCAAGGCCGCACCGAAGTTCTACAACTACATCGGAACGATCTTCATCTTCATTCTGGTGAGCAATATTTCCGGTCTGTTAGGCCTGCGTCCCCCCACAGCGGACTACGGCGTGACATTGCCTCTCGGTGTTCTGACCTTCCTGCTGATCCATTACAATCAGTTCAAGTACCAGAAGCCGAAGGAAATCTGGGAAGGCATGTGTTCCCCGCTGCCCCCCTGGCTGCCGATCTGGCTGCCCATTAACCTGATCAGTGAGATCGCAGTACCGATTTCCCTTTCATTACGTCTGTTCGCAAACGTATTGTCCGGAACGGTAATGATGGCACTGATCTACGGACTGTTGGGTGTGATCGCTACAGCGTGGCCCGCAGCACTGCATGTATACTTTGACCTGTTCTCCGGAGCCATCCAGACATACGTATTCTGTATGCTGACCATGACTTACATTGCCAATGCAAGAGGAGACGCTTAAAGCTGTACTGTTCAGGTATGGCTATCTGAAACTATGCTAGAAAGATTCTGATAAGAATCTCAATAATAGGAGGATTTACTATGGATTTTAATGAAAACTTTATCTTAGGCTGTTCTGCAATCGGTGCTGGTCTGGCAGTTATTGCCGGTATCGGACCCGGTGTAGGCCAGGGTATCGCAGCAGGACACGCTGCTGCAGCAGTAGGACGTAATCCCGGAGCAAAGTCCGAGATCACTTCTACCATGTTATTGGGACAGGCAGTTGCCGAGACCACCGGTCTGTACGGTCTGTTGATTGCTATGCTGCTGCTGTTCGTAAAGCCCTTACTTCCCTGATTAAACGAAAGGAATGCGGATGAAAATGATACTATTAACAGAAGGCGAGACCATGTCAAGACTGTTTGACCTGGACTGGCAGCTGCTGGCAGACTCCTGCCTGATGATCATTGCCATCTTCGTATTGTTCCTGGCACTCAGCTATTTTCTGTTCAATCCGGCCAGAAAGTTCTTAAATGATCGTAAAGAGAAGATCAGGGGAGAACTGGAAGAGGCAAAGGACAATCAGGAAAAGGCCGCAGAACTGAAGGCACAGTATGAGGCGAAGTTGAAAGACATCGACAAAGAGGCGGAGGACATCTTAAGTGATGCCAGAAGACGGGCTCTTCAGAACGAGGAGCGTATCGTCACACAGGCCAAGGAAGAGGCAGCCAGAATCCTGGCGAGAGCACAGGAAGAAGCCAGACTGGAAAAGCAGAAAATGTCCGATGAGATCAAACAGGAGATCGTATCCGTGGCATCTGTCATGGCAGGTAAGCTGGTAGGCGCTTCCATAGATACCACCAGACAGAACAGCCTGATCGAAGAGACGCTGAAGGAAATGGGTGAGGATACATGGCAAAATTAGTTTCCAAAGTCTATGGAGAAGCCCTTTTCGAAGCGGCAGTCGACCATGGAAATGCGATCCAGCTGATGAATGAGACCGCACAGCTTGAGAAAATATTGGAAGACAATCCGGATTTTGACAAGCTGATGAAACATCCCGGAATCCCCAAACAGGAAAAACTCTCCATGGTGGAACAGGTCTTCCGTGGCAGAGTCAGTGATGATCTGACAGAGTTTCTGAAGATCGTGGTGACCAAGGAACGTTACGGCTCATTAAAGGCAATCTTTGCTTATTTTACCGAACTGGTCAGAGAATCTGAAAAGATGGGAACCGCATATGTGGATACCGCAGTGGAGCTGACGGAGGCCCAGAAGCAGGCAGTGAAAAATAAGCTGCTGGCTACGACTTCCTATCAGACCTTTGATGTGTATTACCATGTGGATCCGACGCTGATCGGCGGAATGGTGATCCGGGTGGGTGACCGGGTGGTGGACAGCAGCATCCGGACCAAACTGGAAGATATGAAGAAACAATTATTAAATATTCAGCTGGGATGACCGGCTGAAAGAAAGGTGCGACAGATCCATGAATTTAAGACCAGAAGAAATTAGTTCCGTCATTAAGGAACAGATCGAAAGATATTCTTCCCAGCTGGATGTATCCGATGTCGGAACCGTCATTCAGGTAGCGGATGGTATCGCTCGTGTACATGGACTGGAAAATGCCATGCAGGGTGAGCTGTTACAGTTCCCCGGCGATGTATATGGCATGGTGCTGAATCTGGAAGAAGATAATGTCGGTGTCGTATTGTTGGGAAGTGCCAGCAATATCGAAGAGGGTGATATCGTCAAGACCACCGGACGTGTGGTAGAGGTTCCCGTAGGAGACGCATTGCTTGGACGAGTAGTGAACTCCTTAGGACAGCCTATTGATGGTAAAGGCCCCGTACAGACTGACAAATTCCGTAAGATTGAGCGTGTGGCAAGTGGTGTAATCACTCGTAAGAGCGTAGACACGCCGCTCCAGACAGGTATCAAGGCAATCGACTCCATGGTTCCCATCGGAAGAGGTCAGCGTGAGCTGATCATCGGTGACCGTCAGACCGGTAAGACCGCTATTGCGATCGACACGATCATCAACCAGAAGGGTCAGAATGTAAAATGTATCTATGTAGCTATCGGTCAGAAAGCATCTACCGTGGCTAATATCGTAAAAACACTGGAGGAGTTCGGTGCCATGGCTTATACCACCGTTGTGGTATCCACGGCAAGTGACCTGGCTCCCTTACAGTATATCGCTCCTTATTCCGGTTGTGCGATCGGTGAGGAGTGGATGGAGAACGGAGAAGACGTACTGGTGGTATATGATGACCTGAGCAAACATGCTACCGCATACCGTACACTCTCCCTGCTCCTTCGTCGTCCGCCCGGACGTGAAGCATATCCCGGTGACGTATTCTACCTGCATTCCAGACTGCTGGAGCGTGCAGTCCGCATGAGCGACGAATACGGCGGAGGTTCCCTGACGGCACTTCCCATCATCGAGACCCAGGCAGGCGATGTATCTGCATACATCCCTACCAACGTTATTTCCATTACCGATGGACAGATCTATCTGGAGACAGAAATGTTCAACTCCGGTTTCCGTCCTGCGGTAAATGCAGGTTTGTCCGTATCCCGTGTAGGTGGTGCCGCACAGATCAAGGCTATGAAGAAGATCGCAGCACCTATCCGTACCGAGCTTGCCCAGTACAGAGAGCTGGCTTCCTTCGCACAGTTCGGATCCGAACTGGATGCGGATACCAAGGAGAAGCTGGCACAGGGCGAACGGATCAAAGAAGTGCTGAAGCAGTCTCAGTACCAGCCCATGCCGGTACAATATCAGGTCATCATCATCTACGCAGTAACCAAGAGATTCCTGCTGGATGTGCCTGTAGAGGATATTACCAGATTTGAGAAGGAGTTCTTCGATTATCTGGATACGAAGCATCCCGAGATTCCTGCAGCCATCGCTGAGGAAAAGGTGATCTCCGATGCTACGGAAGAGAAGCTGGTAAAAGCACTGAATGATTTCAAAGCAGAGTTTCTGAAATAAGTGTGTCAGCCGCAGATTGCGGCAGAATGAGAGGTAACTATGGCATCAATGCGTGATATCAAGCGCCGTAAGACCAGCATTCAGGGCACACAGCAGATCACCAAGGCCATGAAGCTGGTATCTACGGTAAAGCTTCAGAGAGCCAGAGCAGGTGCAGAACGTTCTCAGACGTATTTTGACTGTATGTATGATACCGTAAATAATATCCTGTCCAGGGTAGGCCATCTGGAACACAAATATCTTGTTCCGGGTGCTTCCCCGAAAAAGGCGGTCATTGCCATTACCTCCAATAGAGGTCTGGCAGGTGGTTACAATTCCAACGTAGCCAAACTGATCACTGGGCAGGAGGACTGGAAGACAGAAGACGTGGTAGTCTATGCCATCGGTAATAAGGGCCGGGAGATCCTGGAGAGAAAAGGATATACCGTGAAGGAATCCTATCCGGAGGTCATCGAAGAGCCCACATATGCCGAAGCAATGCTTCTGTCGGACAAACTGCTGACATCATTTGCAGCCGGAGAGATCGGCGAGATTTATCTGGCATACACACACTTCAAGAACACGGTGAGCCACGAGCCGAAGCTGTTGAAGCTTCTGCCCGTGGAATATGGTGCAGAGGCGGGTGCATCCACAGAGGGTGCCGATGCGCTGATGAATTTCGAACCGGAAGATGTGGAAGCACTGGATATGATCATACCGAAATATATATCCAGTCTGATCTATGGTGCACTGATGGAAGCGGCAGCCAGTGAGAACGGTGCCCGTATGCAGGCCATGGATAATGCCACCAGCAATGCGGAGGATATGATCAGTGATCTGTCACTGAAGTACAACCGCGCAAGACAGGGAAGCATTACCCAGGAGCTTACAGAGATCATTGCAGGCGCAGAGGCGCTTTAATATTTATATTTTGCAGTTATGTCTCTGGAAGATACAAAGACTGCCAGAGAAAAACAGTGCAAAATGTGAGTTGATTATGAAATGCCCGCATAGTGGGCAGGAAAGAGGTAGAAATGGCAGGAGAGAATAAAGGAAGGATCACCCAGGTCATCGGTGCCGTACTGGATGTACGATTCGATGAGGGCAAACTTCCCGAGATCAATGACGCGATCCGCATCCCTACCAGAGATGGAGGAGAACTGGTAGTGGAAGTCTCCCAGCATTTGGGTGATGACACTGTCAGATGTATTGCCATGGGTACTACCGACGGACTTGTGAGAGGAATGGAGGCTATCGCCACCGGATCTCCCATTTCCGTACCGGTAGGAGAGAATACCCTGGGCAGAATATTTAATGTACTGTCGGACGAGCAGTACTGTCCGAACTGCCAGAAAAAAATGGATGAGAAATTTGATATAGTAAAGAGATTCGTTGAGGATAATCCAAATGTGCCGGTTGAGACAGTGGCCAAGGAGACGGATACATCCATGAAGCAGATAAACAGGTGGATACGTGAGGAGAGACTTTCGTTTTCACCGGATTCATCATATGGCATACCATGCGAGAACTGTGGCAGGATGATACGCACAGGCAGGTTTTGTGATGAATGCAAGACAAAGCTGACAAACACACTCCGCAGTGCGCTTGACACGCCAAAGAGCCAGGATAAGCAACTGTGGCAGCAGGATGATAACAACCGCATGACATACATCAGGTAGCAGGTAAGAGGATGATTTATGATTAACGAAGAAAAAGTAAGGGAACTGTTTAATATTGCCCTTTGTGACAGTAAAAGCGATGACAGCCGTATACAGAAGCAGTCCGCAAGCTACTACGGATGGGACTATATATGGAAAGAGGGATTAAAAAGCTTTTTTACAGGTACATTCGCATTTGCAGGTCTTGTTGTGATGTGGGTGGCTGTCAATGCAGGAGAGCTTTTGGACAAAATAAATAAGCTTGATTTTAAGACAATAGGTGTCACGATTGGCATACTGTATATTGCGTTTATGGCGGTTTACATTTTTGTCACAATTGTGGTGTATACTGCAAGATATAAGGCTGGCAGAAGGCAAGTGCGCAGATACGCAAATCACCTGAAGGCAGTGGGCAGAATATATTCTCGTGAGGAAAAAATTAAGCGTTAGGGAGGCTTTATGAACAAGTTATTGGAAATTAAGGATAAGGCAGTCAAATTTTGCGGTGAGTATGAGCATTTTATACTTCCGGTTCTTAAGTTTGCCGTTGCATTTATCGCATTTATAACAATAGATTTAAATATCGGCTATATGGCGAAAATCAGCTCGATGCTTGTGGCACTGCTTTTAGCACTTGTGTGTGCACTGCTTCCGGTGAATGCAATACTCTGGATAGCTTCGATTATGATACTTTTAGATATGTATGCGCTGTCCATAGAGGTTTTTGCCATCACGGTTGTACTTTTTTTAGTATATTTTCGTTTTGCACCGAAGGATGGCATGCTTGTGATACTCACACCTATATGCTTTCAGCTTCACATACCATCTGTGTTGCCGGTTGCAGCAGGTCTTTTAAGAAGAGCTTATTCGGTAGTTGCAATAATATGCGGCACGTTGCTGTACTATTTTCTTGACGGAATCAGACAGAATGCATCAGCGCTTGCAGAGGTGGTAGATAAAAAGGGGCAGAGCACTACAAAGCTCAATGTGACAATGGGACAGCTTCTGGAAAATAAAGAGATGCTTATAGTTATGGCAATTTTTGTTATCACTACACTGGTGGTGCATCAGGTCAGACGATTGAAAATCAACAATTCATGGACTGTTGCAACCATTGCGGGAGGGCTCATACAGTTTGTTGCACTTGTTGTTGCCTATCTGGTGCTTGGACTGCCGGAGAAGATAATCTGGCTTGTGCTTAGTACTGCAGCTGCTATTTTTGCAGGAGTTATCATACAGTTTATATTTATGAATCTTGACTATGCACGTACTGAAAACGTACAGTTTGAGGATGACGAATACTACTATTACGTCAAGGCAGTTCCAAAGAAGATGATTGCCAAGGAGGAAAAAGTTGTAAAGCACTTTGGCAATACAGGAAGCCTTGGAAAGAAGATTCCGAGACATAATCAGGAAAATATCAGCAAAGAGGCTATTGCAAAAGATCTCGAAATAGACGAAAATATATTTGAGGATGACAAATAGTTGTTACATAGTATAAGAGAAAGGAGGGCGCTATGGATAATGTGAGCGGTGTATTGATACGCTTCAAGGATCAGTTCCTTACATTCACAAATGTGCCGGGCATAAAAATCGGTGTGATAGACATTATAGAGATACTTATTATTTCAGTGCTCTTCTATCATATACTTCTGTGGATAAAGACTACGAGGGCATGGAATCTGTTCAAGGGTCTTATTATCATACTATTGTTTGTACTTGTTGCAGCATTGTTTCAGATGGATACGATACTGTGGCTTGCTGAGAAGCTCTTCAATATAGGACTCGTGGCACTTGTTGTTATTTTCCAGCCTGAGCTTCGAAATGCCCTGGAGAATATCGGTGGCAAGACCTTTCTGGGTGATTTTTTCAATACAGGAAAGGGCGAGATAGAGAAATTTTCTGACAAGACAATCGACGAGCTGGTGCGTGCATGCTTTGCGATGGGCAGGGTAAAGACAGGAGCGCTAATAGTCATGGAGGATGAGATAAATCTGGGAGAGTATATCAGAACAGGAATAGATGTGGATGCCATACTTACAAGTCAGCTCCTCATCAATATTTTTGAGAAAAACACACCGCTTCATGACGGAGCGGTTATCGTGCGTGGCAACCGTGTGGTGTCAGCTACATGTTACCTTCCGCTATCAGACAGCCTGTCACTCTCGAAGGATTTGGGAACCAGACATCGTGCAGCGGTCGGAGTCAGCGAGGTAAGTGATTCACTCACCATCATAGTCTCAGAGGAGACAGGAGCTGTTTCTACAGCATACAAGGGGCAGATTGAGCACGATATAGATGCCGATCATCTACGCACACAGCTTAAGCTCCTGCAGAACAGACATAGGGAGCCGGGTAAGTTTGAATTAATTAAAAGGAGGTTTAAGAATGGGAAAGAAGCTTCTAAAAACCTTCACAAATAATATAGGCTTTAAAATACTTGCGATAGCATTTGCATTTATACTCTGGCTTGTGGTCTACAATCTCAATGACCCGGTCAAGACAAAGACATTTACCACAACAGTCACCGTCACAGGCCGTGATTCGGTTGTTGACAAGGGGCTATGGCCTACCATCAAGGATTCGGAAAAGACCATCAGCTTTTCGGTATCAGGCAAGAGAAGCTATCTGAACGAGCTTGATGATTCTGATTTTTACGCAAATGTCGACCTTGCAAATATCATAGTAGATAAGGATGATACGAATAAGGCAAGCGTAAAGGTAGATATTGGATGCACCAAGTACAGACATTCGATTACCTTCAACGGTGGAGACCATATGCTCCCGCTTTCGGTTGAAAAATATATGCAGAAGCAGTTTGAGGTAAAGGTATCATTGGATGGAAGTCTCTCAGGTGCTAAAGCACTGGGAAACAAGCCACAGGCAAATCCAAAGGTAGTAAAGGTCGGAGGCCCTGAGTCTATTGTTTCAACTATAGCATCGGCCAATGTAAATATAAAGGTCGATGACAATACCATAATATCAGATAATCAGATAACTGATCGCGGTGATCTCACGCTGATTAATGATGATGGCGATGAAGTCGATATATCAAAGCTTGATGTGGACAGCCAGTATCAGTCTATATCTGTGACGGTTGATGTCTTAAGCACCAAGGAGGTGCCTATCAAGTGTACGACGACAGGCTCACCGGCAGGTGGAAAGAGCGTGCTCGGAGTGGAGCTTTCAGAGGAGTCTGTTATGCTCAAGGGCAATGCAGAGGCCTTGAACAATATCACATCTATAGATGTGGGACCAATCGATATATCGGGCGCAACAGACGATATAAGTACATCTGTTGACCTGACAGGATATATGCCGGATGGAGTTTTTATAGTGAATTCATCCAAGGCAAAGCTCAGTATAGATATAAAGATTGAAACAAATGCGACTTCAACCATGACGCTGAACAGTTCCAATATCACATATGACGGACTTGAAGAGGGATATACGCTTACATTTGTAACAGATAAGAGCAGTGTCATAGTAAGCGGCACCAAGTCTGATATAGATACACTTTCGGGAACTACACTGAAGGGTAAAATTGATGTGACAGGCCTTGATGCAGGTACACATACAGTGACGGTAAAGCCGAATCTGGATGAGACCAAGTACACATGGGGCGAGATAAAGGTTCAGATAGTTATCGGAAGGGAAGGTGTCGGAGGCGGCACAGCGGGAACTGATGGTACAGGAACAGCCTCGGGCTCAACAACAGGCGGTACAATATCAGGCGACACCGGATCAGGAAGCACCGGCACAGGTGGTACGTCATCGGGCAGCACATCGTCAGGAAACACCGGCTCTGACAGTTCATCACATTGATAGATATATAACCGAAAAGAGGTAATAAAAGTGGTAGCACAAAAAATAATAATCAAGAATCCTACCGGATTACATTTACGTCCGGCCGGCAATCTCTGCAAAGAGGCAATGAAATTTAAATCAAAGGTAACATTTATATATGACGAGAAAAATGTAGCTAATGCAAAGAGTGTACTTTCAGTGCTTGGAGCATGCATAAAGTCAGGCGATGAGATAGAGCTTATCTGCAATGGCGAGGATGAGAGCGAGGCGCTTGAACACCTTATACAGTACATCAAGGATGGACTCGGAGAGTAGTACACAAGGAAACAGGTATACATGGAGAAACATATATGGAGAAGCTTTTAACCATAGTCGTTCCGGCTTACAATGTTGAAAAGTATATAAAGAACTGTCTTGACTCGTTTATAGATTTGTCTGTGCTCAGAAGTCTGGAGATACTCATAGTGGATGATGGTTCCACAGATTCCACAGCCAGCCTGGCACATACCTACGAGCAGAAATATCCATACAGCTTCAAGGTACTCTCTAAGGAGAACGGAGGCCATGGATCTACCATCAACTATGCGATACCGCGCGCAACAGGAAAGTATTTCAAGGTGGTGGATGGTGATGACTGGCTGGACAAGAGCCTTCTGCCACAATTTGTACAGCTTTTGAAGCACACGCACTCGGATGTCATATCCAATGACTTCAACCTGGTCGATGATAGGACAAAGAAGGTCACAAAGCGCAGAAAGGCAGTGTCCAACTCTTATCACTACAACAGGGAGTGGGGCTTTGCTGAGGCAGTCATGGATCCGCTGATCACTATACATTCCATGACCATCCGTACTGATGTATTGCAGAAGAATGATATTCGTGTGGATGAGCACTGCTTCTACGAGGACCAGGAGTATATACTCTACCCTATACCATACTGCACAAGCATCACGTTTTCACCGCTGCCACTGTATCAGTACAGGCTTGGCAGAAGCGGGCAGAGTGTGGACATAAAGATGATGATCAAGCGCCATGACCAGCACCTTAAGGTGCTTGATGCACTGTTTGAGTACAACAACGTGCACGGAAATCTGCAGACCTACAAGAAGCAGTACCTTGAGCGCGGCATAGCCGAGGCAGTGGATGATGAGTACCAGATATTTCTGGCAAAGGGCAATGCTGCAAGGAACGTTGAGCAGATGAAGAAGTTTGACGAGATGCTGCGTGAGGAGCACCCGGGAGTGTACCAGGCGTGCAGCAGGAAGAGCGTCTGGATGCTTAGAAAAACAGGTTTTAAGATATTTCCGATGGCAGCATGGGTCTATAGCAGACTGCGTGGTAATTAATTTCATGAATAGGCGTTAATGAGTATGCAATACTCTTTTTAATAATAGTAATCAGGACGGATAGAACAGTTAATGAGTAAAATATTATCAATCATAATACCAACATATAATGCAGAAAAGTTTCTGAATAAGGGGCTGTCGTCATTTCTGGTATGCAGGGATACAGATGCACAGACAGCACAGCACAACTGTAAAATGGCAACGGAGGGTCGCTTTGAGGAAATAGATATTGACAAGGCTATACTCGATAAGCTTGAGGTGATAGTCGTAAATGACGGCACACCTGACAGAAGTGTTGAAGTGGCGCAGAAATTTGTGGACTGGTATCCGGATACCTTTGCCATAGTAAATAAAACAAATGGAGGACACGGTTCTGCAATCAACACAGGTGTGGAGCATGTGAGCGGAAAGTATTTCAAGGTGGTCGATGCAGATGACTGGGTAGATACGCTTGCGTTGAAGCATCTGATTGAATATCTCGAGCGTATAGATTCGGATGCGGTGGTACAAAGCTTCAGGTATTATGACATATCAAAGGATGAGTACAGACCGGCAGATGTGAAGGTACCTGATTTTACAAGAGAGTACAATTTAAAGGATATAGTAAATATGTGGGATGATGTATATGATGGTCTATCATTTCACGGGGTGATATATAACACAGGGTTCTATAAAGCACTTGGATATAAGCTCACAGAGCATGTATTTTACGAAGACCAGGAGTATGCAACCGTTCCGTTTTCGTATGCAAAAACTGTCAGATTTATTCAGGAAGAGTTGTATGTATACAGAGTTGGAGATGTAAATCAAAGTGTTTCAGCAGCGAGTCAGGTGAAGCGTCTTCCGGATTTGGAGCAGGTTATATTTAATGTACTTGAGGCAGAGAAGAGCTTTGCAAAAATGCCACAGGGTGGAAAGGAACACTTTATCAGAAAGACGTCGGGCATAATCACAAGCTATTATCAAATAGCTTTGATAAAAAATACCGACAGACAATCCGGCAGAGCGATAGTAGAGCAGTTTAACATGAAGCTTGCTCAAAAAAGTGCACTTATGTATGAGGCAGTACAGCGTAAATATAAAGTATTTCGGCTGTTTAATAAGCTGCATGTGAGCAACAGCTTTTACGAGAATCAATTTGCAAAGCTGCTTGAGCTTGCCAAAAGGGTTGGCAGAGCAGACAGACTATACAGAAAATAATACTGACTACCATTGTCAAATATGGTGACAGACAGCGATATAAGTGGAAATTAACATATAGAAACAGGAATTAGACAGGATATGGAAACAGAGAATAAAAAGATACTATCAATAATAATACCGACATATAATGCGGCAAAGTTTTTGGATAAAGGGTTATCATCATTTATTATTGATGATAACTCTCTTTTAAATATGCTGGACATTATTGTTGTGAATGACGGCTCTACCGATAATAGTGTAGAAGTTGCACAAAAATATGTAAATAAATATCCTGACGTGTATCGGATACTGAATAAAGAAAATGGTGGTCATGGCTCGGCAATTAATGAAGGTGTAAAAATAATAAAAGGAAGTTATTTTAAGGTAGTAGACGCTGATGACTGGGTAAACACTGATGTATTGAAAGAAACTATCTGTTATCTTAAAGATAATGAAAATAAACATGAGAATTTCGCAGATGCAGTGCTGATGAGTTATAGATCATATGTGCTACAGAGGGAAAATACTGATGAATATCCGTACGACGATAAATATATAACAAAAAATGGTGGACCATATAATGCCGGATATGTAGATGAGCATTTATACGATTTCTGGTGGGGGCTGAGTCTGCATGGGGTGATATATAATACGCAGTTTTATAGAAATACAGGCGTGACACTCTCTGAGGGAGTGTTTTACGAGGATCAGGAGTTTTCGATAATTCCAATGGCATATGCCGAAAGTATCTATGCATATGATAAGGCACTTTATGAGTATAGAGTCGGTGATGTAAATCAGAGCGTTTCGATAGAAAGCTCACTGAAGAGGCTTGACCATTATGAGAAGGTTATCATGAAGCTGATTGAGGCAGGTCGGGATGCTGAGCACTTTAGTATAGGCGGAAAGCAGCTGTGGTTTGATAAAACAAGCAAATTTATCAACGACTATTTGCAACTTTGCCTGATTAGAAATACTGATAAAAAACAGCTTAGAAAAAGGATGAAGCTGTTTGTCAGTCAAATCGAAAAAAAGAATACAGATATGTATAAATGTGTAAATAAGAATTATAAAGTATTTTGTGTGTTGAATAAAATGCATATGAGCGACAGGATATATCAGGACTATTTTATTCGTCTGTTACATATTGTACGTCATTAGGAGGAATTTTTGTAACTATTTAGTACAGAAATGTGCTCGCAACTGTGAAAGTACAGAACAGTTACGAATTTTGTTATCATAATGATGAATAATGTGTCTAAATAATCGGAAAATATGTGACAAATCTCACTTGAGGCATATATAAGAAAGTGATAAAATATGGTGCTGTGAGAATAATATAAAAATTAAGATAAAGAGGACAGAGATGAAGAAGAAAAGTATAAAATTCCTGGTAGTTTTGGCCTGTGTGTTTATGGCATTGGGGATGGCAGGCTGTGGAAAGAAAGCATACAAGACATTCCCTGAAAAGTACAAGCTTGCATCAGTTGATGTAGGTGGAATGACTGCTGACGAGGCAAAGAAAGCCATAAAGACTGCAGTAGGCAAGTATAAGATATCAGTGAAGCTTGACGATGCATCATTTGATATGACAGCTGAGGATTTGGGACTCAAGTATAATGAAAAAGCAGATCTTCAGGAACTGATAAATGCAGCCAACAAGGATAAGGAGCCGGAAAAGCAGATAAAGCTTTTTAAAATGGATAAGTCTGATGAGCTGGAGAATGCTCTTGTAGACTCTTATATCACCGCAAAAACGCAGTCACAGTCTGATGCAGCGGCACAAAGTGATACGGATACAGGTGCAAATGATGGCGAACAAAAGACGGCTGCGACAGATACGCAGAGCTTTGATATAAGGTCAATTGTGCCATATCGTGCTACAATAGCATACAATACAGATGCAGGACAGTTTGAGGGTGTTGATGGTGTATCGGGAGATGCACCGGTATATGACAATGCAGCTACAAATCTTACAAGTGCTGTAAAGGAGCTGAAGGATAAGGTAGAGCTTACATCTGCAACAGGATATGTCGATGGAGAAAAGGCTGCAGATAGCGATTTAGTAAAGAAATCATTAAAAGAAGCCAATGCATATCTTGACGTGACAGTGACATGTAATTTCACACCGGCAACAGGCGAGGCTGCTACAGAGACTGTAGGAAAGGACCAGATAGCCCAGTGGCTTATAGTGGGAAATGATGGATTGTCAGTTTCTCTTGATGGTGAGAATATGGCTACATACTGTACAGAGCTTGCTAAAAAGCATGATGTATCAAAGAAGAAAACAGGGCAGTTTAAGACAACAGGCGGAAGTATAATAAATGTGCCTGTAGCATCATCAGGACAGACTGTAGATGGAAACAAGCTGTATGAGGCGATTGCTGAGGCAATAAATAATAAGAAGTCTGCAACAGTGGAAGCAGTTTACAGTGAGGCAAAGGAAGAAGAAACAGGTGAATATGTCACATATGGTGGCAACTACTGTGAAGTGGATCTTACTAACCAGATGGTATATGTATACAAGAATGGAGAACTGGTAGTATCAAGTCAATGTGTGACAGGATGTATTTCTAAAGGACACGGAACACCTACCGGAGTGTATTCTATCTTCTCAAGAGATAAGGATAGATACTTAAGGGGAGACGGATATAAGTCATGGGTTAATTTCTTTATACCATTCAATGGTGGAATTGGATTCCATGATGCTTCGTGGAGAAGTACCTTCGGTGGAAATATCTACCTGTACAGCGGCAGCCATGGCTGCATAAATATGCCTTATTCAGCTGCAAAGAAGCTATATGAGAATGTAACATTAGATGAAAAAGTAATTGTATATGGTGGTGTTGACAAGGTGGCCGGCAAGGCACAGAGTTTTGGCGGGTCTGACTCTTATAATGTGACAGAGGGCGACGGAGCATTCAACCTCGGTGTGACAGCAGAGGATAATGCAAAGCTCACATACTCAAGTGATAATGAGGGTGTAGTTAGAGTGGATGAGAACGGTAATGTAACAATAGCAGGCGTAGGAACTGCTACAATCACTGTTAAGTCCGAGGCTACAACAAGCTATAAAGCCGGCAGCAAGACGATTACAATCACTGTAAATGCAAAGCCACAGCCAAACCAGACACCATCTGTGACAATAGGATGCGGTAATAAAACTGTAACAGAGGGAGATGCACCATTCTCTCTAGGAGCGAGTGCTTCAAACGGAGCAGGACTTTCTTACCAGTCAAGTGATCCTTCAGTTGCATCTGTAGATGATGCCGGAAATGTGACTATCTACAGGGCCGGTACCGTACAGATTACAGCTATAGCCGGTGAAATGGCAGGCTGGAATAGTGCAAGCAGCTCAATAACCGTAACAGTAAATCAAAAACCACAGCCACAGCCTGTGACACCGACTGAACCATCAGAGCAGCCACAGCAGAACTAGAGCAGACATAATAGAGCTGGAACAATATAATATAACAAACGAAATACAACAAAGAAAAGTGCCGGAAACGGCACTTTTCTATTATATTGCATAATTATTTACAAAATGTGACATATTCTTAATACTTTTTTTGTGACTTCTAAAAATAGACAAAAGAAATGAAGTGTAGTAATATAACATAGGATTAAACCGAAAAATAATGTTACGATATGTAAAGGGTAGGAAAATGGAAAACAACGAACCAATAAGAGATCAGGAAATTGAAATCGATTTAGTAGCGCTGTTTCACGAATTAGTGAAGCACTTGTGGCATCAATGGTGCTTCTTGCAGCAGTATTTGGATTATACTCCAAGATTACTTTTGTACCGGAGTATGAGGCATCAGCAGAGATGTATGTACTGACCAAGTCTACTTCCATCACCAGTCTGGCTGATATCCAGGTAGGCTCAAGTCTGACAAACGACTATGAGTATGTCATCACAGGCAGGACAGTTTTATCACAGGTAATTGATAATCTGGATATGGATGAGACATATGAGCAGCTTAGCAAGAGGGTTTCGATAGAGAATCCGACAGATACACGTGTGCTCAAGATTGTAGTTACAGACACTGATTTAGAAGCCTCAAAGACAGTGGCAGATGAGATTGCAAAGGTTTCATCACAGTATATAGCTGACAATATGGAACAGTCACAGCCAAAGATTATCCAGACAGCATATGCTTCAAAGACACCGGTGAATAATAATATCCTTAAAAATACAGTTATCGGTGCAGTACTCGGACTGTTCCTTGCAGCCGGTATAGTTGTACTTGGATACATGCTTGACGATACAATCTCCAATGCAGATGATATGGAGACCAGAACAGGCCTCAAGGTGCTTGCATCACTTCCTGTTGATGAGACAGAGTATGATGGAGTAAAGTCAAAGAAAAGAAAAAAGAAGAAAAACCAGTCATCTAAATCAGACGATAGCAAGAGTAAGAAGAGGGCAGTTTAATGGAAACAGTAGTTATTAATCAGATAAAAGATCAGAGCTATACAATGAAGGAGTCTCTTCGAGCTCTTAAAACAAGCATAAGCTTTAGTGGAAAGGGTGTGAAGTCTATCCTTTTTACCAGCAGCGTGCCAAATGAGGGAAAGACAACCGTAGTTATGGATCTGGCTCGTTCGATGGCAGATTCTAAGAAGTCAGTCCTTGTAGTAGATACCGATATGCGTAAGTCAGTCCTTGTAGGACGACTCAGAGCAAAGGTGGAGGGAGGCGGCAAGATATATGGCCTCTCGCATTATCTTTCAGGTCAGGTGTCTTTGGACAAGGTAATATATGCGACAAACATCAAGGGCGTGTTCATTCTTTTTGCAGGACATGAGGTACCAAATCCTACAGAGCTTCTTGAGACAGAGGAGTTTAGAGAACTTATCAAGTTTGGAGAGAAAAATTTTGATTACGTGCTTGTCGATACACCTCCTACAGGTGCTGCGATTGATGCGGCCGTAGTTGGAAAGAATGTAGACGGAGCTGTAATAGTTGCAGCTCAGAATGTCACAAGCAGCCGTGCAATCATTAATACAAAGCGTACACTTGAGGACTCTGGGGTCAGGATTCTTGGAGCAGTGCTCAATAAGTGCAAGTTTGAAGAGTCTAAGTATGGTCATTACTATGGAAACTACTATGGTAATTACTATGGTAATTATTATGGCAGAGATGAGGATGAAAAGTAATAGGTACAGACACAAATGAATGACGGAGAATGGTGCAGATGAAAAAAAAGAAAAATATAATTATTACGGCAGTAATGATTGTACTTATTGCTATTATAGCAATAATACTTGTAAGGATTAACAGCAGTAATGTCAGTAAGAAAGAAGATAAAGACATAAAGCCGGGTACAGAGGCAGTTAATACAAATTCCGGTACACAGACTGTGGATGACAGCACTACGGACAAATCAGGTATAGAGGAGTTTGCGCTATTTGGTGTTGACAGCCGCTCTGATCAGCTTGATAAAGGAACACGTTCCGATTCCATTATGGTAGTCAGGGTTGATCATGATGCTAAGAAAATCCGCATGGTATCTATTTTCAGAGACTGTATGATGAATATTGATGGTCATGGATACCAGAAGGTGACACATGCACATGCGTTTGGTGGACCGGAGCTTGCAGTAGATACACTTAACAAAAATCTGGACTTAGACATAAAGAATTATGTTACAGTCAATTTCAATACAGTCGGTGAAATTATAGATGAGGTAGGAGGCATTGTACAGGATATCGATGCTTCTGAGGCAAAGGTGATAAACGGATATATTGATGAGGTTAATAAGGTTCGTGGAACAAGCTCATCCCATATTGATTCAGCCGGCACATATACTCTTGATGGAACTCAGGCAGTTGCGTATTCCAGAATACGTTATATAGCAGGAGGAGACTATAAGCGTGCTGAAAGACAGAGGACAGTGCTGTTTAAGGTTTTTGAATCAGCTAAGCAGATGAATACAGCGGCAAAGATTAAGATGGTATCAGACCTGATTGGACATGTCAATACTAACTATAATACTGATGAGATTCTTTCAGTATTTAAAAATCTTGCAGACTATACAGTAGAGGATTCTACAGCATATCCACAGGTGTTCTATGGTGGAAAGGTTGATGGTGCATGGGTTGAGGTGCCTACTACACTTGCAGACATGGCTACAGGAGTGCATCAGTTCCTTGAAGGTGATACAGGCTATACTCCTAGTGCAACTGTAAACGAATACAGCAGTGCATTATCAGGAAAAGTAAGTGGACCAAATAATGATTTAACAAATACGGATTTTGGGGATTAAATATGAACTTCAGACAAAATGGAGATAAGTACCTCATCACAATAGAAGCAATTGCATTGATAGTTGTGCTGGTATTTGGAGCAGTGCATTTTGTGATGCCGGGGAACAATGCAAATAAGAAAATAACAGAGAGCCAGCAGGAGACACAGAATCCTACTCAGGTGACTGATGGAACTCAGCAGGCACAAGCTGATGGACAGCAGGCTGCACCGGCATTTACTCCGTCAGATTCGGTCAAGGCAAAGCTGGCTTCTATGACAACAGAGGAAAAGGTAGCTCAGCTATTCATTACGAGACCGGAGGAGATTACAGGTGTATCACAGTTCACTCAGGCCGGTAACAAGACAAAGGCAGCTATAGGCACATATCCTCTTGGTGGTTTTGTGTTCAGACAGGAGAATTTCTCAGGAGAAGCCGCGGTTACAAAGATGATGAGTAGTTTACAGTCATTTTCACAGGAGAGACTGGGCGTGAATCTGTTTCTTGCAATCGATGAAGAAGGTGGAGAAAGACTTCCTCTTGCTTCAGCTAATGGATATGAGGCACAGCAGGCTCCATCACAGCTTGGAGATGCTGATGCAGCGGGCAGCAGTGCAGGAAAGATAGGCTCATATATGGCTACCAATGGTCTTAATATGAATTTTGGACCGACAGCGGATATAGCATATGGTGATAATGCGGATAACGATACATATGCATTTGGCAGCGAGTCAGCGACGGTAGGTGACTGTGTTGCAGCACAGGTAAGCAGCTATAATGGCGCAGGAATCAATTCTGTTGCAAAGTGCTTTCCGGGAAAAGGAAAGGCTACTACAGATTCAGCTACAGGAATGCTTTGGATGACAGATAAGCTGGAGGATTTAGAGGCATCTGATTTTGTACCATACCAGAAGGCAATTGAAGCAGGTGTTCCGGCAGTCATGATGGGAAATGTACTTTGCCAGAGTGTGACAGGAGAGGAAACCACACCATGCTCTACATCAGCCGGTGCCGTAAACTATATGAGAACTACTATGGGCTTTAATGGTCTTTTGATTACAGATGATTTGTCAGATGCATCTCTTAATAAGGTATGTACACAGGATGAGGCAGCTGTGGCAGCTGTTAAGGCAGGAATGAGTATGCTTTATGTTTCAACAGGTTTTGAGAGCAGCTATAATGCAGTGTTGTCTGCAGCTAACAGTGGTGAGATACCATCAGAAAAATTAGATGATGCAGTTGGAAGAATTCTTACAACAAAAGGAATTTAATATATGCAAATAAACGTAAATCCGTTATACTATAGAGTATAGCGGATTTTTGTTATATATTTTATATATTTAAAGGAGAATTGCTATATGTCAAATTGTTTTATCCCGGCAAATATTCTTTTGCCAAACGATGGAATAGATATGGAAAAATGGTCAGTTATTGCCTGTGACCAGTTTACAAGTCAGGCGGATTATTGGGATGCTGTGGAAAAGTATGTGGCTGATACACCGTCAACGCTTAATGTGGTGTTCCCTGAGATATATCTGGGAACAATTACGAAGCAGGAGAATGATTGCAATTCGTCAGGGGCTGGTGTCAAAAATGACAAAGAAACCGACAGAAAAACAAAATATGCTTCAATGACAGATGATGAGAGAATCAAATATATCAATACCACTATGGATACATACCTCACAGATGGAACCTTAAAGCAGGCAGTGACAGACGGCTACGTACTGGTCGAGCGTACTACGGAGTCAGGGGTGCGTCTTGGAATAGTAGGACTTATTGATCTGGATGACTATGATTTCGACCCGAAAAAGAAGACTCTCATCAGAGCAACAGAGGGAACAGTAATCTCACGTATACCTCCTAGAGTAAAAATAAGAGAGAATGCAGCTATTGAGCTGCCACATGTTATGCTGCTTGTTGATGATCCGATAGACGGACAAAATACTGATGGATGCATGGAAGCTTCAAGGGAAAACGTTATAAATATAGGAGCTGTAAAGCATGGTATAATCGAGGGTGTGTATGCCATTAGGGATACTTTTCGTAAGCTTTACGATACAGATCTTATGCAGGGAGGCGGACATATCCGCGGCTATGCTATTGAGGGTGAAGCGGCAAAGCAGGTGACAGAGGCATTTGCAGCAAAACAGGAAAGCTGTGGAGGCTTTTTATTTGCAGTAGGTGATGGAAATCATTCGCTTGCAACAGCGAAGACCTGCTGGGAAAATATCAAAAAATCCGGAAAATTCACAGAGGAGCAGTTGAAAACTCATCCTGCAAGGCAGGCTCTTGTGGAAATCTGCAATCTGCACAGTGAGGCACTTGAGTTTAAGCCTATTCACAGACTGCTTACAAATGTCGATGTAAAGGATATGCTGTCGTTTTTTAAAGCTGAAATCGTAAAACAGGGACTTGAGAGCGCTGAGGGTGATGAAATAGTATTTGAGTATGTTGAATCAGGAAGCTGTGACAGTGCAAAACCGGCAAATGGAATAAATATTACAAACCGTGGTGACCGCCTCCCGGTTGAGATACTTCAGGGTATTTTAGATAAGTATCTTGAGATACATGACAATGTGGAAATAGACTATATCCATGGTGATGAGGCACTTCACGGACTGGTTAAGGAGACTAAGGGATGTGGAATTTTTCTTCAGTCGATAGACAAGAGCACATTGTTCCCTGCAATCAATGCGGGCGGGGTGCTTCCCAGAAAGACATTCTCAATAGGTGAAGCGAATGAGAAGAGATACTATATGGAGTGTCATAAGATAGCTAAATAATTTAACAAATAATATTGTTTTTACTACACAAACATATTTTTTAAGTGTATAATTATTATAAAATTTATTCACAAGGGGACGACAATGGGAAAATACTTTGGAACAGATGGCTTCCGTGGAGAGGCCAATGTCAATTTAACAGCAGAGCACGCATATCAGATTGGTAGATTTTTAGGCTGGTATTATGGAGAGCTTAAGAAGCAGAAGCAGCTCGACGAGCCGGCAAAGATAGTAATAGGAAAGGATACAAGACGTTCAAGCTACATGTTTGAGTACTCCCTTGTATCAGGACTTACAGCATCGGGAGCAGATGCATATCTATTACACGTTACCACAACTCCATCAGTGGCATATGTAGCAAGAACCGATGATTTTGATTGTGGTATCATGATTTCGGCAAGCCATAATCCATACTATGACAATGGAATCAAGCTTATCAACAGCAATGGAGAGAAGATGGATGAGGAGACAATTCTCCTTGTCGAGGACTATATAGACGGCAAGCTACGTCTGTTTGGTCAGGAGTGGAAGGAATTGCCTTATGCACATAAGGATGCTATCGGATGCACAGTTGACTATGTAGCAGGCCGTAACCGTTACATGGGATACCTCATATCGCTTGGTGTCTACTCATTCAAGGGCATGAAGGTAGGTCTTGACTGTGCCAACGGAAGCTCATGGAACATGGCAAAGTCTATTTTTGAGGCACTTGGAGCAAAGTGCTATGTCATCAACAATGAGCCAAACGGTCTAAACATCAACAATAATGCAGGCTCTACACATATCGAGGGCCTACAGAAGTACGTGGTGGACAATGGTCTTGATGTAGGCTTCGCATACGATGGAGATGCAGACAGATGTCTCTGTGTAGACGAACTGGGCAATGTAATCACAGGAGACCATATCCTCTACATCTATGGAAAGTACATGAAAGAGAGAGGAAAGCTTGATAACAATACTGTTGTCACAACAGTTATGTCAAACTTTGGACTCTATAAGGCCCTTGATGAGCTTGGAATCGGCTACGCAAAGACTGCGGTAGGTGATAAATATGTATACGAGTACATGCAGCAGAACGGCTGCCGCATCGGCGGAGAACAGTCAGGACATATCATCTTCTCTAAGTATGCATCAACAGGCGACGGTATCCTTACCAGCCTTAAGATGATGGAGGTCATGATGGCGAGAAAACAGAAGATGAGCCAGCTCTGTGAGGGGCTTAGCATCTACCCGCAGGTACTTCAGAATGTGCGCGTGGCTGACAAGGCCGAGGCTCTTGCCAATCCTGAGGTTCAGGCGGCTGTCGACCAGGTTACTGCAGAGCTTGGCGATACAGGACGTATACTTGTGCGTGAGTCGGGTACAGAGCCTGTTATCCGTGTCATGGTTGAGGCAGAAAGCGAGGAAATCTGTCAGAAATATGTGGATATGGTTGTTGCAAAATTAAAATAAAGGTTAATGCCAAAGATAATATACGTAATATACAAAAGCTGTGTGAGAATATCATGCAGCTTTTGCTGTTATCAAGGTTCATAAATAAGTGAATTAAGATAAATTAAGTGGATATAATTTAATCTGTAGAGAGAATAGTAATTAAATTCTGCCGGAGGAAATAGTCTATGCCTGAAATCTTAATTATTTTTATATTATGTGCCGGTATTATTGTAATTGGCATAATATTGTGTATAATTATTAAAGTGAGTCATATGTCTGATGACGAACAGAAAAAGGACGATGAACGACAGCTGGAGTTCATTCGTGCCTACAAGGAGCATAAAAAAGGACATTGAGTTTAAAGGATTATATAATAAGAGACATACAGGAAAAGTTCAAATATCTTCCGTCAGCGGTATACTTGGCTTTAATCTGCATTGCGATGTATATTTTGGTGTGTCTGCTGCGATATCTTTTCACAATGAGAGAGGTATCACAGGCAGATGAGAGAAGAAAAAAGATAGTGTGTAAAATCTGGCATATGCTGTTCTGCGGCACCTTTGTGGCTTATATGTATACGCTTATAATGATAGTGTATTATTCAAGGGAGCCGGGAAGCAGAACCGGCGTCGCCGATATGGTGCTGTGGAGCAATTGGGGCATGACACTTCAGATGCACGCCTATTTTATAGAAAATATAGTATTGTTTATACCATTTGGGCTTTTATTTCCACTGGTTTTTAAAAATTGGATGAGATGGTTTACAATACCTGTTGGTGCTCTTATAAGCGCAGCAATTGAGTACACGCAGCTGGTTACCGGTAGGGGATATTGTCAGCTGGATGATTTTGTGACAAATACGGCAGGAGCAGCAATCGGATTTTTTATTTATTTGATATTATATGCAGGGTGGCTTATATGGAAAAAAATAAGATAAGCATTGTGGTGCCATGCTTTAACGAGAAGGAGGCTCTGCCTCTTTTTTATAATAAAATAACCTGGGTACTGAATCAGATGAGTCAAGCGAGTGAGACATCTGGATTGTCATATGAGCTGATTATAGTGGATGACGGCTCCATGGATGG
>ERZ791603.688-NODE-688-length-29190-cov-6.717316_pt1 | contig 29190 bp, 19 predicted proteins | sample MGYA00509966_ERZ791603 | MGnify/ENA primary metagenome ERZ791603 (study PRJEB30046, sample SAMN00791931) | human gut metagenome | study: EMG produced TPA metagenomics assembly of the A metagenome-wide association study of gut microbiota in type 2...
TCAAGCTCTATATGCCGGAGGACGCGGGCGACATCACCAAGCGCGTGAGGGTGATATAAGAGTGAAGTTTTGAGAGTGGAGAGTGTAGTTATGAGAGTTGAGAGTGAAGTTATGAGAGTTGAGAGTGGAGTTATGAGAGTTGAGAGTGGAGAGTGGAGTTATGGAAGCAGAAAACACTGCGAGGTATAAGAGCAAGAGATTTGCCGTTCGGATCGTTCGGCTATATCAATACTTATGCGAAGAAAAAAGAGAGTTCGTGCTTTCAAAACAGATTTTACGAAGCGGTACAAGCATTGGAGCAAATCTTGCGGAAGCGGAGTGCGCAATTAGTAAAAAGGACTTCCTTTCGAAGATTTATATCGCATTGAAGGAATGCTCAGAGACATTGTATTGGTTGGAATTACTGACTGAAACGGATTATTTGTCCGAACAGGAGTTTAAGTCGCTCAACGCCGATTGTGACGAGTTGAGAAGAATGCTGTCTGCTACAACGAAAACAATTTCTTCCGCACAGCAAAAGTAACTTAACTCACAACTCTTCACACTCCACACTTCACCAACACCACACGGAGGAAATAACGAAATTATGAAGTTACAATTCAAACATCAAAAATTTCAGGCGGATGCGGCAAAAGCAGTTGTTGACGTCTTTGCCGGACAGCCGTACCTCACGCCTACCTATATGATAGACAGAGGCTACGAGAAAATAGAGGCGGACGGTGAGAAATCTTCGCAGATAGCCATAAAAGAAGAAGAGGAATCTACCGGCTGGCGCAACGAACGCATTGTGCCGGAGCTTTCCGACAAGCTGATTCTGGAACATCTGCAAAAGGTGCAGCGTGCTAATCAAATCAAGCCGTCGGATAAGCTGGAAGGTCGCTACAACCTGACGATTGAAATGGAGACCGGCGTCGGCAAGACCTATACCTACATTAAGACCATGTATGAGCTGAACAAGCACTACGGCTGGAGCAAGTTCATTGTGGTCGTGCCGAGCGTTGCCATCCGCGAGGGTGTTTATAAGTCCTTTCAGGTGACGCAGGAGCATTTTGCAGAGGAATACGGCAAGAAGATCCGGTTCTTCATCTACAATTCTGCCCAGCTCACGGAAATTGACCGCTTTGCGTCGGATAGCTCCATAAATGTTATGATTATCAACTCTCAGGCGTTCAATGCCAAGGGTAAGGACGCGCGGCGTATTTACATGAAGCTGGACGAATTCCGTTCCCGTCGTCCGATTGATATCATTGCAAAAACGAACCCAATTCTGATTATTGACGAGCCGCAGTCGGTCGAAGGAAAACAGACGAAGGAACGGCTGAAAGAGTTTTGCCCGCTGCTGACACTCCGCTACTCTGCGACTCACAAGTCGGACAGCATCTATAACATGGTTTATCGCCTCGATGCAATGGAGGCGTACAACAAGCGGTTGGTCAAGAAAATCGCCGTCAAGGGCATCACGGAGTCCGGCAGCACGGCAACCGAGGGCTTCGTCTATCTGGAAAGCGTCAACGTATCGAAGGAGAAAAACCCGACTGCTTCCATTCAGTTTGACTGCAAGGGTGCGAAGGGCATTCGCCAGAAGAACGTAACGGTGGGTATCGGCTACAATCTCTATGACAATTCCGGCAATCTTGACGAGTACAAGGTCGGCTTTGTGGTCAAGTCTATCGACGGACGCGACAACTCCGTAGAGTTCCTGAACGGTATCAAAATCTTTGCCGGAGATGTGATCGGTAAGGTCAGCGAAGACCAGCTCCGACGCATTCAGATACGCGAAACGATTCTTTCTCACTTGGAGCGGGAACGGCAGCTTTTCCATAAGGGCATCAAAGTTCTGTCGCTGTTCTTCATCGACGAGGTTGCAAAGTACAAGCAGTACGACGAGGCCGGACATCCGTTCAACGGCATCTATGCGGATATGTTTGAGGAAGAGTACAACGACATCATAGACTCTATGCAGTTGAGAGCCGGTGACGATGATTACATTCGTTATCTGGAGGTTATTTCCGCCCACGATACCCATGCCGGTTACTTCTCCGTTGATAAAAAAGGCAAGATGACCGACAGCAAACTCTCCGACAAAAAGCAGGGCACCTCCGATGATATTGACGCCTATGACCTGATTATGAAGAACAAGGAACTGCTTCTGGATCGTGATCCGAAAAAATCCCCTGTGCGTTTCATTTTCTCGCACTCCGCACTGCGCGAAGGCTGGGACAACCCGAACGTGTTCCAGATTTGTACGCTGAAACAGAGCAGCAGCGAGGTTCGCAAGCGGCAAGAGGTCGGTCGCGGTCTGCGCCTGTGTGTCAATCAGGATGGCGAGCGCATGGACGCAAACGTGCTTGGAAATGATGTGCAGTCCATCAATGTTCTGACCGTCATCGCCAGTGAGAGCTATGACAGCTTCGCAAAGGGCTTGCAGACTGAGCTTGCCGATGCGGTTGCGGATCGCCCCGTGGCGGTTACTGCCGACCTCTTCAAGGACAAGGTCATTGTGGATGCCGGAGGCAACGAACAGGTTGTGGATGGCGATACAGCTCAGGCGATTTATTTTGATTTGATTGTCAACGGCTATATCGACAAGAAGGGTGTACTGACCGATAAATATTATGCCGACAAAGCAAACGGCGCGATTCAGGTTGCGGAGGAAGTGGCGGACAGCCGCGATTCTGTGATCAATATTCTTGATTCCGTCTATGACAGCCGCGCTATGCAGCCGGAGAATGCCCGCGACAAGAACGTCGAGCTGCAAGTTGATCCCGACAAGCTCGCCATGCCGGAGTTCAAAGCTCTCTGGAAACGTATCAGCCCGAAATCTGTGTATGTGGTTGATTTTGATACCGATGAGCTTGTAAACAAGGCGATTGCTTCCATCAACAGGAATCTTCATGTGCCGAAAATCTATTTCAAGGTTGAAACCGGCGCGATGGATGAGATCAAGTCAAAGGACTCGCTTCTTGACGGAAGTGCATTCTCGAAGTCAAAGTCATCTACTTATGACAGCAGCAAGCAAATCCGCGTGGGCAGCAGCGTGAAGTATGATTTGATCGGCAAGCTGGTCGGAGAGACAGGCTTGACGCGAAAGGCAGTCGTTGCAATTCTGACCGGCATTGAGAAACCCGTTTTTGAGCAGTTCAAGTTCAATCCGGAAGAGTTTATCATCAAAGCAGCCGCCCTAATCAATGATGAAAAGGCAACTGCAATTATTCAGCACATCACCTACAATGTGCTGGATGAACATTACGACACGGACATTTTTACCGAACCGACCATCAAGGGTAAGCTTGGAACGAACGCGATGAAAGCGCAGCGGCATCTATACGATCATATCGTGTATGATTCCACAAACGAGCGTGATTTTGCTGCCGATCTGGACACCAACACGGACGTTGCGGTTTATGTGAAGCTGCCGGACAGCTTCTATATCGCAACACCGGTAGGACACTATAATCCGGACTGGGCGATAGCTTTCTATGAAGGTACCGTCAAGCATATCTACTTTGTTGCTGAGACGAAAGGCTCTATGTCCTCCATGCAGCTCCGGCTCATTGAGGAATCGAAAATTCACTGCGCAAGAGAGCATTTCAAAGCCATCAGCAACGGGAATGTGGTTTATGACGTGGTGGACAGTTACCAAACTCTGTTGGAAAAGGTTATGAAATAAAAAAACAGCATTGATTTCAAAAACAGCTCGGCCAACTTTTTTTTGAGTTGCCCGGGCTTTTTTGCAGCTGACGATGCCGCAGCTTCATTAAAAAATGCGATTCCGCCGCTTAAATATTGGCATCTTATTCTCAACGGAAAAAACGAACAGCGAGGGTCGTGCTGAGTGCGGCAACTCCAAGCATGACACAAATCGACAGCGTTGCAAGGGAGACGGCACAGTAAACGGCATACATTGCCGGCTCTACGCCGAGGATGAATACAGGTCAAAACAAATTTTTTTGTGTAGTAATATCTTTTTTCGGTATACGGATATTCCTCAAGGGTGAAAACCTCCTGATATCCATGTTTCTTGTAGAATATCGGAGCTTGAAAAGAAAAAGTATCCACAAAAGCATATTTGCAGCCGCGCTGCTTGGCTTCGCTTTCCGCGGTCTCCAATAACTTGCTTCCGATACCTTGCCCTCGGAGTTATTCGCTGACAAAAAGAAATTGAATGCAAAGCCAATTTCCGAATATCTCTCCTGTCAATCCTGCCAGTTTTCTGTTGTTTTCGTCTTCAAAGAACAGCCCTATCGGGATTTTTTTGATTGTTCACGATGAGCAAGATTATATTCTTTCAGCATTCCATGTATCTCATTGACATCGTGCTCGCTTACATCATCCGTTATTCTGAAATTCATATGCTTTTTCCTTCCTCGCATAGTTTTATTAATAATTAAAATCTATGTATCCTGCCAATCAGAACCGTACATCTGTTTCTTTGCTTTAAAAAAATCGGTTATGCACGAAAGCAGCAGCAATGTCGGTACTGTTTTTGAACGGATACATATTGGAACAGCAAGATGCTTATCGGCATAAATCACTTATCATGCCAGAGCGCTAAGACCCTGCCTGTGTCATTATCCACCAAGATGTTTGCGACACCACCCGTCATATTGGATCGCAATGTTCCCTGAACAAGCCAAATACCGTTTGCCTTATCATAGAATACTTGATAGGGTTTCTGCTTTTTTATATGTTCTCCATACTTATTGATCCAAATTACTTCAACTTTTTTGAGAAGATCTTTTGGATCGGATATGAACCCTAAATTATCTTCTGACGGAAATTTATCAATATAATATTGATAATCGCCCACATCAAACACCTTAGTTTCCGGAAGCTTGTTTTTGCCAATCACAACAAATGTCCCTGCAATGAATGCCATGAAAAGAACAAACAGAAACATAAAAAACATCTTTCTTTTAAACATTGAAACTACCTCCCCGGATGGTTGGGATCAACTTGTTCGCAATTGAACCCGTTGTGTATGCATAGCGATACTTTCCGAGCATGTTGCCGTAGGAATCGTATGCATAAGTGTAAGTCGAATTCGCGGAATTGTTTTCTCCGTAGTACAGATTTTCGCGCACAAGCTGATTCATGGAATCATACTCGTAGGAGAATTTTTCATCTGCATTTTCGAATGTTGAATCGCCGCGCCATATCTTGGTTATGTTGCCGTTGGCGTCATAATCATAGTTGTACTTTGCGTCCGAACCGTTGCGATATGACTTAACGAGCGTTGTTGTCCCGTTCGTCCCGCTGACATAGGAAAGCTGAATCTGCGAAACAGTGGAGCTGCCGTTCTTAATGCTGCGGCCGGAAAGCCTTCCGATTCCGTCATATTGATTGATGATTTTTGCACCGTTTGCAAGTGTTGCGGCAAGGGGACGGTTATCCTTGTCATAGGTGTAAGAAACAGCCCAATCAAAACCCATCACGGATTGCGTGAGCTTGGAAAGGTTATTGTTCTTATCATATTCGTACTTGTAAGACGCACAGACGGCCGTGTATTCAAGACTGCCGGATAAACCTCCGGTGAAGCTCTTTTCGGTGCTTGCCATGCACCTGCCGGCATGGTCGTATTCAAAGAAGGTAGAGCGACGGGTTTTATAGTTGCGAAGCTCGTAAAGATTACCTTCACCGTCATACACGAACTCATAAACCTTTGAAGGGGAAAGCCCCGGCATTTCGAGTTCGGTAATTGACTCAACGCGGTCTATGCTGTCGTATGTATAGCTGAGTTTATAGCCATTGCCGTAAGTTACTGAAACAAGCCGGCCGAACGCGTCATAGGTGTTGGTCGAAAGCACCCTGTTTCCGACTGAGGTTGAAATTGTTCTGCCCCAGTCGTCATAGGTGAAGCTGTATGCAGTTTTGGGTCGGGTAATACCCGTCAGTTTGCCGTAATCATCATACGAATAGTCCACCGTACTGTAGTTGCTGCCCGTGATAGCGGCAAGACGAAGCATTCCGGAGGCTGAGTAATACGTGTATTGACTCGTGTTTCCTTTTGCATCGGTTACTGCCGTCTGCAACCGTGTTGCTGTGTTATAGCTGTATCGAACGGTGTTTCCGCGAGCATCAGTAACAGCGGAAGCGAGCGCCGAGGCCGCATTGAACGCTGTTGTTGACGAGGTTGAAAGCGAACCATCGGAAGATGCAACCGAAGTTTTTGTAACATTGCCGTTTGCATCGTAGACATTGGTTGTTTTCACACCGCCGGGGGTGGTGGAGGTAAGCAGGTTGTGCTTGCTGTCGTAGGTGTATAAGGTTTTGTTGCCGAGCGGGTCGGTGGAGGAAGTTACGTTGTCGCTGTTGTCATAGGTCAGTTTGGGTTCCTGTCCTATAAGGGAGGCGTAACCCGTAACGTTGCCGTTATCGTCATAGGAATAACTTTGAGAGAACTGTTCCCTGTGCAGCTGAAGCCCGTCAAAGCGAGCGGTGTTGCGTGAGTAGTCGAAGCAGACGACGATTCTTACTTCGGTGTAGTCAAGCGAAGCGACCGCACTTGCACAGGTGTACTGCCAATCGGTTGTGTCGGCAGCAAAAGCGGCGGTGACCTCATTTTGGAAGGTGCCGTTTGAGTAGAACTGAAGCTTTATTTCTTTTCTTCCGAAGACACGGTAGCTTATCGGGCTGTCGGACGTGTTGAGCTGTACGGTTTCCGGCACGGAGTCGGATGCGCACCAACCGCCGAATGAATAGACATCGCCTTTTTTGCCGTTTACATGAATCGACTGGAAAACATGCTTAATTGCACCGGTGCTGCCGGTGATTTTAAGCACCTGATCCGAGAAAGCGCCGGGGTGCGAGGAATCGCCTGCTGCGGAGACGATTTCGTTGGGGATTGCGGTGTCGCCGACAACATTCTGCGCATAGCCTGTCGAGTTATCCGAATCATCGGACGAGGATGCTCCGTCAGTGAAATCGCTGTTTTGGAGCATGTTGTAACGATTCGGCGTTTCGCCGGTTTCAAGCTGTACGGAGTCGGCGTAGGCTGTTCCCGAAGCGGACTGCGGCTGAGCAATGCGGATCTTTATGTTTGAAACTCCCGTCGGGACGGTGAACACTGCAACGCCGCGTGTCCAGTCCGAACCTGTTGTTCCGAAAGTTTGCGCGGGGTCGCTCTGTGCAATCACGGCTGAACCGTTCAACACCTGCACAACGCCGCCTGCCGCACCGGTGAAGTATGCGGAAGCAGTGTAAACGGCACCTGCGTTTACGGAAACACTTTGCTCGATATAAGTACCCGAAGGCAGCTTTACGCTGCGATAACCCGTGTGAGCATGGGTTTGCGTGAACACGGCGGAGGTTGAGGATTTTGTCCAATAATCGTTCGGATTCTTTTTATCGAACCCGTGATTTTTGAGCAGGTTGAATACAGTCGTCTGCGTTTTGGAGACGGCAGCGAGCTGGGTTTTTGTTCTGTCTGCGGAGTTGTATGCCATGAACACCGCTTCACCCTCGGGATTGCGGATGCTTACGGCTTGCCCTGCGTTGTTGAACTGGTATGTTACGATTCGATTCTGAGCATCGATAACGTTTGTAACGTTCCAGCCGTATTCGAATCGGATCTGCCTGCCCGCTGTTTGTGCCGTGCCGGCTTTTTCAACAACGGAGGCAGCCTTGCCGCTGCCGGAGTAGGTATAGGTTATGCCGTATCCGGCGGGGTTCTTTGCTTTTTGCAGCAGATGCTTTGAATAATAGGTGTATTGCGAGCTTGTGCCGTCTGCATATTGTGCGGCACGAAGATTATTGTATTCGGAGTAAGAGTAAGCAACCGTCAAACCGTCGGGCGGAGTTACGGACGAGAGCCTGTTGCTGCTGTTGTATGCGAAAACTATGCGTTGCCCCGAGGTTGAGACGGAGGCAAGCTTTTCTCTTACCGCAGAAATGCGCAGATCCTTTTTTTGAGTTGAATCCCTGTATTCAATAAGGATCTTATTGCCGTTTGCATCTTCAACGGAGGTAAGCCTTCCTTACTTCCTGCCGTTGTATGTGCCGTATTCAAAAACGAGTTTGTTTCCGCCCTTATCGGAAACGGTGATAAGTTTTGAACCCGTGTTGACGGTGAGCGTTGAATTCTTGTCAAGCTCATTGACGTATTTTGCTGACGAATCCGACTGTTTTTTGTAGTAATGCCTTGTGCCGTCGCCATCGGTAAGCTTGAAGAATGTCTGTGCTTTGTTTCCGTTTTGGAATGACACTTCTTCTATCGACTGTGAATAATTCAAGCGCCAGCCGTAGCCGTAGCCGATATCTGTATTCTTGTCGTTCGTGTTGTATACATGGGAAACGGAGATTGGCAAGGCTCCGTTTGCAACAGAAGCATCCGCAAACGAGAAAGTGAGGTTGCCGCTGAACAGGTTCACGCTGCCCGCGCCGGCTGCGCCCGCATCCTGATCCGAATACGAGAAACGGCTTTCAAGGCCGGTGGAGTTTACATAGACGATCGAAAAGTAGGGGTGTACGCCGGACGATACATTGGTTCGCGATGAGTGGTATATTGCGGAACTGCTGCTCTCCAAAACAACGCCGTAATTTTCAGTCACACCGGAATGCCATTTTTTGAACAGGTCGGTTATGTCAAAGAAGTTTACACCGTTCTGCACTTCGGACATTGCGAGTGAAAAAACTCTGGATTTGTCCGCAGGATTGCCGTTGTTCAATGCGGAGTAGCGCGTCCATGTCAGTGTGTCTTCCGACCAATCTGACAGCACGGGGTAAAGGTCTATTTCTTTGCCGAGGTTCGTTCCGGGTTCATCGTACCGCGTCAGGTTGATTGCAGCACTGACGATGACGTCACCGGCATTCAGCTCGGGGAGTTCATTCAGCCGAATAAGTATGTTTTGCTTTGCACTCAGGCGCAGTGCACCGGGTGCGGTTGAGTTTATGCTGCAAATTGTGTTGGGGAGATTCTTATCGACGTATGTGTTTTCAACATTGTTTTTGAAATTCAGCTTTATATCGGGATCAATCGTTACCGGATACGCTCGTTCCGCACTGCAAAGCCACGCAAAACTCGGAACCATGGTATAGATGAATCCGTCCGAAGTTGAATTCGGAGCAAGCGAAACCTCGAAATCGGTGCTTTCCGCACCTGCTGCATCGAACATATACGGTGCAGGAAGGGTGAAGACGGTTTCGCCCTTGCCGTTTTCAAGCAGGACGGTATTGCCCTGCATTCTCGGCGTGAGTGATGTCTTTATGTTGAATGACCAACAAAAATCCTCACTCTGCGCCATTGACGGACGAGAAGAGAGGGTTATAAATTCAGATATTGTTTTTCCGTTAAGAGAGTACGAGAGGATTGCGCTGTCGTCGGTTTCGGAGCGAACATATCGAACAATGCTTGACAGGCAGTCGGGTAAGCGAAGCAGGGAATCGCGCTGTTGATCCGTCAGGTCCGTTGTATCGGTTGAGTTGTTTTGAATTTCCGCATGAAAGTCTGCGGCGGTGAGTCCGTTTGAAAGGTTGGCAAAGGACAGGCTGTTCAATGCAACAGAGAGCGTTTCCCCCATGTATTCAACGGAGACAATTTCACCGGAAAGGTTTTCGCCGAAGCATACGGTAAAATCACCGGCAGTGTTTTTATACCTCAGGAGTCCGTCCGCATCTGTTTCGGCGACAAGAGTGTTGTCAATGGTCTGCCATTCTCCGTTCTGTTCAAAGTGAACGGGGTCGGAGTAGATGACCCTTTCGACCGCACCGTCCTCTCGGCGAAAATCCTTTGAATACTCGCCGCGTTCGGATTCGATTTCGCCTGTGAGAGGACTGTAACCGAGTGCATTGCCGTTCGGGTTATCCCATACAGAATTCAATTCTTCTGCCGCTGCTGCAAACCTGCGGTTTTCACGCGAAAGCTCGGTGAGCCCGTAAACGGGCTGAAACAGTGAGAAGGCGAACAGGCAGACGACTGCCAGGAACAATGAAGTAATCCTATACGTTTTTCTCATATATCTCTCCTGATTTTACTCGAACACGGACTGACGAATAACAAACCGATGTTCATACTCCAAGTATACCGAATTTTGTCAACATTTGTCAAGTGTTTTTAAAGGCAAGTTTCTGTAAAATATTATTTGAGCGTATTATATGCTTTGAAACCGTGTTCCCGCTTATATACAAATGCATAATCGCAGATATAAGCATCACAACAATTCTGTTTGCTTTTGTTCAAAAGCATAATTTCCGCTCATGATCATGTAAATTCAATGCCAAAAGATAAAGCAATAGCGATCGCGACAGATAAATGCAGCCGCGAGAAACATTCAACACAGTGTACTTCCCCACCTTGGAGCAACGAAAAAATTGCTATAAACAAAAAAACAAGTGTCCTCACAGCTTCTCAAATGCTGTAAGAACACTCGCCATGGTGCGAGTGCTGATAACGGATTTCATAAAACAATGAATTAACCGGCAGAAACACACATATTTCATCTCGCACACGAACAGTTTCTTTAGAATTTTATTCGCACATTCGATTTTTACTGGCCTATCCGATACAATGATAACACAAGGAGGGCAGAATATGAAACAGAAATATCATCTTGCAATGGATGATGCAGAGCGGCGGCTTCTCATTGGAAGTCTGAATGATCTGCGCAGCAGGATCTTCACAGAGGGCAGATATACCGACGCTGTTGACGAAGTGCTGCTGAAAATCATCGGTGCAAAGCGCAAGAAGTTCAAGATTGTATACACGGAATGAATGGAGGGAAGCACTATGACGGAGTTTGAAAAGCTGGGTGGCACATACCGACAGGCGGGTGATTATTATCTGCCGAATCTCGAGATTGATAATCAAATCGAGGTGCAAATTGGTGTTTGGGGGCAGCGACACCGGCGATTTTTGAAGGAGAATCACCGGGTGAGATACTATAATCTGTTGACCACCGGGACGCTGAACGATTATCTTGCTGAGGTGGAATCCCTGGCACAGGCGATGTTTGATACGCTTGTGAGGGAACTGTCCGAAAAAGAAAACTTGAACGAAAAACTCAAGGCAAGTGACCCGCCGGAATGGGTCAGGCAGAGCAATAACATCCGCAATCGAGCTACAGAAATCGTAAATGCAGAGGTCATTTTCGTGTGAGCAGCAACAAAATTTGATGAAAATCGGAGGCGCAGTCAGGTGCAAGTAAGCACCGGCTGCGCCTCTTTTTCGTTGCTCTGAAATCGTCTGCATTATCTTAACGAGCAGACTGTTTGTACTCCTCCGGAGCCAAACAGTGCATCGCCCCGATGCCTGTGCCATCTGAGCGAGCAGTGCCTTTTTACTCCGTTCTACCGAGCTCTGTAAGAAGGCCTCGTTAGGGGCACCCTAAGACCTGCTTACCCGATGCCGAAGAATCGGTCGAAGAAACCCTTCAACTTTTCAATGATGGTCTGCTTCTTCTCTGCACGGTTTCCACCGCCGAAGCGTGAGATTGGCGGCATCAGTCGGTCAATATCCGTGCCTGTTGTTTTAACAGAGCCGTCACGGAAAGCGCTCTCCATAAAGCGGCGAGTCTCGTCGTCTTTCAGGTTTTCCTCCTGAATGATTGCAACAAGCTGCCGTTCTTTTTCTTCGGCGACAAAGGTGCGCCATTCCAGCATCACATCTGATACATCGTTGATTCCGGCAATGAAGGTTTCGATCAGTGCCTTCTTGCTGCGCAGTTCAGGACTAGCGTCCACTGCTTTGCGGATCGTGATAAGCACTTCCTTGTCATCGCAGTGTGAATCGTGGTATTTCTGTACCAGAAGCAGGATGTAGTCAATATTGATCTCGATCTGCTTGATTAGCTCGATTTCAAAAACGATGTCATCGGTGATGTCCTCTTTTTCGCCACCGGGCTTGCGGTTTTTCCACTCATCCCGTAAGTCCTGATAGCGGCCAAGATAATCCTGAAAATCCCGCTCGCTCAAAATTTCGCTTCCGGCAAACTCGTCGAAAGAAGTCAGCAGGTTGCGCATACGCAGAATCGCACCGAACAAAACGATAAACTCCTTCTGCCGCTGTTCGCCGGTAATGCGTTCCTCTGTCAGCGGGAATTTCGTTGTCAATTCCTCAATCATATCCTGGTAGCCTGGGTGATATTTTCCGTCGGCATCCTCGTAGCCAAAGTAGTAATCCTTATAGCCACGCATCAGGACGATACCGCCCGCTTCCTTATCGCCAAATAGAGAAATTGCATCGTCGGTGCGCTTTTGCAGATTGCGGAAGCAAACGATGTTGCCGAACACCTTGATGGAGTTGAGAATACGGTTCGTGCGGGAATAGGCCTGGATCAGGCCGTGCATTTTCAGGTTTTTATCCACCCACAGCGTATTCATCGTTGTGGCATCGAAGCCGGTCAGGAACATATTGACCACGATCAGCAGGTCAAGTTCCTTGTTCTTCATCCGCAGGGAAACATCCTTATAGTAATTCTGGAATTTGTCCCCGTCTGTGGAATAGTTGGTGTGGAACATCCCGTTGTAGTCACGGATGGCCGCATCCAGAAAATCACGGGAACTTTGGTCAAGTGCGGAGGTATCCTCCGGATTCTCCTCGTCAAGGATACCATCCGTTTCTTCCTCATTCGCTCCATAGCTGTAAATGACGGCAACCTTCAGCCGCTTCTGCGGATTTTCCGCCATTTGCCTCTGAAACTCGGCGTAGTAGAGCTTTGCAGCATCCACGCTGGACACGGCAAAGATGGAGTTGAACCCGCTGACCCGCTGCTTCTGCTTGATTTCCTCGATCTGCTGCTTGCTGCCGGCAGAGGCAACCTCGGCGATATTCTGCAATACGCTGTATGTATAGGTTTTATCACCCCGGTAGGTCTTCTGGTCAAAATGCGTCAGAATATAATCCGTTACCAGTCGGATGCGTTCCGGGGCAAGAAACGCCTTTTCCCGGTTGATGTCCCAAACCTCTTTGTCGTCAATATCCGGCTCGGCGTCCATCGTTTTGATGTAGTCCACCCGGAAGGGCAGTACATTTTTGTCGTTAATGGCGTCCACAATGGTATAGGCGTGGAGCTGATCGCCAAAAGCCTGCTCTGTCGTGCGGAGTGTGGGATTATTGCTCACGCCTGCATTGACCGCAAAGATCGGCGTTCCGGTAAAGCCAAAGAGGTTGTACTTCTTGAAATACTTCGTAATGGCTTGATGCATATCCCCGAACTGACTCCGGTGGCACTCATCAAAAATGATAACAACTCGCTTATCAAAAACGCTGTGTCCGGCGTTCTTCTTGATAAAGGTGGCGAGTTTCTGAATGGTGGTGATAATGATTCTTGCATTGTCATCCTCCAACTGGCGCTTCAAAACCGCCGTGGAGGTGTTGCTGTTGGCAGCTCCCTTTTCAAAGCGGTCATATTCCTTCATCGTTTGATAGTCCAGATCCTTGCGGTCCACGACAAAAAGCACCTTGTCGATGTAATCCAGTTTCGTGGCAAGCTGCGCCGTCTTGAAAGAGGTCAGTGTTTTGCCGCTGCCGGTGGTGTGCCAGATGTACCCGCCGCCCGCTACGGTGCCGTATTTCTTATAATTGTTGGCGATCTCAATGCGGTTCAAAATACGCTCGGTGGCAACAATCTGATACGGCCGCATCACCAGCAGCATATTTTCCGCCGTGAACACGCAGTAGCGGGTAAGAATATTCAGAATGGTGTGCTTGCAGAAAAAGGTCTTGGTGAAGTCTACAAGGTCCGGGATAATGCGGTTGTTCGCATCCGCCCAGAACGAAGTGAACTCAAAGCTATTGCTGGTTTTGGACTTCTTGGCTTTCTGCGCTTTGGCATCCTTGATATGGTTGAAACGGGTGGTATTGGAATAATACTTCGTATTCGTGCCGTTGGAGATCACGAAGATCTGCACAAATTCATACAGCCCGCTGGATGCCCAGAAGCTGTCCCGCTGATAGCGATCGATTTGGTTAAACGCCTCCCGAATGGGAACGCCCCGGCGCTTCAGCTCGATATGGATCAGCGGCAGGCCGTTGACCAACACCGTCACATCATAGCGATTGTCATGAGCTGCCCCCTCCTCTGTGGAGATGGCATACTGGTTGATGACCTGCAGGCTGTTGTTGTGTATGCACTTCTTGTCAATAAGCTGGATATTTTTGCTTTCCCCGTTATCCCGGCGGAGCACCTGCACATAGTCCTCCTGAATCAGGCGGGTCTTTTCGAGAATGCCGGAGTTTGTGTTTGCCAGCACCTCGTCCCAGAAACGCTTCCATTCGCCGTCCGTAAAGCGATAGTTATTCAGCTTTTCCAGCTGCGTCCGCAGATTGGCGATCAGGTCAGCCTCTTTATGGATGGTCAGTCGCTCATAGCCCAGCTCGCAAAGCAGACGAATAAACTCCTGCTCCAAATCCGCTTCGCTCTGATATGCCTCCGAGCGTTTCGCCTGCGGCTTGTATTCGGTAACAACAGTGCTTTCACTGCTCTGGGCGATGATGTTGAAATAGCTCACGGGCTACCTCCTTCCGTGTCAATCTGCCGGTGTAAAAGTCAGCAGCTTGTCCCTGTAATATTCATATTGTTTCTGCCGTGCTTCGATTTCGGCGGGCAGGCCGATATTTAGGTCGGTGCAGATGGCATCAAAGTTGTCGAGAACATTCGCCAACCGAAGTTGTATATCCAGCGGCGGAATAACAACATCAAACTGTTCCAAAGCTCTCATGCTTAAATTGGGCTGTGAACCATGGCTTGCTTTGGCTACAACTTGCTGTTGAACCATTTTTGACTGGAGTAAGTGAAATAAATATCGAGAAGAATTTTCGCTATTTACTCGCATGGCAGCTAATGGCGACCAAATATTAAAGCGCTCATCGGTATCAACATACCCTACTTTTCCGGTCGTAGATCCAGATTTAACCATAAAAATGTCGTGCTTTTGTGGCTTGTATTTTTTACAACATTCTGCATCAAACTCCGGCGTTATATTTCCACGCCGCTTTTCAAAATGAATTTTGCCATCAAATACTGCTTCAACGGACAGAAATGGAATGCCATATTCCATAAGTTCTGGGGTAGTATGTGGCCCATCTGTGATAGGCTGCTTCAGCATATCGATTATTTTCACATGGCGATAATCAGTTCTGGGTGTCAACAGTTTATCCCTATAATACGCATACTGCTGTTTTCTTGCGGTAAGCTCTGCGGTAAGCTCTGCGGTAAGCTCTGTGAAATTGTCCAGTATACGGACAATTTCACGCTGGACTGGAAGGGGTGGAACAGGGGTAATATATTGCAGCACCGCTTCCTTACTTCCACGAGGCATTTTGGATCCTTTTGCATACTGCATATCGTAATGAAAAAAGGAATCGGACGACAGCACATAATACAGAAATTCTGGAAGCATGCCACTGTCAGTTATATGAATTGCAAGTACATCGCCATTTGTCCCACCATTGCAATCCGCCAGCCAAATCTTCTTTAGATACGGGCGAATATTTCCAATTAGAATATCACCGAACGAAAAAGCAATCACCTGCCCGGTGGTAGGGACAGCAGACGATAGCGTTTTTCCTTGCTTATTTTGAAGTAGGTTTTCAACACCTACATAACAAGTTTTATCAACCGTCGAAGCATCTATTCTCTCTTTGCAGTACTGTGAAATCTCCCCCAATTTGCGAAATTCTACTCCATCAGGGCAAAGCTCTTGAATCAGTTCGTCCAATTTGCTCATTTTACAGCCTCTCTTAATTTACGATGAGATTCTTCATTGATTTGCTTACGCAGCAAATACTCATCACTGTTCAGGTAAGACTCGTCCATTCTTACCTTAGCTTTTGGCATAAAATACTCCCCATATGATTCAATATGCGGTGTATAATCACAAGTATCAGCACAAATAATTTTGCTATAACTGCCACCTTCGCTCCGGCAAAACCGAAGCCGTAATTGACGAAGTGCCAATTTGCGAAATCCTTTTTCAAAGAAAATATAGTTTTCCCCACTTTGTCGGGCGTGGGAGTCATAAACAATACAGTCCGGTTCTTGTGTAAGCAATTCTTTCATATACCGCTGTTCATCTTTGGAAAGTGGAATGCCACTATCAGCTTTATCAATTAGCTCCTGCACACCACATTTGCGGCCATCGATAATTATCAATGGCTCTTGGTCTGGCAATGTTGGAAATGTACTTGTTGCATCGTCATATGCCCAAAATGTCAGAATGTTATTTCCTGCACCGTGCTTTTTGATTTCAGCTCTCGCAGTTGTAGAGCTGTCCGCCCAATAAGACAATTTCTGATTTGGGAACAGCTTTGAATATCTGCCAGAACAGGTTCGCAGGTTTCCTTTAAACAAAGTGCTCGCTGTTTTTCCATAAAAGCTGGTGTTAAATTCTACGCAACGGTAAAAGTCAAATTCATCAGTGATATAGACAGGCAAGTCCATATGCTTATAAATTGGCCGCCCATAATCTTGGCTTTTGAATGTTTTCTCCCAGTTCATCCCTCAATCTCCCCAATAATCCGGTCGATTTCTTCCCGCAGCTTCTGCTCCCGTGCGACGATTTCCGCAATTTCTGCATTCAGCTTTACGATGTCGATCTTCTCACGGGTATCCTCCTGTTCCACATAGGTAGAAACAGAGAGATTATAATTGTTCTGTTTGCTGCCGACCTCGTCGTTTGGCACAAGGCGGGCAAAGTGCTGCTCGTCCTTGCGTTCTGCCACGGCGGATACGATGCGCTGAATATTTTCTTCGGACAGGCGGTTGTTCTTTGTGACCTTCACAAACTCCTTGGAGGCATCCACAAACAGAACGGCGTTGTCCGTCTTGTTCTTTTTCAGCAGCATAATGTCTACGGAGATTGTGACGTTTAAGAACAGATTGGAGGGAAGCTGAATGATGGCATCCACAAAGTTGTTATCCACCAGATACTTGCGGATTTTCTGCTCGGCCCCGCCACGGTACATAATGCCGGGGAAGCAAACGATGGCCGCCGCACCGTTGGAAGCCAGCCACGAAAGACTGTGCATAATAAACGCCATATCGCCCTTGGAGGCGGGAGCCAGCACGCCGGCCGGCGAAAAACGGGGATCGTTGATGAGCAGCGGGTTCTTATCCCCCTCCCACGGCACGGAAAACGGCGGATTGGACACGATCAGCTCAAAGGGCTGGTCGTCCCAATGCTGCGGGCTGAGCAGAGTATCTTCCCGCACGATGCTGAATTTGTCAAACGCGATGTTATGCAGGAACATATTGATGCGGCAGAGGTTGTAAGTGGTCAGGTCGATCTCCTGACCGTAGAAGCCACGCTCGATGTTGTCCTTGCCCAGCACTTTTTCCACCTTCAGCAGCAGAGAACCGGAACCGCAGGCTGGATCATAGACCTTGTTGATCTTCGTTTTGCCGATGGTGCCGAGGCGGGCCAGCAGCTCCGAAACATCGGCGGGAGTGAAATACTGACCGCCCTTTTTACCGGCATTGGCGGCGTACATTCCCATCAGATATTCGTAGGCATCACCAAACAGGTCTGGATTGATGCCATCGGTGGAGAACAGCGGCATCTGCGCTACGCCGTTCAGCAGCTCTACCAGCACCTTGTTGCGCTTGGCAACGGTCTCACCGATGGCCTTGCTGTTCACATCGAAATCGTCAAACAGACCCGCAAAATCATTCTCAGCGTCTCCGCTGGCGGAGCTGCTTTCAATGTGGTTGAATACCCGCTCCAGTGTCTCATTCAGGTTGTCGTCCTTGTCCGCACGGGCAAGAACATTGCAGAACAGCTCCGAGGGCAAGATGAAAAAGCCCTTTTCCTGCACCAGCCCTTCTCGGGCAGGCTCCGCATCAGCGTCGGACATCTTGGCGTAGTCAAAGTCTTTGTTCCCGGCGGCGTGCTCGCCCTCGTTGATATAGGCGGTGAAGTTCTCCGAAATATAGCGGTAGAACATCGTGCCCAGCACATAAGATTTGAAGTCCCACTCCGCCACATGGCCTGCGTGAACAAGGTCGGTGGCAATTTTATAGATGCGGCGGAACAGCTCGTCCCGCTCCTGGTCTTTCTTTACATCAGCCATTGTAATTACTCCTTTTGGGCGATCCACGCCGCTTCAATCTCATCAAAGGGGATGCTGTTTTCCTCGCAAAAAGTCTTGATCTTCTTCATTGCCGCGATGTTTGGCTTGGTTTTGGCGTTTTTCCAACGGTTTATCGTTCCAACGGATACATTCAGTGCTTTTGCGAAATCCTCCTGCGACAACAGGGCTTTCTTACGCATGACCCGTATTAACTCACTTAAAGGCGTCATCAAACAGTTCTCCTTTCAGAAGATTAACAGCATTATACTATAAACCTATCATTTTCTCAACACCGTTTGGAGAAAACCGAATACCAAAATACAGAGGCGCAGCCTTCGGAGAAATCCGTTGGCTGCGCCTTTTTTGCATCTTTAAGAAAAATTCGAAAATACCTTTGCCAAAATCGCAGAAAAGTTCCCAGTTGGTTGGTAGAGAGAAAATTTCAAATTCTTTCGTTCAAATCCGAAAAATTTTCCAAGTTGATTAGTAAGGGGGTAAAAAATGACTCTTCTCGCTGCCTATCTATTGAGGGGATTCTTCGCTTGTGCCTTGAAAGAGGCGAATTTTTGAAAAAGTGCGGGAATTTCACGGGAAAATTCGGCAAAGAAAAAGTGAAAGGCGATAGAGGATCCCGGCGTAGTCCGCCGCTCTGTGGTTTTCCGCGTGCACCTTGAAAATTAAATAGCAGAAATTTTGGAGAAGAGAGTCACCACCCTGCCCATTTTAGGAACAAGTGAAGGAGGTTTTTTCAATGGTCATCAAAATCACGCCGCAGCAGGCGAAAAGAGTCGACGCCCTGCTGCGTAAGCTGTGCGCTAACTACGACGGCGGCAACTGCCTGCTGCTGGACGACGGCGAGCCCCGTGTCTGTGTCCAGAGCATCAGCAAGTACGGCATCTACTGCAACTACTTCAAGAATGCCGTGCTCCCGGCGGACGAAAGGCTGCACGCCGAGATAATGAAGCCGACCGGCGGCAAGCGCTGTGTGCTGTGCCGTCAGGTGTTTGCATCGAGGGCGAAGAATCAGCGTTATTGTCCGGCCTGCGCCGCCAAGCAGAAACGGCTGAAGGCAGCCGAACGGCAGCGCCGAAAGCGGGCATCGGCGTCACGCTTTTAAGGTGCGGACAGTCCTGAAATACAAGGCTTTTTTGAACCCAAATCAACCCAAGCAATACAGCAACACCTTAACCTCAAAAATCCGCTTTGAAAAGCGTGACAAATTCAAGCGAGAGGAGGAATTCAATGAACCCATATTTTACAGTCAACGACTCCGAACATTTCACCTTTTACCGTATTCCAAAGCTGCTGTTCACAGATGAGATTTACCAAACTGTTTCCACCGATGCCAAGATGCTCTACGGCCTGCTGCTGGATCGGCTGTCCCTATCCGAGAAGAACGATTGGAAAGACGAGCACGGTCGGGTCTACCAATATTTCACCATCCATCAGGCGCAGGAGCTGCTGCATTTCGGACACGAAAAGGTCTGCCGCCTGTTTGCAGAGCTGGATGCAGCCGACCTTATCGAGCGCCGCCGTCAGGGGCAGGGCAAGGCCAACCGCATCTACTTAAAGGAGTTTACCCAAAAGTCCGATTATCGGAATTCCAGAAGTCCGGGAATCGGAAGGAAATAAGACTTAGAGAGTGATATTTACTACCCGAAAAAGAGAAAGAAGGTCAACAATGAATAACAAAAACACGGTGCCAATGAAACCGGCGCTCTTAAGAATTGAACAGCTGCGCCCGTTTGAAGGCCATCCATATAAGGTACAGAACAACGAGGATATGGCTGCTCTTTCGGAAAGTGTCCGGGAGAATGGTGTTCTTTCCCCGTTGATCGTCCGTTCCGTTGAAAACAGCAATGAATATGAAGTCATCAGCGGCCACCGCCGCCTGTATGCTGCCCGGAAGGCAGGTCTGGCAGAAGTTCCCGTGCTGATTTGCACCCTTGACCGGGATGCCGCCGCCATTGCCTTGGTGGACAGCAATCTGCACCGGGAGCATATCCTACCCAGTGAAAAGGCGTATGCTTACAAGTTGAAAATGGAAGCACTGTCCCATCAGGGAATCGCTTGTGGACAAGTTGGCCACAAGTCCCGGGATGATATTTCCGATACAGACAGCGGCAGGCAGGTTCAGCGCTATATTCGCCTGACCTACCTCATCCCGGAATTGCTGGAAAAGATGGACAAGGAGGAAATTGCGTTCTCTGTCGGCGTGGAGTTGTCCTATCTCGATGAATACAGCCCGCGGGATGTGCTGGAGCAATGTGAGATCAACGACTGCACGCCATCTTATTCGCAGGCATGGCGAATGCACAAGGCCGACCGTGAAGGGCTGCTGACGAAGGATGTGATCCAGTTCTTTATGAGCGAAGAAAAAGCAAATCAGCGGGAGACGGTGAAGGTCCCCGCATCCCGCCTGCGGGAGGTTCTTCCCAAAGGTTTGGATGCCGGAAAGACGGAGGATTTTATCATCAAGGCTTGCGAATATTATCGCAAATACCTCATTCGCCAGCGTGGGCGGGAGGAACGATAAGGAGTGATAGAAAATGAAGCGGCAAACGAATTGGATCGTCGGCGTATCCGACGGAAAAGTCCACGAATACAAAATTGGGGATGTGACCTATTTTGTTTCTGCAGAATTTGAGCGCAGCTCTCAAACCAATCTGCGTGACCGTGTATAAAGAACAGTGGTCAGCAATCTCATACCTTTGACGCCCGGTCAGGCATCCGATACAATGGCAGCGGAATATGTGTGTTCGGCTGCCGGGAAGGAGGACTTATGCAGTCGAAAAAGAAAAAAGAACAATTGGGATTAACAGCGCTGTACTGCCGCCTGTCCCGTGATGATGGAGCAGAAGGCGACAGTAACTCCGTAGCCAATCAATGCTCGGAAGACGACCTGAGTTCCACGAGCGTGATCCAGCCGCCGCAAGTCGTGCAAAACGATTTCGACCGTTGGCTCGACAGGCATTACCTCGCGCCCTACAACATCGAATTCCAATACCGCTACACGGACATCGAGTCGAGCATGGGTTACTACCTGACGCCCGCCGATTACAACCAGTCGATCGCGCTGGCCAAGCTGGTCATCGCACTCTGCCTTGAGCCCTATGACGAAGTGACGGGCAGCCGGGACTTCATCCGTGCTTACTTCCCGAAGATCATCTTCCTCACCGGTTCGCCGGCCTACAAGAGCAACGGCTCGATCATCCTCGGCACGGCGGAAGGAGGCAAGAAGATCACGCTCTTCAATGTGGATGCCCTGCAAATAGCCTCGATCGACGCCAGCACGAACTACTTCAAGACGATCCACCACGAGTTCGGGCACATCCTCAACCAGACCAAGCCCTATACCACCGACTTCAAGGAGATCACCGGAACGCTCTATGTGGGCGATTCCTGCTGGGATACCTACAAAACGGACGCCTCGGCACTCCAGGTCGGGCTGATCAGCCGCTATGCAGGCTCCGAAGATACGGAAGACTTCGTCGAACTGATCTCGATCTACGTCACCCGCCCGCAGGAAGCCTGGGACAAACTGCTCACGACGGCCGGCGCCGACGGTGCGGCCATCATCAACCAGAAATTCGAGATCGTCCGCAACTACCTGCAAAACAGCTGGAACATCAACATCGACGAACTGCGCGAGTCGGTACTGCGCCGTGCGGACGAAGTCCCCGACATGGATCTGGAATCCCTCGACGACTAACTAAAAAAAACTGAGCCATGAAAAAATTAGCGATAATACTTCTGGGGCTGTTCCCCCTGGTGCTGAGTTCGTGCCTGAAAGAGGAGGAGGATTATTTTGACAAAAGCGCCAGCGCCCGGATCGAAGAGGCCGTCAAGAACGCCATCTCCGTGCTCGAAGGCGCGGAGAACGGCTGGGCCGTGAAATACTACCCCAACCCCACACAGACCTTCGGGGGGTTCAACCTTTTCTTCAAATTCGACGACGGCACGGTAACCGTCAGCTCGGAGATCGAAAGCGCGTCGACGACCGCCACCAGCCTCTATTCCGTAGGGCAGGAAGCGGGTCCCACGCTGGCGATCGACACGAAAAACGAGCTGATCAACTATTTCGCCCACCCGCGCAATCCGGACGGGTACGGGTCGAACTACAAGGGGCTGGAAGGCGACTACCTGTGGACTGTCCTGAGCGCAACACCCGAAAAGGTGATGCTGCGAGGTGTCAAATCTGGAAGCCTCTACACCCTCACGCCGCTGGAAACCAGCGACTGGGCATCCGAAATGCAGGCATACAAGAACGCTGCCTCGGACATGGAGTTCCCCTCTTATGTCTGCGTCGTCAAGGGCGACTCGCTGGAGTGTATCACCACCTCGGAGGGCAAGTTCCTCTACCGGAACCTCACGATCAGGCAGGAAACCGACAAAGGCATCGAAAGCTACGCCGCGCCGTTCATCTACACCAAGACCGGCATCGAGCTGTACGAACCGCTGACGATCAACGGGGTCACTGCCCAGAAGCTCGATCTGAAGGAGGAGTACTATTTTGCCAACGAGGACGATTCGTTCATCATTTCGGGCCCCAAACCCGTTACCTCGGACAATATCCTCACATACGGGGCGGTCGAAACGACCTTCAATACGGTCAAAGTGACTGTAACCCCATCCAATTCCGACACTTACTACGTGGCGGCGTTCCTGCCTTCGGAGATCGCAGGTTATACCGACAAGCAACTGCGGAACGCGATCTGCGACCTGCTTGCGGCCGGCGACCTCTACTCGGGTGAGAAAACACTCACGTTCAACTACCTGTACGACCAGGCGGAATATATCCTCGTCGGTTTCGGTATCGACGCAACGACCATGGCCTCAACGACCAAGATATTCCGCCAGAGCGTGACGACGGGCACACTGCCGGATACGATGGCCGACGGGTACAAGGCATGGCTGGGTACATGGACTGTCACATCGACCTCGTCCGAGAAATCGAAGACCGCGTACAGCTTCGACATCGAAATTCGTCCGAGGACGATCGACGGCACCTATCTCGTACGGGGATGGGGTTATACGGTCATCAAGGACGACTACGAAGTCGATGCGAATTACGTCAGTTCGACCAAAGGCTTCCAGTTGTTCAAACGCGAGGTCGGCACGCTCGGCGACGGCGGGGCACTGACGCTGCTCCCGCGTATCCTCAACCACCAGACAAACGCCTACGGGCTGCTCAACACGAGTGCGTACCTGCTCTACGCGAAACCGGACGGGGAAGGCAAGGGCAACATCACGGGCCGTGAGGGTTCGCTCTCCGGCGGCGGTACGTTCACGATCGTGTCCGCCGACTTCTGGAACGTCAAGAACGGGTCGAACTACTACTTGCAGGCCATGGATCCCTACACCTACCAGGATTTCTTCGTCGGGCCTTACACGATGGTACGCAAATCCACGGACTACGGGCCGTCGGGACGTTCGGTAGCCAACGCAATGGGCATCGAAGAACGGCAGGCCGCAACTGCCGTTACCATGCCCCACGACGTGAAGGTTCCCTTCCGGGCCGAAGAGTAACCCGGGGCAGGCTGCACGGCGGGACATCCCGTAAAGATGTCTCCCGGCAGGCTCCCCGCAGGAAAAAACGCGAAGGGGCGGATCTGAGATCCGCCCCTTCGCCATATCCATCGGCAACCCTGTCAATCGAAGAAATTGTCGTCCTCGGCGATCCCGGGCTCCGTAGGGCGTTCGTCGGGATCGCCCTCCTCGTCGCAGTCGTAGCGCGGCATCATCGCCGGACGGATGAACTGGTCGGCGCGGCTCACGCCGAGGCGCCCGTCGTCATAGACCCGTTTCATGAAGTCGCCCACGATCGGCAGCGCCATCACGCTGCCCTCGCCGCCCGCCACGAAATGCACTGCCTGGTCTTCGCCGCCGACCCATGCGCCGGCCACCAGTTTGGGCGCCACGCACATGAACCATGCGTCACGGTTCTTGTTCGAAGTGCCCGTCTTGCCGCCGATCTCCATGTCGTTGAGCCCGAACTGCCATTTCAGCCGCCCGGCCGTACCCGAGTTGACCACGTCCTGCAACATCGTCAGCATCGTATAGGCCGTGCGCTCGCTCACGGCATCCTGCGACTGGGGGATGAAGTTGGCGATGACGTTGCCCTGCCTGTCCTCGATGCGCGTCACGAAGATGGGATCGGTATGCACGCCCTCGTTGGCGAAGGTCGAGAAGGCGCTCACCAGCTCGAAGACGTTCGACTCCGAGGAACCGAGGCAGAGAGCCGGCACGGGGTCGATAAAGCTGCGTATGCCCATGTTATGGATAAAGTCGGCCACGGCGGCGGGCTGCTTGGCCTGCTTCATGATCCACGCCGAGTAGTTGTTGCGGCTGCGGGCGAGCCCCCAGCGCAGCGGGTGCATCACGCCGTCGTACTCGACCTTGCCCGCTTCCTTGGGCGACCAGGCCGTACCGTTGGCCGTCTCGATCGTCACGGGCAGGTTCGGCACCATCGTGCAGGGCGTCAGCCCCAGGTGGTCGATGGCGAACGTATAGACGAAGGGTTTGATGGTCGATCCGATCTGCCGCTTGCCCTGCTTGGCCATGTCGTACTTGAAATAGCGGAAGTTGGGGCCGCCGACATACGCCTTGACATACCCCGTGCGGGGATCGAGCGCCACGAACGACGCGCGCATGATCCGTTTGTGGTGCAGGATCGAATCGCGCGGGGTCATCAGCGTGTCGCGCTCGCCCCGGTACGTGAAGACCTTCATCGAACAGGGTTTGTCGAACGCCGCCATGATCTGTTTCGCGCTCGCCCCGGCATCCTCCATCTCGCGGTAGCGATCCGAATAACGGATGGCATGCCGCATGATCCGCTCCCGCTCCTCGCGCGTCGCGTCGATGAAGAGGGTCTTCGTATTGCGGTACTGCGCGTCCATACGGGGCTGGATCACGCTCTGCATCTGCTTCTGCACGGCTTGTTCGGCATATTTCTGCATCGTCGAGTTGACCGTCGTGTAGATCTTCAGCCCGTCGCGGTAGATGTTGTAGGGCGTACCGTCGGCCTTGCGGTTCTTGCGGCACCAGCCGTAGAGCGGGTTTTCCTCGTACTCCTTCACGGCCTGGTCGTAATCCCATTCGGTGTAGAACTGGTTGCGCTTGGGCCGCTCGGCGTTCATCACAAGGCGCAGCATCTCGCGGAAATAGGTCGCCGTGCCCTCGTTATGCGACACGGGCTTGTAGTTGAGCACGATCGGCAGGGCGCTGATCGAGTCGCGCTCCTTGCGTGTCAGCGCCCCGGCATCCTCCATGCGCGAAAGCACCAGGTTCCGCCGCGCGAGGGCGTTCTCGGGGTTGCGCACGGGCGAATACCGCGTCGGGGCGTTCACCACCCCCACCAGCACGGCCGCCTCCTGCACGTTCAGTTCGTGCGGCTCCTTGTTGAAGAAGGTCTGCGCCGCCGACTTGATGCCATAGGCGTTCGAGCCGTATTCGACCGTATTGAGGTACATGGCGGCGATCTCCTCCTTCGTATAGTTGTATTCGAGCTTCAGCGCCGTGATCCACTCCTTGAGTTTCGACACGACGAGTTTCGACGAACGGACGATACGCCCCCGGTTGCGCACCGTGTCGCGCGGGAAAAGGTTCTTGGCCAACTGCTGCGTGATGGTCGAACCGCCGCCCTGCGACGTATTCTGCAACAGCACGGTTTTCACCGCCACACGTGCCAGCGAAGGGATGTCGATCCCCGAATGGGTGCGGAAACGGGCGTCTTCGGTTGCGATCAGCGCCGCGACGATCGGCGGCATGTCATGCCCGTCGAGCCGGATGTGGAATGCCGAATCGGCCGGGAAAAGGTCTTCGTACTGCACATAAGAACGGTTCTGCACGAAGAAGGAACCGATCACCTTGCCGTCCTCGGAGTAGATTTCGGTGGCCAGGTTGCTGCGCGGGTTCTCCAGCTCCTCGAACGAAGGCATGCGCCCGAACAGCCCCAGGGCCGTCAGCAGCAACATGACCGCCAGCAACGCAAAGGGTGCGAAGACCACCCCCCATATCCATTTTATCGTTTTCGGGCTGACGCCCGCCTTTTTCCTTTGTGCCATAGGCCTGAAATTTGCGCTAAAGATACAAAATTTATTACAATCAGAACGGCAGCCCCACGGCCGCGGCCCACCAGACGCCCCCGGTGCTGGGATGGTAGACCGACAGCTTGAAGGTCGACGTCGCCGACGCAGGCTGGCGGAAAGCATTGATGTCGAACACGATGTCGCCGCCGACCGACCATATCCGCCGCCAATCCATGCCTTTGCCCGCAGGGCGGCGGAACTGCGCGTAGTCGCCGCCTGCGTTGAGCCGGATACGCTTGAAATAGAGCACCGACCCGATGCCGCCCTCGGGATACCACACCGGCAGCTGGTAGTCGAGCGACACGGCCGTATAATTGTTCGACACGATGTCCGCCGACGAGAAGCCGCGCGGGATGAGCCGCGTCGACTTGTAGCTCAGGGGCGCATAGCCCGCAGGGAACTTGTACCCGCCGACCGAAGTCTGGTAGGTGGCCGCCACCTTCAGCGAGTTGTGGGCGGCCAGGCCAGGCAGGTAGGCCTGACCAAAGAACGAGATCAGGTCGCTGAAATGCACGTTCGCGGGGTTGAACGTATACAGCGTGCTGAGCGTATAACCCCACCGGGGCGCAATGTCGCGGTGCGCCATGCGCACCTGGTCGGAATAACCGAGCCCGAACGAGAGTTTGTGCAGTCCCTTGCGGAAGCCGATGCGTTGGATATTGGAGATCTGCCCGCGATCCCATTCGATCTTGTCGAGGTTGGCGACCATGCCGTTCGAATAGTTCCAGCCGGCAGACACCGACAGTTGGCGGGTGTGGTACCCCCGCTGGAAATAGAGCGGCAGCGTCGCGGCGAGCCCTATGGAGTAGTATTTGTCGGGACTGGGACGCTTCTGGTAAATGGGATCGCCCGTCTGCGGATCGTACGACACCAGCGAATAGAAAAGCTGGTTGCCGCCGTACGATGCGTCCAGGTCGAGGTGCACGCCCAGCCCGAAGTAACGCACGCCGAGGTTGAAGAGCGACCCTTCGTTGCGGTTCCAGCCGTAGGAGGCATAAGCCTCGGTATTCGACAGCAGGTTCTGCGACAGGAGCGTAACGCCCAGATTGAGGTTGATATTATGCTCGTCCACGGCATCGAAGGGATTGAACGCCACGGGCATCCAGCTGTGCACGTTCACCAGGTTGGGCACCTTGCGGTAGCGCCTGGCGCGGAACGTACCGCTCTGACGTAGCGAATCGGCCCCGGTGAACCGCACCGTGTCGAGGTTCACCACGTCCCAGCGCTTGCGTTCGGGGTTCACGACGTTAAGCGGCAGCTTCGAGGGGGCGACCGGGACCAGCGTACTGTCCGCGACCCGCTGTGCGGCGACGCGGTACCCCCTGCGGTCATACGTGGTCAGCAACACCCCTTCGCCGTCCGCGGCGTCGTGCCACGGCGCCGGGGAAAACGAACCGAAGGCCGACGTGGTGATGCGGTATTCGCGGCGGGCCATCAGGTCGTAGCAGTGGGCTTCGTCCCTGCCCGAGGCGATCGAGCCGTAATAGAGCTTTCCGCCGCCTGCCCTGAGGTTGCTCAGTGTGATATAAGCCCCCTCGGTGAGGGGGAACACCCCTTCGTCGTCGATGCGTCCGAGCCACATGCCCGCGTCGTCGGTCACGATGACATAGTAGGCCAGCGTCACGTCGTCCCACGCCAGCCCGTGTATCTCGGTATGGCGGGGCGTGCCGAAACGCCGCTCGGGCTGCCCGTCGCGCTGCACTACGACCGTATAAGTCCCGTCGGGATTATACTCGACCCAGGCCAGTTCCCCGGGTGCCGGCGTCGGATAGAGCGCATTGCGCCGCCCGACGAAAGTACGTGCCGTCCCCCGCTCCAGATCCATGTAGCAAAGCTGGGAGTTGACCCGCTGCTCGAAGAGCTTCGAACGGCGGTACTCCGTCCACCATACGCGCCCGCCGTACATCGCAGGGCGGGTCGAGACCAGCCCCGTATAACACACCGGCTCCTCGGCACCGGTACGGGTGTCGAGCCGCACGAAACGCGACGGACGGTCGTAATCGGTCTTGAGCACCAGCACCGTCGTGTCGCTGAGCGGCAGCGGCCACTGGTAGGTCGTGTAGTTTCCTTCGGGCATCGCCACGAGCGGCGCGGCGCTGTCCCCGGTTCGGGGCAGCGAATCCCAATGACGTTCCAACGCGTCGAAGGTCTCGCGGAAAAGCTCACGGACATTCGTGCCGTAATATTTTTCGAGCGCGATGCGGGTCGTGGCCAGCATATAGGGGTTGCGCGAACCGAACCACGCCACCCTGTCCCACACGTTCTCGTCGTAACGCGCATAGGCATAAGAACATATCTGGTATCCCAGTTCGTAATGGTCGGGGATGTAGTCGCGGTAGGATCCGCAGAACCACTTGTCGATGTTGCGGCGGTCGCGGCGCCCCTTGTAATCGCGCCCCACACGCCCCATGGCACGGTAGCCCATCGAGAACGAAGGCTGCAACCCGCGGCCGAACGACGACATGGCGGTCTCCGACATCACGGCATCGCCCTCCATCGCCCATATCGGCATGCACAACAGGCCGATAGTCGAGCCCTGCTGCCCGAGGATATAGCTCAGGGCGCGTATCACGCCGCGGTTCAGGTTGTTATACTGCACCGCATGGCGGTATTCGTGCGCCACGAGCTGCTTGTACCACGGCATGGAATAGCCGTCGATGGCCGGCGAAGTGAGGAACTCCACACGCTTGGGCAGGTACATCACCAGCCCGTTCGACTGGAAATTCTCGGGGTGCATGACGAAGGGGATGCGCATGGGGCCGTGGCGGAACCCGTACGAGATGTCGGGCTGCACGGTGCGGATGTAGAACAGCGTGCGGCGTGCCACGCCCGACACGGTATCGGGATAGATCATCCGCACGTCGGGCGTGCGGATCGTGCTCCACTTCAGCCCCGTGGGGTCGGAACCCCACGTGTAATACTGCGCCCGGGCTTTCGGCGCGACACCCAGGGCGCACAGGAACAGTGCGGTATACAGCAGCCTGCGCATCTCAGGAGCCGGCTTTTTTACAGCGGTAGCCGCCCTTGGCGAGGATCTCCACAACGCGGTCGCGGTGGTCGCCCTGGATGATGATCTCCCCGTCCTTGGCCGTGCCA
>ERZ791603.758-NODE-758-length-27482-cov-8.359135_pt1 | contig 27482 bp, 28 predicted proteins | sample MGYA00509966_ERZ791603 | MGnify/ENA primary metagenome ERZ791603 (study PRJEB30046, sample SAMN00791931) | human gut metagenome | study: EMG produced TPA metagenomics assembly of the A metagenome-wide association study of gut microbiota in type 2...
CGCCCGACGACGCGGCGCTTGAAGCCTGCCGCGCCTTGGGTAAGGCGTTGGTGGAGTGAGAAATGATGCCCGCCGCTGACGGTTACTTCAGCGGCAGGTTGCGCGGCTTGCATTTGCCAAACAGCCCATCCGAAAAGGCAGGGACACCTCTTGCGGTGTTCCTGTCTTGCGCTGTATAGCGATGCTTGAAGTATTGAAAAAGAATATGCTCAACATTGTTCTGTTTATCATCCTCGGTGCGCTCTGGTGGGGTGCACGTCAGAAAGAACACTTCCGCCGTTGGGTAGAGTATTTGCTTTTGATTCCCATCGCCTATGGGTTGGGTCATCTTTGCGTGCTGGGCTTCCGAACTGTCTCTTACTCAGAATGGCGTGACTTTCAGCTTATTCTTGCTGTCGGCGTACTCCTTTACCGTGCCATGTTGCTGGCATTGAACATTTTTTACGCCGGAAAAGATTTTTTGAACATGCACAGAAAGGATCATAGATGATGTTCGGATCTTCTGCAACAGGTTCATCCTTACCCATTTTTGCCATGGCGTTTGATGTGATGCCTGCCTCACGACGAGGTGTGGTTTTGTTGATTTTCTTATCAATCATCAGTTTCCAAAGCCTGTTGTATGAATAAAGCCATCGTGGCTTCCTCCGTTTCTGATTCTGCCTTGGTGAATGGCACATCAAGACTTTGATTATTATTCCGCATAATCGCCCTATTTTCAACAGACTTCAGCATATTTCAAAATAAAATCTATTATCTCAACCGGAACGAACAGAAGGGAAAACTTGAGCCTGTCACTGCCTTCCCATGCAGATATACTCTTATTTAAGGCTCTTTATCTGCGTGGTTTTATGGTTCAAGTCCTACCTCCTAAACACTTTTGTCTTTTTTATGGAGCAAAGAAACTCAAAAAGTACACCGGTGTTTTCGGGCAATTTCTGCCGCTGAAAGCAAAAAATCGAGCTCCGTAGCAGCCAATCGACCGCTCCAAAGCCCGTTTTTCTAATATTCGCCCTGTATTTTGCCCTGAAAGCAAGAAAAAACCTTTCTTGTCTTGGCAGACAAAAGAGGTTTCTTTTATGGTGGACGGGGATGGATTCGAACCATCGTAGTCTGTGACAACGGATTTACAGTCCGCTCCCTTTGGCCGCTCGGGAACCCGTCCGAATCAGCATATTGATTATAGCATAAAAATGTCAACTGTCAACATTTCGGCAAAAATATAAACATTATTATTCCGGTTTGCTCTTGTTAAGCAGGCAATAATATGATATAATTTCAATGCTGATTTTGATTTAACTTGAAATAAAGGAGATGAATTCATATGAACAACATTCCGACCCCGCATATTTCGGCAAAAGCAGGCGATTTTGCTGAAACCGTTCTTATGCCTGGCGATCCCAAGCGGGCAAAGTTCATTGCAGAAACTTATCTGAATGATGCTGTGCTTGTTAATGATGTCCGCGGAGTTCAAGGTTACACCGGCTATTATAAAGGCAAGCGTGTATCCGTTATGGCCAGCGGAATGGGCATGCCGTCCATAGGAATCTATTCCTACGAACTTTTTAATTATTATGACGTAAAAAATATCATTCGTGTCGGTTCCGCAGGAGCAATTCATCCGGAATTAAAGATTCGAGACATCGTTTTCGGCATGGGGGCATGCACAAATTCGAACTATGCAGCCCAATACAGACTGCCCGGCACTTTTGCGCCGACAGCAAGTTTTAATCTTTTGCAGAAGGCAGTTGCCGAAGCGGATAAAGCAGGTGTGCGTTACATGGTTGGGAATCTTTATTCCTCCGACACATTTTACGATGATGCTCTCAGTCTTTCCGATTGGCAGAAAATGGGTGTGCTTGCTGTTGAAATGGAGAGTGCAGCATTGTACTGCAACGCGGCGCGTGCAGGGAAAAACGCTCTTTGCATATGCACGATTTCCGATTGTCCGTTTAATCCGGGTCAGGATTGCACGGCGGAAGAGCGGCAGAACACGTTTACAAAAATGATGGAAATCGCACTGAATATCGCATGAGTTCATCTGCATTTTGTAAAAATCGATTAATCATTGTGAGGCGGCTGCATTCGCAGCATCACGGGAACGCAGGAAGAGGTATTAAGCGATGAGCAAACGTATTGTTAAATCGATCATAGCACTATTCTTCGTGGCAGTGGGTTTGAGTGCCGCTCAGCTTATATGCAGCGGCAGCTTTATTGCGTCTTTCGGCGAAAAAGCACGAAAATGGCTGCCAATATGTATTTTTTGCGTTCTCGGTGCAGGCTTCGGTGTATTCGGATATGTGATTGCGCCGCGTTTGGTTAAAGCGTATCACTTTGTCACAGGCAGCATTATGCGGAGGTTCACCGACATGCCGCTTTCCGTGATTTTTGTCGGTGTAATCGGACTGATTCTCGGATTGCTTGTCGCATTTTTGTTGAGCACCTTCCTGCTGAACATCGAGCCGCATTTTATCGGCATCATTCTTGCAGTCAGCGCGTATTTAATTTTCGGAACCCTCGGCTGGCTGATTCCCACAAAGCGCAGTAAGGAAATCGTTCTGCCGTCGTGGTTCAGGCTCGGAGAAAAGGGAGGACGCACGGTTGCGGCTCCGAAAGTTCTCGACACCTCGGCAATTATTGACGGAAGATTTTTTGACGTCTATAAAACCGGCATAATTGAAGGAATCGTGATGATTCCGCAGTTTGTGCTTGATGAGTTGCGTCATATTGCGGACAGTACGGATTCGGTCAAGCGTGTGCGCGGCAGGCGCGGACTTGATATGCTTCAGGATATTCAAAATTCTGCGGCTGTGCAGTCGATTGCCGTTTACTCGCGCGACTACCCCGATATCGCTGAAGTTGATGCTAAATTGCTGCGTTTTGCATCCGAACATCATGCAATGATCGTTACCACCGACTATAACCTCAACAAGGTTGCAACTGTTCAAAAGGTTCCCGTTTTCAACATCAACGATCTTGCAAACGCACTCAGAAGCAGTGTTGCTGCCGGCGAAGATGTTGTTGTTGATATTGTTAAAGAAGGAAAAGAATTCAATCAAGGCGTTGCCTACTTTAACGACGGCACAATGGTCGTTGTTGACGGTGCAAAGCGTTATGTCGGAAAATCCGTTACAGCAACAGTAACAAGTGTTCTGCAAACATCCGCAGGAAAGATGGTTTTCGCAAAGCTCCGAGAGGAATAGACGCAATTCATCTTTCCGGCAATCATTAAAGCTATGCCCGCGTTTTTAACGCGGGTTTCTTTTATTGAACTGTGAAAAAGCACGGAAGACATTATCTCCCGTGCTTTTGAGCTTCAGCTCATCTTTTCATTTTAAAATTGAATAATCAGTCCTCGGGATACAGAGGATACTTTTCGGTAAGCTTTGCAACTTCAGCCTTTACTCTTTCGACTGCATCTTCGCCGTTAAATACGATATCTGCAATCAAACCGCCGATAATAACCATGTCTTCTTCTTTGAAGCCGCGGGTGGTCAGTGCGGGAGTGCCGATGCGGATACCGCTGGTGATGAACGGGCTGCGGGTTTCAAAGGGAATGGTGTTCTTGTTGACGGTGATGTTTGCAGCGTCAAGGAGGTGCTCGACTTCCTTGCCGGTTCTGCCGCTTGCGGTCAGATCAACGAGCATCAGGTGGTTATCCGTGCCGCCGGAAACGATGCGAAGGCCTGCCTTCTGAAGGCTGTCGGCAAGAACTGCTGCATTCTTGACAACCTGCTGCTGATATACCTTGAACTCAGGCTGAAGTGCTTCGTGGAAGCATGCAGCCTTTGCCGCAATGGTGTGCATAAGCGGGCCGCCCTGTGTGCCGGGGAATATGCCCTTATCGATTGCTTTTGCATATTCTTCCTTGCAGAGGATGATACCGCCGCGGGGACCGCGCAGGGTCTTGTGAGTGGTGCTGGTGACAACGTCAGCATAGGGTACAGGATTCATATGCAGACCGGCTGCAACAAGACCTGCAATATGTGCCATATCGACCATAAGGATTGCGCCGACTTCCTTTGCAATATCGGAAATGATGTCGAAACGAATCTCACGGGGATATGCACTTGCGCCCGCAACGATAAGCTTGGGCTTGCATTCATTCGCAATGCGGCGGAGTTCATCATAATCAATGCGCTCGTCCGCTTCGCTTACGCCGTAAGGAACAACATTGAAATATTTGCCGCTCATGTTTACGGGGCTGCCATGCGTAAGGTGACCGCCATGGGACAGATTCATGCCGAGAATCGTATCGCCGGGGTTAAGAAGCGCAAAATAAACGGAAAGGTTCGCCTGTGCGCCGGAATGGGGCTGGACATTTGCATGTTCCGCACCAAAGAGCTTTTTGACACGATCACGGGCAAGATCTTCAACCTTGTCAACGCATTCACAACCGCCGTAGTAACGCTTTCCGGGGTAGCCTTCTGCGTATTTGTTGGTGAGATGGCTGCCCATTGCCGCCATAACGGTTTCGCTGACGAAGTTTTCGGATGCGATGAGCTCGAGGTGGCTGCGCTGACGTGCAAGCTCCTCTTCCATGTAGCCGCAAAGCTCGGGATCATGTGCCCGAATCAAATCAAACTGGATCATTTTATGCCTCCATAGAGTTTATTGATATTCCGAGTGATATTATAACTCAAAAGCTATTTCTCGGCAACCTTGAGCAATAAATATAATTAAAACTTTTTTTGCACGAATTCAAAACAGAATCAGGGCTCATTCAGAAATTCAAGAATGCTTTCGACTGATTCGAAACGATTTATGTGCATCATTGCTTTTTTCTTTGTGCAAACGGATAAATACGCATCATTGAAATCCGCTGAATTCCCGCTGCCTGAAATACTCAAAAGTACTGCACAGCCTGCCTCAGGCTTCGTGCCGCGCTTAATTGTCCATACATCGGAAGAACCGTCGCCTGCGGCAATCAACTCCAATGTGCGCATTCCGCCCGGTATCCCCTCCCCCGTCATTTTGAGGAAGCTTTCTTTAACAGTCCATATACGGGAAAGCAACTCGTCCGCGTTTGTTGAATCGCTCATCAGCTCCTCCTGAGGAGACAAGATGCGCTTTGCCGCAGCCTTGCTGAATGTGTGTCCGCGTTCAACATCAATCCCGACCGGCTCTCGGGCAATTGCACAGGCAGCATATCCCTCTGTGTGTGAAATCGAAATATGACCATTTTGGATTGTAGGTTGGCCGCTCTCTTTATATGCATAATCAGACGGAGCAAACGGTCGCCCGCTGTTTTTCATTGCTGCACAGATTGCAAGCTCTGCCGCAGCAGATTGTTCCAAAGCGGAAATGTGTTTTTCAGACAGGGAAGAATCCTGCGGATTCAGCATCCAACGGCCAATCTTTCCGAGTCGAGTCTCCGAAAAAAAAGGCATCAGTTCATGTTTCAATGCATGTTTTTCCGAAAAGGAATACGGCGCGTACGAAAGGATGCATATTTCAACAAGCGAACCCTTGAAGAAAGGTTCGCTGTTTTCCGTCGATATGCGGCCGTCACCGTTCAGTGACGCCCTCTTTTTTACCTTATTCAAATTCACATTTATAATATATCATTACTTGTTTCTTTTGTCAAGCACCGTGCGAATTGAGCTGTTGTTGCTTTTTTGTCGATTTTGGGTTATACTGTATTCAGGCAACAGCTCGGAAAGCGCAGCGCAGCGCATTTATGTTCTGCTTCTGCATCATCCTTTGCCTCAGTCACGAACAGAAACAGGAGGGCTTCTCATGAACCTGCTGCACATGAAATATGCTGTTGAGATTGCGGAAGCAAAATCAATCAACAGAGCATCGGAAACGCTTTTTGTCGGGCAGCCTACGCTCAGCCGCGCAATAAAGGAGCTTGAGCAGAATCTCGGCATTAAAATATTTGACCGTAGTGCAAAGGGTATGTTTTTGACGCCCGACGGTGAAGTTTTTATTCGATATGCAAAAGCTATTCTTAAACAGGTTGATGAAGTTGAAGCCGCCTTCCGCCGTTCCGGCACTCGACGTCAGCGTTTTTCGCTTTCATGCCCCCGTGCAAGCTATATTTCCGATGCATTCACGGCATTCTCACTGCTGTTTAAGCCCTCGGATGCCATCGATGCGTTTTACTATGAAACCAACTCGGCAAACACTGTGAAAAATGTCTTGCAGGAGGATTATCGCCTCGGCATTGTACGCTATGCTGCGGAATATGACAAGTACTATAAGGACATGCTTGAAGAAAAGAATCTCGCCTATGAACTCGTAGCCGAATTCCGCTATGTTTTGGTTGCAGGTCGAAACAGCAATCTTGCACACGCCGGCAGTGTTAAGTTCAATATGCTTAAAGACTATATCGAAATTGCTCATGCCGACCCTTATGTGCCCTCAATGCCGTTTGCTGCGTCAAAAAAAGAGGAGCTGCCCGACAACTCAAATCGACGTATTTTTGTTTACGAGCGCGGCAGTCAGTTCGAACTGTTGAGCAGGAACAGCGATTGCTTTATGTGGGTCTCCCCGATTCCCCAAGAAACCTTGGATAGGTTTAATCTTGTCGAAATTCCCTGCAACGAGGAACTGAAAATCTACAAGGACCTTCTGGTTCACCGCAAAGATTATTCGTTGTCTTCTTTGGATAGGCTATTCATTGCAGAGCTTTGCGCATCCAAACGCAAAGTCCTCGATGCACACAGATAAGATCGATATATACAGTTTTCGGCGTACTCTTTTGAGTGCGTCCATACCACTGACAAAGCCAATCTGAAGCAAGGATAGGCTTTGTTTTTTTGTTAAAGCATAGAAAAAGCACGAAGAAGTCGGATGTACTCCCCCGACAGAGGGAAGCTGTTTTCTTCATATTCTGCACGGCGGCAGTGAGGAGGCGCTGCTCGGTAACCTTGGAAAGCCCCCGCATACGGCAATAACGGAGGCCGTGTAATTCTTTGGAATCGGCAAAGCTGCGTTCCGCCGTTTACTTTCTTCTCTTGTAAGTATTCTTACCCTTTTTCCGTATGCGTAAAGGCATAGACCTTCTCGGTGCATAAATCCGCTGCAGGGTCTGTTGGACGCGCCTTTACCGTCTTAACATCATCGCTGCCTCCGCTTGCGTTGCCGCCTTGACTGTCATAGTCAAAGTAGTATTCTTTCTCTTCCGCTCTCTGTTTTTTGACCTCATCGCCATCGAATTTCAAAGGCTTTTTGCGCCTATATTGTATCACTTTTCAAAACCTTTTATAGTACGACAAATGACCCGGAACTCTCGTCCCGAACCCTTTGTCAATGGTCTGAAACGCACTTTTTGAAATGCGCTTTTCATTTCACAATCCGGTAAGTATCGTATTTTTTCCTTCATTTAATTAAATAAACTCATGTATATCGATAAATTCAATACCGTTATGCGAAAACGGCAATTCCAATTATCCGCTCATTGCTTTAGAATATCAACATGAAAAGTGCAGTCAGTCGAAAAATCGACAAAGCCTTGCCTGCCGAAATGCGGACGAATCAATGCCAAAGGAGGAACCGAAATGATCAACCCCAAGATATCCCGTGCAACGCTCGGACGCGCACCCGCTTACCTTAAGTTTCTGCGCGGAATTGAAGACAGCACGGCGAATATATCCGCAACAACGATTGCAAAAGAACTTGAATTGGGCGAAGTTCAGGTGCGGAAAGATTTGCGCGCACTCTGCGGTTCCGGAAAGCCGAAAACCGGATACAAAGTCGGCGAATTGACGGCAAGCCTTGCTTCCTGCCTAAGTGAAAAGGACGGCGGAACAGTTATTATCGGTGCCGGGAAACTCGGAAGGGCATTGCTTGACTATGCCGGATTTGCGGATTACGGTTTAAATATTCTTGCCGCTTTCGACATTGCTGTTGCCGAACCTGTTGCTTCACCAAAAGGTAAATATATTTATCCTGTTTCAGAGCTTGATTCTTTCTGCAGCGAACACAATGCAAGGATCGGCATTATTGCAGTTCCGGCCGAAGCAGCACAGCATGCTTGCAACGAATTATACAATGCCGGAATAAAGATGATGCTCTGCCTTGCGCCCTGCAAGCTGATCCCGCCGAACGATACGATCATTCGCTACGAGAATATTGCTCAATCACTTGCTGTGCTTAAAGCTCAATCGCTGTGATCGGTTATAAAAGGAGTGCACATATGCAATTTGACAGAATAATTTCCGTCCGCAACAACAGAACCGTTTTTCGAGACGGAGAACTCTGCATAAAAGTGTTGGAAGATGACGTTCCCGCTTCTTTTGTGCTCTCCGAAGCAACAAACATGGTCGCCGCCGCCGAAGCCGGGCTGAATGTTCCCAAGCTGCGTGAAGTCAGTTTGCACGGCAACAAACGCCTCATTACCTATGACTATATCGTCGGAAGTCCGATTTTGTGCAGCGACAGGGATGATGCTGATTTCCGTGCGCAGCGGCTGAATCTGCTTATTGATGCTCAGCTTTCGATAAACGGTACACGCTGCCCCGAGTGCATCCGCAATCCGCGCACAGTGCCGAATTTTCGCAGCACAGGTACTGCATGTACGGCGCACGATGAACCGAACGCAGCGGATATCGTTCAAATTGCTTTTAACAGCGGTAAACATGCGGCTTTTGCCGGGGATAAGCTTTGTCACGGCAGCCTTGCGCCCGAAAATGTCGTTTTATCTTCAAGCGGCGAGCTTTATATTATCGACTGGGCGTACGCTTACCCGGGAACTCCGGAATCCGATGCTGCAATATGCTGCCTTATGCTTTGGCTCACATGCGGAGAACAAACGGCACGCGAATATTTCGAGCTCTATCTAAAGCGTAACGGATCCTGCTCTTCCGATGCAATTACGACACTTTTGCCGTTTGCGGCATCCATACTTTATAACCGTGAAAATGCAGCCGGAAAGAAACTGCTGCTTTCAATAATGAAGTAACCTCTGATTGGTTTCGGGATAAAACCGAATGCTTTCCCGCTTAATCGTTGATTACTTTGAAATTATCAATATTAAACTTAATGTTTCAGGAGGAACAACTATGAAAATCACTGTTTGTATCGGCTCATCATGTCACATCAAGGGTTCGCGCCAGGTCGTTGAACAGCTCCAGTATCTTATCAAGAGCAACCATCTCTCCGATGAAGTGGAGCTTGCCGGCACGTTCTGCATGGGCAAATGCCAGCAGGGTGTTTGCGTTACCGTTGACGACGAATTCCATTCTGTTTCACCCGCAACGGTCAATTCGTTTTTTGAGCAGAACGTTCTCGCAAAGCTTAAATAAACCGAGCGGTTATTGCTTTGTTTATCCGGACAAACCCGCGATAGATAAGGGAATGCTTTTGAAAAGCGAATTGCTCGACTTATTCCAAAAAATGAAAGGAGCTTCATGCAGTGAATTGCATCGCTTTAAAAAAATCCAACTGCAAAAATTGCTACAAGTGCATTCGCCATTGTCCTGTTAAAGCTATCAGGTTTTCAGGCAACCAGGCTTACATAATCGACAATGAATGCATTCTTTGCGGGCATTGCTTTGTTGTGTGCCCTCAAAATGCTAAACAAATCGTTGACGAAACAGAAAAGGCAAAAGTCCTTATTCAGTCGCCTGCGCCTGTTATTGCAAGCATCGCACCTTCGTTTGTTGCCAACTACGACGGCGTGGGCATTGAAGCCATGCGTGATGCACTGAAGAAACTCGGTTTTTTTGACGCTGAAGAAACCGCAATCGGCGCAACCGTTGTAAAAACAGAATATGAACGCATGCTGCGTGAGGATGCACCGGATGTTGTCATTTCGTCATGCTGCCACTCCGTGAATCTTTTGATTCAGAAACACTACCCTCGCGAGCTGTCCTGTCTTGCACCCGTTCTTTCCCCAATGCAGGCACATTGCCGTGACATTAAGCGGCGTCACCCCGAGGCTAAAACGGTGTTTATCGGGCCCTGCGTTGCAAAAAAAGATGAAGCAGAGCATTATGACGGTATTGTCGATGCCGTCCTGACGTTCGATGAACTCAGCGCGTGGTTCAAAGAAAAGGGTATTGAACCCGAGAAAAAGATTGTTCCGAAGGAGGACAGCCGTGCGCGCCTGTTCCCCACCACCGGCGGTATCCTTAAGACGATGGATTGCAGCAACAGTGATTACACATACATGGCAATAGACGGTGTTGACAACTGCATTGCCGTGCTGCGCGATATTGAAAGCGGGCGCATTCACAAGTGTTTCATTGAGATGTCTGCCTGTGTCGGCAGCTGCATCGGCGGCCCGGTTATGGAGAAGTTTCACAGCTACCCCGCAAAAGATTATGTCACGGTCACGCATTTTGCCGGCAGCAAAGACTTCTCTGTTATGCAGCCTGATTCAATCGCGCTGCAAAAAGAGATGTCTGCAATTGAGCAGCGTGCTCCGATGCCTTCCGAAAGTGAAATCAAAGAGATTTTGCTTCAAATGGGAAAGAAGCAATCTTCCGATGAATTGAACTGCGGCTCCTGCGGCTACAACACATGTCGTGAAAAAGCCGTTGCAATCTATCAGGGCAAGGCGGAAGTCTCCATGTGTCTTCCCTACCTGAAAGAAAAAGCAATGAATTTTTCCGACAGCGTAATAAACAACATTCCTCTCGGCATTCTTGTGCTTAACGAAAAGCTCGAAGTGCAGAATATCAACAACGCTGCACTGAGAATCATGAATATGCGTCGTGCCGAGGATATCATGGGCTGCAACGTCGTTCGCATTCTTGAACCCGGTGATTTTGCATCGGTTCTCGAAACGGAGCGAAGCATACGTTCAAAGCCCTGCTACCTTGCGGAATACGGGCGTCATGTTGAAGAAACCATCATTTACGACAGGGAATATCGTTCTCTTCTGTGCATTCTGCGCGATGTTACCGAGGCGGAAACCATGCGCCGTCAAAAAGACGAAGCAAGGCGGAAAACCGTTGAAATTGCCGATCAGGTTGTTGACAAGCAAATGCGCATCGTTCAGGAAATAGCAATGCTGCTCGGCGAAACCGCCGCCGAAACAAAGATTGCACTTACAAAGCTGAAAGAGGTAAGTGCAAATGAATGATCTGTGCGTTGATGTCGGCTTCAACAGTCTTATAAAAAAGAACGAAGTGCTGTGCGGCGACAATGTAAGCACGATCACATGCGAAGACGGCACATTTATTGCTGTGCTTGCAGACGGCTTGGGCAGCGGTGTTAAGGCTTGCATCCTGTCCACATTGACTTCAAAGATCATTTCAACAATGGTCTCCGAAAATATCGATATTTCGGAATGTGTCAAAACCATCGCCGCAACGCTCCCTATCTGCCAGGTGCGCGGGCTTGCCTATTCAACCTTCACGATATTGAAGATTCTTCCGACGCAAGAGGCGGAGATATTTCAATATGATAATCCTGACGTCATTTTTATGCGCGACGGGAAGAATGTTGAGCTGCCCTATGTCAGCATGAACATTGACGGCAAAGAGATAACCCATACAAAGGTTAAACTTCTTGAGAACGACACTTTCATTCTTATGAGTGATGGTGTAATTCATGCCGGCGTGCAGGCAGGCGGAATGTCTTATGCCTTCGGGTGGGAACGCGAAAACATTGTTGACTACATGGAAATTTTTTCCGATGTGGGTTTCTCTGCAAAAACGCTGTGCTCCATACTGCTTGATGAATGCTACGCAAAGTATTCGGGATCTCCCGGCGACGACTCAACCGTCTGCGTTGTCAAACTCCGCAAGCGCAACCAAGTCAACCTTTTGATCGGACCGCCCGAAAATCCGGATGATTGCGACAGGATGATGTCTCTGTTCTTTTCAAAAGGCGGCAAGCATATCGTTTGCGGCGGAACAACAAGCAAAATTGCCGCAAAGTACCTCGGAAAACCGCTCAAGGTCAGTCTGGATTCGGGCGACGATCCGAGCATTCCGGCAAAAGGGGAAATCGAAGGTGTCGATCTCGTTACCGAAGGCGTTATAACCATGAACCGTGTGCTTGAATATGCCAAGGATCATATCGGCGAAAATGCACTCTACGGTGACTGGAGCTACAAGCGCGGAGGAGCCGCCGAGATTGCAAGGATGCTTTTTGACGAAGCGACGGATATAAACTTCTATGTCGGAAGAGCCGTAAATCCCGCACACCAGAACCCTGATCTGCCGATTAACTTTAACATTAAGATGAACCTTGTAAATGAGCTTGCGGAATGTCTCAAAAAAATGGGCAAGCGCATTAAGGTCAGCTACTTTTAATAAATAATTAATTAACCAACTTGGAGGAATATATGCGAAAGTTTGATACACAGGTTCAGTTTTTGAAATATAAAGTCTTGCGGGAGACTGCAAGACTTGCCTGGAAGGACACGCTGATGGAAAATCTTCTGGATTTGCCGAAGATCATTTCCCCCGGCAACACACCGTCAATCCGCTGCTGCATCTATAAGGAACGTGCAATACTCGGAGAACGCATCAAAATCGCAATGGGCGGAGACAAAACAAATCCGAATGTTATCGAGGTTATGGATATTGCCTGCGATGAATGCCCTGTCGGCGGATATGTAGTCACGGACTCCTGCCGCGGCTGCCTTGCTCACCGCTGCGAAGATGCATGCCCGCGCAACGCAATAACTTTTGATGACAAAAACCATACAGCGCATATCGATAAGCAGAAATGCGTCAACTGCGGTGCATGCGCAAAGGTCTGCCCTTACACCGCGATTGCCAACCGCAAACGTCCCTGCGAAAATGCCTGCAAAATCAAGGCTATTTCCATGGGAGAAAACTCTGCTGCGCATATCGATAATTCAAAGTGCATCTCCTGCGGTGCATGCGTTTATCAGTGTCCGTTCGGTGCGATCATGGATAAATCATTTATCCTTGACGCGATTGACATTATCAAAAAGAGCGAAGAAAATACCAACTATAAGACGTTTGCGGTTGTTGCACCCAGTATTTCGAGCCAGTTTACCTATGCAAAACTCGGACAGGTTATCACAGGGCTCAAAAAACTCGGTTTCCATACCGTTATTGAGGCTGCTCTCGGAGCGGATATGGTTGCAATGACCGAATCTGCGGAACTTGTTGAAAAGGGTTTCCTGACAAGCTCATGCTGCCCCGCATTCGTGAGTTATATTAAAAATTCCTTCCCTGATTTGATTCCGTTGATCTCGCACAACCCGTCTCCCATGGCGGCAATTGCAAAATATCTGAAAGAGACGGATTCTCCCTGCAAGGTTGTGTTCATTGGGCCCTGCACGGCGAAAAAAGCGGAAGCGCAGCTTGAGGAAGTCAAGTCCTATGTTGACTGCGTGCTGACGTTTGAAGAGCTGCAGGCGTTGTTTGACAGCAAGGATATCGACATCACTGCCCTTGAAGAGGATGTTCTTGACAATGCTTCCTATTTCGGCAGAATTTTTGCCCGCAGCGGCGGTCTTGCGGATGCTGTTGCCGAAGCACTCAAAGAAACCGGACATGAGGATTTCGCACTCAACCCAGTAGCCTGTGACGGAATCGAAGCCTGCCGTGCGGCGCTGATGAAAAAGTCCCGCGGTCTGCTTAAGGAGAACTTCATCGAGGGCATGGCTTGCTCCGGCGGTTGTATCGGCGGCGCAGGCTGTCTGACACATGGTGAAAAGAATAAGGCCGAGGTTGACAAGTACGGTAAAGAAGCATACGAAAAAACAATTTCGGATGCGGTTTCCATACTTAAGAAAAATTAATTCAACGCACAATCAACAATTAAGTTTTTGTTGATTTAAATGTAAAACGGACATGCTCGCCGGAAAGTGAGCACGTCCGTTTCTATTTTTCATGTGATTTCATGTGATTGAATCGGGAATCGTTTCAACGCCCCGATTCAGCAAGGATTATCCAAGGTATTCTTTTGCATCCTCTTCGCCGGAAAGAACACGAATTGCGCTGCCCGCGAGCGCATCAAGTTCGCTTTCACCGGGATAAACGCATATCGGAGCAATAAATGAAACCATATCCGAGATGTACTTGCAGAGAGGCTTGCTGTATGCAAGGCCGCCGGTCAGCAGGATCGCTTCAACATTGCCTTTAAGCACGGTTGCCATTTCGCCGATCGTTTTAGCAACATTATACCCGAGAGCCTCGAAAACCATCTTTGCCTTCTCATCTCCGGCGAGCATAGCGTTTTCAACATCGAGAGCAGAATTTGTGCCCATGTGCGCAACAAATCCGCCGGTCTTTGAGCAGAAGCCGTAAAGCTGTTCTTTTGTATAATCACCGCTGAAGCACATATCGAGAACGAGTTTCATAGGAATTGAACCTGTGCGTTCGGGGCTGAACGGGCCTTCACCTGCGATTGCATCGTTAACATCAATAACAACACCCTTTTCAGACGCCGCAACACTGATGCCGCCGCCCATATGTGCAACGATAAGGTTCGTGTTGTTGTAATCTTTTTCATGTTCCTTGCAGTATTTCCTTGCAGTTGCCTTAATGTTGAGGCAATGGAAAACGCATGTGCGCTCTACATCGGGCAGACCTGTTACACGCGCAATGTCATTCCTTTCGTCAACAACAACGGGATCGGCGATAAAGCAAGGCTTTCCGTATTCTTCACCAAGTTCATGGGCAAAGATTCCGCCGAGAGCGGAAGCATGACGGCTTGCACTGGGCAAATGGTAGAGATCGTCAAGAAGTTTTTCGTTGATCGTGTAGACACCGCTCTTAAGAGGACGAACAATGCCTCCCCTGCCGACAAATGCATCCATTGTCGCAAGGTCAATATTCTCTTTTGCAAGCAGATCTTTGATAAGCTTCATGCGCATGGGAGCCTGAGCAATAACTCCGCCCCAAGCTGCAATTTCTTCGGCAGTGTGGCGTACGACACCCTCGTAAACAAGTTTTTCGCCCTCGAAAACTCCGATTTTGGTTGAAGTTGAGCCGGGATTGATCGCAAGTACGCGATAATTCTGTGACATAATATTTCTCCCTTCGTGATTACAGGTTGATTAAAGCGCGGCATATCCGCAGGACGGACGCCGCACGGACTTCCATCTTTTTAATTATATTTCATTTTTTCCTTAATAGCAAGTATATTTAGGGAAACAAAGCGAATTATTCAAAGCATTCCTCAAAAACAAGTGCTGCCGATTTAAATTCGGTTCAATCTGATTATCGTGCCGCATTCGAAAAGCTCTGCTTCATTTTCGTCATGAGTAATAATAACGCGGGTCGCGAACGCATCAATAAACCTTGGAACAATGCGCTTTTTCATGGCATTATCAAGACCTTTCAGCGGCTCATCGAGAATTGCGGCATCTCTGCCCAATCCGCTTCTTGCAAATGCGATTGCGCGCGCAAGCGCAACCCTGCGGCACATTCCGCCGGAAAGTTCTCTTACGGAAAAATCTTCAAATCCGTTTAGTTCAACATCCCTCAGTGCTGTTCCGGCAATCTTGTGAACATTTGTTTTTCCAATCTGCGTTCCGATAAGCGGAATTTCAACATTCTGCCTTGCCGTTCTGTGCTGCAAAAGTCTGTCTTCTTGGAAAACAACTGCAAACCGCTTGTTGTTCAACCCAAATATTTCACCGGAATTCGGTTTTTCAAGACCAAGGAGAATCCGAAGCAATGTTGTCTTTCCGCTTCCGCTCGCTCCCATAACCGCAATTGCGCCGCCGTCCGGAATTTCCATGCAAAAATCAACAAGAACGGGGTGTTCGCCGTCATATGAAAAGCAGACTTTGTTCAACTTAATCATATGTTTCGTTCCTCATCTCTGCCGTATTCGGCATATGCATCGGATTTATATTGCAGTTCGGCCTCACAGCTTGCATGTCCGTGTTCAAGGCTCTCGCTTCGCCTCCCGGCCGCGCCTTCCGTATTCTTATTTTTAAAGAGTTTATGCACAAGTAGTTTTTCAAACAGCACACTGATAAGCACAACGGAAGCTGTCCACGCAAAAAGCTCTGCCGTTTCGAGATACAGCTTGCTTTCATATAATGCTCGTCCGACGCTGTTTTTGCTGAGCGCAATTACTTCAGCCGCAACGCAGGATTTCCATGCAAAACCAAGACCTGTCGTTGCCGCGGCGGATAAGTAGGGACGAACGGCGGGAAAGTATATTTCCCGAAGTGTTTTTTTCCTGCCGAAAGCATATGCATGCGCAAGCTCCGTCATTTTTTTATCCGTTTGACGCAGTCCTTCACAGACATTAGACCAGCAAATCGGCAGCACCGCAAGAAAAGCAACCGCAGAGGGAGTCACATTGGACGAAAAATACAGCAGGATGAGCACAATGAACGAAGTTACGGGTGTTGCCTTTATGATGTTTTTGAGCGGAGTCAGAAGCACGTCGGCAGCACGTGAAAACGCCGTCAGTGTGCCTGCAAGTAAGCCTGCTGCCATGCCGGCTGCAAAGCCTGCCGCAACGCGCAAAAGGGTATGCAGAATGCTGCGGTAAAACTCCGTTGTTTGCGCAAGCCCGCAAAAACTGCGCACAACCGCCCAAGGCGACGGAAGCAGCAGCTCACTGCCGATCAAAAAACTGAGCAGCTGCCAAACAAGAAGCCAAAACACAATTGCGGCAGTCATGCGAAGCAATGCTCCGCCGCGATGCCGCATTTTATTCCCGTATTTATCTTTTTTGCGTTCAATTGCCATTAAAATCAAATGCAAATTTCAATCCGCTGAGCCGATGTCGGTCATACAGCCGACATCGGCTCAGTCTCAATATATATGTTCATTCTGTCCTGTTTAACACTAAATACCCCGTGTTCAACTCAGATTCCGTAATAAAAATCCTTATCGGGGAGTTTGCCGCCGATGCTCTTCGGGTTTGCCTCAAACAGAACAGCGAGCATACCTTCAACCGCTTTATGCATCGCTTCGCCTTTGCTGAAACTGATGTTGCAGTTCGGAATTGCTTTTTTTGCAATCTCGACATTCCCGAGAATTCCGGCATCAACGATAAACTTTGCGGCTTCATCGATATTCTCATTTACGAATGCGGAGCTTTTTTCATATTCCCGCAAAAACTGTTCAATTGCCTCCGGATGTTCGTTCACAAAGCTTTTGCGTGCAATAACAACGCCCTGAACAAGCTCCGTTGAGCAAACCTTGTTCCATTCCTCGGTGAGGTTCAATGCAATGCGCAGGTTGTCGTTTCCGGCAAGAGTTGACGTCACGTTCGGTTCCGGAAGCATGCCGATTTCGGCACTGCCGTCTGCAAGCATGGTTGCCAGCGCAGCGTGCTCGCCGACATAGTTTACCTCAACAGACCCCGCGACTCCGTTTTTATCAAGCAGATAATTAAGGATGTATTCGGGAGTTGCACCCTGTCCGGTCGCATAAACAGTTTTGCCTGCAAGATCAGCCACAGAGTTCACCTCGGAACCCGCTTCAACAACATAGATAACACCGAGCGTGCTGACTGCAAGCACCGATATATCGCCATCCAGCTTGTTGTAAAGCACGGATGCAAGATTTACGGGAACGGCCGCAACATCGACTTCGCCGGAAATGATGCGCGGATTCAATGCATCGGGCGATGCTTCAATTGAAACCGTGTAATTTGGGTAATTCTGCTTATCTGCCAGTTTCACCATGCCCATTCCGGTCGGGCCTTTCAGTGCGGCAATGCGTATTTCCGTATCATCCTGCTTTTTTGAGCAGGCGGCGAATGCTGCCAGCGAAAAAAGCATCACGGCAGCGGTGATCATTGCGACAATTCGTTTCATTAAGTTCTTTTTCATGTCCTTCTTCATAACTTTTTCTCCTTTTCACTCTTTTCAGCGGTATTATCAGAGCAAAATATACTCTCACAGCCTTCGGATTTTCTCCGTAAGTCTTTGCAATTCTGCTTTGAATAATGCTTGGATTGTCCGTTTGCGTGTAAAGCAGGCTTTCGGGTTATACTAAGGGAACTTTGATTTACGGTTATTCGCGCAGAAAAGGCTCAGGTTCGAGCCGTTTTAACGCAAAACCGATTATTCCAAGGCAATACGCCCGTCGGCAGCGGCTTTAAATGCAGATTGTGCACGCTGTTATACTCTGCCTGCGCAATCAACAAAGCGTCATGCTCCGTTCTGCGGCGCGAAACGGAATGTCGATACGGCGGCTGCATTACACACCTGCATTATAGGATTATTTTTGCGGCGCGTCAACAGGAGTTTTCGAAATATAAATTTCCGAATGCTTCCGGCGCGCGAAATGCACCAATAATCCCGATTTGTACCCCCTGCCCTACAGCTGCCACAATCAATACATGTTTTTGGGTATGATTCGGAAAAAAATATTTGCGGTAAACTATAGTTCGTGGTATCATTATAAGGACATAATGAACTCTGCTCGAAACGTTGCGGTTCGGTACATCCGAAATGCCTCGATTCGCTGCGGGATCATACAACCGAGGAGGCTGCATTGAAGAATAAAAAATTTAACTATTTTACAATAGTCATCTACGTTTTGATCATCGCTGCGCTTGTTGTTTTCGTAACAAGCGGCAACGAAAGCGTCAATAAAAAGCCCGATGAGCTGAAAACAACCGATTTTTACCAGCTCGTGCGTGAAGGCTTGCCTGACAGCTACGATGATTTTGCCAATGGATTTGAGAACTCAAAAATCGCTGCCGTTCAGGTCACGGAGGAAACTCTTTACGGCCTGTATGTGCCGAACGGGGAATCTGAAAGCAGCGAAGATTTCAGCAAAAAACTTGAAAAGTTCAAAAAGGGTAAAACCTATGATTTCAGCGTGACGGTTCAGTCTGCCGAAGCCTTCCAGAAGGAAATGGCCAGCCTGATCGCGGGCAAGTACCCTAATTCCGGTTTGATTGCAGACAATATCACCGTGCTTGACTACGGTTTCTATTGTCAGCTTAACCCTACCCCTCAGGTCAGCTGGATACTTGTGCTTCTCCCCTATCTTATCATCGGCGGAGTGCTCTTGGCATTTATTTTCTTTATGAATCGTGCAAACAACAAGCAGGGCATGAATTTCGGCAAGAGCCGCGCAAAGACGGCGGATGAACTCGGAAACAATGTCACGTTTGAAGATGTTGCCGGAGCCGATGAAGAAAAACAGGAGCTGCGCGAGATTGTCGATTTTCTGCGCAATCCGAAAGCTTTCACCGAAATGGGTGCAAGAATTCCCAAAGGTGTGCTTCTTGTCGGCCCTCCGGGCACAGGCAAAACACTGCTTGCAAAAGCGGTTGCCGGTGAAGCCAAAGTCCCCTTCTTCTCCATCAGCAGTTCCGAATTCGTCGAACTTTATGTCGGCGTCGGTGCAAGCCGTGTGCGTGATCTTTTCCACACCGCAAAGCGCTGCGCCCCCGCTATTATTTTCATTGACGAAATCGATGCTGTCGGCAGACAGAGAGGCGCGGGACTCGGCGGCGGCCATGATGAACGTGAGCAGACCTTAAACCAGCTTCTTGTTGAAATGGATGGTTTTTCCAACAGCCAGGGAATCATCGTTATTGCGGCGACCAACCGTCCCGATGTTCTTGATCCTGCGTTGCTCCGTCCCGGCAGGTTTGACAGACGCATCACGGTCAACTATCCTGACGTTAAGGGCAGACAGGAGATCCTTGCGGTTCACGCTAAGCACAAGACCTTTGAACCGGACGTTGACTTTGGAAAAATCGCAAAGCTGACTCCCGGCTGCACCGGTGCGGATCTTGAAAATATGCTGAATGAAGCCGCCATCCTTGCCGTAAGGAAAAACAAAAAAGCGATTTCTTCCGCCGATGTTGACGAGGCTATCAAACGCGTGCTTTACGGACCCGAAAAAAAGAGCCGCGTTGTTTCCGATGAGAATATGCGCGTTGTCACTTATCACGAAGTCGGTCATGCAGTCGTTGCACACTGCACACCAAACGGCGAGCCCGTGCATGAGGTTTCTATCATACCGCGCGGCCGTGCTGCAGGCTACACCAGAATGCTGCCATCCGACACATATGAAAACGTTACAAGGCACAAGCTGCTTGACATGATCGCCGTTTATCTCGGCGGCCGTGCCGCGGAGGCGCTCTTCCTCAGCGATGTCAGCACAGGTGCGCAAAACGACCTCATGCGGGCAACGGAAATCGCACGTCAAATTGTCACGGAATACGGCATGAGCGATGTTATCGGACCTGTTTATCTGGCAGGCGAGCAGGAAGTCTTCATCGGCAAGAGTTTCGGACACGCACGCAACTTCTCCGAAGATGTTGCGGCCAAGATTGACAGCGAAATTCGTCGGATCATGGATGAGCAGAATGACCGTGCACTCAAGATTCTGGATGAACATCGAGACGGTGTTGAGCGCGTTGCAGCCGTTTTAAGAGAGAAAGAGCAGATAACCGGCGAGGAATTCGCGGCACTTTTCGAGAATAAACCTATTCCCGAAAAGAAGCCGGCTCAGATTGAATCCGAATCCGCCGCCGAATCCCCCGCCTCCGTTCAGGAAGTTCAGGAGTAAGGGTTAAAATCAAAACTCTGTGCACCGTCCGGTGCCGTCATGTCGGAAAGGAACTGCTGCAGTTCCTTTCCGTTTTATGGTTTAGTATATCAAAACTCATATTGAAAGGAATTTTTAATCATGCTGCAAGTAGGACTTAAAGGCAAAAAAACTGTTGTTGTCACAACCGAAAACACTGCTGAACGTATGTTGAGCGGATTGCTTCCCGTTTACGCAACGCCCTCGCTGATTGCGTTTATGGAATACACCTGTTCGGAAACGGTCCGGCCGTTTCTTGATGCCGGAATGAGTACCGTCGGCACTCTTGTGAACATTAAGCATACCAGTGCTTCCCCTGTCGGATCCACCATTACATGTGAATGCGAACTCGCACAAATCGATGGGCGCAAGCTCATTTTCAACGTCATTGCGCATGATGATTTCGGCCCCGTCGGAGAAGGCGTTCATGAACGTTTCGTTATAAATAATGATAAGTTTATGAGCAAAGTTGCCGAAAAACAGGCAGCTCTGCAAATGCACAGTGCCAAGTGAACTCTGAAAAAGCTCGCGTAATTAAAATCCGGAAACCTAAGAACCCATCTCTCAGATACGGCTTGCATCCAAGGGATGAGTTCTTTTGTTATTGCTTTGTTATTTCAAAGCAACACTTATGAATTAATTGATGCATGTGCATCATATCCGCACCGTGCAGAGTGCCGGCTATGCTTCACAGGCTTCACGCCCTCAGCATTATATCCGCCGACAGGCAGTGCCGCAAGTCATTCCGACTTACTTCATCATATTGCTGCCGCCGTTCATATTACGCTCGGCATACTCGATCATGCGCTTAACCATCTGGCCGCCGATCCTGCCTGCATCGCGGGCGGAAATATCGCCGTTATAACCATCATTAAGGGTTATATTCATCGAGTTAGCGACCTCGGTTTTAAAGTTCTTCAGCGACTGCTTCGCCTCGGGAACTGCAACACGATTGCTCCTTGCCATAAGTTTTCACCTCCGTTCATTGCCGTCCGCTTCAAAAGCCTTTCTCCTCAGTTGCGTTTTAAAGCGGACGTTATATAATCACGTGCACGAAACTCCGGTTTTGATTTCACATTCTTCGCCGTATCCGAAGCACTTATCTTCGGAAATCATCAGCTGCGTCGGCATCAGCACCAAGCCTGTTTTGTGTAATCACAGCACACCGTATGTTCCGGACTTTAGGAATACTCGTCATAATCCGTTTTTTTGCGGGATAAGACTCGAATCTATGGTCTTTTCACGCAAAAGCTTCCTTGGATTCGAGTTTCCTTAGCTGCCAAATCCTGCAGCACCGTGCCGAATTCTGTCGCTTCGTGCGGCGTGCAGTCTTAATTTGTCCGTTTTCGGCGAAGCTATAACAGGTATTTTTTTGAAAAAAACATGATGGATAAAATTGTTTGACAGCAGCACATATCGGCACTATAATTATAACGAATACGAAATTGCGATAATTGCACTGCAGGCGGGCTTTCGACCGCCGTTGTTGAATTTTCGCAAAGCTTTTTTTGCAGAAAGGAGAAAAAATGATTAAGAATAACACAGCGGATCTCATTTTGTTTCTTGAAAAATCCGTTTCACCCTATCATACGACTGCGGAGGCAATTCGACTCATGGACGAATCCGGGTTTACGGCGTTGGAACAAAATAAACCCTGGAAACTTGAAAAGGGCGGAAACTACTATGTAAAATGCTTCGGCACCATGCTTATTGCATTTCATGTCGGCTGCGAATATGTGCCCGGCGAAGACTTTCGTCTTGCAGCGTGTCATGTTGACTGGCCCTGCTATTATATAAAGCCCAATCCCGAACAAGTCTCCGGAGGCTGCGCAAAGCTCAGCATCGAGCCCTACGGCGGCATGATTCACAACACATGGCTTGACAGACCGCTCTCCGCTGCCGGCATGATCACACTTAAGAGTGACAATGTGCTTGCTCCCGAACGCCGCCTTGTGGATTTTGAAAAACCTATCCTCACAATTCCCAACCTTGCGATTCATATGAACCGCAGTGTTAACAAGGGTGTTGAATTGAATCCCAATAAGGACATGCTCCCGATTTGCAAGTCTGTTGAGCAGGATTTCAACAAGGACGGATATTTTGTATCTAAGCTGGCAGAATTGGCGGGAGTCGCTCCGGAGCAGATTCTGAGCTACGATCTCTGCATTTACAACGCCGAAAAGCCCATGCTCTGCGGCTTTGACGAGGATTTTCTCACTTCGCCCAGGCTTGACAACATCACATCCGCATTTGCGGTGCTTTACGGAATTGTTAACTGCAACCGTGCCCACGGCGTTACGGCCGCAGTGCTTTTCGACAATGAAGAAGTCGGCTCCGGAACAAAGCAGGGAGCTGACAGTGCAACTCTCGGCTTGATGCTTGAAAAAATCGCCTGTGCTCTCGGTGCCTCACGCAGCGAATACATCGATTCTCTCGCATCCGGATTCATGCTTTCCTGTGATGTTGCACACGCAAAGCACCCCAACCATGCGGAGCTTTCCGATGCTTCCTGCAATGCCGTAATGAACAAAGGCACTGCGCTGAAAATGAATTACGAACAGCGTTATGCAACCGAAGCCGTCGGCATAGGCATGATTGAAGGCATTTGCGCAAAATACAGTATTCCCTATCAGCGGTTTATGAACCGCCCCGACCTGCGCGGCGGCGGAACGCTCGGCTCCTTTGCGGCAAGTCAACTCGGCATGAGCACGGCCGATGTCGGCGTTCCCATGCTTGCAATGCATTCCTGCCGCGAAACAATGGGCGTTCGCGACCAAGATTCACTTAACGAACTGGTTGCTCACTATTTCGCTGAAGAGTAATTTTTAATTTCAAATTCCGTTCAGACGGAAACAAAAAAGGATATTTATCCGCAGCGGGTAAATATCCTTTTAATTTTTCATTAGTTTTTAATTCGTTTTGCCGTCATTCGTCCTTTATCATCTGAAGGTACGGAATGAAGCGAAAGCCTCTGCGTTCGTACAGTGCAATTGCGCGCGGGTTATCCGGTTCAACTTCAAGCCTATACCTTGCGGCAGGACAATGCTGCTCAATGTAGAGGAAAAACTCAGACATCAAACCCATTGAACGATACGGTTCACGAATGTATCCTTCTTCAAGCCAGACAACAAGCCCGCCTGCTTCCTGTGAAAAAGTTTTTGCCGTCAAAACATAACCTGCCGGGGTGCCATCCTCGCATTCGAGCATGAAACACTCCGCATAAACATTCGACCGCATCAGCTCATCAAACATCGCGCTGCGGTTTTTTTCCGGTATCGGGTGCATAACTGCTGCCGAAGAGTAAAACTCACCCGTCATTTCCATAAATATATTTTTATCTTTCGCTGTAAGTTTTCGTATCATATTCAATTCACCTTTCCGGTATGATTTTTATAAAGGATACCCCGTTTTTTCTTTTTTGTCAAGATATATCAATTTGCGTTTGCATTTATGGATTCAGAGTTATAAAAATACAAAAGACCGTTGCGCACGGTCTTTTGCACCAACAAAACAAAACAGGAAGGAAACTCATGAATCGGAACCCCTTGCCGTTCCTCTTCTACCTATATAACGCACGAACGCGCTTTTTGGTTGCCTGTTTTTGGAAATTTTTTGGAAATTTTTAAAAAAACTTACTCCCTCACAAATCGGCAGTTCGGCTGCTACAGCAACGTGCGCACAAGGTCGGATAATACTCCGGGATGTGTTACGGGAACATCGTGCCCCGCGCCTTCAATCAAAACATGAGTGCCGTGCGGAATAGCATCTGCAATTCGTTCGGAATGCTTTCTGTCAATAACCGTATCTTTTTTGCCGAGTATAATCGTCGCCTCGGCAATAATGCCTGCAAGCTGGTGCGAGGTTATATGCGGTTCATTCAGCATCATTGAAAGCAACGCCGCAGTACGCTCATCGCCCTTGTGATTCGCCCGCCGCAATGCTGTTTTAATTTCCCGAACCGCCTTTGCGGTTAACCCGGATGGATCTGTATTCGCGCCGATCGTGAAGAATCTTCGAACTTTGAAACTTTTCATTGCCATAAGCAGCGCAATAATACCACCGTCGGAATAACCGACGATATCATATTCGTTGATTCCGAGTTCGTCCATCAGCGCAGCGGCATCATCCGCCATTGCTGAATACGATATTTCCCCCCCGCCGTCAAGCGAGAATGACTCCCCCTGCATCCTGCTGTCCATAAGCACAAAGCCCTTTGCACCGAGGAGCGGTGCGATCATGTTATCGAAGATATGCATATCTTCACCATTGCCGTGCAGCAACAAAACCGGTGTCCGGAGCCTGAACTCCCGCACCCCGGCAAGTTCGTAGTGAATTGATTGATTGCCATGAATGAATTCTGCCATATTTATTGATAGTTTTTTCTTGCCGAAGTATAAGCTCCCGCCGCGAAAGAGCCCTCCTTTCGATTTATCTCGAAAGTATACCACAAACGGAAGAAAATGTAAATTACGTCTTTTGCCGTTCGGTGTCGTTTTCTTATTTATTATTAAGATAATCGATCGCAGCCTTCAGCTGCAGGTCCCGATTCGCGAAATCACGCATAATGAAAAATATATCATAGTTGACAAGCTCGGCATCTTGTTCAACCTCAATATCCGGCGCAACTCCGATTTCGTGAATAAGCTTGCCGTTCGGTGTGCGATAAACGTCGGTTGTGAGCTTTATGTATCCCTGACCGTTCCGCAATGCCCAGCTTGACTGCACAATGCCCTTGCCGTACGTGTTTTTGCCTATCAGTGCCGCGCATTTGTTGTCCTGAACGGCGGAAGCAAAAATCTCGCTTGATGATGCGGAGTTTTCATTAATTAAAACAGCGTAGGGGATTTCCAATGACTGCTCTGCCGTTGATTCAAAGCTTTGCGGAGGATCAACAAGCTTTCCTTCAAGGGTTGTAATTGTGCATTCCGGCAAAATGCGGTCGCAAATTGCAACAACAACGTCCAGCGAACCCCCGGGATTGTTTCGCAAATCGATGATCAGTGACTCAATGCCCTGCCCAAGCAAACCGTCAAGGCCTTCGTTGAACTCTTCGGCGGCATTGCCTGTAAACGATTCAATTCGGATATAACCAATGCTGTTTTCCAGGATTTCCGTATAAACACGTTTAATATATACGTCGCCGCGTTCAACGTCAATTTCGAGGGTCTCTTCTCCGCGTTTAATCGTAAGTGCAACGGTCGTGCCGTCCAAACCGCTGATTAAATCACTGACCTCTTCATGAGGAAGCCCCAAAGTTGATTTTCCGTCGACAGCAATGACGGTGTCGCCTTCCCGTATGCCTGCTTTCGCTGCGGGATTCCCTTCATAAACACGAACTATCTCTGCACCGTTTCCGTCCGTCACACCAAGCAGTACACCGATGCCCTTGTAGCTGCCGTTGATTGAGTTTTCAAACGCCTCGTATTCCTCATTCGTATAATACGCTGCATAAGGATCACCAATCGAGTTAACGATATTATGTGCCGCATCTTCAAGCAGTTTTTCGGTGTCCGGCGCATCATCATGAAAATAATAATACTTGTCTATATCGCTCAGGAGCGTGCTGATAAGGGATGAGTCATATTTTGCTCCGCCGTCTATCAGCCGATATCGACCTTTTCCGCCGAGCAGAGCCACAAAAAGCACCAAAGCCGCAACCGCCGCACTCATCAGCATCAAAACCGCAACCTGCCACGGCCGTGCGCCGTTATACTTTTTGATCACCTGTCGCTGCACAATCTGCTCATCGTTGTGAATACTGTTGTCCATCCTTCATTCCGTATCCCGTTCCGCGGGAATTCCTTTCTGATTTTTAAGCTCAAATACCAACGTTACTGTTCTGTGAATTCAATCGCCGTTTCATCCGGCTGCAACTCGTCACTCGATGTTCCGTCACATTTCATGCAGGATTTTATGGCAGGAAGTGCGAGCGGGTCAACCTCTCCGAGCCTTATTCCTCCCGTTTGCCGCGGAGGGAGCTTCATTCTGTCCCACATGCCGTATTTATGCGTGTCCACGATTGCTTTCATAAACTTCGTTTCGACATCGGGAACGATTTTCCTGAAGTCTTGAAGCAGCAGGCGCATATCTTCACGCTTTGTATGGCCCGCAGCAGGGCAGTTTGCACGCAAAACCGGCAGCCGGAGCCTGCGCGAAGCGGAAACAGCATCCTTTTCCGGGAAGAAAACGAGCGGACGGATTACCGTGATACCCGTTCTGCCAAGGTATGTGACGGGTGCAAACGTGTTCAATCTGGCTTCAAAAAACAAACTCAGCAAAAAAGTCTCAAGAACATCTTCGCGGTTATGTCCGAGTGCAACAAGGTTGCAGCCCTTTTCAAGTGCAATGTCGTTCAATGCCCCGCGCCGCATTTTCGCACACATAGCGCATGGATTCTTTTCTTTGCGTATGTTGAAAACAACATCTCCAATATCCGTTTTGCGCACTTCAAAATCAATATCGTGTTCCTTTGCGAACATTTCGATTCCGCTTGTATCCTGTTCAACAATTCCAAGGTCAAGCATAACAGCGCATAAATCATACTTCTTCTTTGAAAAAAGCTGATAAAGCTTAAGTCCGTACATCAGCAGAAGGCTGTCCTTGCCTCCGCTCACACCGACGCAAATCTTGTCGCCGTCCTGTATCATATTGTATCGTTCATCTGCACGTCTGATGCAGCCGAGAACCTGTTTCATTTGTATATTTCTTTCTGTACTTCTTTTTGAAAGTTTACTTCCGCGCGCAAAAGCAAATCAATTCTCAAGCTCACAGCCGAGCGTGTGTACGCGGTCGTTTTATTCACCGCTAAATTATACCGTATCCGGCTCATTTTGTATAGCTTTTTTTGTCGAAAGACCGATAGCCTGTCCGAATGCTCACATAATCAACGGCATTTCGGGCAAAATATGCCGGTGAATCCGTGCGGACATGTTTTGCGTTCGACGATCATAAACAGGAAAAGAGGAAAGACAGCATGGAGCGATTCAATTTCGCATTACAATCGATTAAGTGTTTTTTTGCTGTTCGCATGCCTTTGCCCCGGCTCGGCGCCTCCGTTTTTTTCGTTATACTGCTTATGTT
>ERZ791603.806-NODE-806-length-26572-cov-8.779462_pt1 | contig 26572 bp, 19 predicted proteins | sample MGYA00509966_ERZ791603 | MGnify/ENA primary metagenome ERZ791603 (study PRJEB30046, sample SAMN00791931) | human gut metagenome | study: EMG produced TPA metagenomics assembly of the A metagenome-wide association study of gut microbiota in type 2...
TATCCTTTGACGACAAGCGGCGGGTGGTGGATTTGATGATTACCACCATAGCCGCCACAAGCGACAGCTTGAATATCACATGGAAAATCTGACGGGCGGAACACCTCCCGTCAGATACCTACTCTGTGTAGTCCCTTGTAAACTGTACTTTACCGTTGTCAAGCAGAAAAAGGTATATTTACGCCGTAATATTATCCGCTCGGTTCAAAAAAGCAGAACCTGTATAGACTTCGGAATGGCGTGCGGGGGCTTTGCTTCGGGTCTTACTGCCGAATCCATGCAATTTATATCGAAACAAGGCGGATTGGGTCTGTACAAAAAGCTTTTTAAATGGTATAATTGCTTCATATGTCCGAAGGAAAATGATATGCGCATTTGTGCTGCATATCGGATTCCGAAAAACGAATTAAATTGAAAGGAATTCTTCTGTTCTCTGCGCTGTGAACGGAAGTGAAAATCAAATACAAATCCAATGAAGCGTTTTTTTTGTATCTTTCTTAGCTTTGCAATGATTATCTCAGTTGTTTTTGCTTTGCCGATGTTTTCGGCTGCAGCATCAACAGATGAGCCGACGGCAACGGATGTACCGACAGCAACAATCGCACCGACACCGACGTCAGAACCCTCCGCAACAGATGAACCCGAGGCAACTCCGGTTCCTGTCACAGTAGAGGATGCTTTTGCGGACGTGTCAACGCCCTACATTGCGCTTATGGAAGCCGAAACAGGTGCCTTGTTGTATCAGCGGGATGCCTATTCGCGTGCTTTCCCTGCAAGCACAACAAAAGTTATGACTGCGATTGTTGCGCTTGAAAACATCAAAGACATGAACCGTGTTGTTACACTCGGCTGGCGTCCGGTTTCGGGCTTTGGCCCAACAAGCTCCTTAATGGGACTTAAAGCGAATGAAACCATTCCGCTTATGGATATTCTTTACGGCTTGATGATGCGTTCGGGCAATGATGCCGCAAAAGCGCTTGCAATGGAGACTTCATATGAGGTTTTCGGGCAGGATACCGAATCGTCTGAGTTGATTCCGAAATTCGTTGACCTTATGAATCAAAAGGCAGCGGAACTCGGCATGAATTCAACGCATTTTGTTACTGTTGACGGCCGCCATGATGATAATCATTACACAACGGCATATGACTTTGCGGTATTGATGCGTTATGCACTGCAAAACCCTGTTTTTGCAAAGGTAATTGCCACGGCCGAGTACGATGTTGCTCCCACGAACCAACATCCGCAGGGGATGCACTTCGAAAACTCCAACAGACTGATTTCAAACAAAACAGGCGATAATCAGAGCTTTCTTTATCAATACTGCATCGGGGGCAAAACAGGCGAGACCAACTATGCGGGTTATTGCCTTATCAGTGCATGCCGAAAGGATGATATTACACTGATTGCCGTTCAATTTGGTGACAGCAACAACAGCACAAGCAAATTTTATCGTTACGAAGTTGCAAAAAAGCTTTATGATTGGGGATATGAGAATTATTGTGCAGTGCCCGTAACGGAATTCGGACTTCAATCGGAGTTCGAAATCCAAACGGCCGGTTTTTCACCGTTTGACTCGGACTACGGCAAATTGAAAGCAACAGCTGATCTCAGCGGTTTAATGATTAAAGGCTCCAAACAGTACCTCGACGCAATAAAAAGCGATCCGTCCGGCGTTATTGTCAAAATAAACACCGATAAGGCTGTTGCTCCGATTAAAGCAGGCGATGTTGTGGGATCGGTTGAATACCTTTTTTACGCACAGAATCCAATAAAAGTTGATCTTGTTGCAATGCGTGATGTTGCAGCTTCATCGGAAACAACAATTGAACCGCATGTCACTGCGTTTATTTCATCAACACCTCCGCCGGGAAGCGGCAAAAACTGCAATCTCAGTTTTCAGCGCACGCCGGGCAGCGATCAATACAGTGTTTGGGTTTATTACGATCACACATTATACACAATGAATAGCATTGAGTGGCATTATCTGTACTGTGACAATGGGGTTTTCCGTGCTGCAGCAACTGCGGACACAACTTCGCGCATCGATCTTTACCGTCGTTTTTACGACAGCAATGGTTCTGCTTATTATGTATTAACTGACTTTGTAACGGATGGTGCATCATATGTTGTTGTTTCGGACGGCATGGCCCTTTGTTCGGACAGCCGCGACGGAACGCGCTCGGCTGTTGCTGTTCAAATCGGTGCAAATGATACAATAACAGCCGGTGTTACAGACAAGATGGTCTGGCAGTTTAACAGTCAAAGCAACGGATATTACATAAGCAACGGTTCGAAATATCTGTCCCGTAAGGCAGGCAGCGGTGTCATTTTCTGGATTCTTGTGTTCGTCCTGCTGCTTGTGATAATAATCTTCATCCGCATTCTTGCACAGCGTATAGGCGGAGGACGTCGCGGCAGGCGCCGCAGAGCTTCGACGTTCCGGTCCACAGGCGGACGACGCAGAAGGCGCAGGGCGTGATGATAACTTAAGCAATCTGAATGATTTATTTCAACAAAGGAATTCGGAAACCACATTGATTTCTCAAAAGCCGACCCGGGAAAATCCCGTGTCGGCTTTAATTGTTGAATAAAATAACGGCTTTTAAACGGTTTCGGGTATCGGCAAAGTTGAAAGCTCCGTCCACGCCGGGCGGAACCCGCTTGCGGCAGCATTTCTGACGGACGGAATATTTGCCCATGAAGCGCAATAGAACGGTATCTTTCCGCATTTGAATATTTCGCCCGAAAGCCGGCTTGTTAATGCGGGGGCAAGTTTCAATCCGCGATATTCGGGAAGAATATCAATACCTATTTGCCACATGTCTTCACAATCCATGGAACAGGCTGCTAAACCGATAAGCTTTGGCTCACCGGTTGTTTTATCGCAGGTATTCAAATCATACGCAGCCATGCCGAGAATATCAAGTTCTTTGCGTTCGCTGCAAAGAGCATGACTCCATTGGGGGAGATACAAAGAAGCAAAATCCGCTTGTCCGAGCCGACGCAATTCAAATTTGTCATCAACTGGCAAAAAAGCTTGCATTTTGGAAACATCGGGCAGGAAATACTCGCTCATGTATCCGACCTTTAATCCGGCAGAGGCAAGGATTTCGTTCAGTTCAAAAACGGCGGGGCTTGTAAGGCAACGATAGAACTTATGCCCGTCGAGGTATTGCCTGAGCTCATTATGCAGCACTTTTTCCGCACAAGCTACAACGTTTTTTCCGTATGAAACGAGCGAGCAGAGGAACGGCACGTCGAGGTATTTTCTTGCGGAAGTTGATGCGCAGGGCAGGGTTATAATGCTTTGCTGCTGCATAAAAGCATCGATAGCGCAATTATACTCAATTGCAGATTGCTGCATGGCAATATGCAGAATGCTGTCGTTGGTAAACATGAGGTTCCTTTCCAAACTCGGGAATGCCGATTGGGCATTCCCGATGGGTAGTATTTTGTAATTTCAGTTACCTGTTATTCAGCGGCACCTTGACCATTCGATAGCGGTTGTTTTCTTTTATGAGTCCGCATTCGAAAGCGGCTATCAGCATTTCCAACTGTCGAATCTGTTCGCGAAGTTCAACACCTTTGTCACAGTCGCTGACACGCATTTGACCCTTTGTTGCAAGGATGTTTTCAACCTCGGTGGTTGAGTGGATATCCATGTTTTCACGAATGGCTTTTTCAAAGCTTACAAAGGGTTCATGCGCGACGATATACAGCCCGCGTGAATCATAAACGAGGGTGTAGCCGGCGATACCTGTGGTTTTTTGATAGTACTTTGAGAAGCCGCCGTCAATGACGATAAGGCTTCCGCCCGCTTTAATCGGATTCTCGCCGTTGATTTTTTCAACCGGAATATGTCCGTTGACAATTACGGCACGATCCGTATCCGTGATGCCGAACTCGTTAAGAATTCGAATTGCAAGATCCTTAGTGTCCTGATATTTGTAGTAAGCATTGCGCTTTTCTTTGTGAGACTTACTGTCGTCGATCTCAACACGTTCGAAAGTTGTCATTTTGTTTTTGCCGAACAGCGGGGAATCGGGTCCGCACCAGAGATACCACATCAGATCAAGCTCATGGGTTTTCCGCATTGAAGGTTCGGCAAAGTAAAGCCGCTTTACCTCAGCATCAATATAATCGAACATCTGCTTGCCGCTGCGGGGAACGCCGTCGCCGAAATCGACAGCTTTAAAACTGCCGTCCTCATTAAGCGGAACAAGTGCGTGGAACATCAGGTTGTTGTTCTCAATGCGATAGAGTTCGCCTTTGTCGATAAAGAACTTGATGTGTTTTTGCAGGGTCGGACTGTTGAGGAAAGAATCGCGCAGCTCGTTGATTATGGTTTCCTCTTCATCGGACAGGGTATACGGATCATCAGGGTTGATTGTCGGGAAATCTGCATCCTTGATGGGATAAGTGATGCCGTCAATCGTGACTGTGCTGTTCACTCTGTCGATCGTGTCCAAAAACAGGCGATGGTCAAGCTTATAGTTCGGGTTTCGCATTATGAGCTGCCCCTCGAGTTTATGCATGATAACGAAAATCGCCTTATGCAGCTTTGCGCGGATATTGACTTCGGGATTATCGTAGTATGCTTCCGATGAAGTCTTGCGCGGACGAAAATGCAGCGCGCTCTTATATGTGCTTTGTGCAAACATCAGCAGGTGACGCAGATTGATTCCGTAGACGTTCTCGATAAGGTCCAGATTGCCGTGGCGGAAACTGTTCGTCAACACGCCGGCAATACATGTTTTTTCGCCGAGCGCTGCGCCCATCCAAAGGATATCATGGTTACCCCACTGAATATCAACGGACGGATGCTTTAAAAGCAGGTCGAGGATACGATGAGGCTCTGTTCCGCGGTCGTAAATATCTCCTACGATATGAAGCTTGTCAACGGCAAGCTTTTTGATGGCATCAGTAAGAGCAACAATTACGCGCTCAGCGTAATCGTGGCGGATGATGGAGTCAAAAATCTCGTCGTAGTAGCCGTCAAGATCGTGGAAGTTTACGCGTGCGGTGAGAAGTTCTTCAATTATATAAGAAAATCGGGGATCAAGCGTTTTACGCAGCCTCGAACGGGTGTACTTGCTGCTGATTTTGCGCCCGAGAACGATGAGGTTGCGCAGCGTTGCCCTGTACCATGCATCGGTGTCCTCAACGTTTTCGAGTTCAAGCTTAATTTTCTGTTTAGGATAATACACAATCGTAGCAAGGGTTTCACGCTCGTCATAGCTGAGCCTGTCAACAAAAAGTCGTTCGATTTCACGGCGAATAACGCCCGATGCATTGTTCAAAATATGTTCGAATGCATCACCCTGACCATGAAGATCACTCATGAAATGCTCCGTCGGTTTCGGCAGCGCAAGAATTGAGCTCAGGTTAACGATCTCGGTCATTGCGTATTCGACTGTCGGGAAAGTTTTTGCAAGTTGGGTAAGGAAAAGATAGTTTTCATTGAGTTCTTTTTCGGTGAATGCCGTGTTCATGAATACCTCCGATATTAAATATTCCTCATCAACGTTATGCACACAAAAAACAGACAGAAGCTGTCTGTGTGCTTCTTTAGGCAAGTATAACATCTTCTTTGATTTTAATCAACCCCCGAACATTCATTTCACGCCGAGGAGGGATTGCTTTTTTCATGTCGATATTACAGTTGCAGAACAACTGTCGGAACTTAAAAAACCCGTCTGCCCCATGCCAAATGAGTATTGAACCAATTGCCTGCATTGGAAATCACAACCGAACCCGCTGTTGCGGAAGCATGGAGAAAACTGTTGTTTCCGAGATAAACACCTACATGCGAAATTCGGGAATAAGCATCATCATAAAAGAAAACGAGATCTCCGCGAATAAGGTTTTCTTTGCCGTCGATTCGCTGCCATCCGGCATAGTTTGAATAACCGGCGGCGTTAAGTCTGCCTATGTTCAGTCCTGCCTGACGCAGACAGTAGTAAACAAGCCCGGAACAGTCAAACGAATCAGGACCTGAGCTGCCGAACACATACGGCTTGCCAAGTTGCGAATACAACGCATCTATGAATTGTTCAAGCCCTTGTGACGGTGCGGGTGCTGCTGTCGGTGTTGGCACAGACGACGGTGTCGGACTTGGTGTCGGCGTCGGCTTTGGCGTCGGTGTGGGTCTCGGCGACGGTGTCGGCGTTGCTGTCGGTGCGGCGGACGCAGTTGCAATTGCAGTTGGTTTTGGCGACGGCGTTGATGTCGGCGCGGGCGGCAGTGTGGGTGTCGGAGAAACAGCAGGTATCGGCAATGATGACAGCACAGGGGAGGGAGCGGGGGAAACGGTATAATACGGTCCACCGGTCTCGAAAGGAAGATTGCCGTCATCCACAGCATAAGCGGAAAAAATCAGATTAAAAGCTTCGGTGTCCACAACGCTGCTTTCGGGCAGGTTGTTGCTCAACCGGAATTGCCCAACAGCAGTCCGCGTTGCCGTTCCGAAATAGCCGTTGATTTTTTCGGAATAGTATCCGAGCTGCATCAGACGCTCCTGAAGCATTCGAACATCGTTTCCGACGTTGCCGTATTCAATAACATATTCGGCAGGTGCATCCGAATACAGCAGACGGAGAAGAGTCTCATCTGCCTCACCACTTTGTGCCAAATGATTCGCACGCTGGAAAAGTTTAACGGCTTGTTCGAGCGGTTTGTTAAAAACATCCGAAGGTTCATCGGAAGGCAGATAACCAAGCAGCATAAGTCTTTGCTGCATATCGCTTACATGTCTGTCACAATCTCCGAGTTTGTATACCTTGCCCGGAACTATTTCATATTTGCTTCGATACACCAAACCCGCATTGTTTGGTGCAGGCGTTGCAGGCATCGTATCGAAAAACGAAAGGTCATTGTCGGGACTTGCAGCCGCGTTCGGCAAAGCCGAAACATCAAGATTCCTATAATTTGTATTTATAAAAATAAATGAAAACAGAATTAAAAACAGAACAAGCAGTGCGGGAAGGCGCACCGACCGAAGGCAGCTGCCGACAGCCGCGGAAGCTTTTTTCTGCAAAGAGTGATTTGAGCCCCTGTTTTTTTTCATTTCACGGATTCACCCCGAATCTTTTGTTTGACTGTTTCTATTATACAACAAAACAAGACTTTTTTCCATGAGAAATCCGAGCCTGCGCAAAGGAAGCTGAATAATGCTCTTTCCGTTAAAGTCGGAATTAACGGTCACATAAATCTTTAAAAGCATTTATCTCTTAAATATATACGTACTTTGACTGTAATGCGTTCGACATTCAAATAAATATATCGCAAATTCGGTTGTAAAGGCGCGAAAACGGCTGTATAATTATAATTGCCGCAGAATGCGACGTAAAAACATGACACGGAGACACGAAAGCATGAGTACTAACTTTGACAGGCTTACAGTAAACACAATCCGCACTCTCGTTGCAGATGCTGTTCAAAAAGCGAACAGCGGACATCCGGGACTTGCTATCGGTGCAGCACCGATGGCTCTTTCCGTTTTCAAGCAAATGCGGCACAACCCCGCAAATCCTTCATGGCGCGGCCGTGACAGATTTGTTTTGAGCGCAGGTCATGCATCCATGCTTGAGTATTCGCTTCTTCACCTTTTCGGCTATGATGTATCAATTGACGACATCAAGAATTTCCGTCAGCTCGGCAGCAAAACGGCAGGGCATCCCGAGTACGGCAACATTGCGGGAATCGAAGCCACAACCGGCCCGCTCGGGCAGGGATTTGCAATGGCTGTCGGCATGGCGATGGCAGAGAAGCATCTCGCTTCGGTATTCAACCGCGATGAATTCCGTGTATATGACAATAACACATACGTGCTCATGGGTGACGGCTGCATGATGGAAGGCGTTGCTTCGGAAGCAGCATCTCTTGCGGGGACGCTGGAGCTTGGCAAGCTGATTGCGCTTTATGACAGCAACAGGATAACTATTGAAGGCAGCACGGACATTACTTTCTGCGAAGACGTCCGTAAACGTTTTGAGAGCTACGGTTGGCAGGTAATCAGCGTTGATGACGGTGAAAACATGACGCTTATCGCCGATGCTCTTGAAAGCGCGAAGAATGAAAACAAAAAGCCCTCGCTCATCATTGTCAGGACGAACATTGCACAGGGCACACCAAAGCAGGGAAGTGCCTCTTCTCACGGTTCACCTTTGGGCGAAGATAATATTTCCGAATGGAAAAAATCCATCGGTTGGGATTATGAACCTTTCACCGTGCCTGCCGAGGTTTATGACTATCTTGCCGACTTTGCGGCAAATGATCGTGAGCGTGAAAATGCCTACAATTCGATGATTGCAGAATATGAGCGTCGTTACCCGGAACTCTATGCCGAGCTGCTCCGCTGGAACTCCGCAGAATTGCCGGAAGAACTTTATAACGATGATAGCATTTTCGAGTTCGAAAACAAAAAAACAGCGACACGGTCCTGCTCCGGTACTGTGCTCAACAGACTTGTGAAGTATTTCCCGTCCATGTTCGGCGGCAGTGCGGATCTTGCACCGTCCAACAATACAGAACTGAAAGGATTCGAGTTTTTCGGCAGAGAAACACCGCAGGGAAAGAATATCCACTTTGGTGTTCGTGAATTTGCTATGGCAGCAATCTGCAACGGCATTTCGCTTTACGGCGGTTTGATGCCTTTCTGTGCAACCTTCCTTGTTTTTTCCGATTACCTTAAGCCCGCAGTGCGTCTTTCCGCACTGATGAAGCAGCGTGTGCTTTACATTATGACACATGACAGCATCGGCGTCGGAGAAGACGGTCCCACACATCAGCCGATAGAACAGCTGGATATGTTCCGCGCAGAACCGAACACATATGTTTTCCGTCCTGCGGACGGCAGAGAGACCGCGGCAGCATACCTCAGTGCGCTCAGGTTGGCGGCTCCCTCTGTTATTGCGCTTTCCCGCCAGAATTTGCCTCAACTCGATGGTTCCGGCAAATCGGCAATGAAGGGCGGATATGTAATCGGTCACGAATATGCAGAAAAGAATCTTGATGCAATTCTGATTGCTTCCGGCAGCGAAGTCGAAACCGCACTCGAAGCAAAAAAACTGCTTGAAGCAGAAGGGAAGAATGTACGCGTTGTTTCGATGCCCTGCATGGAGCTGTTTTTTGAACAGGATGAAGCCTATCGTGAAACAGTACTCCCCAAAGCAGTACGTTCAAGAGTTGCGGTTGAAGCACTCGGCGGCATGAGCATGTACAAGCTTGTCGGTTTGGATGGAGAAATTGTTTCAATGGAAGGCTTTGGAGCTTCTGCTCCCGGCGATGTTCTGTTCAAGCATTTCGGATTTACGGCTGCCAATGTTGCAGCTAAAGTTGAATCGGTTATTGCTGCAAACAAATGCTGAGAATTGATTTACGGATGCAAATGATTTCAGCAGATTGACTCGCTGCTCGCCCATACGGACGACATACGATGTTCGCACGGCAATATTGTCGTGCATATGGGCGACACCACCGTAATTGCATACAGAACTCGTTCGTCAACCGGCGGACGAGTTTTTGTTCCGATCGAATTGCTGAATGGCTCTGTTGTCCGTACGGGCGACTTTGCCGGCATTTTCAGCAGTGTTCGTTGAATACGGCGGACAGTTATTGTGAAAGGAGTTTAAATTGAAAGAAAAATCATCATTCATTAAACGTTTTGTGGGCAACAAAGCATTCTATGCCGCAGTTCTTGCGATTGCCCTGCCTGTAATGGCGCAGAACGGAATCACCCAATTCGTAGGCGTGCTGGACAACTTAATGGTCGGAAGAATAGGCACGGAGCAAATGAGCGGCGTTGCGATTGCCAATCAATTGATATTCGTTTTTAATCTCTGCATATTCGGAGGTCTGTCCGGGGCAGGTATTTTCGGCGCGCAGTTCGCGGGGAAAAGAGATAATGACGGTATTCGTTATGTCTTTCGCTTCAAGCTCATCGTCTGCATCATCGTTTGCTGTTTGTCCGTTGCTCTGCTGAGCTTCTTGGATGCACCGCTGATAAATCTGTTTTTACACGAAGGCAGCGAGGAAGGCGATCTGGCTCTGACGCTCGCAAGCGGAAGAACATATATCAGAGTTATGCTTTTCGGCCTTGTTCCGTATGCCCTTTCGCAATGTTATGCGTCAAGTTTGCGTGAAACAGGCGAAACCGTAGTTCCCATGATTGGCAGCGGTGCAGCTGTGCTTGTAAACCTTGTGTTTAACTGGCTTCTGATTTTCGGAAAGCTGGGTTTCCCGAAGCTTGGTGTTGAGGGTGCGGCAATTGCAACCGTGCTTTCGCGCTTTGTCGAGCTTGCAATTATGATGCTTTGGGCGCATACACACACTGCCCGATTCCCGTTTTTCAAGGGCGTGTATCGGTCTTTGTATTTGCCGAAACGACTTGCAAAAGACATAGTTTTTAAAGGAACTCCTCTGCTTGCAAACGAGGCTTTGTGGTCGGCAGGTGTTTCGGTAATGAACCAGCGGTATTCCGTTCGCGGACTTGCGGCGGTTGCAGCAGTCAACATAACTTCAACGGTTTCAAACCTTTTTAATGTAGTATTTATGTCAATCGGCAGCTCCATCGGAATCATCGTCGGCAACCTGCTTGGAGCGAATAAGCTGGAAGAAGCCAAGGATACGGATCGGAAGATTATTGCGCTGAGTGTTGTGAGCTGTTTTGTTTTCGGCGGATTGCTCGCGCTGGCATCGCGGTTTATACCCGAACTCTATAACACAACACGTGAAGTAAAGCAGCTTTCAACGTCATTCCTTCTCGTATCAGCCTGCATCATGCCATTCAGCGCATTCACGCACGCATGTTATTTCACTCTGCGCTCAGGCGGACAAACAAAGATTACACTGTTGTTTGACAGCTGTTATATGTGGTGCATAAGCATACCGGTGGCTTACGTGCTCAGCCGCTTCACGGATTTGCCCGTGCTTGCTCTTTTTGCAATCTGCAACGGATTGGAATTGATAAAATGTGTATTCGGCTATATTCTGCTGAAAAGCGGGAAATGGGTCACCAATATCGTTCAGGACGAGTTGAAACAGGAAGCTGAAAAATAATCTAAAAAAAACGCATATTCCCTTGCGTCTCGGCGAAAAAAATGATAGAATTTATTTCGGTACATTTGCATGCGCTTCATGTGCAAAAAAAAGAGCAAGGGAAACGAACTTAAATGCTTATTTGTTCAACAAATGCAGGCTCATCGGAAAATCGCAGCCTGCTGAAAGAGCTGTATGATAAATACGGCAGAACTGTGCTTGGGATTTGCTACGATATTTTGCGCAGCAGACATGATTCCGAGCTTGCAGTACAGGAAACTTTCCGCTTCATATACCGCACGGCGGATTCCTTGTGCCGCATTGATTCCGACGAAGTTTTACGGATCTATATTGCCGTTTGCGCAAAGCATTGCGCAGCCAACATCGCCGAAAGATACAATGACGGCAGCACAACACACACCGACAGCATGAATGCAGTGAACAATCTTGGAGTTTTGAGTGCATCGGAACTTGACTTTGATGAGTTTTCGGTCGACAGGGCAGCGGCTGCGGTATCAAAACTCGATGATTCACAACGTGAGATCCTTTTTTTGAGGTATTGCTGTGAATTGCCTGTTCAGGATACAGCCGAATTGTTCCGGGTGACTCAACCCGAGATGTCGGCAAAAATCCGTTATGCACTTGCCGCACTCAGATATGCAATCAACAATGACGGAGGTTCCGACAAATGAAAGAACAAGACAAAACATTGAAACAGGCTTTGCAAAAAGCTGCAAACGAAGGTGCAATAGCCGAAGATCCTTCGGTTGAGATAACACCATCCGCCGAGTTGGACAAAAAAATGAACGCATTTTTCGATTCCGTCGAGAGCCGAAATGCCGAATCGACCGAACAGCAGTATACATCCGACAAATCCGGAACTGTCGGAAATAACTACAGTGACGTGCTTTTGGATGCATTCGAAAGCGACATCGCGGATTATGATCGCGACTATGATGATTCGGATTCCGTTGAATCAAAAAATCGGGTTGTTTCAAACGCATCCGGTTTCGGCGGAAAAATCCGCAGCCTGTTTGTTCCGTTTTCGCGTCGAACTGTCGGCGTGATTCTGTTTGCAATAGCAGGTGTTCTACTTGTTGTAAGTCTTGTTTCAATGGCCAAAACAGCTGCTGTAAATAAAAAACATGATTCGAACCCGACACCGAGCGAGCAGCCGACCTTGAGCGGTACCGCTATTCCGGAAGGCGGCACGCCGACTCCGCGGATCGACGGAAAAGACACGGATTCAACGGCTCAGCCCGGGATAACAAAAAATCCTAACGGCACACCGGGCCCCGGAGATTTCCGCACGTCCGCACCTGTTTCCGGCGCGCCTACTTCGGCACCGGTTACCGATGCACCCAAAACGCAGATACCCGCACCGGCCACAACAACGCCCGGCGGAGGCGGCAGACCGACAAATCCGCCCGCAACACCGACAACGGCACCTTCAACAGATGAACCGATCGTCCGCCCCACACCCGGAGACGAACCGACGGAACCCATAACGGATTCGCCGACCGATGAACCTGTTGTGACGGATGCGCCGACCGATGAACCCGAACCTCCGACGGAAGAACCCGCACCCGAACCGACGGAAGCTCCCACCGAACCTCCCGTGACGCCGGAAGAGCCGGGGGAATGAAATGAAAACCGACCTCGAACAACCGATTGTTATCTGTTTGACCTTTGATTGAAGGTTAATTCGCAACAGCCATTAATAGAATTTCGGAAACGATCGTAAACAACAAAAGACTGCAAAACCATGTGATGAGTTTTGCAGTCTTTTGTTCACTTATTCACCGTGATTAGTATTAACACGGTTCAAACTTTCGATGATTAACAGTTAATTGGAAGCTTTCGTGTCGCAGTACATGCAGCGATACTCGCCTTTTTCCGCATCCGTAAGCACAAAAACGTGATGAATTTCCTGTTCGGTGGTGGTAATGCAGCGCGGGTTTTTGCATTTAAGAATGTCAACGATTTTTTCGGGCAGTTCAACATTGCGTTTTTCAAGAACTCTTCCGTCACGGATTACATTTATCGTTGCCGTGGGACAAACGAAGCTCAGAACACCGAGATCGAGATCCTTGTCGGATGCAATTTTGATAATGTCTTTTGTTCCCGTGCGCGTGCTTGCAGCATTGCGTATAATCGCGACCTGACAATCAAGCTTGTCCAGATTCAACATGTTGTAAACCTGCATAGCTTTGCCGGCAGTAATGTGGTCGATAACGATACCGTTTCTGATTGCGTCAATATTCATTGTTTGCTCCTTTCAAAAGCCATTTTTCATTGTTCAGACTTCGACGGCGATGTCAAGCAGTTTCATGATGAGTGCCATACGGATAAATTTGCCGTAGCGTGCCTGACGGAAATAACACGCGCGCGGGTCGTCATCAACCGCGACGGAAATCTCGTTGACACGGGGCAGGGGATGCAAAACTATAAGGTCCTGCTTCGCAAGAGCCATTTTTTCCGGTGTAAGAATGTAGCAATCCTTAAGTCGCAGGTAGTCTTCCTCATTGAAGAATCGTTCACGTTGGACTCTCGTCATATAAAGAACATCAAGCTTGTCCATAACACCGTCAAGAGTTGTGGTTTGCTCATACGGAATACCTTTGTTTTTGATATATGCATTTTTTACGTAGCTTGGAACTTTCAACTCTTCCGGAGAAATCAAGACGAACTTGATTCCCTCATAGCGGCTCATTGCAGCAATCAGTGAATGCACCGTACGTCCAAACTTCAAATCACCGCATACACCTATTGTGAGATTATCAAAATGACCCTTTTCACGCTTAATTGTCAAAAGGTCGGTGAGAGTCTGTGTCGGATGGTTGTGCCCGCCGTCACCTGCATTGATAATCGGGACGGAGGCTTTCGCTGCTGCAACAAGAGGTGCGCCTTCTTTCGGGTGACGCATTGCAATTATATCGGAATAACCGCTTACAACCGCAACGGTGTCGCCGACGCTTTCACCTTTTGCAGCGGAACTCGAGCTTGCTTCGGAGAAACCGAGAACCCTTCCGCCGAGTTCAAGCATTGCAGCTTCAAAGGAAAGACGGGTGCGCGTGCTGGGTTCAAAGAACAGAGTTGCAAGAGTCTTGTATTTGCAGGCTTCGCGATAAAGCTCAGGGTGTTCAATGATGTTGTTTGCAACTGCAATCATTTCATCAATTTCCGCAGTGGAAAGATCGAGAATGTCGATAAGGTTTTTCATATTAGTTATTTCCTCCGTTTATCCATGAAATATCTGACGGGTTGTTGCGAAAAGCAATAAGCCTTGCAATGTCCCCGGGTTTAATGATGTTTTTTTCTGCCGCAACATGAACGACAGTATCGAAATCAGTAAGACTGATGTTTTTAACTTTTGCATCTGCAAGCCTGTCAATTGATTTTTGCATTCCGTATGTAAAAATACTGACAATGCCGAGCACCTCCGCCCCCGCTTCGCGCAAAGCTTCAACAACATCAATAACGCTGCCGCCTGTTGAAATCAGATCTTCAACCACAACAACCTTTTGTCCTGCTTCAAGCTTGCCCTCAATTTGATTACCCCTGCCGTGATCCTTGGCGGAACTGCGAACGTAGCCCATGGGCAATCCCAGAATATGCCCCGTTATTGCAGCGTGTGCAATTCCGGCCGTGCTTGTTCCCATGAGAACCTCTGCCTCGGGATAGTCGGTGCGAATTATTTCTGCAAGAGAGTTTTCAATGTTGTTTCGAACATCGGGTGCCGTTAAAGTCAATCTGTTATCGCAATAAATCGGGCTTTTGATTCCGCTTGCCCATGTGAACGGCTTGTCCGGACTCAGAAAAACTGCTCCGATCGAAAGCAGCTCGTCCGCAACTACAGCTGCCCTGTTTGTGCAATCCGTTTTTTTATCCATGTGTATAAACTGTCCTTTCCTGTTAGTGTATACTGATTTTAAGAGTAATACCTGCCGAACTTATAAAGCATCAGTTCAGCCGACAAAATCGTTCAGGCAGCGTTCATATGCAGCAACCGGATCCGCTGCGGCTGTAATCGGCCGACCCACAACAATGTAATCCGATCCGAGTGCTTTGGCATCCGCGGGTGTTGCAACACGCTTTTGATCTCCGACCGCGCCATCCGCAAAGCGCACTCCGGGAGTTACTGTCAGAAAACCATTTCCGCAGACAGCGTGAATTCTTCCTGATTCAAGCGGAGAACAAACAACCCCGTCCAACCCCGCAATTTCAGCATTTTTTGCATAACATGCCACAACTTCATCCATAGGTTTATCAATAAGCAATTCTTTTTTTAAACTGTTCGAGTCGGTTGAAGTAAGCTGAGTTACCGCAATCAAAAGCGGGCGTGTTCCGTCTTCGCGTGTCAAACCTTCTTTTGCCGCCTGCATCATTGCAATCGTGCCGCCTGCATGAACGTTGCACATGTCAATATCAAGGGCGGACAGAACACGCATTGTTTTTTTGACGGTGTTTGGAATATCGTGAAGTTTAAGATCAAGGAAAATCTTGTGTCCGCGCCGTTTAAGCTCGCGAACAATATCCGCGCCTTCGGCATAAAAGAGTTCCATACCGATTTTAATAAAAGGCTTTCTGTCCGTAAATGCGGAAAGGAAATCCAGCACTTCAGTTTTTTTTGCAAAATCGCAGGCAATGATTACGTCTTTACCCATTATGTGCTCCTCCGATGATATCTTCAAGTTTATTTATTCCGTATTTTTTCATTGTTGACGGCAGCTCACGAATTATATCGCGGCATATATAAGGTTCGATAAGGTTGGCTGCACCGATTTGAACTGCGGCGGCACCTGCAAGCATCATTTCAAGCACATCATCTGCGCTTGATACCCCGCCTATACCCATTATCGGGATTTTCACCGCTTCATAAACATCATAAACCGTTTTCAATGCAACGGGAAAAATAGCACTGCCCGAAAAACCGCCTTTTTTGTTTGCGATTACAGGTGTCCGCCTGTGCAAATCGATTCGCATCCCCATGAGTGTGTTGATAAGGCTGAGTCCGTCCGCACCGGCATCCTCACAGGCTTTTGCAATGGACACAATATCCGTAACATTCGGACTGAGCTTAATAAATATCGGCTTTTGCACAACGGCTTTGACTGCTTTTGTAACTTCGGCAGCAGCGTCGCATGTTGTTCCGAAGCTCATTCCGCCGTTGTGAACATTCGGGCAGCTGATATTGACTTCGATAATGCCGACTTGCTCACATTCGTTGAAACGTGCCGCGACCTCCGTATACTCATGGATTGAAAATCCGCTGACATTTGCTATCACCTGTTTCGAAAAGCATCTTTTGAGCCGCGGAAGCTCGTTGTTTATTACTGCGTCAACTCCGGGATTTTGCAAGCCTATGGAGTTGATTATACCCGCCGGACATTCTGCAATTCGTGGAGTGGGGTTGCCGAAACGCGGTTCAAGTGTTGTCCCTTTAAATGAAAACGTGCCGAGACAATTGATGTCGTAAAGCTCCGCAAACTCGTAACCGTAGCCGAATGTTCCGCTTGCGGGAATGACAGGGTTGTCAAGCAGCCAATTTCCGAGACGAACTTTGAGCGCATCACCGCTTGGAAGCTCATTCATTACAAGGGATTTGTTAAAACTTATATTCATTCCATCCTGCATTTTGCCGCTCATCACCATATTACCTCCTCGGAGACCAAAACGGGGCCATCTTTGCAGATTCTCTTCGAACCGTATTTTGTTTTGCAGCTGCAACCCATACATGCACCGAAGCCGCAGCCCATGCGCTCCTCAAAACTCAATTGTCCACTTGTTTCTGCAATATCAAACACTGCCTTCAGCATCGGTTCAGGACCGCACACACAGTAATCAGTGTAAGCAGTGATGCCGTCATTGCTTTCGGCATTAAAACAGCGCATTGCATCGGTAACAAACCCTTTCACTCCGTAGCTTCCGTCCGCTGTTGCAATAATGATCCTTGCTCCGATTTTTTTGAATTCATCTTCAAAGAAGCATTCGTCAAATGTGTTGAAACCCGCTATAACCATCGGTATTTTTCCTTCCGAAATCAGCTGCTTAGCAAGCAGGAACATCGGAGGGACGCCTGCTCCGCCGCCTATAAGGAGCGGGTGCTCACCGCAGAGTGAAGTATCATAACCGTTTCCGAGACCGACCAAAACATCCAGCTGTTCATTCATCGGCAGGCGGCTCATGAACTCCGTGCCTTTGCCGACAACTTTGTAAACAATCGTCAGCGTGTTTTCACTCCGGTCAATATCGCAGACGGAAATCGGACGCCGCAGGAAAAAGCCTTTAAGCTTTATGTTCACAAATTGTCCGGGTCGATTTATTGACGATACATCACCCGAAAGCACCATTTTATACGTATTACGTGCTATGCACTCGTTTGAAACAATCTGAAACAGTGATTGAATCATGTTCAAGTTCCTTTCCTATATTCAGTGTTCATTAATCGTATTGTCGCCGATTAATCAGGCCGTCGCGCAAAAGCAAATTACTCCTCAATTAACCTTATCTTCCTTAACTGTTTTCCCATTGCGGGTTGTTTTTATACATTTGCCGAAAACCTGCATGCCGACAAAGGGGGATGCTTTCCCGAGAGACAGAAATTCGGCGGAATCAACGATATAGGGGGTGGAGATTTCAAATTCGGCAGTTCTGTTTCCGATATCTATGCCGAATCTGCGGGCGGGCGCGGTGCTCATCAGTTCAATAAGTTTGTTAAGCGACAGTATTCCTCTGCGCACGAGCCGAGTGTACAACACCGGAAAGGCGGTTTCAAGTCCCACAATTCCATTCAGACTGCTGCGCAGTCCGCCTGACTTTTCTTTTTCCGAATGCGGCGCATGATCGGTTGCGATCATGTCAATCGTGCCGTCAATTATGCCTTCAATGAGTGCATCTCTGTCCGCTTCGGAACGAATCGGAGGGTTCATTTTGAAGCTTCCGCTGTCAACAAGATCTTCATCACACAGAACAAGATAATGCGGTGCAGTTTCACATGTTATGTCGAGGCCTTCAGATTTTGCCTTACGGATAAGATTAACGGACTCCTTTGTCGAAACATGGCAAACATGGTATGAGCATCCGCTCTTACGAACAAGCTCAATATCGCGTGCAATGGGACGCCATTCGCTTTCACTGCATATTCCGGGCAGGGAATGCCTGTCGGCGTAGTTACCGTCATGAATGCATCCACCGCGAACAAGACTGTTGTCTTCGCAGTGAGCAGCAATGATCTTGTGAAGTTTTTTTGCCTTTTTCATTGCTGCAAGCATAATTTCTTCATTCTGAACGCCTTTTCCGTCATCCGAAAACGCAACGACATACGGGGCAAGTGCGTCCATGTCGGAAAGTTCCCGACCGTTTTCACCGATTGTTATTGCACCGTACGGATAAACGGGAATGCAGGCATCACGACGAATGATTTCAAGCTGCCTTTCAAGGTGTTCGATGCTGTCAGGCACCGGATCAAGGTTCGGCATGGTGCAAATCGCAGCATACCCTCCGTTTGCGGCGGCAAGCGTTCCCGTCTTGATAGTTTCTTTATATGAAAAACCCGGTTCGCGAAGATGAACATGAACATCAACGAATCCGGGAACAAGAACAGTATCCGAAGAAATATTGGATTTTTCCACTGAATGAACATCGGAAGGAGATACTGAATTCGAATAGGTATCCGATTTCGAATCGGAAAGGCAGCAACGGTCAATTCTGTTGTTTGGATATTCGGCGTTTTTTCGCGCAGTTTTGTTTTCAGACAGCATTTGGTGTGCCTCCTTCGGTTTCTGCAAGAATAAATCCTGCCGCATGCGGCAGGACAGCACAATTAAAACCCACGAATTCACGCTGAAAACGCAGAGAATATTGAGTTGCAAATCTTGCCGACATCAAGGTGTCAACGCGACCTCACGGGATCGCCTTAAAGATTGCAGTTATTTTATCAGGCTCGCAGACGGCTGTCAAGGCATTCAACAAAGTATATTGCAATCATTTAAAAACTGAATCAACATTATTCCGACAAATTCTTGCTTGACATTTACCAACTTTAAAGCTACAATAACAATCGAAAATCCGTGTATAATATAACGGATAATATCATGATGCGGAGAAAACAAATGAGAAACAAATCTTTGACACGTTTTGCAGCTTTTTTTGTTGCAGCAACCATGCTTTTCGCTTGTTTGCAAGTCATTGCACAGCCTGCCGCAAACGACAGCGGGCACACTTACGTGCTTGTTGACCAACCCACCGACGGAGGGGTTTACCTTATGATAAGCCAACAGTCCGGCAGCAATTTTGCTGTTTCCGGAACAGCGATGCCCGACGGTGAAGGCTTGGTGCCTGTTGAAGTCGGAGTTGCAGGTGACTATGTTGTAAGCGGAGTGAACGATTCCGTGCTTTGGCAGTTTAACGGCAGTTCCGAATCGGGCTACACCGTTCGCAATGCTGAGTCGGGCGAATACCTTGCAAAGCTTTCGAACACGCTTAAAACAAGCGCAGCAACTCAGCATCGCTGGGAGCACATTATTCATACCAACGACGACAGCAGCATCGGTGATGAACCTGTCATGCACAATGTGACCACCGGTGTGGGCTACATCCTCTATCGTGTAAACGGCGATGAGACTTATTTCGATTGCTTCAACGCTTATCAGCAATGCAATATACGCCTTTATGAGCGTCGGGATATGACCGGATTCGTACCGACGACGGGCGTCAGCATCGGAATTGATGCACTGGAGCTTGACCTTGGAAGCACTCACACATTCCAGCCGCAGGTTTTCCCGTCAAATGCAACCATTCAAAACGTTACATACACGTCTTCGGATTCGTCCGTTGCACGCATCAATCCCGACGGAACACTTATCACAGGCAGCGAAGGAACTGCGCAGATAACCGTTTACGACGGAACGGGCGAATTCAGCGATACCTGCACCGTGACGGTCGCAAGTGCAAATCCCGCAGTGCCCGTCCTGTACGGTTACAGAATGTACTCAAGTGCAAACGGCATCGTTAATTTTTCGGCGGATGATGTTTCCGACTTCAACCTTGTGGATGCACAAACGGGACTTGAACCGCTCACCGCAATGTGTTATGTGGAAGGTGATTTTTACGGTTTCGCAAAGAGTGAAACCGAAAACACGGGGTATGATTTCGTTATTATCGACGGCGAAACCTTCGAAAGACGTACAACAAACCTTTGGTCATACTACTATTGCCGCGATATGACCTATGATCCCGAAACCGGACTGATTTACTGCATGATGGCAACCAACGCAACTATTTACTCATTGTATTTTGGGATTTATACGGTAAACCCACAAACTCTGAGCTTCAACCTTGTCGGTGAAACAAACCGATACCTTTCGGTTCTTGAATGCACGGCGGACGGCAGACTTTACGGAATCGATATGTTCGGCTATTTCTGCTCCGTTGACAAAACCAATGCAAACTGCACAAAAATTGCACATACAACCGTTTCGGATATCAACCATGAACAGTCCATGGTGTTCTGTCCTTCAAACGGCAAAATGTATTGGATGAAATCCGATGATAACGGAGGCGTATTTTTCGAGGTCAATCTCGCAAACGGAACGCTTGTTTATATCGGCTATCCCGGCGGCGATTACATAACATATCAGAGTGTTGCAGGCCTTTGCTATGTTCCGACGGATGAACCGGAGTATCAGCAGGGTGATATAGATATGGACGGCATAGTTTCTGTTTCGGATGCATTGCTTGCATTGCGGTGCGGAATGGAAATTGTGACTCTTACCCCGCAGCAGCTTACGCTTGGCGATATGGATGGTGACGGTTCCGTTAATGTTACCGATGCGATAATGATACTTCGAGCTGCACTTATCGGCTGATTTTAAAATTCGACAGCACGGCTGCGGTATCAAAATCAAAAATAAGACCTTTCAAAAACAGCGGTTCGCAGTACGGCGGGCCGCTGTCTGCACAAATAACCAAATGACAATTTCGCCTACGGTTAGATAAAGATTTTACTGTATGATTCAAAGCATTGATTTTTACTCTGCCGCATGATAAAATACGCATGGCAAAGCCTGAATAACTTATGTCGTGTCTGAATAAATAAGTTAATCTTAAAAAACGGAGGGTGAATTTGTGAAAAGAAAAGCTTTAGGATTGTTTGCAACATTTTTCAAAATCGGAGCTTTCACGTTTGGAGGGGGATATGCAATGATACCGCTGATACAACGTGAAATCGTAGACAAAAAACAATGGGCAACAAATGAAGATTTGCTTGATATAATTGCAATTGCCGAATCAACGCCCGGTCCCATTGCCGTGAATGCCGCGACATTTATCGGCAGCAAAATCGACGGCTTCTTTGGCGCTCTGTTTGCAACGCTCGGAGTTGTTCTTCCGTCATTTATAACCATACTTGCCGTGTCGTTTGCAATTGCACAGTTTGAACACATAAAAATCGTTCAGTATGCATTCACGGGTATTCGCGCCGCAGTTCTTGCGCTCATTATCCGCGCACTTGCGGCAATGTATAAAGAATGTCCGAAGTCGCCCCTGTCATACATTATTGCGGCAGCTGCTTTTTTTGTTGCAGCATTTACAAGCATCAACACGATTTTTATCATACTCGGCTGTGCTGCGGTCGGCCTTGCTGTACATTTGATATTTAATACAAAAAACGGAAAGGCGGGGGAAGGCAAATGATTTTCATCGAATTATTCTTCACATTTTTCAAGATTGGCTTGTTTACTGTCGGCGGCGGATATGCAATGCTCCCGCTTATCAGAACTGAGGTTCTCGGCAAGGGCTGGCTGACGGCGGAGGAAATTGTGAATTTCATTGCCGTGAGCGAAAGCACACCCGGGCCGTTCGCAGTCAATATTGCAACTTATATCGGTTCTGTCCGCGGCGGGGCAGCAGGGGCAGCCTGTGCAACGCTCGGAGTTGTGCTTCCGTCGTTTCTGATTATTCTTGCGATTGCGCGATGCTATAAAAAGTTTAAGAGCAGCAAAATAGTTGCGGGACTGATGTCCGGCTTGAAGCCGGCGGTGATCGGGCTTATTGCAGCCGCCGTGTTAACAGTCGGCAAAACCGTTTTTTTGAATTCGGCAACTCCGACAGGCTTTCCCGCCACCGCATCGGACTGGTTTCGAACCGTGAGTTCCGCGTTGATTTTTGTGCTTGCACTCTTTGCCTGCCGAAAAAAACTTCATCCGATATTAATGATTTTGATTGCCGCTGCTCTCGGCATAGCATTCGGCCTTTTGGGCGAAATGCTTTTTGCGCAGCGTTAACCACAGCATTAATACTAAGAACAATATCGCCCGTACGGGCAACACATCGGATTGATTTTTCCCGCTGCCCGCTGTGCAAGTTTTACATTGCCCGAGTGGGCGCTATGATTCAAATTAAACATGTGCAAACATTCTTTATTTGTGCAATAAAAAAGCTCGTTTTCCGGTGTGGAAAACGAGCTTTTTTCACAGCTTGAAAGCGGATAACTTAGATATTGTCCGTATGTTTACGCAGGTGCACCGACCAACATTGCTTCATGCACGGGAAGGATTTTTTTGCTGTCGGGCATACGGACGAGAGCTTGATTCAGCACCTCCTCGGCGTTATGCACAAATACAATTTGCAGTGCATCAATAATATCCTTGGGAACTTCGGCAATATCCTTGCGGTTTTGCTCCGGAAGCAGCACCGTTGTTATGCCTGCGCGTGCTGCAGCAAGCAGTTTTTCACGCAAACCTCCGATTGCAAGCACTCGACCCCTGAGAGTGATTTCGCCTGTCATTGCAAGTCTTGCGCGCACCGGAATGCCTGTCAGTGCACTCGCAACAGCCGTCATGAGTGAGATCCCTGCGGACGGACCATCCTTTGGAACAGCACCTTCCGGAACATGAATATGTATATCCGTATGCTGATTGAAATCATCGCTCAGTCCCAGTTCGGAAGCGTGTGCGCGGATGCACGTAATAGCAGTGCGTGCGCTTTCCTGCATAACATCGCCGAGACTTCCGGTAAGCTGGAGCTGACCCGTGCCTTTCAACGCTTCAACCTCAATTTCTAACAGCTCACCGCCAACGCTTGTCCACGCAAGTCCGTTCACCAATCCGATTTCAGGCTCTTTATCCGCAGGCTCAAAGCTGTACCGAGACACACCGAGATATTCCTTTATTTTCGATTTGCTGAGCCGAATCCGTTTTTTTCCGTTTGCAATATCAACGGCAGCCTTTCGGCAAACTGCGGCAATGCAGCGTTCAAGGCTGCGAACGCCTGCCTCGCGTGTGTAGCAATTGACAATTTCGGAAATTTCCTCATCCCCGATGGTCAGCATGCTCTTCTTCAGTCCGTGCTTTTCGAGCTGCTTCGGAATCAAATACTGTCTTGCAATTTCGATCTTTTCGGTCGCAAGATAACTCGGAACCTCTATAACTTCCATTCTGTCCAGCAGCGGGCGGGGGATATCGGCAAGGTTGTTTGCTGTTGTTATGAACAGAACCTTGGACAAATCATACGGCATCTCCAAAAAGTGATCGCGGAAAGCAAAGTTTTGTGCTCCGTCAAGCACTTCAAGAATTGCGGCGGCCGGATCACCGTTGTAATCTCGGGATAATTTATCAATTTCATCAAAAAGAATGACCGGATTTACGGTTCCCGCCTGCCGCATTGCAGAAATAATGCGACCCGGCATAGCTCCGATATAAGTGCGCCTGTGTCCGCGAATCTCCGCTTCATCCTTGATTCCGCCGAGACTCATTCGAACAAAGCTGCGGCCCAAAGCCTTTGCAATTGATGCGGAAATAGATGTTTTGCCTACACCCGGAGGGCCCGCAAAGCAAATGATCTGACCGTTCACCTTTCCGGTAAGTTTCGCAACTGCAAGATACTCAAGAATACGCTGTTTGACTTTTTCAAGCCCGTAATGGTCCTCGTCAAGTATCCTGCGTGCATTTTGAATATCAAGATTATCCTCGCTCATCTCGGTATAAGGCATGTCCAACAGACAATCGATGAAAGTTCGCAGGGACGGTGTTTCGTGTGAACCGGCAGGAAGGGTTGCGAACCTGTCGATTTCTTTTTCAAGTCGGATGCGAATTTCATCGGGAAACGTACGTTTCTTCAGTCTTGCGCGAAACTCATCGGCTTCCGTCTCCTCGTTCTCACCCAATTCTTTTCGAATTGCCTTTATCTGTTCGCGGAGGAAGTATTCCTTTTGATTCTTTTCTATTTGCTGCTTGACACTCGCCTCAATGCGTTTGCTGAGCTTTGTGAACTCCTGCTCGCGTGCAATAATGTTCAAAAGCGTTATGCAGCGCGAGGCACTGTCCTCCTGTTCAAGAAAACACTGCCGATCCTCGTATTTTTTCAAGGTTATGTTTGCAAGCCTGAATATATATGCAGTATCATCGGAGCTTTTCTCAATAACCTCAAATGCTTCGGAAAGGCTGTTTACTCCGATCAGTTCAAGGTAATCGCGGCATTTTTTCGAAACGAGCGGACGGAGTGACGAAGCTTCGGGGTCGGTTTGCTCTTCATCGTCGCAACTGTAAAGGTTCGCGCTGAAAAAGGGCTCCTCGCCCGTGAAACCGTCAACGAGCGCACGGCATACACCTTCCGCCATGACGCGGACAGTATCTCCGGGCAGTTTAATTACCTGCTTGATTTTGCAAATGCAGCCGATCTCATACAGCTGCTTTGCGGTTATATCGGTAAGTTTCGGGTCTTTTTGCGCGGTAAGAAACACCAACCCGTCGTTTTCGGCGGCGTTTTCGATCGCGGCAACGCTCTTGTCCCTGCCTGCATCAAAGCTCAGCAGTGTGTAGGGCATCACAACCAAGCCGCGCAGAGGCACAACGGGCATTTTTTCGTAGTACTTAATAGCCAAATTTCATATCCTCGTGTTTTGTTGTTTTTTTGCCGTGAGGGTGTATCAGTCATCGGCTTCTTTTTGGAGAATTATACACGTTGTTTGAAAATTATACAACACACAAATTCAGGCATATATGCAAATTCTCGGGGCAATCCTGTGTATCTTCAACAACAGTACACTAATGCTCCGCAGCCTGCAAAAGACCGCTTTGCTTTTCGGTATCATTTTGTACCCAATTCCGTACGGAGCGGCCGAATATAAACTGAGCAACACGGTGAATAACGATATATTTGATGCCGAGTGCGCCTTTGCAGCCGAATTTCGGACTTTTTTTTCTTTTTTTGTCGCTCAAGTCTTGTTTATTCACCCATTGTTGTGGTACAATACAGTGTAGCTTGTATTTACCATGGCGGTTCGGCTCTTATGCAATCAGCCTGATTGGAGTATGCTTTGCGCAGAGTCGAGCGATAATCTTTATAGAAAGGAAAAATCATTATGAAAAAAAGATGCGACAAACTCATTGCTAAGCTTTGTGAAAAAAACATCGATGCAGCAATAATCACCTCACCTGTTAACCGCAGGTATTTCTCCGGCTTCACCGGCAGCAACGGTGTTGTTATTGTAACAGAAAACGGTCGCGTTCTTCTTACTGACTTCCGTTATACCATTCAGGCAAATCAGCAGTGCGCCGGAGTTTGCGAAGTTCGTCAGGTTAACCGCGGAATAGGTTCGGGCGATGTTGAAGAAGTTCTTAAAGAATTTGACGCAAAACGCGTTGCCTATGAAGATGCAGCTCTGACCGTTGCCGAATTTAACATGTTCAAGAGCATGCCCTTTGAACTTTTGCCCGAATCAAAGCTTATCTCGGATTGCAGAATCGTTAAGGATGCTGCGGAGACAGCAGAGCTTCAAAAGGCTCAGAATGTTGCGGATGCAGCTTTTGCAGAAGTTCTGAAACACGTAAAGGTTGGCATGACCGAGATTGAACTTCGTAATGAATTCGATTATCTCATTCGCAAGTTCGGCGGGGATGACAATTCATTCGACACCATCGTCGGTTCCGGTCCCAACGGTGCGCTTTGCCATGCGTATCCCGGTCCGCGCAAGATTCAGAACGGTGATTTCGTTGTTATGGACTTTGGCGCACGCGTAAACGGTTATTGTTCGGATATGACCCGCACATTCGCAGTCGGCAAACCCTGCGATGAGCTCGTGAAGATTTACAACATTGTTCTTGAAGCTCAGCTCAAGTGCCTTGAAGTACTTCGTCCCAATATGAACGCCGCCGATCTTGACAAGACAGCGCGGGATATCATCACAGCGCACGGTTACGGCGAGTGTTTCGGTCACAGCCTCGGCCACGGGTTCGGTCTTGAAATCCACGAAAGTCCCTATGCAAGCCCGCGTTCCGCAGATATTCTTGTTCCCGGAAGCACAATCACCGTTGAACCCGGCATTTACGTTGAAGGACTCGGCGGTGTCAGAATCGAAGATTGCTGCGTTCTGACCGAAACCGGTTACATCAATCTCTGTTCAACCACAAAGGAGCTCATCATCCTCTGATAAGGTCAGAAAAGCCTTGTAAAAGCTTCTTTTGATGTTCCAAGTTATTTTTCCGCCTGCAAAACAGCGCAGTATGCGCCCTGCAGGCGGTCGATAAGGTTC
>ERZ791603.897-NODE-897-length-24729-cov-4.137392_pt1 | contig 24729 bp, 19 predicted proteins | sample MGYA00509966_ERZ791603 | MGnify/ENA primary metagenome ERZ791603 (study PRJEB30046, sample SAMN00791931) | human gut metagenome | study: EMG produced TPA metagenomics assembly of the A metagenome-wide association study of gut microbiota in type 2...
AGGAGCGTCCCAAAACAAGCCTTTCGGGCTTGTGTGCTCTTGTCAACTGATGGTAACATAGCGGCAATACATATGAAAGAAAAAGGGAACCTTCGCGCAAAGAAGATAAAACCGCCGCTTGTTGCCGCAGCAAATCGTGAAAGGATTAATTAAGAAAGAATTCTTATAAAAAAAGGAAAAGCATGCAAAATTGGAATGCAAAAAATAATTCGGCGTGATGGCTACATCATATTGTGGATAAAGAGAAAAACGCCCAAATATATTGCGAAATTTGCAATCGGGATAAGTTTGAGCAAGAAAAAAACATAGACATAAGAAGATTGAAATTCCAAAGTTCGTTGACAAAAAGACACACCGTTGTTACAATATTAACGTGATGTAACTGATTCTGGCTCAATTATGCCCGCGCATAGGGGAAATGCGGGGCGTATAGTCGCCGGAAGAAGAAAACTGTCATCATTTCCAAATTAAAATCTTTAGTTGGAGGAATTATTTAATGGTACTGGCACTTCAAATCGTATTGGCCGCTTGCTTTATAGGTATAGCGGTTGACCTGCTCGTTGACGTTAACAAGAATCATAAGGGCGAATGTAAAAAGGCCAGCGGCAAGCTCTGGGCGCAGGGTCTGTTCGTAGGTGTTCTGGCTAACTTCCTGGATACCCTGGGCTGCGGTTCCTTTGCGCCTTCCACCTTCCTTTACAAGGCCTTCAAGAACGTTGACGACATCAACATCCCCGGCACACTGAACGTTGGCGATACCTTCCCCGTTATCTTCGAGGCTCTGATCTTCACCAACAGCGTTGAGTGCGAGCCCATCTTCCTCGTAGCGATGTGCGTAGCCGCCATGATCGGCGCCTACACCATGGCTGAGATAATCACCAAATGGGACGTTAACCAGATCCGTATCTGGCTGGGCTGCGCCATGATCGGCACCGCCATCATCATGGCCTGCAAGAACGCCGGCGTAGGCCCCTTCGGCTCCATCGGCGAGGGCGTTGGCTTCACCGTAGGCCAGTGGCAGTTCTGGGTAGCGGTTATCCTGAACTTCTTCTGGGGCGCTCTGATGGACGTTGGCTTCGGCCTCTACGCACCCTGCATGGCTACCTGCCTGCTGCTGGGCTGCTCCGCTTCCGTCTGCTTCCCCGTATTCATGGGCTCCTGCGCTCTGCTCATGCCCGCTAACTCCATCGTGTTCATCAAGAAGTCCCGCTACGACGTAGTGGCTACTCTGGGCAACATGATCGGCGGCTGCATCGGCGTATTCATCGCATGGAAGATAATCACCAGCCTGCCCATGCACATCCTGATCTACCTCGTATGCGTAGTTCTCCTCTGGACCTCTTACAGCATACTCTCCGCACGCGCCAAGGACCTCAAGGCCAAGAAGGCGTAATAGGCTTAAAGGCTTACAAAGGGCCGTCCCGCAAGGGGACGGCCCTTTTTTCTGGAATGAGTACAATAATATGGACTACCGCGGCGGAATATGTTAAAATATTGATGTTCCATTAACAAGTCTTTGGAGGATTCAGAATGTTTGAAAACGAATACAAGATGGATATAAGGCGCTATCAGCGCTGGACTACTCCGATATTTTATAAGGTGCTGAGCTTCTGGCCCTGGCTGTTCATCTTCCTGCTTTCCACCGTGGGCGCGATCATATTCTATAAAAACGACCTGCCCATGCGCTGGAAGTCCTTAGCGCTCATGCTCATGCTCATAAGCGTTTACCGCAGCGTGCTGTTCCGCCCCATGCTGGCGGGCAAGCAGTTTAAGCTGATGCGGGTGCAGAAGGGAAAGAAATTCTGGAACTGCAAGGTCATCGTAGGGAATACCATACGCCTCTTTGAGGACGGGGAATTCAGCAACGAGGTATTCTTCAAGCAGGTGAGCAAGTTCGTGGAAGCCAGGAGCTACTTCGACCTTGCGGTGGATAACGACTTCGTGCGCCTTGACAAGGCGGGCTTTACCAAGGGTACCCCGGAGGAGTTCAAGGAATGGATGCTGAAGGAGCACCCCGAGATACCCTACGAAAAAGAGAAAAAAGAATTCGACAGGTAAACATTTCGTTTGCAGAAGCGACACCGCCGCCCGCATTCAGGGCGGCTTTTTTCTTATTTACATACTGCGCATAAATGTCAAGGGCAAATTTTGTCGTATGCCATAGCGGTATTCAATGGTCAGATATGCAATTTGCCGCATATGCTATAAGCGCGAAAAATAATGGCCATGAATTTTCGCTGCATAGGGTCAGGAACATTATGTTGAGTATTCAGATGTTGAGAATAGGGGTAAAATGCCAAAAACCCCCCCTTTAAGGCAGATGGAATGTTGATAACTATGTTGAGAGTGTGGATATCTGCCCTGAATATACAGTGAATATACATGTAAAGCTCATAATGCCGCCGCTTTCGCCTTGCAGGATAATCGGTATTTTCCCTGCGAAAAGCAAAAAATACGCCCAAAAGGAATAAGCACAGCTTTTATCACATATGCTTTATCCGTGAGGTGTGTCATATGGGCAAGAGGCGTTTGATAGGAAAGATAGTTATATTGATGCTGGGCTTGGCAGCGGTGGTGATATTGGCGGCAAACGGCGGTACCATACCCGTCAGCACCCCAAAAAAGGGATATAGGGTAGTTATCGATCCGGGTCACGGCGGCAGCGACTGCGGCGCGGTGGGAGTATCGGGAGTAAAAGAGGCGGGGCTGAACCTTGCCGTGAGCCTGTACCTGAAGGAGGAGCTGGAGGCGCTGGGAATGGAGGCCATACTCACCCGCAGCGACGAAAGGGCGCTGGCAGAGGGCAAGAAGGCGGATATGGCCGCCAGGGGCAAAATAATGAACGGAGAAGGGGTGGATCTGGTGGTGAGCGTCCACATGAACAAGTTCACCGACCCATCGGTACACGGGCCAATGGCTTTCTACATGAAGGGCAGCGCCGAGGGGGAGAAGCTTGCAAAGACCGTTATAGACAGCATAACAGACGAACTGGGCGCGCCGAGGCGCATAGCCAATCCCGGCGACTATTATGTGATACGGGAGAGCATGCCGGTATCGGTGCTGGTGGAGTGCGGTTTCCTCTCAAACAGCGGTGATGAGGCGCTTTTGCAGCAGGAGCAGCATCAAAAGAAGCTCGCCCACGCCATAGCGCGAGGGATTTTCAGCTATTTTGAGGGGGATTTGGGGCGTAAGCCGCTGGACTAATGGACCTTTGTCGCTTATAATATAATAGAATTGATATGCAAAGGCGAAGGACAGGCAGAATATGGACGCCATGATAAACCGCATACTGGGGGAGCAGCGGAAAAACCCCCGCCTCATGAACCCGCTGGTGCTGGCCTATATAGGCGACACGGTATACGACCTTTACGTGCGCAGCTGGCTCATAGAGCGCAGCGACGCTACGGCTCACGGCCTGCATGTAATGGCCACCAGGAAGGTCTGCGCAAAGGCCCAGGCAGCGGGGGCCATGGCGATAATGGAACAACTCACGGAGGACGAGCTGTACATATTCAAGCGGGGGCGCAACAGCCATATGGGTACCGTACCCAAACACGCGGAAATGTCGGATTACAGGGCGGCTTCAGGCCTTGAGGCGCTGCTGGGGTACCTGTTTCTGTCCGGCGAGGACGGCCGCATACGCGAGCTTATGGACAATATAAAACAAAGCCTTTTTACAGAGGATAAGGAGAAATAGCATGGCATACGACAACAGGCGCAGCAACGGCGATTACGGAAGGAAGAGCTACAACCGGGGCGGCTACGGCCAGAAGGATTTTGAAAGGGACATAGCCCGGGATTCCAAGCCCTATAAGAAGCCTGACGGCAGAAAGCCTTATGGCAAGAAGTTTGACGACCGTCAGGATAAGCCCTACAAGAAGTTTGACGATAAGCGCGAGGACAGGCCCTTTAAGGATAAGCCGTTCAAGGATAAGCCCTTTAAGGATAAGCCCCTCGATAAAGCGGCGGAGGACAGGCGGGAAGCGCCCAACACCAACGAGCCGGACGAGCTGCCGTACATAATAATGGGCCGCAACGCCGTGCGGGAAGCGGTGAAGTCAGGCCGCAGCATAGACCGGATACTGGTGAACAGGGAGCTGGACGGCTCTCTTAGGGAGGTTGTGAACCTTGCCCGGGACAACAACATACAGATACGCGAGGTGGACCGCTACAAGCTGGACGAGATATGTATGCCCTTCGGCCACGGCGGCAAGCCGGGCAACCATCAGGGAATTCTGGCCCAGGTGCCGGGCGTAGAGTACTGCGACATATCCGACATACTCAGGGCCGCAAGGGATAAGGACGAGAAGCCGTTTATAATACTCCTTGACGGCGTGGAGGATCCCCACAATCTGGGCAGCATAATCCGCAGCGCGGAATGCGCCGGCGCCCATGGCGTGATAATACCCAAGCGACGCAGCGCATCCGTGACCGCAGCGGCCTGCAAGGCTTCTGCGGGCGCGGTGGAGTACATGAAGGTGGCCCGGGTATCCAACCTTGCGGGAGCCATAGACCGTCTCAAGGACGAAGGGCTGTGGATAGCCGGCGCGGACATGGAGGGCACCGAAATGACAAAGGCGGACCTGAAGGGCGCCATAGGCTTAGTGATAGGCAGCGAGGGCGACGGTCTAAGCAGGCTCATCCGCGAGAAGTGCGACTTTCTCGTGTCCATACCCATGAGCGGGCATATAGATTCCCTCAACGCGGCGGTGGCCGCGGCCATACTCATGTTCGAAAAGAAGAGGCAGGGTTAGCTTGTAATGGAAAAAAGGGAAAATAAGGACGGAAGGCTGGTGCGGCTTGCCCAATCGGGCGACAATGACGCCATGGAGCAGCTCTGCGCGGAGTATAAGGATACCGTGCGCATGCTGGCCCGGCCTTATTTTCTCATAGGCGCGGACAGGGACGACCTTATTCAGGAGGGGATGATAGGCCTGTACAAGGCCATACGGGACTACCGGGAGGATCACAACTCAAGCTTTGCTTCCTTTGCGGAGCTGTGCATAACCCGGCAGATACTAAGCGCCATTAACGCCAGCCGCCGCCAGAAGCATCAGCCGCTGAACAGCTACATATCCCTCTACCGCACCCCGGAAAGCGGAGACCGTGAGCTCCTTGAGCTGATAGAGCAGCCGGGCGGCGACCCGGAGGAGCGTTTCATAAGCCGTGAAACGGCGGCCGCCCTAAGAAGGGTGATAAATACCCGCCTCACCCCCCTCGAAAGAAGGGTAACGGAGCTTTTCCTCCAGGGAATGACCTACCGCCAGATAGCCGAGGCCGTGCCCTGCCCCATAAAGAGCGTGGACAACGCCCTCTCCCGGGTAAAAAAGAAGCTGGGGGAGGGGATGGAGAGGTAGGGGCAAGTCGAGAGAGAGGGATGGATATGCCTTCTTTCTCTTTTCTTTTCAGGAGAAAAGAAAAGCCAAGGGAAAATATAAAGAAGCGGAGAAAAACGCCGAGGGGAATAAAAAAAGGAGCGGTTGAAGCTCCTTTTATTTTAACAATTCGTCGTATGTGGTTTGCAGCACGTCCCGTATGGCCCTCAGCTGGCTCGCCTGAATATGCTGGGTACCTCGCTCTATCTTCACCAGCGTTTCCCGCGTCATGTCCACACCCATCAGCTGCACCCGCCCTGCAAGCTCCGTCTGGCCCATTTTGCGGCTCAGTCTGACTTCACGTATGTTGGCGCCTATGTGTATTTTATCGTCCTGCTTTATCTTCTGGCTGTCCATGCTTCTTCTATTCTGTGCAAATCGAACCGAAATCAGTCCTTTTTCTTGATTATATTTGCGGAAGATGTTAAAATGGGACCAGAACAAGTCCAATGCGCCGCTCGAAACGCAATAAAACAAGCCCCCGCGCAGCGGGGGCTTGCTGTTATCTCGATTTTACTCGATTATCTGTGAAACGACGCCGGAGGCGACGGTGCGGCCGCCTTCGCGGATAGCGAAGCGGAGACCTTCGTCCATGGCGATGGGGGTGATCAGATCGCACTCCATGGTGATGTGGTCGCCGGGCATAACCATCTCAACGCCCTCGGGCAGCTTGATAGAGCCGGTAACGTCGGTGGTGCGGAAGTAGAACTGAGGACGGTAGCCGGAGAAGAAGGGAGTATGGCGGCCGCCTTCTTCCTTGGTCAGTACGTAAACCTGGCCCTTGAACTTGGTGTGGGGGTGAATGGAGCCGGGCTTGGCTATGACCTGGCCGCGCTCGATGTCGGTACGCTGTATGCCGCGGAGCAGTACGCCGATGTTGTCGCCCGCGATGGCCTGATCCAGCAGCTTGCGGAACATTTCAACGCCAGTGACTACGGTGCTGCGCTTCTCGTCGGACAGACCGACTATCTCGACGGTATCCTGTACCTTTACGGTGCCGCTCTCTACACGGCCGGTGGCGACGGTGCCGCGTCCGGTGATGGAGAATACGTCCTCAACAGGCATAAGGAAGGGCTTGTCGGCCGCGCGCTCGGGATCGGGTATGTAGCTGTCTACGGCGTCCATCAGCTCGAAGATGCACTTGCACTCGGGGGCTTCCTTGGCTACTGCGCCGTTCTGAAGCGCTTCGAGAGCCTTCAGCGCGGAGCCGCGGATGACGGGGATATCGTCGCCGGGGAAATCATAGGAGCTGAGCAGCTCGCGGATCTCCATCTCGACCAGATCCAGAAGCTCTTCGTCGTCTACCTGGTCTACCTTGTTCATGAATACTACGATGTAGGGCACGCCAACCTGACGGGCAAGCAGTATGTGCTCGCGGGTCTGGGGCATGGGGCCGTCCGCCGCGGAAACTACGAGGATAGCGCCGTCCATCTGGGCCGCGCCGGTGATCATGTTCTTAACATAGTCGGCATGGCCGGGGCAGTCAACGTGCGCATAGTGGCGCTTGTCGGTCTCGTACTCGACGTGTGCGGTGTTGATGGTTATTCCACGGGCCTTCTCTTCGGGCGCCTTGTCGATTTCGTCGTAGCGCATCGCGGCAGCGTGTCCCTCCTGGCTCAGCGCCATGGTGATGGCGGCGGTCAGGGTGGTCTTGCCATGGTCTACGTGACCTATGGTGCCGATGTTGACATGGGGCTTAGTGCGTTCAAATTTTGCCTTTGCCATTTGAATCTTTTCCTCCGTATTCAATAAGTCGTTTTTTTATTCAGGCGCGTTTTTACGCGCATTGTGCAAATCCTTTAGTATTTGCCGAGTATCTTCTTTGCAATTGCGTCGCTGACCTGCTCATAGTGGTCGAACTGCATCGTGAAGGTACCGCGGCCCTGTGTTGCGGAACGCAGGTGCGTAGCGTAGCCGAACATCTCGGAAAGGGGGCACTGGCAGTCTATCACCGTGGTCACGCCGCGGTTCTCCGTGCCGACGATCTTGCCCCTTCGGGAAGTAATATTGCCCAGCACGTCGCCCACGTATTCATCGGGAGTGACTATCTCAACGTTCATCACGGGCTCAAGCAGCACGCAGCCGCCCTTTTCCATAGCCTCCTTGAGCGCCATGCTGCCCGCGATCTTGTACGCCATCTCCGAGGAATCCACCTCGTGATAGGAGCCGTCCAGCAGCGTCGCCTTGAAGTCCACCAGCTCGTAGCCGCCCAGCGCGCCGCTGCCCGCCGCTTCCTTTATGCCCTGCTGTATTGCGGGTATAAATTCCTTGGGTATGCAGCCGCCCACGGTCTTGTTCTCGAACACAAAGCCGGAGCCGGGCTCGCCCGGGCTGAACTCCACCACGCAGTGGCCGTACTGGCCGTGTCCGCCCGTCTGGCGCACGAACCTGCCCTCGGTCTTTACGGTCCTTGTAAGGGCCTCCCGATAGGCTACCTGAGGGTTGCCCACCCTGCATTCCACCTTGAACTCCCGCGTTATCCTGTCCACGATTATTTCAAGGTGAAGCTCGCCCATGCCGGCTATTATGGTCTGGCCGGTCTCGCGGTCAACATAGGTCTTGAAGGTTGGGTCCTCCTCGGAGAGCTTTTGCAGCGTCTGCTCCAGCTTTTCCTGCCCCGCCTTGGTCTTGGGCTCTATTGATACCCTTATGACGGGCTCGGGGAACTCCATTGATTCAAGCAATACCGGCCTGCCCTCGGTGCAGAGGGTGTCGCCGGTGCCGGTCTCCTTGGGGCCTACCAGCGCGGCGATGTCGCCCGCGTATACCTCGTCTACCTCGGTACGGCTGGCGGCGTGTATCAGCACCAGCTTGCTCACGCGCTCGCGCTTGCCCTTGGTGGAATTGTAAACGTATGTGCCGGACTTGAGCGTGCCGCTGTATACCCGAAAGAAGGCCAGCTTGCCCACAAAGGGGTCTGTAACTATCTTAAAGGCCAGGGCCGCAAAGGGCTCGTCGTCCGCGCACCTGAGCTGTATCTCCTTAGTGCCGTCCTTGCTGGTACCAACTGGCGCTGGCACATCCAACGGGGAGGGCAGGAAGTCCACTATGGCGTTGAGCAGGGGCTGCACGCCCTTGTTGCGGTAGGATGTGCCGCAGCATACCGGCACCAGCTCGTTTGCTATTGTCTTTTTCCTTATGCAGGCGATCATATCCTCTGGGGAAAGGTCGCCTTCATCAAGGTACTTTTCCATCATCTCATCGTCCGCATCGGCTATGGCGTCCAAAAGCTCTGCCCTGTACCGCTCTGCGTCGGCGCGCATATGCCCGGGGATCTCCTCCTCGCGTATATCCACGCCCTCGTTGTCGTAGTACACCTCGGCCTTCATGCGTACAAGGTCAACTATGCCCACGAAGTCTGCCTCGCTGCCTATCGGGAGCTGTATGGGCACGGCGTTGGCGCCGAGGCGCTTCTTCATCATGCTTATGACGTTGAAGAAGTCCGCGCCTACTATGTCCATCTTGTTCACATAGGCTATGCGGGGTACGTTGTACTTGGTGGCCTGATGCCATACCGTCTCGCTCTGGGGCTCTACGCCGCCCTTGGCGCAGAATACCGCCACGGCGCCGTCCAGCACCCTCAGTGACCTCTCTACCTCGACGGTAAAGTCAACGTGACCCGGCGTGTCGATGATGTTTATGCGATGCTCCCGCCAATATGTGGTGGTAGCGGCTGAGGCAATGGTTATGCCCCTCTCCTGCTCCTGCACCATAAAGTCCATAGTGGCGGCGCCTTCATGCACTTCACCTACCTTGTGTATTTTTCCCGTGTAGAAAAGTATGCGCTCGGTGGTGGTGGTCTTTCCGGCGTCAATATGAGCCATTATGCCGATATTTCTCGTTTTTTCCAGCGGTGTGGTTCTGGGCATTTCCTCTGCCTCCTTTCCCTTGTCGCTATTGCTCCGCTCAACAGATACGGCGTGCGATTGCACGCCGCATTTGAAAATATGCTGTTGTCTGCTTTACCACCTGTAATGGGCGAAGGCGCGGTTGGCCTCTGCCATCCTGTGGGTGTCTTCCTTCTTCTTGAAGGCGCCGCCTGCGTTGTTGCAGGCATCCAGTATTTCACCGGCAAGGCGCTCCTGCATGGTGCGCTCGCTGCGGGCGCGGGCATAGCTTACCAGCCAACGAAGGCCAAGGGTCTGACGGCGCTCGGGACGGATCTCGATAGGTACCTGATAGGTAGCACCGCCCACGCGGCGGGCCTTGACTTCCAGAACGGGCATGATGTTGTTCATGGCCTCCTCGAAGACCTCCAGAGGCTCGCGGCCGGTCTTGTCCTTTATTATATCGAAGGCGCCGTAGCAGGCCTTCTGAGCGGTGCCGCGCTTGCCGTCAAGCATTACCTGATTGACGAGCTTGGTAACGAGCTTTCCGCCGTAAATAGGGTCGTCCAGAACTTCACGCTTGGGTACAAATCCACGTCTTGGCATATTCTGTTACCTCCTTACTTCTTGGGGCGCTTTGCGCCATAGCGGGAACGGGCCTGCATGCGCTTTGCAACGCCTGCGGTATCCAGAGCGCCGCGAATGATGTGGTAACGGACGCCAGGGAGATCCTTTACACGGCCGCCGCGAATGAGAACCACGGAGTGCTCCTGCAGGTTGTGGCCGATGCCGGGGATATAGGCGGTACCCTCGAGACCGTCGGTAAGACGGATACGGGCGATCTTACGAAGAGCTGAGTTAGGCTTTTTGGGGGTCATAGTACGCACTGCGGTGCAGACGCCGCGGCGCTGGGGGCACTGCTTCAGTATAGGTGAATTTGACTTATACTTTACCTGTTCCCTGCCTTTGCGAACCAACTGGTTAATAGTAGGCATTAGGTTTTCTCCTTTTCAAAATATATTTGTTATTTATATTAAGAAAATCCTCTGCAACCCCTTGAAGAGGAATTTTTCCCGATAAATAAGCCGCCGCTTCTGCGCAGAACTGCCCTGAATGCATACTCTGCCCATAAAGCACAGCATTCGTATTCTACAACATAAGCGGCTCGCTGTCAAACGTTTTTAATGATTTTCTTTCGAAAAACACTATATATTTTGCTCTTCCTTCCCTTTTTTCTCCGATGCGGTGAACAGGCCCTGCCTGAGGGGCTCCCTGGAGAATACCAGCCTGCTCATATCCTTGTAGGGGCTTATCTCGAACCAGCCCTTTGCCTTGAATTCGTCAAGGCCTGGCACCTCGAATATGTCCATACAGGTAGTCTCGGAGAACTTTTTTATCATGCTCTTGCGGCTTGCCCTGCCTATAAGCCACGTTCCACCCACTACTATCACAAACAGCAGCAGCGGCATGTAGCTTCCTATGCCGGCTATGGCCTCGGCCGTGGGCGTGAAGTTCAGCACGGCCAGCATTATTATTGCCACGGTAAGGGTGACTGCCGCCTCGCGGTTAGAAGCGGCATTGTGCTTTTTGCGGCAGTTGGAGCAGCAGGAAAGCTGCACCGGCAGCATGGAGCCTATGCGTAGCTTTGTCTTTAAGCCGATGGCGTTCCTTCCCTCCCGCTTGGGTTCCGGATGGCCTATATCAGCCATGGCGTAGCAATCCGCCCTGTTTTTCTTTTCGCCCTTGCAGAGCACGCACTCCTCTCCTTCGAAGAAGCGAGCCATACCGCCCTCCGGCATAAGGCTCTCTATGGCGTCGATATCCGCCTTTATGCCCGCGGCGTTGTCATTTGTCACAGTGCAGGTTCTGCAGCTCTTCATATTGAGCTTTTTGCAGTATTCTCCGCCGTACAGCGGACAGTCTGTCCTTGTGTATTTTGCCATTTCTGATCCTCCATACAACAGCCCCCATGGACAGCTCTCGCCCATGGGGTCCATTTAAGGCTGTATTTATTGTTCGCTTACGGCGGGGATATCTTCCTTCTCACGCACCTCTACGTTGTGGTAGCGCTTGAGGCCTATGCCGGCAGGTATAAGCTTGCCGATTATGACGTTCTCCTTGAGACCTACCAACGGATCCACCTTGCCCTTTATAGCGGCTTCGGTGAGCACCCTGGTGGTTTCCTGGAAGGATGCGGCAGATAGGAAGGAATCGGTAGCCAGGGCGGCCTTTGTTATGCCCAGCAGCTTGCGCTTTGCGACTGCGGGCTGCTTGCCCTCAAGTATAACCCTCTCGTTCTCGTTTTCGAAGGCGAATATATCCACCAGCTCACCAGGGAGCAAAGTAGTGTCGCCCGCGTCCTCTATCTGTACCTTGCGGAGCATCTGGCGGATAATGACCTCGATGTGCTTATCCGCGATCTCAACGCCCTGGAGACGGTATACGCTCTGTACTTCCTTGAGCATATATGCCTGAACGCCCTTTACGCCCTTTATCTTCAGTATATCGTTGGGGTTGATGGAACCGTCGGTCAGCTCGTCGCCTGCGTCCACCATGTCGCCGTCCCTGACTCTCAGCTTTGAGCCGAAGGGGATAAGGTACTTGGCGCTCTCGCCGTCATCGTTGGTTATGGTAGCCTCCCGCTTCTTGCCCTCGGTAAGGGACACGCGGCCGCTTATCTCGGAGATGACCGCAAGGCCCTTGGGCTTGCGCGCTTCGAATATTTCAACGACACGGGGAAGACCCTGTGTTATATCGTCGGCAGATGCAACGCCGCCGGTATGGAAGGTACGCATGGTAAGCTGTGTGCCGGGCTCGCCTATGGCCTGGGCGGCGATGATGCCTACGGCCTCGCCTATGTCTACCTTGCCGCCGGTTGCCAGGTTGGCGCCGTAGCAGTGCGCGCACACGCCGTGCTCGCTGCGGCAGGTGAATACGCTGCGGCAGCTTACGGTCTTTATGCCTGCGTTGATTATACGGTCGCGTATGCTGAAGGTTATCATCTCGTTGCAGGGGATTATGAGCTCACCGGTGGTGGGATCGTAGACGTCCTCTGCGGTGTAGCGGCCCAGCAGCCTGTCGCTGAGGGGCTCTACTACCTTGTTGCCTTCCATAATGGCGCTTATGGGCATGCCCTTTGGACGTTCGCCGCGGGAAGCGGCACAGTCCTCTTCGCGGATTATGACGTCCTGAGATACATCCACCAGTCTTCTGGTGAGATAACCGGAGTCCGCGGTACGCAGCGCGGTATCCGCCAAGCCCTTTCTGGCGCCGTGGGAGCTTATGAAGAACTCCAGAACTGTCAGGCCCTCACGGAAGTTAGCCCTTATAGGCACCTCTATGATCTGGCCGGAAGGGTCTGCCATAAGTCCGCGCATACCTGCCAGCTGACGTATCTGGTTCTTACTGCCTCGGGCTCCGGAGTCCGCCATCATAGCGATGGGGTTGTAGGGATCGAGGGAGCTCATCAGGGCGTCGGTAACTTTATCGGTAGCGTCTTCCCAGACCTTTATGACGTAGCTCCTGCGCTCGCTGTCGGAAAGCATACCGGCGTGGAACAGGTTGTCTATCTCCGCCACCTCATTCTCGGCCTTGGCGATAATTTCCTTCTTCTCCGCAGGTACCTGTATATCCTGGAAGCCTACGGTTATGCCGCCGCGGGTGGAATACTTATAGCCCAGCGCCTTTACGGCATCCAGCATCTCTGCGGTGCGGGTGGGGCCGTACTTGCGGTAGCAGCGGTCGATTATCTTTCCCAGATCCTTCTTTACTACCAGCTTATCGATCTCCAGCTTGAACATGTCGTCCAGCGTATCCCGCGGCACATAGCCCAGATCCTGAGGTATTGCGTCGTTGAATATGAGACGGCCTACGGAGGTGTCTATGACGCGGCGGTACTTCTTGCCTTCCCATTCCCGCTCTATGCGCACCTTCACCTTGGACTGGAGGGTGACTTCGCCCATCTGGTATGCCATGAAGGCCTCGTCCTGGCTGCAGAAGACCTTGCCCTCGCCCTTCATGCCGTCGCGCTGGAGGGTCAGGTAGTAGCAGCCAAGTACCATATCCTGAGTAGGACAGGTAACGGGCTTGCCGTCCTGAGGCTTCAGTATGTTGTTTGAGGCCAGCATGAGGAAGCGGGCCTCGGTCTGTGCCTCCACGGAAAGGGGCACATGGACCGCCATCTGGTCGCCGTCAAAGTCGGCGTTGAACGCGGTACACGCAAGGGGGTGCAGCTTGATGGCGCGGCCCTCTACCAGCACCGGCTCAAAGGCCTGAATGCCCAGGCGGTGCAGCGTAGGCGCGCGGTTGAGGAGTACGGGGTGCTCTTTTATTACGCCCTCCAGTACGTCCCAGACCTCGGGCTTTACACGCTCTACCATGCGCTTCGCGCTCTTTATGTTGTGTGCGTATGCGTCCTCAACAAGCTTCTTCATTACGAAGGGCTTGAACAGCTCCAGCGCCATCTCCTTTGGCAGTCCGCACTGATACATCTTGAGCTCAGGGCCTACGACTATAACGGAACGGCCGGAATAGTCCACGCGCTTGCCCAGCAGGTTCTGGCGGAAGCGTCCCTGCTTGCCCCGCAGCATGTCGGACAGAGACTTTAGGGGCCTGTTGCCGGGGCCGGTAACAGGGCGGCCGCGCCTGCCGTTGTCTATGAGCGCGTCCACCGCCTCCTGAAGCATGCGCTTTTCGTTGCGCACTATGATATCAGGCGCACGCAGCTCCAGCAGTCTCTTGAGGCGGTTGTTTCTGTTTATAACTCTGCGGTACAGGTCGTTCAGGTCGGAGGTGGCGAACCTGCCGCCGTCAAGCTGTACCATAGGGCGAAGCTCGGGGGGCAGAACCGGCACTGCGTCCATGATTATCCACTCGGGCTTGTTGCCGCTCTTTATAAAGGCTTCCACTACCTCCAGGCGCTTTATGGCATTGCTGCGCTTCTGGCCGGAGGAGTTGTCTATCTCCCTGCGGAGCTCTTCTTCCAGCTTTTCAAGGTCCAGCGCCTGCAAAAGCTCCTTTATGGCCTCTGCGCCCATACCTGCGCGGAAGGATTTCGGCCCGTACTCGGCCTGAGCGTCCCGGTATTCCTTATCGGAGAGCACCTGCTTGTACATAAGGGGGGTTGTACCCGGATCCAGCACTACAAAGGCCGCGAAGTACAGCACCTTTTCGAGGGAGCGGGGGGACATATCCAGCAGCATCTTCATGCGGCAGGGAATGCCCTTAAAATACCATATATGGGATACGGGGGCGGCCAGCTCAATGTGGCCCATGCGCTCGCGGCGCACCTTTGCCCTCGTTACCTCTACGCCGCACTTGTCGCAGACAACGCCCTTGTAGCGCACCCGCTTATAGCGTCCGCAGTGGCACTCCCAGTCCTTGGTAGGCCCGAATATGCGCTCACAGAACAGGCCGTCGCGCTCGGGCTTCAGGGTACGGTAGTTTATGGTTTCGGGTTTCTTTACCTCGCCGTGGGACCATTCGCGGATCTTTTCAGGTGAGGCAAGGCCAATCTGTATAGCGTCGAAATTGGTAAGCTCAAACAATTTCTTAATCTCCCTTCGGCCTTATTTAGTTCAAGTCGTCTGTATCGTCGCCGTCTGCGGAAATATCGAAGTCATCTCCGTCGTCGGCTGCATCGTCAAAATCGAATTCGTCAAACTCGGCAAAGTCGCTGTCGTTTGCATACTGGTCCGGTGTATCCTCAAGGCCCGCCATGTTGACGTCCATGGGCGCAACATCCTCGTCGTCTATCATCTCGCCGATCTTTATCTCTTCCTTTGTCTCGTTGAGCACCTTTATATCGAGGCCCAGAGACTGGAGCTCCTTGATCAATACCTTGAAGGATTCGGGCACGCCCGGCTCAGGCACATTCTCGCCCTTGACTATGGCCTCATAGGTCTTTACGCGGCCCACAACGTCATCGGACTTGACGGTGAGGATTTCCTGAAGGGTATTGGCGGCGCCATAGGCCTCCAGTGCCCAGACCTCCATTTCGCCGAAGCGCTGGCCGCCGAACTGGGCCTTGCCGCCCAGAGGCTGCTGAGTAACCAGGCTGTAGGGGCCGGTGGAACGGGCATGTATCTTGTCGTCTACCAGGTGATGCAGCTTCAGGTAGTACATGTAGCCTACGGATATCCTGTTCTCGAAGGGCTCGCCGGTGCGGCCGTCATAAAGCACCGTCTTGCCGTCCCAGTCCTTGCCTGCCTTTACCAGCATGGACTTTATGTCCTCCTCGGTAGCGCCGTCGAATACGGGGGTAGCAATATCCCATCCGAGGGTCTTGGCGGCCATGCCCAGATGCAGCTCAAGCACCTGACCTATGTTCATTCGGGAAGGAACGCCCAGAGGGTTCAGCACTATCTGCAAGGGAGTTCCGTCGGGCAGGAAGGGCATATCCTCCTCGGGAAGTATCCTGGATACAACACCCTTGTTGCCGTGGCGGCCCGCCATCTTATCGCCTACGGATATCTTGCGCTTCTGCGCTATGTATACGCGAACCAGCTCGTTTACTCCCGGAGGCAGCTCGTCCTTGTTTGCCCTCGTGAAGACCTTTACGTCTACTATGACTCCGCCTTCGCCATGAGGCACGCGGAGGGAGGTATCCCTGACCTCTCTTGCCTTCTCGCCGAATATGGCGCGGAGCAGCCGCTCCTCGGCGGTGAGCTCAGTCTCGCCCTTGGGCGTTACCTTGCCGACCAGTATGTCGCCGCTCTGCACCTCTGCGCCTATGCGGATAATGCCCCGGTCGTCCAGATTGGCCAGCGCGTCCTCGCCCACGTTGGGGATATCGCGGGTTATCTCCTCCTCGCCCAGCTTGGTATCGCGGGCTTCGGTCTCGTGCTCCTCGATATGTATGGAGGTATAGACGTCTTCCTTGACGAGCTTTTCGCTTATCAGTACGGCGTCCTCGTAGTTATAGCCCTCCCAGGTCATAAAGCCTATGAGGATATTGCGTCCCAGCGCTATCTCTCCCTGATCGGTGGAGGCGCCGTCCGCTATCACCTGCCCGGGTATTACCCGTTCGCCCTTTACCACTATGGGACGCTGGTTGATGCAGGTGCCCTGGTTGGAGCGTTTAAACTTGATTATGTTGTAGGTTCTGTCGTTGCCGTCATCGCCGGCTATCACTATATGGCTTGCGTCAACGCGCTTTACGACGCCGTGCTGGCGGGAAAGCACCACGACGCCTGAGTCGTGTGCAGCCTTGTACTCCATGCCTGTGCCCACCACGGGAGCCTCGGGCTTGAGGAGGGGTACTGCCTGACGCTGCATATTGGAGCCCATCAGCGCGCGGTTAGCGTCGTCGTTCTCCAGGAATGGTATCATTGCGGTAGCGACGGACACCAGCTGCTTGGGGGATACGTCCATGTAGTCGGTCTCGGTGGCCTTTACTTCGATTATCTCGTCCAGCCTTCTTGCAACGACCCTGTCCTTGGCAAACCACACCCTGCCGTTCTCGTCGGTAACGGTAGGCTCGTTTGCCTGAGCCACTATGTAGTCGTCCTCCTCGTCGGCGGTGAGGTAAACTATCTCGCTGCTTATGCTCTTGTTCTTCCCGTCCACCTTGCGGTAGGGCGCCTCAATAAAGCCGTAGCGGTTTATGCGGGCATAGGTGGAAAGGGAGTTTATAAGGCCTATGTTAGGGCCTTCAGGGGTCTCTATGGGGCACATGCGGCCGTAATGGGAATAGTGAACGTCTCGAACCTCGAAGGTGGCGCGCTCACGATTCAGGCCTCCGGGGCCCAGAGCGGACAGTCTGCGCTTATGGGTAAGCTCCGCAAGGGGGTTTGTCTGGTCCATAAACTGGGACAGCTGAGATGAACCGAAGAACTCCTTTATGGCGGCCGTCACGGGGCGGATATTTATGAGGTTGGAGGGCATGGCGGTCTCGGTGTCCTGTATGGACATGCGCTCCCGCACCACGCGCTCGAGGCGAGTCATGCCGACGCGGATCTGGTTCTGGAGCAATTCGCCCACACTTCTTATGCGGCGGTTGCCCAGATGGTCGATATCGTCGGTGCGGCCTATGCCGTGGCTCATGCCGAGAAGATAGCTTATGGAGGCGGTTATATCATCGGTGATGATATGGCGGGGTATAAGGTCGTACACCCGGGCCTTCAGGAACTTCTTGAGCTCCTCCTCTTCCATGTCTCCCGCTTCCTCCAGAAGCTTCATGAAGGTGGGGTAATGTACCTTCTCGTTCAGACCGGCCTCTTCGGGATCGAACTTCAGGTAGCACCTGGCGTCCACGAACAGGTTGCCGAGTATCTTTACCCGGGCACCATCGGGCGCTACGACGTATACGCCGTGTACGCCGGCGTTTTCGATTGCCTCGGCGGCCTCGCGGCTTATTATTTCTCCCTCAGTGGCAAGTATCTCGCCGGTGCCGGGAGCTATGACGTTTTCCGCCGCAGTAAGGCCGTGGAGGCGCGAGGCGATGGAGAGTTTCTTATTAAACTTATAGCGGCCCACTCTGGCAAGGTCGTAGCGCTTGTCAAAGAACAGGGCGTTCAGCAGGCTGCGCGCGGATTCCTCTGTAGGAGGCTCGCCGGGACGCTGGCGCTTGTATATCTCTATCAGGCCTTCCTCGGTGTTTTTGGTTGTATCCTTCTCGAGGGTTATCTTCAGGCGCTCGTCTTCGCCCAAAAGCTCCAGTATCTCGCCGTCTGAGCTGTAGCCCAGGGCACGCAGCAGCGCAGTTATAAAGACCTTCCTCTGGCGGTCGATCTTTACGTACATTATCTCGTTGCTGTCGGTCTCGTACTCCAGCCACGCGCCGCGGTTAGGTATCACCTGAGAGGCAAAGAGGTGCTTGCCGACTTTATCTATAGATTCGGAATAGTATACGCCGGGTGAGCGGACCAGCTGAGAGACTATTACCCGCTCTGCACCGTTTATGATGAACGTGCCCTGCTCGGTCATAAGAGGGAAGTCGCCCATGAACACGGGCTGTTCCTTGACCTCGCCGGTCTCTTTATTTATAAGGCGAACTGTAACGCGAAGCGGGGCGCAGTAGTTTACGTCCCTTTCCTTGCACTCCTCCACCGAGTATTTCGGATGGTCGAAATCTATGGAGTAATCTACAAACTCAAGGACGAGCTTTTCGGAATAGTCTGTAATGGGCGAAATGTCGTCAAGAACTTCCTTGAGATCCTCCTCCACAAAGCGCTGATAGGAATTTTTCTGAACCTCTATCAGGTCGGGCATATCAAGAACTTCATTGATACGGGAAAAGCTCATGCGCTTTTTCTTGCCCATGTAAACCTCATGCACCATCGCGTTCACTCCTTATACTTTGTTATTACCATATAACCATGGATTATATTATCGGCGCGTCACTCCATATGAGCATTTCCATTTTGTGGGCATAGGATACCCAGCATGATTTTTGTGGGAAAAATCAACTGTAAAAAGGCCAATCCCCGCAATTTACCATGCTAACGCAGTATATTATTGTAACACCGCGTGTCAAGGTTGTCAACGAGAATAATGGCCTTTCTTAATATTTTTTATATTTGGTTTATGTTTGGTTTAACTCCGGGCAATCGGCCCTGCTTTTTTCTATGCCTGCTTTACCTTGGCGAATATCATTCTGCCTGCCGAGGTCTGCAATACGCTTGTAACCGTGACGTCCACCGTCTCCCCCACTAAGCGCCTGCCGTTTTCTATTACTATCATCGTGCCGTCATCCATATAGCCTATACCCTGTCCCGCCTCCTTGCCCTCCTTGACCACGAACACGCTCATTTCCTCGCCGGGCATTGCGATGGGCTTGAGGGCGTTTGCCAGCTCGTTTATATTGAACACGGGTACCTTGCGCACAGCCGCCACCTTGTTAAGGTTATAATCGTTGGTCACGACCACGCCGCCAAGCTCCGATGCCATGAGTATCAGCTTGGCGTCCACCTCGTCCACATCCTTATAGTCAGTGCTGACTACGGTGATGGGGACGGACTTTTTATCCTGCATGCCCTTGAGTATGTCCAGCCCCCGCCTGCCCCTGTTGCGTTTGAGGCCATCGGAGCTGTCCGCGATATGCTGAAGCTCCCTGAGCACAAAGCTCGGCACTATTATTTCGCCCTCAATTATGCCGGTATCACATATTTCCGCGATGCGTCCGTCGATTATGACGGAGGTATCCAGAAGCTTGGGCCGTGCCGAGCCGTGAGCCTTGCCGTGGCCGCCTGTAACAGGCATACTGAACTGCCCCTTCCGCCTGCTCATGGCGCTCCACCCAAGGTATCCGAAGGCGATGTACAGTATTACGTCTATGACCAGAACTACCCACGCAGGCTTGAAGCGCGCCACCAGAGTGCTCGCCAAAAATGCAACAACGAGCCCGGCGATCAGACCGCAAACGCAGTAGATCAGCTGCCCCGCTGGCATTGCTGACATACCGGCCTCGGCATAGCTTATGGCGGCGGTAAGCGGTTCGGCAAATAAAATATTAAAAATGATTGCAATAATAGTACCCGAACCCACAAACACAAGCGCCAGTCCCCATGGAAGCATGCGCTGATACAGCGTAAGCCCTTCCGGGAAGGTGATAACCCTGTTCGCAAGCGCTACAAGCCCCACACCCACCGCGGCTCCCGCCAGGGTGAGCAATAGTCTTGCGACTTTTTTAGCCAATTCTTAACTCCTTTCGTTTAACGGCCCTTGGCCTTATTTTGATATTACCCGATAATATCTCGGATTTCGTCTATATCCCTGCCACTGGCAGCCGAAAGCTCGGCAGAGAGCACCTGCCGGGCGGTTATGAGCATCTTTCTGTCCCCTGCGGAGAGGCCCTTGAGGGAATCCCGCCTTTTGAGGCACTTTATAACGTCGGCGACGTCGTATATGTCGCCGCCCTTGAGCTTTGCCAGGTTGTCCCTGTAGCGCTGGTTCCAGTTTTCGCTTTCGGCACACACTGCCGCCGCGTCAAGGTATTCAAAGATCTTCTCGCACTCCGAAGAGTCTATCACAGGTCTCAGGCCAACGCTGTCGGCCGAGGCTACCGGCACCATTGCCGTAAGCTTCGATGTAATGAAGCGCAGGATATAATACTTGGCCCTTTCGCCAAGCATATCCTTTTCCTGAATGCTTTCCACGATACCCACCCCATGCATGGGATAAAACACGCTGTCGCCTACATCGAACACCTTTTCCTCCTGTTCTCCGTTCATGTGTGCTTCGGAAGGCCTGTCCGAAAAATGGGTGTATCCTTCCACATCATATATTAACTATACACTTCCTTACGGCCCCTTGTCAAACAAAATGCCCTGTTTTCCTGTTTTTTCCGGTTATTGGCCGCCATCGCCCCGGCCTGATATCATGGCGCCCCGTACCATTACCGAGGGGCTGCCGACGCAGCTGCCTCCGGGCATTGAGAAGCGCAGGTCGCCGCCCACCCTTACTATGGCTCTGAGCAGCTCTGTAAAATCTCCGCTCAGCGTTATCTCGTTTACGGCACGGACGTCCCTGCCGTCCTTTATGAGCCGCCCTTTGCACAGCACCGAGAACTTGCCGCTCACCGGGTTCACCCCGGCGTGGAGGCCGGAAAAGTCGGTGATGAGCAGGCCGTCCCCCAGCTCGCTTATGAGCTGCCCCAGCGTACCTTCCTTTGGCGCTATGTAAAAATTGGTTATTCTCACGCCTACCGGCGAGCCGGCGCTGCTCCTGCCGCCGTTTGAGGTGGACTTTACCCCCGCCTTCTTGGCGGTCTTGAGGTTGTGCAGCAGCGTCTCCAGCTTTCCGTCCTTTATTACCGCCTTGGCTACGGAAGGAGTACCCTCGTCGTCAAAGGGACTTGGATTGATGGGGTAAAGAGGGTCGTCCATCAGCGTGACGCACTCTGCCGCCATATCCTCGCCCTCCCTGCCCGCCAGGGGCGAAAGGCCCTTCTGGGCGGCGTCGGCAGAAAACATACCTGCAAAAGCACCCAATATGCTTGCCATAGCGTCGCTGCGGAGTATTATATCGTACTTACCGGGCGCTACGGGCGCGGGATCCATGGCGGCTATGGCCTCATCGACGGCCTCCCGCCCACAGCCCGCTATGTCCAGCGCCTCACCGTCTGCCCGGAATGCAAAGCCGTCCCGCATCTGGCCCTTATCCTCCAGCACCGGCTCCACATAGCAGCAGGATACCCTGTCGCTCCTTTCGGCCCTGAGGCCCAGAGTGTTGTATATACAGAATCTGCCGCCTGCGGTGACTACCTTGCAGCAGGCCACCCGCTTTACCCGGCCGTCGCACCGCTTTGTCTCCCGTTCCAGCGCCTTGCAGAGCTCTATCTTTTCCGATTCATCCATGTCCTTCAGGGCATCGGTCTTTTTTTGTATTTCGGGATACTCCGCAGGCTCCGCCATGGGGTGTATATCCTCGCTCTTTACCGTCTCCGCATTATCTATGGCCTCCTCCACAAAGCCCTCCGGGTCATCCATAGCTTCGGTATAGGCGTAGCCGTTCCTTCCGTCCTTCTGCACCCTTATGCCTAAACCGAAGGAGGAGCTTACGGTATAGTCGTCCACCTCGTCCTCCAGTACACCTACCGAGAACTCATCGGACTCGTTTACGCATACCTCCGCACCGTCGCAGCCCCTGTCCATGGCAATGGTCATGAGCCTGTGGGCGTATTCCTTTATTTTCTCGTCCGCCTTTATCCCGGCCTTATGCTCCCTGTCAAGCCCATTATGCATCACAGTCTGCCTCCCTTTCCGCCAACGGTTATGCCGCTCACCCTTATCCTGGGCTGCCCCACGTTTGTAGGCACACTGCCGGAGCGTGAGCCGCACATGCCGTGGCCAAACCACATATTCATGCCTACCCGGTCTATCTTCATAAGCACCTCCGCCCCCCGGCCTATGAGGGCTGCGCCCCGGACGGGGCAGTGTATCTTGCCGTCCTTTACCCAGTAGCCCTCCAGTACCGAGAAGTTAAATTCGCCTGTCAGCGGGTTCACCGAGCCTCCGCCCATCTTAGCCGCAAAAAGCCCCTCTCCCATGGTCCTTATCATCTCCTCCTCGTCATCGTAGCCCGGGGCGAAGAAGGTGTTGGTCATTCTGGAGGTGGGTGCGAACTCGTAGCTCTGCCGCCTGGCGGAGCCTGTCATGGGCTGGTTCATTATCCGGCTGCCCAGCCTGTCCACAAGATAGCTCTTAAGCATGCCGTTTTGTATGAGTACGTTGCACTGGGATGGGTTGCCCTCGTCGTCGTAGCGTATGCTGCCCCATTCGCCGGGGAGTGTGCCGTCGTCTATGGCGGTAACTATATCGCTGGCTATCTTCTGGCCCAGCTTTCCGCAGAATTCGGAATTGCCGCGGGCGACGGAGGTAGCCTCCAATGAATGCACGCAGGCCTCGTGGAGTATGACTCCGCCGAAGCCGCCGTCTATGACTACCGGCATATATCCCGCCGGGCAATCCACTCCGTGAAGCATTGTAACGGCAGTCCGGGCGGCGGTGCGCCCATCCTTTTCCGGGTCTATCAGCTCATAAGCCTCAAAGCCCATGCCGAAGGCAGGTATCTCCTGCCCGGTCTGGAATTCCATGCCATCGCTTGCCACCGCGGTAAAGGCGAGGCGGGTGCGCGGACGCCTGTCCTCCGCCCATACTCCCTCGGTGTTGCAGACCAGCACCTTTTTATCCGTATCCATATATGCGGCGCTGACCTTGGTTATCTCGCCGGACTCGGCCTTCGCCGCGTCTGTTCCAAGCTTTAACAGGTGCACCCGCTTTGCGTTATCCACCGCCGAGAATGGTATCCTGCACCTGTAGTTGCCGTCGCGTATATCCGTGAAGGGCAGCACGCCGCTCCCCTCGCCCTTTATTATGGCCGAGGCCCTTTTCGCCGTCTCCACAAGGGCGGACTCGGATATATCCACCGTATAGGCGTAGGCGGAACGGGTACCGGAAAGTATGCGCACCCCCGCGCCCCGGGCGCGGCTGTAGGCGGCATTCTCCACCACGCCGTCCAGCATGGATATGCTGTGGCTCTCCCCGTCCTCCATGTAAAGCTCCGCGAAGTCTCCCCCTGTTGAGAGGGCCGCGTTGAGCACCCTTTCAGCCGATGTCCTGCTTATCATTTTTCCTTTATCCTTCCCTGATTGATATGGTTCTGGCGTATCTTCCCTTCGCTGCCCAGCTCGCCGGGTATGTAGTACTTATGGCCCTTCACGCTGGGAGGCATGTACTCCTGAGCCACGACATGGCCGGGATAGTCGTGGGGGTACTTATACCCCCTGCCGTGGCCCAGCTTTGCGGCGCCGGGGTAGCTCGTATCCCTGAGGTGTATCGGCACCGGCTGGTCGGGTATGCTCTTTGCCTCGGCGAAGGCCGTATCCTTTGCGATGACTACCGAGTTGGATTTCGGGCTTTCGCAGATGAATATTATTGCTTGCGTTATGGACAGCCCCGCCTCAGGCATCCCTATGAACTCCAGTGCCTGAGCCGCCGCCACCGCCTGCACCATGGCCTGGGGGTTGGCGAGGCCCACGTCCTCCGAGGCGTGGGCTATAAGCCTGCGGCATATTATCCGCGGGTCTATGCCCGCGTATATGAGCCGGGCGAACCACGCTATCGCTGCGTCGCTATCCCCGAAGGCTCTTGCAGAAGGCGGAGAGCATATCGTAAAACTGCTGATCGTCGCAGTTTATAAGCTTTTGCTGTATGCTTTCGGCGGCGATATCCTCCGTTACGTGTATCACCCCATTCCCGTCTGCCTCGGTGGTGAGTATGGCCATCTCTATGGCGTTAAGAGCCGTCCTCACGTCGCCGTTGGCTATGCGGGCGATGTGGTCATACGCCCCTTCGTCTATCTCCGTATCATAGTTGCCCATGCCCCGTTCCTTATCGGCCACGGCGGCCTTGACGCACTTCTTTACGTCCTCCTCAGTAAGCGGATAAAACTGGAAGGCGCGGCACCGGGAAACGATAGCCCCCGTCATGGACACCATGGGGTTTTCCGTGGTAGAGCCTATGAATTTTATTATTCCGCGCTCCAGGGCCGGCAGTATGCTGTCGCTCTGGGCCTTGCTCCAGCGGTGGCATTCATCGAGCAGGAGGTACGTCTCCCTGCCGTAAAGCCTGAGGTTATCCTCCGCCGCCGCTATCACCTCGCGCACGTCCTTTACGCCGGAGGTAACGGCGTTAAGCTTTACGAACTCCGATCCTGTGGTGTTGGCGACTATGGAGGCCAATGTGGTCTTGCCGCAGCCCGGAGGGCCGAAGAATATGCTGGACTGGAGGGAATCCGTCTCGATGGCTCTCCTTAAAAGCTTTCCCTTGCCCACTATATGCTGCTGGCCCACAAATTCGTCCAGCGTCCTTGGGCGCATCCTGTCCGCCAGCGGCGCGTGCTTATTCATGCCGGCCGAAAAAAGATCCATGCCGCTTACCTTTCCTTTGCTGTAATTTACCTTACAGTAAATTATACCATGGCAAGCGGCACAGTTAAAGCTTTCGAAAAAGTGGTTAAAAACCACTTTTTCGAGTTTTTTCATCCGGTGCTTGCGCCTATTGCGCGGCCAGCACCGAATGCAGGGA